>Ga0194120_10002417_pt1 | contig 32143 bp, 32 predicted proteins | sample TA2MahCa65mmetaG_FD_148642 | JGI IMG/M metagenome (GOLD analysis project Ga0194120, IMG submission 148642) | Freshwater microbial communities from Lake Tanganyika, Tanzania - TA2015019 Mahale Deep Cast 65m | ecosystem: Environmental > Aquatic > Freshwater > Lake | place: Tanzania: Lake... | reverse complement strand
GGGGCCCGCCGCCGGGACGCCCTTCGCGGCCGGCGGCGCGCCTGGCGGCGGCTCGGAAAGGGCGGGTCCTTCGGCTTCGGGCTCGTGCCATGCGACGATGCGGCGCAGATCGACAAGGGCCGCGGCGGCGCGCGGGTACCGCGCAACAGGCGTCGGCTGCGTCATCTTCTCGAGGATGTGGCGCAGCTCCAGCGACACGTCGCCGCTCCAGCGGATGCACATGTAGGCCGGGTCGAAGAGCTGGGACGGGTGGGTGCCCGTCAGCAGGTGAATGGCCGTTGCCCCTAGCGCGTACAGGTCGGACGAAGGGAAGACCCGCGCACCGTGGGTCTGCTCCGGCGGCGCGTAGCCGGCGGTGTAGATGTTGGTGGCGGTGCGGCTCGGTACCGCTCCCTGGATCACGGCCTTGACCGCGCCGAAATCCACGATGAAGACCCGGCCGTCGCCCGTGCGCATGATGTTCTCGGGTTTGATGTCTCGATGGATTACGGGCTGCGGCAGCGTGTGCAGGTAGTCCAGCGTCTCGAGCACCGGGATCAAGACCGCGATGATCGCCTCCTCTTCGAAGGGGCCGAGTTCGTCGAGGTACTGCTTGAGGTTCTTTCCGGAGATGAACTGCTGGACCAGGTAGCAGCGATCCTTCTCCTCGAAGTACCCGAAGAATCGCGGGATGCGGTCGTGAATCAGCGTCTCGAGGACCTCCGCTTCCCGCTCGAAGGCCTGCACCGCCTGGGGATGCGCGAGGGCCAGGACCAGCTCCTTGAGGACCACCAGGGACCCGGAGGTCTTGTCCTCGACCAGGTACGTGGCTCCGAACCCGCCCAGGCCCAGCGTGCGCTGCACGAGATAGCGATCCTGCAGCACCTGGCCAGCCACCAGGCCGGCCTCGATGCGCCCGCCGCAAGCGAAGCACACCGGCGTGCCGCCGGGGTTCGGCTGCCGGCAATGGGTGCAGGTGACAGTGGTCATCTTGGGGGCGTCAAGCGCCGCCCTTCTGCCTCAGTTGATAGGTCCAGGACTCCTGGGTGCGCAACTCGGGCTTGGCCAGTCCGAGCACCGCCCGGAGCATGCGCACGCGCACCTCGGACGGAAGCGTATCGTACGCGATCTCGTAGGTTTCCGGAGCCTCCCGGGCGACCACCGAAGCGGCCAGATCGAAGGAGTCCTTTCCGAGCTTGAACTTGAGCTGCACGCGATCGCCGGCCGCCAGTCCCAACGCGATCCTCGCGACGCACCCGGTGGTAGAGACCAGGACCAGGTTGGCGGGAAACAGCTCCCCGGAAGCCAGGGCCATGCCGTCGGCCGGTGCATCGTGGTCGACCCACATCCCTTCGCGCGCCTTGGGCGCAGCCTCTTCCGGCACGCTGGCGACCGCCTCGGGCGCCAGGTCCAGGTCGCCGGCGAGCAGATCCTCGAGCTCCAGGTCGGGTTCGGGCTCGGCGGGCGGAGGGGACCCCGACGCGCGCACGGGCTCGGATGGCGGCTCCGGTGCCGGCGCGGCGGGCCCCGCGAGGGGCGACGCCGGCTCCGGCGCGGCGGGCCGCTCGAGCGCCGCCTCCCCGGCCGCGTCCAGCAGATCCTTGGTCCTGGCCTTGCGCGTGGGCGCCCGCGGGCGCGACGGCTGCGCCTCGGATCGGGTGCCCAGGACCCGCGCCACGTCCTCCAGCGGCAGCCGCAAGTGCAGCTTGGTCAACGCGTTGGCGCCGACGTCCACGTCGAGGTCGGCGCCGTCGGGCCAGGTGACCTTGCCGGCCCCCTCGACGAAGATGTTCAGGGTGAAGGCCATCTCGACGCGTTCGGGCGTCACGGCCGTGATGACGCCGGAGAACGTGGTGCCGTCATAGAGCAGCTCCACGAGATCGCCGACGTTGAGCTTCATCGTAGACCTATTTACCCCGGCGGCAGCCCCGGCTCGCTGCGTTTACTCAATGCCTCCCATAGCGCCCCGGCATCGGCATCGGCCGGATCGGCATCCAGCGCCAGTCGCGCGTGGTCGCCGGCCTCGTCGAATCGCCCGACGGAAGCGAGGACGCTCGCCAGGCTCGCATGCGCCGGCGCAAGCAGGGGGTCGCGCGCCACGGCGTCACGGTAGGCCGCGATGGCGCCCTCGGGATCGCCCTGGTCCTCGAGCGCGCCACCGAGCAGGTAGTGGGCGCGCGCGTCGGTATCGTCGGCGGCAATCCAGCGTCGAAACACGGTCGTGGCCTCCGAATGGTCGCCCAGGCGCTGGCAGACCTGCGCGAGGCGGATGTAGGCCTCGTCGTAACGCTGATCCAGCCGCAGGGCGTCGCGATACGCCGCGCCCGCCCCCTCCAGGTCCTCCAGCGCGAGCCGCGCGTTCCCCAGTCGCACATGGGCCAGCGCGCGATCGGGCGCGAGGTAGATGGCTTCCTCGCAGGCCTCGATCGCGTCGTCGAAGCGACCCAGTTCGGAATACACGTAACCCAAATTCTCGAAGGCCAGGGCATAGTCGGGGTCCGCAGCAAGCGCCGCCTGGAACGCCGCGATCGCCTGGTCCTTTCGCCCGAGGCTCCACAAGGCCTTTCCCCGGTTGTTGTGCCCGATGGCCGACGCCGGCTGCAACTCCAGGACCCGATCGAACCAGCGCAGCGCGCCGTCCGCATCGCCCGTCTCCAGCGCGAGGTTGCCGAGGTTGTTGGCGGCCCAGAAGCTCCCCGGGTCGAGGGCTAGGACGGCCTCGTACGTGCGGCGCGCCTCGTCGTGCAAGCCCAGCTGGTGCGCCAGGAGGCCATACTCGAAGAGCAGGTCCGAGCGGCCGGGATCCAGGTTTGCGGCCTTGCGCATGAGATCCAGGGCCTCTGGTATCTTCCCTTCGGCCTTGCGCACCAGGGCAAGCCGGTAGAGCTGTTCGGCCGCGACGTCGGTCATGCTTCCTCGACGACCCGCTTCCTCCGGGCGCGCCGATACAGGAACAGCCCGACGACGGCGATGAAGATCAACAGGACCAGCGCGCCGAGGTGGCGCAACGTGTCGATGATGAGATCCAGCTCTTCGGAGAACACGAAGCTGAGGCCGGCGACCACGCCTTCCCAGAGGATCGCGCCGGTGGAGTTGAAGAAGACGAAGCGCGCGTAAGGCATGCGCACGATGCCCGCCATCGGCCCGGCGAAGATCCGCAGGATGGTGACGAAGCGGCCGAAGAACACCGCCCAGTCGGAGCGGCCCTCGAAGGCCTTCTCGGCCCGTTCGAACTTCGCCTCCGTCACTCCGAAGATCCGGAACAGGCGGAGGAAGACCGCCCGGCCTCCTGTCGCCCCAACCCAGTACCCGACGTTGTCGCCGATGATCGCGCCGGCGGTCGCCCATAGGTACACCAGATGGATCTTCAAGGGAGGGGGCTCGCCCGTCAGGACCTCGGCACCCTGGCCCGACATGACCGCTCCCGCGATGATGATCAGCTCGCCGGGAGTGGGAATCCCGGCGTTCTCGAGCATGATGCCGAGGAAGACCGCCAGGTAGCCCCAGTCCTGCACCCACTCGATGAGGTGCGGAAGCATCTGTTCGTGGTTCACCAGGGCAATTCTAGCAGTGCCCGGTGCGCGATCGCCCCGTTGCCGGACACCGACCGCCCGCCTCCGCTCAGCGCTTGCGCTCGAACTTCCGCAAGATGGCGTCCAGCGGGTTCTTCAACCCCCAGCCCTTCTTGCGCGTGACGGTCTGGCCCTCGATGGCCAGCGGCTCCACCTGGCCCAGCTTGTTCTGCACCTCGGTCCAGGCGAGCGGCCGGGTATCTCGCAGCTTGAGGGGGCCGGTCACCCGCGCCGCCTGCTCCGGGTGGTAAGTGGGAGGCGGCGGCGGGACGATCGGACGAACCGACGAAGGCATGTCCGACATCGGCTGCGCCTCGTCGCCGTCCCTGTTTGCCGTCATTTCGAGCCTGTTATACCCTGTTGTCCTGGCAGGAGGTTTTCGTGGCCGATCTTCGCACCCTGGTCTACCTCGACGTCTTGCAGCCGCAGGTGGCGGGCTTCCTGGGCACGGTCTCCCAGGGCTACCTCCCCATCGAGGGGCAGGCCTCGCTCTACGTCGAGATCGCTCCGGGGATGGAAATCAACGTTGCGTGCGACGCGGCGCTCAAGGCCGCCAAGGTGCAACCCGGGATGCTGATCGTCGAGCGGGAGTTCGGCATCCTGGAAGTCCATAGCTGGGACCAGGGCATGGTCCGGGAGGCGGGCCGCGCCATCCTGGATCGCCTGGGCCTGAAGAGCGAGGACGAGCGGCTCAAGCCGGTGGTGGTGTCGAGCCAGACCATCACGGGCATCGATCCTCACCACTCCATGCTGGTCAACCGCATGCGCCACGGGGACATGATCCTCAAGGATCAGACGTACTTCGTCCTCGAGACGCATCCGGCCGGCTACGCGGTGTTCGCGGCCAACGAGGCCGAGAAGGCCGCAAACATCCACGTGCTGGAGTTCCGCGCCTTCGGCGCGTTCGGCCGCGTGTACCTGGGGGGCTCCGAAGCCGAGATCGAGGAGGCCGCGAAGGCCGCCATCCGTGGCCTGGATGCGCTGAGCGGGCGCGACAACAAGGTCGCCGCGGGGCGCTGAGCCGTCAGTTCCCCCGGGGCGAGGCGTGGTGCAGGAAGAGGCGCCAGTCTCCCTGCTCGCGCCGGAAGAGGTTCGTGGCCTGGTAACGCGCTTCGGTCGTGACTCCCTGCACCTGGGCGAGGCAGACTTCGGTCATGGCGACCACGCCGAGATCGCCGTAGACCTCTATGAACTGGTCCTCCACGCCGAACTTCTGGAACGCCACCTCGTCAAACCGGCGCTTGTAGCTGGCCTTGATGGCCGGCCAGCCCCGAAGCAGGCGCCAGCCGGGATGCACGCACTTGACGTCGTCCAGCCGGCTCCAGACTCGCGCCAGGGCTTCCACGTCACGGTTCTCCAGGGCCCGGTAGTAGGCGGCGTTGGCCGAGCGGACCTCGTCGGCCAGCAACTGCAACTGCTCGAGCGGATCCATGCCGCGGCGCAGGCTATTCCGGGCTGGTGAGCTTGGTGGTCCCGACGCGGGCCACGTTCAGGTCGGCGACCAGGATCTCGACCCGGGCCCGGACCTGGTCGCGAATGCGGCGCACGACGTCCAGCGGCTGCCCGGCCGGGTCGTCGAGATCCCACACGTCGGTGGCCCGCTCGGGCACGGGCTCGCAGCCCATCGAGATGACCCGGTCCGCAGCGGTGTACATGCCGCCGGAGACCTGGCGCGGCCTCTGGCCCGACAGGTCCATGCCGATTTCCTTCATCGCCGTGACAACCACCGGATCGAGGTCCGGCGCCGGATCGCTGCCAGCGGACTCGACGGTGGCCCGGTCCTGGGCCATTGCGGCGAAGAACGCCTCTGCCATCTGGCTACGACCGCTGTTTCGCTTGCATACGAACAGGACGTGCGGCATCTGGAGACTGGCCTCCTTTCAGGGACCCTCATTCTAGAACACTTTGACCCGCGCTGCGGGGTTGCAGTACGATGGCGGCCGGTCTCTACTCGATTCGCAGGCCCGCGCAACCGGATTCAAACACGGCTCGACTACACATCGCCCTGATGGTCATCTACTCAGTCTCCTCGCTTCTCTTCTTCGTGGCCGCCCCCGGCCAGTCGGTCGGGGCATGGCAGGCGCCCGCCGCGCCGGGGGTCTACCAGGCCGCCAGCGGCAAGACTGCCCTGGTGGGCCTGCCCCCCGCCAAGATCGCCGGCACCGTGGCGCCCGCCCTGGGCGCCTACCCGCCCAACGTCGCGCCCCTGTTGGTGCCGGTCACGGCGCGAAATCGCGACACACGGCTCTCGGAGCACTTCAAGCTCGGGGATTTCCTGTGCAAGGGCCACAAGGGTGTCGTGTCGATCAGCCCGCGCATCGTGGCCAAGCTCGAGAGCCTCATCGGTACATTGCGGCAGGACGGCTACCAGGTCGGCAAGTTGCGACTCCTTTCCGCCTACCGCACGCCGGGGTACAACCGGGCCATCGGCAATGAGACATCGAGAAGCCGGCACATCCATGGCGACGCCGCCGACGTTCTGGCAGACGACTTCAACCGCGACGGCCGCATCGACCGCGCCGACGCCAGGATCCTGATGGCGGCCGTGGACAGGCTGGACAAGGATGCCACTTACCGGGGCGGAGCCTCGATGTACCCACCGGCGGGCGGGCACGGCTGGTTCGTGCACACCGACACGCGCGGCTCGGCCGTCAGGTGGTAGCGGCCCCGCTGGCGACGGGCCTCGCTGCTCTGACGCTGGCCGCCGCCTCTCCGTCCGCGCCGACGCCCCCCCCCCGCCCGACACCCGTCCTGACCGGCACCGAGCGCATGGTGCCCTACACGCGTCGCTCATCCCTGCTCGCCATCGCCCAGCAATACTCGGCTTCCCCCCATACCTTGCGCCGCATCAACAACTTCGATACCCGCGGGCGCCAGGCGCGCCCGCGCCGGATCCTGGTTTCGACCCGGGCGATTTCCCCGCGGCCCTTTCCCGACGGCGTCGTGATCAACCTCCCAGCCTTCCGGCTCTTCCAGCTGCGTAAGGGCGAGGTGGTGGGCTCGTGGCCCGTGGCACTCGGGCGCGACTTCGATCGCGCCTGGCACAACCAGACGCGCTGGCGCACGCCGATCGGCACGTTCCGGATACGCGCCAAGGAGTGGCACCCGGACTGGATCGTGCCCAAGGATCTGCAAAAGGAGCTCAAGGTGCCGCGGGAGCGCGTCCCGTTCGGCGATCCGGAGTACCCCCTGGGGGAGGCGAAGCTGGTGTTGACGGCGCAGGCCATCAACATCCACGGCACCAATTCGCCCAGGAGCATCGGCCGCCTGGCCTCTCACGGCTGCATCCGCATGTGGAACAAGGCCATCACCGACCTCTACCGGCAGGTCCGGGTCGGCACGCCGGTCGCCCTCGTCTACGCGCCGGTCCAGGTGGTCGAGCAGGATGGCCGGGTCTGGCTCGAGGTCAACCGCGACGTCTACGGCCTGGCCGGCGACCTGCACGACCGGGCGCGCACCGTGATCCAGGGCGCCGGACTCGCGGGGCGCGTGGATCCCTACCTGGTGGCGAAGACCGTCACCGGGGCGCCCGGAATCGCCGTGGACGTCACGGCGACCGTCACGATCGCCCCGACGCCGCGGCCTTCTCCGCCTGCGCCCCGGCCTGCCGCGCCGGTCTCCGAGCCCGCCACTTCCCCGGGTCGGCCGGCCACCGGTTCGGTCCAGTTCCGGGAGTCGCCCGCTCCTTAGAATCCCAGGCCCATGTAAGTCCAGACCAGCTTGCTGGGCAGCGAGTTCGACTCGGCGATCTGGCGGTAGACGTCCACGGCCGGCGTCGGGACGCGGGCCAGGGTCGGGTCGTTACGGGCGTCCACGCTGTACAGGCCGAAGCGCGGCGCGTAATCGCCCCACTCGTAGTTGTCGGTGAGCGACCAGTGCATGTAGCCCATGACCGGCACTCCCTGCCCGATGGCTTCCCGCAGGTAGTACAGGTGGTGGACCAGGAACGCCTCCCGCGTCCACATATCGTCGCGCTTGCCGAGATCCTTCGTCGCCAGGCCATTTTCGGCGATCATGATCGGCTTGCCGTACCGCTTGTACAGATCCACGCAGGCCTCGGTGAGCTGCGCGGGCGAGACCGGCCAGTTGTAGGCCTTGCGGACGTTGAACATCGTCTTGGCCGCCATGCCCCAGTAGTAGTCGATCGCCAGGTAGTCCAGCCAGGCCGCGCCGAAATCCTCCAGGTAGGGACCCGGGAAGCCTGTCAGCTGGCGCCCGGGCCAGTCCAGGTAGGTCTGGGTGGTCAGGGGAATGTCGGTTCCCCAGAGCTGCAAGGGGTCGAACGACGTCCCAGCCTTGGAGTAGTAGTAGAAGACGTTCGTGGATACGCGATTCTGGGGGTCCACATCGTGGAGCGCCTTGTAGGCGGCGCGGTGCGCGGCCACCAGGCCCTTGGCGGCCGCGCTGTACGGGCCGTAGCCGTATCGACCAGGCGGGATCTGGCCGCTCGCGAATCCTCCAACCGTCAGGACGTTCGGCTCGTTGATGGTCAGCCACGTGCGTACCTTGCCCTTGAGTTCGGTCGCCACCAGGCGAGAGAACGCCGCGAACCGTTCGGGCGCCTCGGGACGCTCCCACCCGGACGCGCCGCCGCGCGTGTCGAGCCACGCCGGGTAGACGAAGTGGTTCAGGGTGACGACCGGCTCCAGGCCCCGAGCGACGGCCGCGTCGATCATGCCCTTGTAGCGATCCAGGGAGGCGCGGTCGATCTGGCCGGGTTTCGGTTCGATCCGACTCCACTCGACGCTCATTCGGAATGCGTTGAGGCCCATGCCCTTCGCCAGGTCGAAGTCCTCGGCGTAGCGGTTCCAGAAGTCCACGGCCTTGCCCACCGGGCTGGGGAACTTCCCGGCTACCTGCCACGCATGCCAGTTGTTGGCCTCGTCCCCGCCCTCGCTCTGGTAGCCGGCCGTCGCCACGCCCCAGAGGAATCCCTTGGGGAACGCGCCGCCGAGATGGACGCGATTCGCCCTGGTAGCGCCGGTGCCCGCGCCGCCGAATCCCGGCAGCGCCGTGCCGCACCCCGCCAGCACGCTGCCGGCGAGAGCCGCTACGAGAATCGCTCTCCGGATCATCAAGACGAGTTATCGGCTTCTTAACGTCCGGAGTTGTCTCGTCAGTCGGCCAGGGCCGCCTTGACCGCCGGCAGGTGGCTCCTGACCCATTGATCGTCCCAGAGGGCGACGCCGGCCCCCGCGCTCACCGCGGCCCGCACCTGCGCCCGCAGGTTGGCCTCGCCGGCGTGCATGGCCGCCAGGCCGATCACCAGGCGCGTGCCTCCCGTGGCGACGGCCTGGCGCGCGAAGCCGATCTCCCGCTCCACGTAGGCCTGGCTGGCGTTGAAGGCCATCGGGATCGCGACGTCCAGGTCGCCGGCGGCGCACCAGGCGGGCCAGTCCTGGTAGTGAGCGGCGTTGGCCGAACTGGGGAGTACGGCGGCGGCGAGCGTGCGACCCGGAAACCTGGCCATCCAGCCCCGCCGGATGGCCGCCTGCAGGGCCGAGACCTGCCCTCTCCGCCAGGCCACCCAGTCGGGATCGTCCTCCGGGAGCGTCGCGGGATCGCCCTTCACCGCCTTGAAGGCCTCCCGGCTGAACGCGTCGTAGGACGTGTCCCGGGCCGGGTAGCGGATGCGATCGACCTGGAGCCCGTCAACCGGCGCCCGGGACGCGATCTCGAGCGCCAGGTCGCGCAGGAGGTCGCGAGCCCGCGGGACGGCGGGGGACAGGGAGTAGAAGTAGACCTTGTGGTCCGGGTGATACAGCGGCATGCGCCCCGTCCGGTCGAGGGCCGCCCAGTCCGGGTGAGCGGCGAGTAGCGGCCCGCTGTCCGCGGGATCGCCGCCCGTGTTGTAGTGCGTGATGACTCCGTACTCGAGCCAGGGCAGGACCTTCATTCCGCGACGCTGCCCCTCATCGACCACGGCCGCCAGCGGATCCCACCCGGCGAAGCGCGTATCTTGGGGGGCGAAAGCGCTACCGGCGTAGAGGACCTTGCCCCGGAACCAGGCGTTGGGAAACACGACGTTGATGCCCGCGTCCGCAAGATCGTCCAGGAGGCTTCCCAGGGCCGATCGGCCCGCGGCCAGGAGGTCGTGGTTGAGCCACACGGCGCGCCACGCGCCGGGGTCGGTCGGTGGCCGCGTCACCTGGCGCGGCGCACCCGGCGGTCCGGCGGCCGGAACGCCGGGTCGCGACGGCGTCATGGGCACGGGCGGGAGTTGCGGGGCGCAGGCGGCCAGCGCCACGAGGGCGACCACCTTTGTTAAACTGCTCAGGCTCCGCGCGGGCATAGACCAATCGGCAGAGTCAAGGGTCTTAAAAACCCTGTAGTGTGGGTTCGAGTCCCACTGCCCGCATAGTGCCGCGCGGCCTCACATCCGCCGGCCAATCGGGACGAACTTCGGGATCGCCCCCCGCCGGTGGCGGGCACGGGCTCACTCGGCGCTGGCGACAGCGGCCGTGGGAGCGGCCTCGGCGACGGCCTCGGCGGGCGGCGCAACGGCCGCAGGCTCCGCGGGGGCCGCCTCGGGCGCCGGCGCGAGCGCGGTCGCTGCCATCACGGCCGGGATCGCCGGGGCCTTCGCATCGCGACTCGACCGCGACGAACGGGGGCGCGACGTGCCATGCCCCTTGCGCTCGGCCGCGGGCGGCGCGATCTCGGCCTTGTGCGTGTCGAGGTACTGGTAGCCGGTCTCGGTGAGCTGGAAGCCCTCCGACCCGGCATCCTCGATGTAGCCCTTCTCCAGGAGCCACTTGAGGGCGGCCTCGGCATCCTCCTCGAAGGTCCGGTGACAGAGGCGACTGGCGGTGCGCTTGCCGATGACGCCGTTGGCCAGCGACACCGAGCGCAAGAAGCTCACCACGCGGCGGCGGCTCGCGCCTTCGTCGAATCCCATGCCCAGCAGGGCGTTGCGCACCGCCTCGGCGGCGCGGAGGATCTCCTTGCGCCTCGGGCTGTCTACGGGGCCTTCTGCCAGCAAATCGGCGGCGCGGCGCAAACCTTCAGCAAGTTCGATACGGACTTCAGCGTCCATGAGCGTAAAAAAACGTCCTTTCGTACCAGGAAAGTTCCATTCTAGGTCCAAGGGCGCATCGGGGCAACAAGCCGGGGGGTATACAAGGCTTGCACGACCGATGGACGGACTTGGCGGACTCCCCGGGGCCGGCGGCGGCCAGGTTCCCCGGGTTCCCGGCCTGCCCGCGCAAGGCGGCCAGCCGCCTCCCGACGCCACCGGCCCGGAGACAGCGCCCGCCCAGGGCGAGCCGGCCGGTTCGACAGGCCAGCCAGGCCAGGCCGAGGAGGCGCCGGCGCGGCCGCAGCCGCCCGGACGGGCGGGGGACACCTTCGTGCCCTTCGCGGGCACCCCCCGGATCCCCGGGCAACTGGCCCAGACACTGACTCCCGGCCAGGTGCTCGGGCAGGCCGCGGTTCCCGGCGAGGTGACGGGACAGGGCACCGCGGGACCGACCTCGGAAGGCTCCGCGACCTTCGGCAGCTTAGAGGAGTTTCCCGACGACGTGCGGACGGCTTTCGAGGCCCTGGCCCAGGCACCCTTCGGCACGCGCGTGCCGGGGAAGCCCGGGGCGACGCCCGCCGCCTCGGCGCACGCCCTGTTCAAGCAGTTCAACGTCGTGCCCCACGAGGTGTTGAAGAAGAACCCCGCGGCCTTCCTGTTCCTAAACACGGTCCTGGGCAAGTACCCCGCGGCGGAGATCCGCAAGATGGCCGCGAGGGCCGGCATCGACCTCGAGAAGGTCGTCACCCATCTGGTGCTCGAGACTCCCGCCCAGCCCCAGACCATCGCCCGCCTGGCGGGCCAGCACCGGCTCGGCGCCGACAGGACCGCGGTGATGCGGCAGGCCGAGCACATGGCCGCCTCGCAGGATCCACTCCAGCAACTGGCCGGCCGGTTCACCAAGACCGTCCTGGCCAACAATCCGCAAGCGCTCCAGCTGATGCTCACCGACCCGCTGACCTTCTTCGGCACGCAGTTGTGGGCAAAGCTCCGCGCGAATCAGCAGGAGTTCGTGGCTGACGGGACCAAGACCAGGAAGGCGACCGGCATGCTCCAGAACGGCGCCCTCTCGGCTCGCGGCCTCGCGTTCGTCATCGGAGAGAACGCGGAGCGGGATGGCTCGGATCGCTCCGATCAGCAAGTCCCGCTCTCCGCCAACGAGCTGCAGCAGCAGAAGGCGTTCTACGACCAGTGGCGCGAGACGCTGATCAAGGGGATCAAGGAGTCGGCGGATGCCAAGTCCGGCCGGCCTTCCGGGCCACCGGTCGTCGAGGCGATCCCGATCTCGGAGCTCGGTGCCACGCGGGCGGTCTACGATCCGGCGCGCCGCACCGTCCGCCTGGGGAGCGCGTTTCCCGAGTGCTTGCGGATGCACACGCACGGCCTCACCCTCACCGTCGCTCCCGATGGCGAACTGCTGGAAATCGCGCTCCGCAACCCGCAAGACCGCTGGGAGTTGAAGAAGGACCTGCATCCGCCGGTGCTGGCCGGCATCGAACCCGCCCGCGCTCGCCTGGTGGATCCGCGGGAGGGCGAGAATTTTCCGACCCACGACCGTTTCTACACGAGCGACGATCGAAACGTGATCTACTTCCAGGTGGAGAAGAGGCCCGTGGCGCGGCGCGTGCTGGCCGCCGCCAACGTCCTGCTAGAACTGGACGACAAGTCCCACCTGCTGGGCATCCTGATCTGGCAACTCTCGGCCGCCAAGGCGCGGCCGGCCGGCGACCAGAAGGCCTGGATCGCCGGCCTGGCCGAGCGCGGGCCTACCGTCAGGCCGTCGTGATATGCTGGGGAAGACCAATCATGAAGAAGCAACGCACCGAAAAAGAGCTTGAAGAGCTGGCCATCCGCATCATGCAGACTGGTACGAAGATATGCCCGGACTGCAACCAGGCCACGCTGGTGTCGTCGTTCGACGAGCACTACTGGAAAATGAACTGCTCCGGTTGCGGTTTCGCCCACTCCGACTACATGAGTGGGGTCTAGTCGGCGGCAAGCAGCGCCTGCGGGCCAAAGTGGGTGGAGCCGCCGACCGAGGCGCACGAGCGCCCCAACCAAGCCCCGGGCCAAAGCACACACAAGAAACCTTCCGCTACCCCTCCCCGAAGAGTTTGGCGGGCATACCCCCCTACTTCTTCCCGGCCGGTTCGGGCGTCTTCTGCTCCTTGACCTCGCCAGGCCCGCGCAGCGTGGCCTCCAGCATCTTCACCCAGCGGGGAAACCGCCCGGATAGCTGGTCGTAGGCCCAGATCAGGTCCTTCGAGATGGCCTGCCGCTGGTCGGGCTTGAGCTTGAAGACCTTCTGGAGGCGCTTGGCCTGGCCCTTGGCATCCTGCGCCTTGAGCGCGCCGAGGAAGTCGGCGAGTTCCGGATGCCGCGCCTGGAAATTCTCGGCCAGGCGGGTGAACTCGGTCTGGAGCTTCAGGCCCTCCTGGGGAGGGATCTTGCGCATCGCCGCCATGAGGGCGTTCTGGGAATCACCCGTGAGGCGGAAGCCGCTGAAGCGGGCGTAGAGATCGGGGAACTTGCGCTGGAACTCCCTGGCCAGTTGCTGCTGGTAAGCCCGGCCCATCGCGCCCACCAGCCGGGCGGCCAGCGCCCGCCGGGACTTCGGGATGATGAGGACCGCGAACAGCATGCCCGCAAGGGCCGCCAGCACGGAGTTGACCCAGAACCAAGGGTCGGCCCACCAGGCCGAAGCCAGCGGCACGAACGAAAGTAGTTGCAAAGGCGAACCCTCTAGGCACCGGCGCTCTCAGTATCAGCCGCCCCATGGTACCAGGCCCGCTTGCGGGCTCGCCCCGATTCAGAACCGGTAGCTAAGACCGAGCGAAGGCAGGACGGCGAGCGAGGCGGTGCTCCCGAGCGGCGTGTCGAGAGTGACCGCCAGGTCGGCGGCCCAGTTGTCGTTGAAGGTCTTCACGAATCCCAGGCGCTCGATCATCTTGTTGGCCGACGACGGATTCCCGGCATGGAAGACCACCTCCGCGACACCGGCGAAATCCTTGCCGAGCGGATGGGTGAAGGCCACCTCGACGGCGCCCTGAGCGAGGGTGCCCGGATTCGAGAGGTCCACGCGCGTCCCCACGTTGACGTCGACCTGATCGCCGTCCCAGTTGAACGACGCGCCCAGGCCTACTCCCGAGGTCGTGGACGATCCGGTCGCGGCCGGGATGGTGGCGCCCGCGAGGAAGACGAGGGGGATTCCGAAGAGCGTGGGCAGCTTGACGCGGGCCCACGGCGACAGGCTGTCGAAGGCGATTGCCCCGCTGAGCCCGGTCCCGCCCGGGCTCACGACGTTGGACCCCAGGCCGAGTTCCCAGCCGCCATTACCCATGACCAGCGAGGTGGTCCATAGCACCGGGATCGCCGCGCTGGCGGACGGGATGCCCAGCCGCGTGTCGAAGATGGCGCCGGCCGTGGGAAACGCCGAAACCGTGTCGTAGGCGGTGAAGGTGGAGATGACGCCCGCCTGCGCGGGGCCGGCTGAAAGCAACCCGGCGGCCGCGGCCAGGATGGCCGACCAGGCTTGGCGCGAACAGGGCATGGGCATCGACTATTTCCTCGAACGGGCTACGGGGCAGGCGAACGATCCGAACCACTTGTACCAGGAGTACGGGCCGTTTCTAACTCAGGATCGAAATCCGACGTGGCCGGCGCAGGCTCGGAAGCTGTCAGGGCCTTGAGATACGCCCGCGCTTCTTCCGGGACTGGGCCGAACCAGAGGCCGATCAGCCGGCCCCGCCCGCCGGACGGCCGCGACCAGACCACCCGGGCGGGCAGTTCGAGCGGTTCGCGTCCCCTGGGCCGGAACTCGACCGCGACGTCGCCGCCGTGGCGCAGTTGGCCGGTGTACTCCACGACGGCGGCGCCCTCCTCCGAGAGATTGAACGTCCGCCCCTCGTGGGTCTCGGCCCCCAGGCGCAGGGCCACCGGGACGCCGGCCGTGAAGCGCGGCGCCGAGCGCACGATCTGGAGGCCGACCACGTCGCGGCCCTCGACCTCGGTGCCGTCTCCGAGGCGCACGACGGGCCGGAAGGGCCGTCCCGGCGCCGGCCGCGCCACCACGCCCGTTTCGCCGCTTGCGAGCCGCACCGGGGTGCCCGGTGGAAACGGCGAGACGGCGCCCAGGAACGCCGACGCGACGGCGGGGTCGAACGCCCGACCGGCGCTGGCGCGGACCGCCTGGAAGGCGAGTGCCGGCGAGTAGCGGCGCGCGTAGATCCGGTCGGAACTCATCGCGTCGAACGAGTCCGCGACGGCGAGGATGCGGGCGTGGAGGGGGATCTCGGGACCGGCCAGGCCTTGCGGATACCCCGTGCCGTCCCACCGCTCGTGGTGCGAGAGGACCGCCTTGGCCACCGCGGGCCCGCACAGCACCTCGGCCAGGCGGGCCGAGTGCTCGGAGTGGCGCCTGAGGATGGCAAGTTCCTCGCCCGTCAAGGCCCCGAGTTTATGGCGAATGGCAGACGGCACCAGGCGCAGGCCCAGGTCGTGGAGCAACGCGGCGCGTACCAGGTCCTCGATCTCTTCGTCCGGCAGGCCCATCGCCCGGCCGATGGCGATACTGAGCGCCGCGACGTTGAGAGGGTGGGTCGCCTCGTAGTAGCCGGCCACGCGCTTGCCATGTCCGTCGAAGAGCCGCGAGAGCGAGCCGGCACCTTCCAGGAACCGCTTGATGCCGTCGAGGGTCTCGGGCTCGTCGGGCTTGCCCGCTCCCGGTGCGACCCAGGAGGCGGCGATGGCGAGCAGGGAGGCCAGGTCTTCCACCTGATGGGATATACCCCGCTCCCCCTGGAAGTAGGGCCGACCTCCACGCCGGCCCCGAAAAAAAGAGACCGGCCCGTCGGCCGGTCCCCGAAAGCCAGGCGCTAACCGCCGTTCTGGTAGAGGCGGCTCGGCGCGAACTTCTGCACCCGGTTGTTGTTGGTGTCCGAGACGTACACGAAGCCGTCGCGATCCACGGCGATGCCGGTCGGGCTGTTGAACTGGCCGTTGCCAGCGCCCATCCCGCCGAACTCCGACATGAACTGCCCGTCCCGGTTGAAGCGCTGCACCCGGTTGTTTCCCGAGTCCACGACGTAGATGTCGCCGTTGCGGTTGTCGACGGCCAGGTCGGTGGGGCCCTCGAAGTAGCCGGCACCGCGGCCGCCGCGGAAACCGAACTGCAGGAGGACCTGGCCCGCCAGGCTGTACTTCTTGATCACGCCGCCGGCCGGGGCCGCGTCGTCGATGACGTAGATGCTGTCGTCGGCATCGACCGAGATGCCCTTGAGGCCCGTCGAGCCGCTGATGGGCTTGACCGGGGCGCCCTTGGCATCCTTCGCCGGCGCCTTGGAAGCGTCGAAGAACATGACCTGGTTGTTGCCCGACGAGGCCACGGCGAACCACCCGGTGCGCATCACCTGGATGTCGTAGGCCTTGCTGATGCCGGGGAAGCTCGCGCCGGTGGGCTTGATGTAGCTGCCGAACGAGCTGAACGACCGGACGTCGTTGCTGCCGGGGTCGGTGATGTAGACGTTGCCGCCGCGATCCACCCCGATGCCGGTCGGGTTCTGGAGGTCGTTGATCAGGAAGGTACCGCCGAACTTGTTCTCAAGGCCCCCGGCCAGGTTGAACTTCCTCACGCCCCAGACCCGCAGCGGGGTCTGGATGTTGCCGAAGAGCTGGTAGTTCTCGCGGTTGATCACGAACAGGCCCTGCGGCCGATCGCCGTCCTGGGAGTTGCCCGGATCGATGGCGATGGTGCGCGGCCGGTCGAGATTGCCCATAGCGAGCACGAAGGCGTTGGGCACGGCGTCCAGCTGGGCAGTGAGCTTGATGTCGCCCGCGGTGACTGTGTTGCCGCCCAGGACCTGCACGATCACGTCGCCGTTGGACTGCAGGTAGGTGTAACCCGGCTTCTCGAGCAAGAGCTTGACGCGCATGGCCGGCACGTTGGGCAGGGTATAGTTGCCCGACCCGTCCGTGCGGCCCGAGACTGGCGGATTGGCGCCCTGGACTTCCACGCGTACGTCGGCGATGCCGAGGCCGGTACGGGCGTCCACGACGCGGCCGGTGATGGTCCCCGTGGGCTGGTTGAGCAGCGGGGCGGACGAATTGGAACCGCCGTAGGGATCGCTCGGGATCGCCAGCGTCGGTTGCTTGCCGCAGCCCGTCAGCAGAAGGCCGGCGGCAATCACCGATCTGGTGAGTACCTGGAGCTTGGTCTGCTTACCCATAGGGACCCGTCCTCTACCTCTCTTGCAGGGAGATTAACGGCCTGTTAATCCTATGAAGGTTTATCGCCGGAGAGGGACGGACTCTTGCGGCGGATCGATTAAGTTTAACCTAAGCGAAGACGTAAGAATGGTTAAGATTCGACTATAATTGGTGGTGATGCGTTTCGACTGGCTCGGCCGAGGGCTCATTTCGGCCCTCATCGTGGGCGGCCTCGCCGCCTGCGGGGCGCCGGCGCTCCCGACGACAGGCCAGCCCGGCGTACCGGCCGCCCCGCCCGGCGGAGAGCCCCCCCTGGCGCAGCCTCCGGCCACCTGGCGACCGAAGGGCGAGGATCTCTCGCACACGTTGCCGCCCATCCGCACGACCCAGAACCAGGTCCGGTTGCTGGTAGATGGTCCGGAGATCTTCCCGGCCATGGAGCGGATGATCGACGGCGCCCGCCAGACCATCGAGGTCGACTACTTCGTGTTCTCCGGCAGGCAGGGCATGCGTCTGGCGCACCTCCTTGCCAACAAGGCCCGCTCCGGCGTGCACGTCGACGTGGTGATGGATCCCGGCAAGGGGTTCACCCCCATGTTCCGCAAGGCGGCCGACCAGGTCATCGCGGTCATGGTCGCCGGCGGCGTACACGTGGACGGCTTCCCCGTGGGCCGACTGCCCAAGCGCCCGGCCGTCAACAAGGTCGTGGACCACAACAAGGTGGTCGTCGTCGATCGCGAAGTCGCGATGGTGGGCGGCATGAACATCGCCGACGTGTTCGACAAGAACCACGACATCATGCTGCAAGTGCGAGGCCCCGCCGCCGCCGACGTCGGCCGGATGCTGGCGGCGGATCGCGCGGGCGCCCTCGCCCTAAAGGCCGATCCGGACGTCAAGGCCCAGCCGCCGATGCCGGTCGTGGCGCCTCCCGACCTGGCACCCGGCTTCTCGGGCCGTGACGTGCCGGTGCGCATCGTCTCCACGGGCATCAATCGGCGCGGCTACCGCGAAATCCTCCTGGATCAGATCCGCCGGGCCAAGCGTTCCGTACACTCCTTGATGTTCCAGCTGGTGGACGACGAGGTCGTGCAGGCGCTGATCGAGGCCGGGAAACGCGGCGTGGACGTCCGCGTCATCCTGGATCCGGGCGACCACGACGAGTTGATCCCGGTCATCAAGAAGGCGCCGCGCGGCTTCCCCAATCTGCCCGTCGCCCTCCAGCTCCAGAAGGCCGGAGTCGGCGTCAAGTGGTATCGCCTCGACCCGGGGCAGACCGAGATGCACGCGAAGGTGGGCATCTTCGACGGTCACACCCTCCTGGCGGGCTCGACAAACTGGATCCCGAGCGCCTTCCTCTACAACAACGAGATGAGCCTCATGATCGAGGGCGGTGCCGCCGCGAGCCGCATGGAGGCCACGTTCGAGGCCGACTGGATCGGCAAGTCGGAGCCAGTCAAGGACAAGGGCGTCACCCAGGATTTATTGTCCTGGATCATCGAGCACATCCCCTACCTGTAAAGCGCCGCCGATCAGCCGATCTCGCCCCCGACGCCGCCACCGGAGCCGGGCCGGGGCGTGGGCCGCGGCGTCGGGCTGGGACTCGCGGCCTCCGAGCTGGCGCGAGATTCGGCGACGAACCGGATGTCAGCCTCGGAGAAGTCGAAGAACGGCGCGTCCTCATCGCACGCCCAGAACTGCCACTTGCCGGAGACGTTCCCGCTCGCGCGCCGCGCGGGCGCCAGGACGCGGATGCTGCCGCAACGCGCCCCTTCGGACGTCGCCTCCCCGGCGTCGAGCCTGCCGTTGGAATTCGCGTCGTCGAACGCGATCAGGTCGAACTCTTCGTTGAAAGTCCGCGGGAACGTGTACTTGTAGCCTCCGGCCGCTACTGGCGCGTAGTCGATGATCGCCCCGGGCGCGTCGTCCACGACCTCGCGGATCGCCACCTTCGCGGTCCTGCCGGCGGCCAGGCCGTACACGCGACCGCTGATGACGGGCGGCTCCGACGGCTGGCTCTGCAGCAACTGCGCGGGCAACGCGCAGCCGGCGGCCGCTCCCAGCACCGCAAGCGCAAGAACGTTCGACTTCATTCCCCCACTCCCCCCGCAGCATGTCATACCCGCAGGCCGGGAAAACTTCCCTATTTCGTGGCGGACGTCAGGTCGATGGCGTAAATCTTGCCGTCGGTCGCGTACTTCCGCGCGATGTGGCGCTTCACGTCCGGCGTGGAGCGCCCGTCGGTGATTCGCCACTCTCTGACCCGGCCCGATGCGAGCAGGTCGGCCATGACCAGATCGCGCTCGCCGTCGATCCGAGGATCGATCTCGTGGTAGCCCGCGAGTTTCCTGGGCTGCAGGTGCATCGCCACGTCGCGAGTGGCCGCGATCGCCCAGATCGGCCGGCCGTCCGGCGCCTTGCGTCCCGTGTCGAAGACCCGGAGGTGGTCGCGCGACAGGTCGTACTGGTTGTGCTTGTTGAATGCCATGACCGACTTCCGCCCGTCCAGGTACATGTCGCTCACGGGAGACTCCTGGTAGTTGTAGTCCAGGAGGCGCCGAAAGTGGGTGACCCGGTTGAGGATCGACACCGCCGTCCGGAAGGCGCTCGTCTTGGTGAGCTCATGGGCCTTCTTCCAGCCGCTCCGCTCGAGTGCCGAGCGCAACTCTTCCTTCGTGCCGGTGACGTAGAGGGAGACCGGCTCGTGGGGCTTCCGGTCGCTTCCGGTGATCACCGGCTGCGGGCTGGTCTCTCCCAGGCCCCGCGCTGCCGCCCGGGCCCGGTCGACGGCGGGCAGCGCAGGATACGGCGGAAGCTTCGGCGCGACGCGGATATCGTCCGGCACCACCGAGACGGCCATGTCGGCCACGTAGTCGGCCGCGTCGCGCCCCTTGTCGACAAGGTCGTCCGCCGCATGGGTCAAGACCCTGGCGCCGCGTTCGATCGCGTCGATCGGGTTCGGCACCTTGCGAAGTAGACTGCCCAATCCTGCCTCCAGATTCCGCCCTGCCGAATTTGTCGGGGATCACGCGGCAAAGCTTGCGCGCCGGGTAGGGAATCCCTCGTGGACTACGACGCCATTTACCGCGCATTCATCCGCCTCCCGGCCGACCAGCAGACTCGCCTGATCTTCGAGCTGTCGAACCGGCTTGGCGTCTTCCTTCACCGCGAGGTGTCGGGCGAGGTGAGACGCCGCATCCAGGAGCGCGGCGAGGCCATCGATCAGCGCGGCGGACCGCTCATCGGGGCGCATCTCGCCGAACTCGGGGCGCCGCGCCGGCCGGCCGGTGAGACGGAGCAGCCATGATCGGCCCGCTCGTCATCGTCCTCGACGCGAGCGTGGTGGCGGCCTGGTACGTCTCGCAACCGGCCAGCCAGCGGGCGCGCGAAGCCGTCCCCGATTCGAACGCCGTCTATGCCGCGCCCGATTTCGTCCTCGCCGATGTCGCCGCCGCCCTGCATGCGAGCGGCGCCTACGGCGTCCAGGAGGTGCTCGGCGTGCTCGAACGCCTGCAGGCCGACCTGGTGCTCGAGCCCATATCCGGCAAGATGCTCAAGGCCGCCCTTGCCTGGATGTACCACTACGGCCTGCCGGTGCGGGCCCTGCTACCGCTGGCCCTGGCCCGGGAGGCGGGAGCGCCGCTATTGACCTGCGACCGGCTGACCGTCGAGAGGCTGCGTGATCGCGGGGCCTCCGAACTGCTCAAGGATGTGGTGCTGCTGGCCTGAGCCAGGCGCTGACGGACCTAGGCCGTTTTCGGCCTGATTTGGGTCGAGTGGGGCCGGCCTCCGTGCCGGCCGGCAGAGACGCCGACCCCACCCGAAGTATCAGGTCTACCTCGAATCGGTCTAGGCGCGCACGAACGGATTGGAGCGCCGCTCGAAGCCGATTTGCGTCTCGGGGCCGTGCCCGGTGACGACCCGGGTCTCCTCGGGCAACCCGTAGAGCCGCTCCCTTATGGACGCCTCGAGTTGCTGGAACGATCCGCCCCACAGGTCGGTGCGACCCACGCTTCCTTGGAACAAGGTGTCTCCCGCGAACAGCAGACCGAGGTCAGGGACGTGCAGGCAGACGGATCCCGGCGTGTGCCCGGGGGTATGCAGGACCTCGCCCGAGATGGCTCCCACCGCGACCTTGTCGCCGTCCGCTATCCAGGTGTCCACCGGCAGGGCGTCCTCGGTCCGCAGGCCAAACGCCTGCGCCTGTAGCTGCAAGTTGTCGTACAGTTCGCGATCCCCGGGGTGCATGAGGATTTCGGTGCCCGGATGCTCCTCCTTACGCCGCGCGTCCCCATCACGTGATCGAGGTGAGCGTGGGTGTGAAAGGCGTAGATCGGCGCGAGGCCGAGCGCGGAAAGCCGGGACAGGACCTTCTCGGGCTCGTCTCCGGGATCGATCACGATGGCCCGACCGCTGGCCGGATCGCCCAGGATAGTGCAGTTGCAGGCAAACGCGCCCACCGGGAAGGTTTCGAGGATCATGGCCCGGCCATGGTAGCATGGGGCCACCGGCCCTGTGCCGCGGACAAGGGTGTCCAGGCGGATCGCGGCGTCGGAGTGACGCTGGGGGAGGCAAGTGACCATCGTTCCGTCCGTCGGGGACCGGCTGGTCTCGCCGGCCGTCGCGCCCGACGAGACGCCCGGCGAGGTCTCCGTGCGGCCGCGCGACCTGGCCGACTACACCGGGCAGCAGGAAATCAAGCAGCAACTCTCGGTCGCCATCGCCGCCGCCAAGTTGCGCGGTGAGGCCCTCGATCACCTGCTCCTCCATGGCCCCGCGGGGCTTGGCAAGACCACCCTCGCGCAGATCGCCGCCAACGAGATGGGCACCCGCTGCCACATCACATCCGCTCCGGGACTCGAACGGCCGCGCGACATCGCCGGGTGGCTCACGAAGCTGCAGCCGGGAGACGTCCTGTTCATCGACGAGATTCACCGCCTTACCTCGCTTTCCGAGGAGTTGCTCTATCCGGCGATGGAGGATTTCTCGCTCGACCTGACCATCGGCAAGGGCCCGACCGCCCGTATCCGCCGGGTGCCGTTGCCGCGCTTCACGCTGGTGGGCGCGACGACCCGAGCGGGGTCGCTCTCCGGGCCCTTGCGAGACCGGTTCGGGATGGTCTTCCGCCTGCGGTTCTACGACGCCACGGAGCTGGCGGGCATCCTCTCGCGCTCGGCCGGGATCCTCGCCATCGATCTGGCGCCGGACGGCGCGGCCGCCATCGGCAGGCGATCCCGCGGCACGCCTCGCGTGGCGATCCGGTTGCTCAAGCGTGTCCGGGACTACGCCCAGGTGGAGAAGAGCGAGCCCGTCACGGCCGAGGTGGCCAACCACGCCCTCGATCGGCTGGAAGTGGACGCCCGCGGCCTGGACGCCCTGGATCGCGAGATCCTGTCGCTCGTGGTCCGTCACCACGGGGGCGGACCCGTGGGCATAGAGGCCCTAGCGGCCGAATCGGGCAGCGACCTGGCGACGATCGAGGACGTGGTGGAGCCCTACCTCCTGCAGGCGGGCCTCCTCCGGCGGACACCGCGCGGCCGCGTCGCGACGGCGGCGGCCTACGCGCATCTGGGCGTGGCGGGCGGTCCGCCCGACCTCGGGCTGGGAATCCTTCCGGAATGACGCGCGTCGGCGCCCCGGCACTCGCCCCGCCCGCTCCCCTGGAGTTCGTGCCCGGCGACCGCCCCGACTGGGACGGCGCCCGCACCAGGCGCTTCGCGCTCCGGACGCCGCAGGGCGAGTTCGTGCAGGGCTGCCGCAGCCTCACGGTGGACGGCTGGCGCTTCCACCAGGTCGACTACCCTTACGAAGGCCTGCTGGCCTTGCTGGACGGAGAGAACTGGAAGTTCCTGGACGCCATCGGCATCCAGGTCCGCCTCGGCGGCGACGTGCTGGACCTCCTGGATGCGCCGGTGTCGGTAGATCCCGTCTCTTGCCGGGCGCGCCACGCCTCGCCGCTGGGCACATGGGAGGTCGGCTGGTATCTCGCGCCCCACGCCGGCCAGTCGGGGGCGATCCTGGAGATGAACGTCGTCGCGCCCCCGGACTTACCCGCCGGCGTCACGCTTCACGTGTTGCCCGTGTTCGACATCCGCCACATGTACGGCACCTCGGCCCAGGATGGCTACGATGTCGAGATCATGCCGGCCGGAGAGGTCGTGGTGGCGCATGGCGGCCCGGGCCTCGCCATGCGGGCCGAGGCCGCGGCCAGGTTCAAGGTGCGACTCGCGCGCGTGCCGCTATTCTGCAGGATGGGAAGCGGGTTCAGGTACCTGGGGCCCGACGGCGTCAAGTTCCAGAGCGAGGAGCGCCTCGGACAGGTGGTGGGCGAGTGGATCTTCTCGCCCGGACCCGGGGAAACGCGGCTGGCCTTCGCCGCCCATGGCTGCGCGGGGGAGGCCCTCTCGCTGCTTGACGCCGCCCCCGGGCCGGAAGCCCGCGAGGCCGAGCGGCGAGCCTACCGCGAGGCCGCCTCGCTGGCAGCCGCGCGAGGCGCCGATCTTCCCGGGGTGGCCGAGCGGATCTTCGTCATGGCGCACAAGTTCGGGATGCGTTGCCTCGAATCCGGGGCGGTCCTTCCCGAGGCCGGCGGCTGGTGGTTCCGCACCCCGTGGTTCCGCGACCTCTTCGAGGGCCTCCTGGCCAACTGGCGCACGCTGGCGGCACTCGGCCATGGCGATCGGGTCGGTGCCGCATGCGCGGTTGCCGCGGGCCTGATCGATCCCCGGAGCGGGCGCGTACCCAATCGCATCCCTGAGAGGCGGGAGGATTGCGCGCCTCTCCGGGACGCCGGCCGGCTGCCTGATAGCTGCTACCACTCGAGCGATGCCACCACCCTCCTGTTCGCCCTCCTTGCCGACGCCGGCGCCGCCCTAGGCATCGCTCCCGAGCCCTTCCTGCCCGCATTCCGGCTGGCATTCGAGGCGTTTTCCCTGGCGAGCCCCGATACGCCGGACGGCACGGCCGTGCTCGGGCCGGAAGGCCTGCTCCGCAGCGTCCCCTGGCACTCCTGGACCGACGGCAAGCGCGCGGTCTCGTTCGCCGGCGTCACGGTGGCCGATCTGCCCATCAGGGTGCCGCGAGCCTGGCAGATCGAGGACCTGGTCGCCGGGCGCACGGCCGGCGAGGTCTACCGCGAGCAGATCCTCCCCACCTACCTCCTGCCGGAAATCAACGCGCAGTGGATCCGGATGCTCGAGTGGGGCATGGCGGCCCTTCCCGCCACCGATCCGCTGCGCGGCCGGGTCGCAGACGTGTTGAGCAAGGCGAGGGTCGCTTACCGGCCGACGTTCTGGAACGCCTCCGGCGGCTTCCTCTACAACCTGATCCGCGGAGACGGCCGGGTCGACGATGTGCCGGGCTCCCCGGGCCTGGTCGCGGCCGTGCTGCTCATGGACTCCGGCGTGCTCGACGATGAAGACCTGCGCCGGATCTGGGATACTGCGGAGAGCCGGCTCGCCGTGCGGCGCGGGGGCGATCTCTTCGGGATCCTCGTCAAGGCCTCCGAGGAGCGCGTCTACCTGGGCGATGCCCAGTATCACGAAGCCGTGATCTGGCCGCGGGACGGAGCCTACGTGTCGCGGTTGCTCCGGCGCCTGGGTCGGCACGAAGCCCTCCGGGGGTTGCTCGCGGCCAACCTGGCGCATCAGCAGGACGAAGGCGTCCTGTTCTACAATCACGAGCTTTTCAGTCTGGCCGAGGGGAAGAACCCCTCGCCACAGCCGGAGACGGCCGGCTTTCCGGTTCCGGTGAAGAACCCGATGCAGTGGTGGTCGCAATGGTGCGACGCTTATCTCGACGATGAGGGCTTGTAACGTATGCAAACCGTGGCGAAGCAGGCTATAGTGAGTACCACGAGCCGCGTTGCGGCCGAAGAAAGGGTCAGCAGCATGGGTAAGGCGATGGCGTTTTTCAGGGGCGACATCATCCCCCTGGAAGACGCGAAGATCTCGATCATGACGCACGGGTTCAATTACGGGACCGGCTGCTTCGAGGGAATCCGCGGCTACTGGAACGAGCAGCACGGCGAGATGTACATCCTGCACATGGCCGAGCACTTCCGCCGCATGGCCAAGAACGCCAAGATCCTCTTCATGCAGCTCCCCGACACGATCGAGGGCCTCTGCCGCACGACCATCGACCTCGCCCGCGCCACCGGTTTCCACCAGGACATCTACCTGCGCCCCACGCTGTACAAGGAGGACGAGATCATCGGCGTCCGCCTGCACGGCCTCAAGGACGCCTTCCACATCTACGCCGCTCCCATGGGGCCCTACATCGAGATCGACCGGGGCCTCAAGCTCGGGACGTCTTCCTGGCGCCGCATCGACGACACGGCGGTGCCGGCCCGCGCCAAGATCATCGGCGCGTACATCAACAGCGCCCTGTGCAAGACCGAGGCCGTGATGAATGGCTTCGACGAAGGCCTCTTCCTCAACGAGGACGGCCATGTGTGCGAGGGCTCGGCCGAAAACCTGTTCCTGGTGCGCGACGGCGTGCTGGTGACGCCCGGCGTCTCCGACAACATCCTTGAAGGCATCACGCGGACGAGCGTCATCGAGATCGCCGAGCGCGAACTGGGCCTTAAGTGCGTTCACCGCACGATCGACCGTACCGAGATTTACATCTCCGACGAACTCTTCATCTGCGGCACCGGCGCCCAGATCGCGTGGGTCAGCGAAATAGACCACCGCAGCATCGGCAACGGCCAGATAGGCCCCATCTCCCAGAAGATCCGCGACATCTACTTCCGGGCGGTGCGCGGCGAGATCCCGCGCTACCAGAGCTGGCTGACGCCGGTTTACGGCACGGGCGGCATCAAAGCGCCCGAGAAGCCCTTCGCCTCGACCTCGGTGCGAAAGGTCGCCGCTGGTTAGGCCGCGCTCGGCTCCTGCCGGACATTGCGGGACCTGCCAGGTACCAGGTCCGCGCTCGTGCCCTGACCCCTTCGTCCCGGCCTGCAGGCCAGAGGCTTTAACCTCCACATAACCATTATCGTGAGTGAATCACGACTTTTCCACTGGATTCCGCCTCCCGCCGGAGCGACAATGATATCGAACTAACGTTCTTATCATTTGCCGGGAGGAGTTCAAATGTCGCCCGCTGTCGTGCTACCCTCGCCGCCGGACGTTCCCATTACCGACCTGTCCAGGGACAGGATCCGCGAGCTCGCAAGTGCCTACGGGCACTTCCGGCGCCTCGCCGGAGACCGCTTCGCCTCCTTGTTGCCGATCGTCTTCCGCGACCGCATCTACGAAGACGACGGCTGCGTGAGCGGCTACGAGTGGGCGGCCAAGAAGGGCTCGATGACCAAGGCCGAGGTGGATCGGGTCCTGGCGCTCTGGGACCGCATCGGCCACCACGACTGCCTTTGGCGCCTCCTCGCCAAAGGGGTCGGCATCACAAAGCTCGAGCGCGTCGCGCCGCATGTCACGGAGGCCAACGCCGCCGGCCTGGCCCGGCGGGTGCAGAAGCTGACCGGCCCCGAGCTGCAGAAGTGGCTTGCCGGGCAGCGGGTCGCTGCAGGGCGGGCGAGCGCTGGAATGGCGTCGCCGGACGTACCGCCTACGAAGGCGCGAGCCGATGCGGCGCCGGGCACTGCGGCAAGAGGCGATGAAGCGCGAGAAAGGGCCGCGGCGGGCGCAGATTCTTGCGGCGCAATGGGGCAGGCCGGCTCGGCACAAGACGAAGTCGGAGACGGCCTGGGCGAGAGGCGGAGACCGTCGCCGGCTGTAGCCGAGTCGGTCTCATGCCAGGCGAAGCTCTCCTTTGGCCAGCCACTGGTCGTATCGGGGACCGGTCCTCCGGACGGCGTCGCGGCGGATTCCCACCGGGATGCAGCCCCGGACTTCGAGCCGGACGCCCTGCCGCCCGGCTTGGCGCGCACCGCGCGCCGTTTCTCCCTGGAAGTCGACGCCATCGACGAGAAGCGGATCCAAGAGCTGCTGAACCTGTACCAGCGTCTTCATGGCAAGCGCATTGGCTTGGGCCAGCTCTTTGGCCTCCTGGCCAGGTGGGCGATGGCTCGCGGGGAGCTCCCGTCCCTCGAGGATCTGGCTGCCGGACTCTCCGCTGGAAGCGCGAGGCCGGACGAGCCCCCCAAGGACCCTGGCACGTCAAGTGCAGCAAGCGCATCGGGAGACGGGGCCGCCGCCAGCGAGGCGACGCCGCCCGCCGCGAAGCGATTCGTTCCCAGGGTGCAAGAGGTCGTCGTCAGCATCCGCGAGACTGACTGGAAGTTCGTCCGTACGGCACTCGGCTGGATCCCCGTCCCGGATGGGGCGCTCACCGGCTTCCTGTCAAGGACTGAGGCCGTGCCGCTGGCGGATCTCCGCATCGCGGCGGTCGAAGCAGCCTCGCGGACACGAGGTTCCAGTACCCGTTTCGGAGATCCTGCGTACCCTCGCCGGCATCGGCCCGCGGCTGTCAATCGCTACTTGCTCGCCAGGTCGGGAGGCTACTGCGAGGTTGGCCAATGTCCTGACCGGGCCATCGCGGCTCACCACCGCCAGCGCTTCTCGTTCGATCCCTCCCACCATCCCGACGTGCTCGTCTGCGTGTGCCGGCCGCACCATGGCCTGCCCCACCAGGGCGAAATCGCCAACGAGTGGCTGGATCCCCACGCCTGGGAGGTGACCCGCGCCGGTGAACCGTCGAGGGAAGATGTCGCAGACGTCCAGTTCCAGGTGGTCCGACGCGTCCGGGTAGCCGGGCCCTAGTCTGGTGGCTTGACGTCGGAGGGCTTGGCCGGCTCCACGATCAAGACCTTCATCATCACGAGCTTTCTGTCGACTCCTACCTGGGCCTGGAGGTAGTACCACGCGTCGAGGCGCTCGAACGAGAGCCGCAGTCCAGCCTCCATGGCGGTCGAGTGGTTCTTCTTGATCGGAAGCGCCACGGCCTGTACTGCGCGAGCCGGGAGGCCGCCTACCTCGCCTGGCGCTGCGACCGGGCGGACGTTCATCATGTCGCGGCTCCCGCCCACGGCAAGATCCGCGGTATGTAACGGCGCAGGTAGGCGGCGGTCCGCCTAGACTTCCGAGAGGGCACCGATCGCCAGGCGGATGGCGTCCTCGATCGGCGTGCCCGCCGGGATGCGGGCCAGGGCGCCGTGGGCCTCGCGGGCCGAGTAGCCCAGCGAGAGCAATGCGAGCTCGGCCTCGGCAAACTCCGACGGCGGCGGCCCCGGGGACTCGGGCAGGGGCTCGCGGCGACCCGAAAGGCGATCCTTGAGCTCGAGCACGATGCGCTGCGCCAGCTTCGGCCCGACGCCGGGGACCTGGGTCAACCGCCGCGGGTCGTTCTCGACGATGGCGGCGGCGAGGTCGGCGGCCGAGAGCACGCCCAGCAAGCTCATCGCCAGCTTGGGCCCCACCTTGTCCACCCCGCACAGGAGCAGGAACAGATCGCGATCGTCGGCCGTCGCGAAACCCAGGAGCAGCATCGCGTCCTCGCGGTGGACCAGGTGGGTGAGCACGCGCAACTCCGAACCCGGCGGCGGCATGGCAGCGAGGTGGCGGGCGCCGCAATGGACGAGGTAGCCGACGCCGGCGCACTCGACGACCGCGTGGTCCGCGCCCTTGTGAACCAGCGTCCCCGCCAGCGAGTAGATCATCGCTTAAGGGTACCAGCGATCAGGCTGGATCGGCCTGTACCAGGCCGACTTCCAGATGCTGCATGTGGCAGAGGGCGATCGCCAGGGCATCGGCCGCGTCGTCCGGCCTGGGAATGGTCTCCAGGGCCAGGGCGTCGCGCACCGCCTCCTGCACGTCGCGCTTGTCCGCGCGCCCGTGGCCGGCGACCATCTGCTTGACCACCATCGGCTTGTAGCCCGCCGCCTCGCGGCCGAACTGCGCGGCGGCCAGGAGGATCACCCCCCTCGCCATCGCCACGCCGATGCCGTTCGTCACGTTGCGCACGAAGAAGAGCTCCTCGACCGCCACGTGATCCGGTCGGTACGTCTCCAGCAGGCCCGCCAGATCGGCGTGGATTTCCTGGAGGCGCCTGGCGATCGGCAGATTCTTCCCCGTCACGACGACGCCGGCCGCCACCAGGTGCGGCGCCCAGGCCCGCCCGATGTCGATGACGCCGTAGCCCACCGTGGCGGTGCCGGGGTCGACGCCGAGGATTCGCATGTTCCAAACATACGTCCGAAACCGTCGCTCGCCCGGTGATGGCGATCACTGGGCCATGTTCAGGGTCGCGAGCTGTTCGACCAGCGAACCGAAGTAGCGGTAGCGCCAGACCCGGAAGATGCCGGCCGATCGCTCGTAGGAGGTGAAGCGCAACCGGTCCTTGCTCGGCGAGAGCGACAGGATGACGCCGCCGGCCGCGAGGGGGATCTCGGGCAGGAGAATCGGATCGTGAAGGGTGACGAACTCCATGGCGACCGAGCCAGGAGCGGGCACGGCCGCCCCGGACGAGGGCGGCAGGAGCCAGTTTGTCGCCCCGAGGGCGCGGGCCCGCTCCACGGGCAGCGACACGGTCGCCAGCCGGTTGACCCACACCTGGCGCGGATCGAGGCCTCGCGCGTCCACCCAGGCGATGATCGTGGCGTCGTCGTCGAGGGCCGGATCGCGAGCCGGGGGAGTTTCCAGCTTCTGGATCGGGCCGGCCCCGAGTGGCCAGACGTGATTGCCTCCGGTGCGCGTGCTGAACGAGACGACTCGCGCCTTTCCCGCGACCTTGATCCGGTCGATGCCCCCTTCCTGGGCCGCCAGCTCGTTCACGGGCGCCAGTTCGGCAGCCACGCCGTCGATCCAGAGGTAGGCGCGCGTGTCGGGCCCGGGATCGCGCCCCGACACGCCGATACGCGCCGGCGTCCCCCTCGGGTCCGCCAGGAACACCATCACGCGGCCATCCTTGGTGATCGAAGCGCGGAAGGCCTCGCCCACCGCGTTCGCCTCCGCAAACGGGACTGTTGTCTCGGTCAAGGGGTCGAAGGCGAAGATGCCCCCGTCGACGCGGTAGAAGACGACGCGCCCGTCGTCGAGGACCGAGGGACCGAGGGCGCCCCGGCCGGCCGCCGGCAGTTCCAGCACGTCGTGCAGCCACTCGTCCCAGAAGAGCAGGCGGGCCTGGCGCAACGCGGCGGCCGCTCCGTCCGGCTGAAATGGAGGCGCGACCGAGAATGCGACATTGCTGGTGCGCGGCATCGCCCTGGCCTTCGCTTCAGGGGACGGTGACGCCGCGGGGGCTGGCGACGGCCCAGGAGAACCTATCGCGACCTGCCCGGGCGGCGAGGCCCGGCGCGGAGGAGCCCGCATGTCCGGCCGATCCGGCGCCGGCGGGAACTCCGCGGTGGCGTGCGGCCGGCAAGCCGCCAGGCAGACTGCCAATGCCGACCGGAAGGCGAAAGTGCGCATCTTTGCTTGCCTCCCGCGAGCCTACTTGACGGCAGATCGTTCCCAGTGCTACGCTTTCGCCAAAGTTTTCTGGCGCGGCTCCCCCCTATGCGTTAGGAAGGTTGAGCGCGGAAAGCGGGCGGCTCACCACAAGGAGTCGCCACCCCTCAAAGAGCGTTGTACCGCGGAGTCGCCCCGTCTGGCGAAGGCCCGGAGCGCGACCCGGAAGGTGCAGGCATTCACCACAAGGGATCGTAGTGAAAAAAGAAATCGTCATCAGCGAATCCAATGATCTGGCAGTCGTATTCGAGGACAACCGCGCCGCAGAATTCGTAATCCGCTCGGGAGAGCAACTGGTCGGCGACATCATCCTCGGCAAGGTCGAATCGGTCGTTCCCGCGATAGAAGCCGCGTTCGTCAACATCGGCCACGAAAAAAACGGCTTCATCCACGTCGCGGATCTTCCCATCCCCCAGCGCGGCAAGAAGAACAAGCCGCCGCAGATCAAGTCGGGCGACAAGTTGATCGTCCAGATCGCCAAGGCCCCTACGGGCACCAAGGGTGCGCGCCTCACGGGGCGAATCTCGGTGCCGGGCCGCTACCTGGTCTTCGTGCCGCACGACAACCGGGTCTGCATCTCGCGGCGCATCACCGATTCCAAGGAGCGCGAGCGGTTGCGTCGCATCGCGTTCACGTTGAAGGATCCGGGCCACGGGCTCATCGTGCGCACCGAGGCCATCGGCGCATCCGAAGAGGAGTTGCGCCGCGACATCGACGAGCTGATCGAACGCTGGGCGGAGATCCTGCACGAGGCACAGGTCAGGCATTCGCCGGCCCTCCTCTACCGCGATCAGGATCTCCTGACACGCGTCCTGCGGGATTGGCTCACCGCCGATACCGAGCGCGTCATCCTCGAGGACCAGGAGGCATTCACGCGCTCCAAGGAGCTACTTAGCGACTGGATGCCCGATATGGTCAAGAATCTCTACCTGCACAAAGCGAAAGATGGGGTCATGCAGCATTACAAGGTCCACGCCGAGCTCGAAAACGCCCTGAAGCCCACGATCCGGCTCCCGTCGGGCGGTTCCATCGTCATCGAGCCCACCGAGGCCCTGACGGTCATTGACGTCAACTCCGGCAAGCTGACGCAGAGCAAGAGCCTCCAGGACACCGTGCTCCGCACGAACATCGAAGCCGCGACCGAGATCGCCCGGCAGCTGCGGCTGCGCGATATCGGCGGCGTCATCATCATCGACTTCATCTCGATGGATCACGCCTCGGATCGCAAGAAGGTGATCGCGCACCTCGAAGAGGCGCTCAAGCCCGACAAGAGCCGACCGCAGATCACCAGCCAGTTCTCGGAGCATGGCCTGCTCGAGGTAGCGCGGCGCAGGCAGGGCCAGAGCCTCACCGAGCAGCTCACGCGTCCTTGCCCGAGCTGCCACGGCTACGGGCGCGTCCGCAACGAGGTCTACTCGGCGGCGCCGACGGCCGCTCCCATCGAGGTATCGCCCCTAGACGAGCCCGAACTCATCGTCGACGACCTCATCGAGGAACCGACGGCCGGGCCGGACATGCGCGATGCCGAACCCGAACCGGGCCGCGAAGGCCGGGGCGCCAGGGGGCGCAGTCGCGGCGCGACGCCGCGGCACGTCACGCCGGTCCTGGTCGGAGCCGACGACGGCGAGTCCGAGTCCGATCTGCTCGACGAGGGCGGAGAAGGCAGCGGCGAGGCGTCCGAGGACGGAGAAGGCGCGCGGCGCCGTCGCCGCCGTCGCCGCCGTCGCGGCCGCGGCGATCGGGCCGTAGCCGAAGGCTCCGGGACGGCCGCCGTCGCGGCTGTCGGCAGCATCGAGCCGTATGCCGACGGCGACGTCGAAGACTTCGAGGAAGTCGAGGAAATGCGCGTCCCCTCGGCCGAGGAAGGCGACGGCGCATTCGGCGATGACGAGACACGGCGCAGGCGGCGTCGCCGCCGTCGTGGCGGGCGGGGCCGTCGCGGGGAAGGCGAGCGGCCGGAAGGCGCCGGC
>Ga0194120_10002416_pt1 | contig 32152 bp, 21 predicted proteins | sample TA2MahCa65mmetaG_FD_148642 | JGI IMG/M metagenome (GOLD analysis project Ga0194120, IMG submission 148642) | Freshwater microbial communities from Lake Tanganyika, Tanzania - TA2015019 Mahale Deep Cast 65m | ecosystem: Environmental > Aquatic > Freshwater > Lake | place: Tanzania: Lake... | reverse complement strand
CCGCCGCGCCGAGGCCCAACGCGCAGCCGCGCCGCTTGGGTTGTCGAGCTAGGAGTGCGAGCGTTCGAGCGCGACGATGTGCGCCTCCCCGACGGACGCGTAGCGGCGCGGCATGCAGGTGAGGATGATCACCTGACAGTGGCGGCCAGCCTGCGAAATCGCGGCCCCCATGCGCTCGAGCCGCGAGTCGTCGGTGTAGCCGAGCGTGTCGTCGAGGATCACCGGCGCACCGCCCTGCTTCGACACGAGGATCGCGCACGCAAGGCGCGCGAGGATGCCGAGCTGCTCGCGCGTGCCACCCGAGAGCTGCTCGAACGGCACCGTGACCTGATCGAGCGTGCGATCCACGATCGCGAGCTCCTCGCTCAAGTGCAGCGAGAGCGTCGGTCCGAAGACCAGCCGACCTAGGCGCTCGATCTGCTCGCGCAGCGGCGCCACGTAGGCCGAGCGAGCCTCGGCACGCGCGGCGTCGAGCATCTCGAACAGCAGCTTCGCGGCCGAGGCCCGCGCGAGATCCCGCTCGAACTGCCGCGCGAGCTGTTCGCTCTTCGCCGTGGCGGCGTCGAGCTGCTCGGCCAAGCCCGCTTCGCCCATGGCTTCGAGCTTGCCCTTCAGCTCCGACCGCCGCTGGCGCTGCTGCTTCAGGTGATCCTCGGCGCGATCAGCAGCTTTCTTGGCGTTACCCGCAAGCTCACGCGTCTCCTCCGGTGAGGCCTCCGACAACGCTGCGCGCGCCAGCTTCTGCGCCGATTCCGCAGCGCTCAGCAGCTGCCGCGCGGCATTGACGTCCGCTTCGAGTTGAGCGTCCGCGCGTTCCGCGCGCGCCACTTCGAGCTTCTCGACCGCGCCTTTCCATTCGATCTGCGCCGTCGCGAGCTTCTGCTGCGCGCGCGCCAGCGCGAGCGCCTGCTTCCTGTTCGCCTCGCCGATGCGCTTGGACTCGTTGTCGGCCGTCGCGAGGACCTTGCGCGCTTCCTCGAAAGCATCCTCCGCAGCCTTTTCGGCCCGCTTGGCGGTCGAGACATCGCTCGGCAACGGCCCACCGACCTCGCGAGCCTTGGGATAGTCGCGGACCTCCGTCTCCAGACGCGCGATCTTCTCTCGCATGGAGAGCTCGGTCAGGTCGCGAAGACTCTCAAGGACGACCTCCTGGCTGTCCTTGCGATCCTTGAGCGCGTCGCGCTGCTCGTCGCGTCGGCGCGTCGCCGCTGCCTCATCCGTGACGCCGAGCCGCTCGAGGATGCGCCCGACCGCGCGTTCCGCCTCGGAGAGCTTGCGACGCTGCTCGGCGGCACCTTGAGAGGTCAGCACCTCGAGACGCGCCAGCTCGGGAAGCTCGAGCGCGAGCTTCTCGCTGAAGTGCGCTTCGACGGTGGCGCCGGGGGCGACTTCCCGCCGCTCGCCGTCGAGCTCGACGCTCAGCTTGCGCTGCACGGCGAGCCGCAGGCGCGGGCTCTCGGTTTGCAGCACCGCCTTGGCCTTCGCGACCTCCTCGCCCGCGCTTCGCAGGGCCTTCAGGTCGTCGTCCTGCACGCGCGGCCCCTCGAGCATCTGATCGGCCCGCGCGAGCTTTACCTGAGCACGCTCCACCCGCTCCAGCCGCTCGCTCAGGAGCGTCAGATCATGCTCGCTCTGCCGGAACCGGAGGTCCTTGCGCGCGAGCGTGAGTCGTCCTTCGGCCGCATCGCGCGCGGCCACCGCTTCCGCGACCGCACGAGAGGCTTGATCCGAAGATGCCGCATCGGAGCTCCCAAGCGAACGCTCGCGCTCGACCTCTTCCTGCGCTTCTTCTTGCGCGCGCTGTCGGACGACGACGTCACTGCGCAGCTTCTCGCGCTGGCGCGCTTGCTCTTCCGCAATCCCCAGTTGCTTTTGAGCCGCGTCGAGCTTCGCCTCCGCGGTCGCAACCGCGGAATCGAGCTCGGCGAGAGCGAGGACCGCCTGTTGACGTTCCGTCTCGACCTTGCGCAACCGAACGAGCTCGGGCTCGTCGTTCATCAACTGCTGCTCCAGCGACTCGCTGCTTTCGATGTCGCGTTCGAGCTCACGGAGCCGCTCTCGCAGCACCGTTGCTGCTTGCGCAGCCGCGGTGCTCTCCTCGCCCCGTTGGCGGAAGTCCTTGCGCTCGGAGCCATTCTCCGTGAAGTAGCGCAACGTCTCCGCGTGCGCGGCGTCGTAGAGCGACTCGTTGCCCTCCGTGGCCTTCGCCGAGCCCGCCGCGGCATCGAGCGCCGCCGAGAGTCGCTTCTGCGCGCTCAGATCCGGCGGCAGAAGCTCGGAGCCCTGCTCGATGCGCAGCGCCTTCCACAGCGCCATGTCGACAGTCTCCGCGAAGATCTGCACCGCGCGCTCGTGCGCCTCGCGACCGCTCAGGTTTTCCGGGCGCGGGCTCCTGATCGTGAGCTTCGTCTGTTGTTGGCGATGGAAGCGCTTGAAGTACGTGAACTCGTACGCACCGGCCTCGATGTCGGCCTCGACCTCGGCGCCCTCGTCGCGGTGTACGGGCTTGAGCGCGAGCACTTCCTGCCTCTTCGAGGAATCGAGGTGCTCGATCAGCGCGTCGATCGCCATCGCGATCGAGGACTTCCCGACCTCGTTGTCGCCGGCGACGATCGAGACGCCATCGCGTGGAAAGCGCACCTCGCACTCCGCGACACCGCGGAAGTTGCGCAACTTGATGCGGAGGATTCTCACGACGCCTCCTTGGTGAGCCGCAGCAAGAGGCCGAGCGCATCGCGAGCCGTGAGCGCATCCGGACCCGTCCCACTGGCCTGCTCGCGCAGTCGCTCGACGGCGCGCTCGGCGAAACCGGACAGCCCCAGACCTGCGAAATCGACCGCATCCGGCACGACCTTTAGATCGCTCCCGCTCTCCGAGACCTCGAGCGCGCCCAGCGTCAGCCGCGCGAGTTCGAGGATGCCGTCGAGATCGGCCTTCTGAGACAAGGTCAGCGTGCCCTCGAGATCGAGCTTCGCGATGCAGCGTCCCTTGTCTTCGAAACCCGCGAGTAGCTCCCGCAGGAGCGCGAGGTCCGCCGCTCCGGTGAGCTGCACTTTCTCGCGCCGGAAATGCCACGTGCCAGTGCGGACCGCCTCGACCTTGACGTCGTGTGCGTCGAGTTCGACCACGAGCACGTGACCGGGCGCGCGTTCGCCGTAGTCGGTGGCCTCGGGCGTTCCGGCGTAGCGCACGCGTCCACTTGCACCGACGTCCGTGAGCGAGTGCCGATCGCCGAGGGCGAGGTAGTGCAGCTTGCCCGCGGCGATCGCGCTCTCCGCGGCCGCGAGCGAGATCTGGGCCGGATTGTCGCCGTCCGGAGAGAGCGTATCGACGCACCCATGCGCGACGGCGATGCGCACGCCCGCCTGCGGCGCTCCCAGCGGAGCGAGCGCGCGCGCCACCAGATCGACCAGCGGACGCTTCGACGTCCACGGCGCCCCGACGAGCTCGACGCCCGGCTTCAGCGCGATCGGCGTCTCGTCCTCGATCACGCGGACGTTGTCTGGCTTGCGTGCGAGGAAGGTCCGAGAGCGAAAGACCGCCGCCGAGTTGAGTGGATCGTGATTTCCCGGCAGGAGCCACACCGGCACCGAAATCGTCGCGAGTGCATCGCAGGCTCGCGCCACGGTGCGCGCGTCGACCTCGTTGAACTCGAACACGTCGCCGCAGCACACGACGAACTCGCAATGCCGCTCGCGCGCGATGCGCCCGATGGCGCGCAGCGCCTCGAAGCGCGCCTCCGTGTAGAGCGCCTGAGACTCGGTCGCGAGGTAGTGCCTCGTCATGCCGAGCTGCCAATCACCGGTGTGAATGAATCGAACCACGAGTAGAGACTCCGAGAGATGCGCGAGTGAAACGAGAACATGGACACCCGACGTCAGGATCGTCGTCGCCGCGCCACGGGGCGCGAACCGAGTCGGAGCGAGTCGTCGCTGACTGTACTGTGCGAGCTCGGAGCTTGTCCAGCCTAGGTCACTTCGCGCCGCAGATGCGCTTCCACGCGTCGGGCGCGGGCGGCGCCGCCGTGTCCGGCGCGTGCAGAATGGCATCGAGCAGCTCGGCGCCACGCGCGAGATCGGGTCCGGGGGTCGAGAAGTGGCGCTCGCCGTCCATCAGGAACACGCGCGAAGCGCGCACGGCGCGCAACTCGGCCCACAGCGGATTGGCGGCGAACGCCGCGATCTCGCGCTCGGCGCGCGCCACCGACATCGAGCACGCCGCCAGCACGATCACGTCGGGATCCGCGGCGCGCACAGCGCTCCACTCGACGCGCTTGGACGGGTCCGCGGCGCCCGCGACCAGCGGCGTTCCGCCTGCGGCCTCGACCATCTCGGCGATCCACTCGCCCGACACCCACAGCGGATCGAACCACTCCAGCACCAGCACGCGCGGCCGCGTCGCGTGCGGCCGAGCGCGCAACCGCTCGAAGCGGCGCTCGAACTCGCGCGCGGCGATCGTCGCGGCGGACGCGCGTCCGAGTGCCACGCCGACCTCGCGGATGTTCTGCGCGATGTCCGCGAGCGAGCGCGGCGTCAGCACGAGCAGCCGCGCACACGCTTGGCTGCCCAGCGCGCGCTCGACGTCTTGCGGAGTCGCCGCGCACACGGGGCACAGGCCTTGGCTCATCACGACCGTGGGTTCGAGCGCGCGGATGCGCTCTTCGTCGAGCCTGTACAGCGTCTCGCCGCGCGCCACGGCCTCGCGCAGGTACGCGTCGATGCGACCCATGCTCCAGAGATCCGACTCGACGCTGGTGAACAGGACACGCGGCAACTCGCCGCCTGGGGGCTGCACGCACAGATGCGAGATTCCCACCAGCGCGCCCTCCGCTCCGATCGCGATCGCGATCTGCGTGGCGGCGGGCAAGAGCGAGACGGCGCGGGCTTCGAGCTTCATGGGCTGGCTTCTTCCGGAGTAGATCCACTCCACGCGCGCTCCATCGGAGAGCACGTGCTTCGCCGGGAAGTTCGGGCCGAGCGCGCCGTCGAGCTTCCACATCCAGTAGCGGTCCAGACGCGTGTCCGGTCCGACGCCGCCGATCGACCACACGTCGTCCGGCGAGCAACACAGCCAGTCCTGCTCGACCGCCGCGACTCGCCGCGTCGCGTCGACGACGTTGGAGCCGCGCGCCAGCGTGACTTCGCGCTCGAGCGCGGTCCCGCCGGCGGATCCAAAGTCGATCCGCAGTGCGACGCGCAGGTCCTGCGCGGCCGCGAGGAACAGCGGCACGAGCATCGCGCGCCCCTACTTCGCGGCCAGCAGGCCGTCCCACCACTCGAACACGTCGGGCAGCGCATCGATCACGATCATCAGGTGCTCGCACGCTGGGTAGATCTTGAGTCGTGCGACTCCCGAACCTCCGCCGACGAGCGACTTGTGCAGCGCCTCCGCGCCGCGGCGTCCGAAGTCGCGCTCGCCCGCTCCGACGAAGATCGGCTCGCTCGCGAGTCCGGTCGCGTCCTTGAACCCCGAGCCGCCGCCGAGCGCGGCAAACGCGCGGAACGTGGCGGGGTCCTTCGCGACGAGTTGCTGCCCCATGCCAGCTCCCATCGAGTGCCCGATCAGCAAGACCTGCTCGCGATCGATCGGAAAGCGCTCGGCGAGTGCCTCCACCACGGCCGACACCGGCGCGCCCGTGAAGCCGACGCGCGGCGCGACGAGCATCCAGCCGCGCTCGCGACACAATCCGACGATGCGGCCATCGCCGTAGGCGTCGAAGAACATGTTCTCGCTGCCGCCGGCGCCGTGCAGCGCGACGACCAGCGGCACCTTGCGCTCCGCGGCGAGCCCCTCGGGTACGAACACACGCACGCGCGCACCGTGCTTGCCGTTGGGCACGCTCATCCACGCCTCACCGGCGCGCTCGATCCCGAACCAGCGCTCGCCCTTGGCCGCGCGCGCGACGATGTTCTCGTGGTCCGCGAGCAGCGCCGCACCGGGAAAGTCGGTTTCCTCGCTCGACGCCTTGGCGAGGCTCTCGAGCAGCTTGACGTTGGCGCGCAGCGTCTCGCGCTCGAGCGCGGGCGCGACTTCCGGAAGCGCATCGAGCGCGACGCGCAGCGACGACAAGCGCGCTTGCAGCTTCGGGGCGAGCGCGACGGACAGCTCGCGCCGCGAGCGCAGCTCACCGTCGTTGCCGATCTCGATTTCGATCGTGAAGTCGCCGCTCGCGCCCGCGAGCGAATGCAGCGACAGTTGCAAGTCGCGGCGCTCGCCGGGCTTGGGTGCCTCGAAGCGCGCAGGCTCGAGCGGCAACGCGACGCCTCGGCAGCTCGCTCGCAGCGTGATCGGCGCGGCGAGCTCCGTCGTGTAGAGCGACGAAACCGAGAGCTGGAGCGTCCTGGTGTCGGCATCGATCAGGCGCGCGACCGGAGTGACCGTGAAGCGCTCGAGATCGCGCGGCGCGGCGAGGCCCGCGAGCGAGAAGCGCGCCTCGTCGAGCGCCGCCGCGACGCCCGCCATGTCCATCGCGAAGAAGCGCTGCACGGCGGCCTCGACCTGCGGCAGGGCGCGTTCATGCTGCTCCCGACTCGTCGACATCCACGCCCGTTCGAGCAGGCGCGTGCGCCAGCCGAGCTCGTAGCGCGCGTTGGCGCCTTGGGCGAACGCCGGAGGCGCGAGTGCGGCGAGGAACGCGACAACAGCCAGCGAGCGGGTCATGGCGAGATCGTACCGACCGCGCGTTGCGCGGAGGGGCCCACGGACGCGAGAATCGCTCCAATGCCTGCACAAACCACCGAGATCATCCGTGGCGAGGACGGCGTGCGCCGGTGCTATTGGTGCGCGGCCGATCCGCTCTACCGCGCGTACCACGACACGGAGTGGGGCTTTCCCCAGCGCGACGACACGCGGCTGTTCGAGAAGCTGTGCCTCGAGGGCTTTCAAGCGGGCCTGAGTTGGATCACCGTGCTGCGCAAGCGCGAGAACTTCCGCCGTGCGTTCGCTGGCTTCGACATGGAGCGCGTCGCGCGCTTCACGCCGCGCAAGGTCGAGAGCCTGCTCGCGGACGAAGGCATCATCCGCAATCGAAGCAAGATCGTGTCGGCGATCCAGAATGCACGGCGCGCGTGCGAGCTCGTCGAAGAACGCGGCTCGCTCGCGAGCTATCTGTGGTCGTTCGAGCCGCCGGCGGCGGAACGTCCCCCGCGCATCACGCTCGACGTGCTGCGCAAGCTCACCGAGTCCCCCGCCTCGCGCGCGCTCAGCAAGGACCTCAAGCGCCGCGGCTGGTCCTTCGTCGGACCGACGACCATGTACGCGCTGCTGCAGGCCATGGGCATGGTCAACGACCATCTCCACGGCTGCGACGCACGCCCGAGAGCGGAGCGCGCGCGCTAGAGCGACGCTCACGCGTGCCGACTCGCCCCGCGCGTTCGCAGGCTCGCTCGCATCGTCCCACCACAGCCGCACCTGCGCCGCGGCCGCGGTGTATCCTCGCTCCATGCGTTCCGTCCAAGCTCTCGCCCTCGCCGCCGCACGCCGCACGCCGTGGCGCAACGCTCGAGGCTTCACCGACGAGCTGGCGCTGGAACCGCGCGGCTCGAGCCTCGAGCGCGGCGACTTCCACTGGCGCATCTCGCGCGCGAAAGTCGCTGAAAACGGCGCGTTTTCGAGCTTTCCAGGCTGCGAGCGCATCCTCGTGCTGCTCGACGGAGGAGCGCTGTCGCTCGACCACGGCGAGCACGGCCCGCGCGCGCGCGTCCGCACGCTCGAGCCCTATCGCTTCTCAGGCCACTGGCACACTCAGGCGCAGCTGCTCGGCGAGCCCGCGAACGACTTCAACGTGATCTACCGGCCCGAGCTCGTGCGCGCCGACGTCGAGGTGCTGCGCGTGGGAACGCGCCGCGCGCGCTTGAGCCTCGACGCTTCGATCGCGTTCCTGCACCTGCCGCGCGGCTGTGCGCTCGCGCGCGTGACCGGCGAGGAAGAGGCCCTTGCACTCACGTCCGGCGACAGCCTGTCGATGTCGAAGCTCGCTCCCGGTGACGAGCTCGAACTCCTAGGCGAGCGCGACGACACGCTCGCGTTGCTCGTGCGCATCGAGCCCCGGAGTTCGGATCACGGCTCGACTTGACGCGCTCGCGAGCCCGCGCTCGCGAGCCCGCGCTCGCGCCTCGCGAGGCTCGCTCGTGCGCGGCCGCGAGCGACGCTTCACGGCGCGAACGTCATCGCCAGCGCGTTGGAGAGGCTGGTGCCCTTGCAGGAGGGCGGATCGCGGAACCAGCCCTGCACGAACACGCGATTTCCAGCGGAAAAAGGCGCTCCGAGCGCGCCGGGATGGCCCGCCATGAACGCGTTCCAGTCGAGCTGGAGCGAGCCGTTGCACTGCCAGACACTGCCGCCGGAGTTCTGCGCCGGCGTGCGCGAGGTGGGAGCCTTGACGCACAGCAAGCTCGCCCCGTTGGAGCACCACGGCTGCGGCAGTGGCGCCAGTCCGTAGAAGAACAGGCCCGCCTTCTGCCCCTCGACGTTGGCGAGCGTGAGCACGCACGGCGTCGCGCCGCTCGCACTCGGCGCGGCGTTCGCCGCGATCGAGGCCTGACAGCCGCTCGTCGAAGTGCCCGCCGTGCAGTACGTGCTCACGATCGCGAGTCCGTCGATGCGGAAGTTGTCGAAGCGCGCCGTCGAACCCCACGCGGCAAGGCCATAGCTCGTGCCCAGCGCGCTCGCGAACGCGCCGACTCCGGTGCGCGAGTACGTCTGATCGATCGTGCCATCGAAGTTCGTGTCGAGCTCCGCGAGCAGCGTGTCCGCGTCGGGAAAGCTCACGCGCAGCCGTGCCGAGTCGAACGTCGCCTGCAGAGTGGAAAAGCCACTGCCCGCTCCCGCCCACGAGCCCCAGCCCGTCGCGCTCGTGCGGTGGTAAATGCCGATGTTCGAGAAGCCTGGTGAGGTGTCCTGATCCTGAAGCTTGACCAGAATCGTGTCGGCGCCGCCGAGGCCGATCAGCACGCCCGAGAACTGGCTGCCCGCGTTCTGCGCGAACACGTCGAGTTGCACGACGGAGCTCGCGTACGGCCCGCTCGCCTGCACGTGCTGCGCAACCTCGTTCGCCCCCACCGACAGGTGCGCGCCGCGCGACCCTTGCACGCCCCACGATCCGTTCACCACGCTCCAGTCGTTCCCAAGCCCACCGTCCGGGCGATCGAACGCGTCGCCCCACTGCGCCTGCGTCGCACCGGCGAGCATCCCGACCGCCACCGCCAGCGCGCCGATCCGCATCGTCCTCCCCCCGCCGGTTCGCGCCGCCCAATCGCCCACACATCGCCGCTTCACTCGAACACTCCTGCGTCCACGCTAACTCCACTCGCCGCGCTCGGGGAGGTGGCAAGCAACGAGACCGACTCGTCCTGCGCCGCCGTCACACCCCTATCGGCGTGCGTCGGGCGCGGCGGCGAGGTCAGACTCCCTGCGGGAGACGGCCGACGCGTGGAGAACGAAGGACAGGCACGGCTGCATCGAACGGCGCGATCGTGGCGTCCGGTTGCGACAGAATTGCGCGGGGAAACTCTCGCGCGAGCCGCTCGCTCAACGAGCGCGCAGCTTCTCGAGGACCGACCACGGACTCGGCAGCTCGTCGCGCGGATGCATGTCGGTGTTCAACCGCTCGGGATCGAGGGGTCCGAGGAGAGCGAGCGCGGCCGGTCCCCGCGAAAACACCGGCTCGAGCAGCGAGAGAAGATCGACGCCGCCTTGCGCGAAGTGAGCGCGAACGTCCGGATGTGAGGCGCGTTCGGCGACCTCGCGCCAGTCGACTTCGAGCGGTGACTCCGACCCGAGAGCGACGAGGTTGCCGAGGTACACGACGTGCGGAAAGGCGCGTCGCATCGTCTCGAGAACGCGCGGCGTGGGCACCCACGTGGCCGCCAGTCCTCCCGGCGCCAGCCGCGAGCGCACCAGCAGGAAGAACTCGAGCGAGTAGAGGTTGCCCGCGTAGCTCGAGATCGCGCGGAGCGCGTCTGCTTCGATGACGTCGAAGCGCTCGACGGACGCGCGCAGGGCGTGTCGACCGTCCGCGTGAACGATCTCGAGGCGAGGATCCCGCAGGAACCAATCCACGGACCGATCGCCCGTGCGCTGCGCGTACTCGGCGAGCAGCGACGGCTGGCTGGCCATGATCTCCCACGCGACGCCGCGCTCCATCTCCGGTCGGGCGCTCGCACCCCAGAGCGTGCCGCCGGATCCCAAGCCGATGATGGCCACGCGACGGGGTCGCGGGTGAATCAGCGTCGGAATGGCACCGAGCAGCACGTGATGCCCGTCGAGCGGCCTCGGCAGCGAGCTCTGACCGAGCCCGTTGGCGAACACCTCTGCGCTGCGCGAATCGGGCGCGGTGAGCCGCAGGCTCGAGACGCCCGAGGCGTCTTCGCGATAGATCAACCGTCCCTCATCCGCCTGACCGGACAACACGCGCCACAGGCGATCCTGCCCCGGGACGTTCGCGACGGCCAAGCCGAGCACCAAACCCATCGAGAGCGGCGCCATTCGTCGCCCGCGTGACTCGAGAAGCCACACCACGGCGTAGAACACACCGACGAGCGCGACCAGCCTCAGCGCACCGGAGGTTCCGATGCGCGGAATGGCGACATGCGTGGTGAGAATCGCGCCGGCCACGCATCCGAGGATGTTGACGAACTGCACGCGCCCCAATCGGCGGCCCACGCTGGCGAACGACGTCTGCAGGAGCTGCTGGGACAAGCTGAAGCCCAAACCCATCAACAGTGCGGGACAAAACAGCAGCGCCAGCGGCAAGAACGCGTAGTTGAGGGCCAGCATCCGCGTCGACATCGAGGGCTCGTAGGCGCCGATCGAGTCGAGCCATGGCCGAGCCACGCCCCAACGCTCGAGAGCGTGGACCAACAGCGCCACGCTGCCCGCGAGCCACGCGTACAGTGCGACCTGCGAAGCCAAGAACACCGCGCGACGACGCGCGCCCAGCCGCTCGCGCAGGCGATCCCCGACGAGCGATCCGACTGCAAGGCCCGTCAGCAGCACGGCCAGAATCACGGCCAGCGTCTGCGCCCTAGACTTGACGACGTTCTCGACGACGCGAAACGCCAGCACCTCCCACGCGATGCCTGTGAGACCGGCAGCAAATGCATGCGCCAGCCAGCCCGTCCACCACCACGTGGACGGAGGCGGAGCGACGGCGAGTGCTGTCGCGCGCTCGAGCGGCTCGACGGCGTCGGTCCGAGTGCGCCGCCGCAGCATCCACCCAGTCGCCGCGCACAGCAGGTTCAGCGCGGCACCCACCCGCACCGCACCATCGAAACCCACCGTGGAGGCGAGGACGAGCGCCGTCGCAGCGGCCGCCACGGCACCGCCGAGCGTGTTGACGAAGTACAGACGTGCGATGAACCCCGCTTGATGCAGCACGGTCTCGAGCGCGATCGAGCGCGAGAGGATCGGCAGCGACGCCCCCATCAGGAACGTGGGAGGCAGGAGCAGCCCGAATACGACGGCGAACGTGAGCCAAGGCGAGCGCGGTCCGAGGCCTTCGACGGTCGGGAGCCAGCCGTGCAGCAGCGGCCCGCTCGCGAGAGCGCACAGCGCGATGCCGACCTCGAGCAACGCGAAGCTCCCCAGCGCGGCACGCGGCGTCAGCCGATCCGCGAGCCGGCCACCGGCCAGATATCCCAAGCCCAAGCCGGCGAGGAAACCCGCCACGATGATGCCGATGCCGACCGTGGACAGGCCGACGGTGAACACGAGCCAGCGCTGCCAGACGACTTGATAGATGAGCGCCGCCGCACCGGACAGGCCATACGCCACGAAGAGCAACCGCACCACGCGGCGGGACGATAGCAGCTAGCGCGCGGCGCGGCGCTCAATGCAGCGGTCAGGGGCTCGATCCCGGCGGCGACGAAGCCATGGCCGAGAACGGCAGGCCGCGCGCCGCCAGCACAGACGGCGCTTCTCCGCTCACGAAAGTCCGCGCACGCCATCCTTGGCAAGGGACAGGGTTGGGGGGAACATCGAGCGCCGACATCGAGCGCCAACATCGCGTCCAGGGGAACACGCTCACCACCCGTCTCGTCCCATCGATCCACAACCAACTCGGAGTGCCTCCGAAGATCCCATGAAGCTCGTTGCGATCGCCATCGGTCTTTCGCTCGCCCTCTCGGGCTCGCGCGCACGCGCGCAGACGCACGCCGACCTCACCTACGCGGTCGTCGGCTCCGCACCGCTCAAGCTCGACCTCTATCTGCCGACCAACGGTGTGCCGCCGTACCCCGTGCTGATCTGGATCCACGGCGGCGGCTGGGCGGGCGGGAGCAAGTCGCCGATCCCCGGCGTGTGCAACTTGGCGCTCGCGCAGGGCTTCGCGGTCGCGAGCCTCGACTACCGGCTCACGACGCAGGCGGCGCTGTTCGCCCCGGCGTCGGTGACGTTTCCAGCGCAAATCCACGACGTCAAGGGCGCGGTGCGCTGGCTGCGCGCGCACGCGGCGACGTACCAACTCAACGCGGCGCGCTTCGCGTGCCACGGAAGTTCGGCGGGCGGCCACCTGTCGGCGTTGCTCGCGACGTCGAGCGGCGTCAGCGCCCTCGAAGGCAACGTCGGAGGCAATCTCGGCTTCTCGAGTGCCGTGCAGGCGGCCGTCGATTTCTTCGGACCGACCGACTTGCTCTCGATGAACGACGACGTCACCACTCCGCCGGGCAGCACGATCGACCACGATGCGTACACCTCGCCCGAGTCGGCGCTGATCGGTTGGAACCAACCCGGGCAGGGCCTGGGCAACATCAAGGCCAACCTCGGCAACCCGAACGCTCCGTACCCGCAGCTCGTGCAATTGCTCGCGCAGGCCAACCCGATCACGTGGGTCGATCCGAGCGACCCGCCGATGTTCGTCGCGCACGGCACGAACGACACGCTCGTGCCGCGCTTGCAGAGCACGCGCTTGTCGGCCGCGTTGTTTGCCGCGGGCGTCGTCCACGACTACCGCGCGATCCCCGGCGCAGGTCACGGACTCGGCGGGCCGATCGATCCGGTCGTGGTCGCCTTCGTGCGCGGACAGCTCCTCGGCCCGAACCGGCCCGACGCAGGCACACCGTATTGTGCAGGCGACGGATCGGCGAGCGCGTGCCCCTGCGGCAACGCGACCTTCGCTGGAGCCCACACGGGCTGCGCTCACTCCCTCGGCGTCGGGGGCAACCTCAACGCGATCGGCGTGCCGAGCATCAGCGCCGATTCGCTGATCCTGCGCGGCGACAGCATGCTCGATTCGACGGCCTTGTACTTCCAAGGCACGGGCGCGCTCGGCGGCGGCGCGGGGATCGTCCTCGGTGACGGACTCAAGTGCGTCGGCAATCCTGTGCGGCGCTTGGGCGCCAAGGCCAACGTGCTCGGCGCCTCGCAGTATCCCGGCGGCGCCGACGCTCCGATCTCGATCAAGGGCACGGCGCTCGCGGGCGCGACGTTGCACTATCAGGTCTGGTTCCGCGATCCCGCGACGCACTGCACGGTCGCGACGCACAACCTCACCAACGCGCTGGCGGTCACCTGGCTACCTTGAACGCGCTCACGCCGCCAGCGAAGCCACCACGAACCGCCCCCACGCGCCCCCGTCCGCTGCTCGCGCCTGGCGAGACGAGCCGTCGCTGGGTTCGCCCAAGGCGACTGTCCAAGACTCCTGAAGCGGACTAGGTCGAGTGAGGCGTGGCCGTCGGCGCATCGGCACGGCGCGGGGGCTCGGTGATGCCCCCGCGCTGCTCGGGCGCCGACTTCGGATTCACGAGACGCCGACCGTCTTGCGCGCGCGGGCCTGAGTACCGAGCTCGAACTTGCGCACGAGCTCGTCGAGCTCGTTCGCGAGTTTCGCCACGTCATCAGCCGTGCGCAGCGTCTCCTCCGCGCCGCCCGCCGTCGAGCTGGCGGCTTCGGCCACGCGCGAGATCGAGCGCGCGATCTCGGTCGAGCCCTTGGCGGCCTCGCTGACGTTGGAGCTGATCTCGCGCGTCGTCGCCGACTGCTCCTCGACCGCACCCGCGATCAGCGACGACGCATGCTGGACTTCCTGCACGGTGCCGATGATCTGCTCGATCGAGCCCGAGGCCTGCAGCGTGTCGGCCTGAATCGCGTGGATGCGCTGGGAAATCTGCTCGGTCGCCTTGCGCGTCTGGCTGGCGAGGTTCTTGACTTCGTCCGCCACGACCGCGAATCCGCGTCCGGCCTCGCCGGCGCGCGCGGCCTCGATCGTCGCGTTGAGCGCGAGCAGGTGCGTCTGCGAGGCGATGGCCGAGATCAGCTTGAGCACCTCGCCAACCTCCCCGCTCGACGCCGCGAGCTGCTTCATCGCCGTGCGCGTGATGCCGGCCTGTTCGACGGCCTTGGTGGCGACGCTCGAGGCGTGTTCGGCGCCACGCGCGATCTCCTTGATGCTCGCGGTCATCTCCTCGCTCGCCGTCGCGACCGACTGGATGCTGCGGCTGACCTGTTCGGCCGAGCTCGACACCACGTTGGCTTCGTGGGACGTCTGCGCGGCACCGGAGCCGAGCTGCTTGCCCGAGGCGGACATCGAAGTCGAAGAGCCCGTCAGGCTCGAGGCACGCGTCGAGATCGTGAACAGCGCCTCGCGCATGCCAGCGATCGCCTTGTTGACGGCCGACTTGAGCTTCTCGTGGTCGCCGCGGAACGTGCCGGTGACTTCGACGTCGAGGCGCTGGTCAGCCACCGCCGCGAGCACGGTGATGGCCTCGTTCACAGGCCCGAGCAGCTCGTCGAGCATGCGGTTGATGCCGCTGCAGAGCTCGCGATAGCTGCCGGCAAACGCCGCGCTGTCGGCGCGCGAGGCGAGCTGGCCCGCCTGAGCCGCCGTCGTCAGACGATGCGTCTGATCGACGAGCCGACCGAGCACCTCCGCCGTGCGCTCGAGGCTGCGCGTCATCGTGGCGTAGTCGCCTTGGTAGTCGCCCTTGAAGCGCAGCTCGAGATCGCCGCCCGCGAGCTTCTCCAGCGCCCGCGCGCAGTCGCCGACCGGCGCCGAGACGGCCTCGAGCATCTGGTTCATGCCCGCACACAGGTCGCGGTAGGCGCCGTGGAACTGTTCGACGTCGGCGCGCGCGTCGAGCTCGCCGCTGCGCGCGGCGCCGATCAGGGTCTGCGCCTCGCCAGTCAGGCGCTTGAGCACGCGCGCGGTCTCGTGCAGGTTGTTCTCGACGCGCGCCCAGTCGCCGCGGAAACCCAGACTGGCCGGGATCTCGAGGTCGCCCGCGGCGATCTGCGAAAGCGCGCTGGAGGTGCCCTGCGCGGGTTCGGTCACGCCGTCGAGCATGCGGTTGATCGACTCGCACAATTGGCGATACGCGCCTTCGAAGCGTGTCGCGTCCGAACGCTCGGAGAGCTTGCCCTCGTTGATCGCCCCGATCAGCTTCTCGGTCGAACCGAGGAGGTCGCGCAGCGCCATGATCGTGTGGTCGAGCGACGCACTCATGACCCCGACCTCGTCGGCGCCCTTGTGCCCGCCCAATTCGCTCAGGTCACCCTTCGCCACGCGCTGCAGCACTTCCGCGCTGCGCGAGATCGGCCGCGCGATGCCGCGCGCGATCCACAGCGCCAGCGCCAGCACTCCCAGCGCCATGCCGCCGATCAGCAGGATCGAGAAGTTGCGCAGCTCCAGAACGGGCCGGAACACGTCCTCGGTGCTCGCGCGCACGAGGCACGGCCAACTCGGACCCGCCGCATCTGCTTCGACCGGGAGCGAGGCGTACCCGTTGATCTGCTCGACTCCCGTGCGCAGGTGGTGCTCGATCACCGCTCCCGATTCTCCGGCCGTCGCGGCCACCGCGGCGGCGAGCCCGCGCTCACGCAGGTTGAGCGTGAACCTCGCGGCGGGGTCGCGGTCGTGCAGCACGAGCCCGTCGGCGCGCAGGATCTGCGCCTCCAGCGTGATGCCATCCGACGCGAGCAGATCGCGCGACTGGGCGATCAGCGGATCGGCGATGCGCACCCACGAGGCGTGCAACGTCCAGACGCGCGCGACCGCGCCCTGCTCATCGAGCAGCGGAACCGAGATGCACAGCGTGGAGAGCGGTGCGCCATGGGCCGCCGTCGCCAATGAGTCGGGCTGCGGGTCGACGAAGATCGGCTCCGGATTCTGCGGATCGCCCTGCACCTTGCGCGCGCGCTGGAACCAAGCCGTCTCGCTCGCGTCGCTGCCGACGAGCTGCTCGGTGGCGAGCGCACGCCCGGTTCGGTCGACCCGGTTGGTCGCGATCACGCGCCCGTTGGCATCCGTCAGCGTGATCAGGTCGTAGACCTCGCCGGTCTTCATCAGTCGATCCGCCAGCGGCGCGAAGTCGGCCGCGTTTCCGTGCGCCGCCGGCGTGCTCGCGATCAGGCGCAGCTCGTTGCAGCGCGCCTGCACTTCCTCGCGCAGCTCGCTGGAGAGCTGCGTCGCCGCCTGCTCGAGCGTCTCGCTCGCCGTGTGCCGAATGCGCTCCTTGGAGCGCATGAACAACACCAGCGCCACCACCAACGCCGGAAGGACACCGACGGCGAGGAACCACAGGGAGAGCTTGGTGCGGACGGACTTGAGCTGGATCTTCATGGCGTCGGTCGGGTGCGGTTGGTGGGGTCAACTCCACTCCAGAGGAGGGCGGGAACGCCGGCTTCCCAAGGTCGCCGGCACGCCGTCTATTCGACGCACCCACCCCCCCCCCACTGAGGCCCCTCCACCGCCGTGCGGACCCGTTCGCTCCGCCATGCGCCCCAGTGAATAGGAGCATCTACCCACTTCAACCGAGGCCGCCGACTTCGAAACGAGACGAACGCCCCTCGAAGCCGCCGCCCCTCCAGCTCCGCCTTGATCGCGTCCGCGTCCGCAACGCCGACCGCTCCCGCCCGGATGCAGCTCACTGCGACGCCCATCGCAAATGTCTCCGAGTTGGCGCAGCCCTCAGCACCTCGGCCATCGCCTCCCCACCTCCGCACAGGGGCGGGAGCAGAGCATCGGATCGATGCGAACAGCAGGTGCGAGAAGCGCGACCGTGCAGCCGAAACCTCGCCCTCCAAGTCGGCTCCGCACCTGCTCCACAGGGCCAGACGCTATCGCGCGAGCGCACGTCGCCGCGGTCGCCCGAGGGTTGTGATGGTACGCCCGATTGGAGTCGAACCAACGACCTGCGGTTTAGGAAACCGCCGCTCTATCCTGCTGAGCTACGGGCGCGTGTGAGGAGGGAGAGGATAGCGCGGGAAGGGATGGCGTGCGCGCGGGTGGGAGGAGCCTAAGATGCTCCGCCCGATGAGGCGACTGCGCGGACTGACCGTGTTCCACACACGCTGGGATCGAACGTGGATGCCCACGGTGCGGCGGCGCCTCGTCCGACGGGTGGAGCTCGTGCGCGGGCTCGTGCGCGGGCTCGTGCGTGGGCTCGCGGAGTTGCTCGAGCGAGGCGAGCGACGGTCGATGCTCGCGCCGGACGGGCCGAGGGCGGCCGTCGGCGATGGCGTCGGCGACTGGCTGCGTCAGACGGCCTCGCCAATTCGGGGCGGCGGCGTGGGCGTGGCCCGAGGAAGCACAGCATGGCTGAGATGAGGATCGCACCGACGCGCGCGACGTTGGAGCGTTGGCGCACGCGAGTGCACGACGAGCTGCACGGGAGCGTGATTCCGTTCTGGCTGCGCCATTCGCTCGACCGCGAGCACGGGGGCTACTTCAACTGCCTCGATCGCGACGGGCGGCGCTTCGACACCAAGAAGCACGTTTGGCTGCAGGGTCGACAGGTTTGGATGCTCTCGAAGCTCTTCAACGCGGATCGTTCGCGCGCCGAGCTGTTCGAGGCCGCCACGCTCGGCGCGAAATTCCTGCGCGAGCACGCGCGTCGCCCCGACGATCAGGTCTACTTCTGTCTCGCGCGCGACGGCAAGCCGCTGACGCTGCAGCGCAAGATGTTCGCGGCCTGCTTCTACGTCATGGCGCTCGCGGAGTACGCGCGGGCCAGCGGCGACGCGAGCTACCGCGCCCTCGCACTCTCGCAGTTCGACGCGCTCCTGCGCTGGGTCGAGGACCCGACGCCGCTCGGACGGCCCAAGCTCGCGGGCAACGTCGCAGCCAGCGAGCTCGCGGTGCCGATGATCCTGCTCAACCTCGTGGCCGAGCTGCGCGGCGACCCGGGCTCCCCCACGTTCCACGACCGCGCCGACTACGACGAGCTCGAGCGGCGCTGCGTCGCGGCCATCCGTCGCCACCACCGTCCCGAGCGCGGCCTCGTGTTCGAGACGATCGCGGCCGATGGCGCGCTGCTCGACTCGCCCGAGGGTCGACTCATCAACCCCGGCCACGTGATCGAGTGCGGCTGGTTCCTGCTCGACCACGCGCGTCGCACGCGCGACGCACAGCTGCGCGACGAGGCGCTCGCGATGATCGGCGGCGCGCTCGACTTCGGCTGGGATCGCGAATTCGGCGGGCTGCTGTACTTCTTGGACAGCGAGGGCTTCAGCCCACAGCAGCTCGAGTGGCCGATGAAGCTGTGGTGGCCCCACTGCGAGGCCATCGTGGCTCTGGCGATGGCATGGCGCGACACACGCGACGCGAGCTGGTTCGCGCGCTTCGAACAGGTCGCCGACTGGACCTTCGCGCACTTCCCCGACGCCGAGCACGGCGAGTGGTTCGGCTACCTCGATCGCCGCGGCGCCGTCTCCCAGCGCTTCAAGGGCGGCCCCTACAAGGGCTGCTTCCACGTCCCGCGCGCCCTGTGGCTGTGCGAGCGCGAGCTCTCCGCCGCCCTCGCAAGTCCGTGAGCAGGGCCGGGAGTTTCGTCACGTTGCGCTCCGCGCGCAGTGCGGCGCGGAACGCGCGAGGGCGCCAGCTCGCGCTCGGACGCAGGCTGGCGAGTGAACTCGCGCATTTCCCGGTCGGCATGTCTGGGCCGAACACGGCACGCCACGGGACCGGCCGTGCAAACCGCGCGTGCGCAGCGGCCGAGCGGGTTGCTAGTCTCCGCGCCGCGCTCGCGCTGCCATGAGAAGACTGCTCGGATGCGCCATCGGCGCTTGGGTCGGCGTGTTGGCCGGATTCGCGGTCGCGGCCGCGGCGTCGAGCCCGCCGCTGAGCCCATGGCTGGCGGCCTCGATCGCAGCGGCGGTCGCGGCGTTCCTCGGTTGGCGCACGGCGGCACGCCTAGAACGCATGTCGCCGCGCGAGAGGCAACGCGCGCGCACGCGAGTGCTCGGCGCGGGCATGGCGGCGCTCGTGTTCCTGCTCGTCGCACGGCCGCTCGCACTCTCCCCGCCGGAGTGGATCGTCACGCAGAGCGCGGAACAGGGCCTGCGCGCGCGCCCCATGGTGCGGGCCATGGAATGGGGTCAGACGCGGACGCGCGTGCTCGATCTGCATGCCAGCGTGGATCCGACCGACTCGACGCAGCCCTATCGCCATCGCCTCGAGACCGACACGCGCTATCTCTGCGCGCTCGGACCCGCAACGCTGCGCATGGATGCGACGCTGCCCAAGGGCGCGATCACCGATCCAGCGACGGGCGAGCGACGTTCGCGCGCCAACGGCGTCACGTGCCGGATCGAGGCACTCGTCGACGACCAATGGACGACCCTCGCGACGGCCGAGCTGGAGGTGACCATCTCCGAGTGGAAGTCGCTGGTCGCGGTCCTGCCTCAGGGCGCGACTCGGGCGGCGCTCGCCCTCGACGCCCGCGGCTCACTCGCGTACGACGCAGTCACCGTCGCGATGCTCGACGAAAGCGCGAGCGGACCGCTCGGAATCCCGTTGGCGCCGCTCACGCGACTCGGCGAATTCCTCGCGGCATGGGTCAGCCTGTTCCTCGCGATCCTCGCGCTCGACCGGTTCTTCACGTGGTGCAGCCGCCGCGCGCGGGTGCCGAAGTTGGGCGTGAGTCCGCAGGCCATGCGCCTTCCGAGGGCCGCCCGCGCCCTCGTGCTCGCGCTGATTCTGATCGCGCCGCTCGCGATCGCGATTCCCGTCGCGCCTTGGCTCGAGGCACTCGGTACGCCGGTCGTCATCAGCTTCGACGCGCCCGAGGGAACTCCGATCGACGTGCGCTTCGGTCCCGATGCGCTGGATCGAGCGCCCGCCGTGCGCATCGACGACACGAAGTGGCGCGCGGATCTGCCGCCTCGCCCTGCCTACCGACTCACCGTCGAGCTGCCCGCGGAATTCGGCGAGCGCGACCACCTGCCGAGCGAGATTCGCCTGCTCGACGAACGCACGGGCAAGGTGTTCGCGACCGCGAGCATCGATGGTTTCCGTCGCACGCCGCAGCCCGCTTCGGACGGACGTCCCGCGAGGTTGAGCCTCGAGAGCGAGCGCGAATTCTCGCCCGCGCAGCAGTCTTGGATCCAGCACGTCTTCTTCCTCTGGCTCGGCGGCGCGGTGGCGTTGTCGGTGCTCACGATCGCCGGGGCGCTGGCGCTCGGCCACGCCACGACGATCGGGCTGCGGACCCGCGGCCCGCGACCGCCCGCGCGGCCGATCCTGCTCGCGGGACTGGTCGCCGCCGCGATCTCCGTGCCGTGCGTGCTCGCCACGCCGCCGCGCATGACGCCGGACTCGTATCTCTACCTCAGCAAGGGCCATTCGCTCGCCAACTACGGCACCGTCGACACGGGATGGAACGGCGTGGAGGCGGTTCGCACGCCGGGCTATCCGGGATGGCTGGCCGCGACCATCAAGCTCGTGGGCCTCGATGTCGATGCGATCACGCTCGCGCAGACGCTCTTCTTCATCGCGGCGCTCGTCTTTCTCGCGCTGTCGCTGCGCGGCGTGGTGCGCACGCGCTCTCTGGTCGCCGGAGTGCTGCTCGGAGCGCTGAGCCCGACGCAGCAGCACTTCATGCGCGACCTGATGTCCGAGTCCGTGTTCGTGTCCCTGTGCCTCGTCTCGCTGGGATGCCTACTGCAGGCCCGCGGCTCGCCACGCCGTAGGAGCACGTGGTGGTTTTGCGCCTCCGCGCTCGCCATGGCGGCCGCGATCCTCACGCGCGTCAACGCGGTCGCGCTGCTCGCGGCGCCGGGGATCGTGTGGCTCTCGAGCGCCGTCGCGCTGTGGAGAGCGAGCCCCTCCGCTGGGGCCGGTGCGCGCAATGTCGTTCGCATGAGCCTCCCCTACGCTCTGCTCGCCGTGGCGCTCGCGGCCACGATGCTGGGCTGGTCCTACCGAAACTACAAAACCTGCGGCTACTTCGGCGTCTCATCGATGGTCGCCCTCTCGGACATGCAGGGCGAGGTGCAATCTGGGATGCTCGACCCGCGCGTGCTCGAGAGCCGCGGTTTCTATCCCGACTACGTGCGCATCAAGGACGCTTCATCGGGGATTTGGACTTCGTGGCTCATCCAAGAAACGTTGTACGAGCGCACGATCGCGCAGGGCCTACCCGAGCGCGAGCAAGCGCGCACCGTCGAGCGTGAGTTCGCCGAGATGGTCGCGGCGTCGAACGCTCCTCTGCCCCAGCCGGCCCGGCTGGTGAAGTTCATCCGCACGACGTGGTGGAACTTTCAGTTCGCTCCGAGCGCGGACTTCGTCCAAAGCCTGCCGCTGGAGGACCTGAGCGGTATCGACACACCGGCCAACGTCGACGCCGCCAGAGTGCTCCGCGAGGCCATGCTGCGCGATGCGGGCCTGCGCGTCGTCGCTCGCGATGCGGAGCTCGGTCCCTTCGGCATGGCCGTGCTGCGCCCGCGGCAGTGGTACGGGCACTTGAACAGCCCGCTGCTGCTGCTCGCGTTCGCCGCAGCCTGCTGGATGCTCGTACGCGGACGCCCCGAGCTGACCATGCCCTTCTTCTTCGTGCTCGCCAACTTCGCCCTGCTCTCCTACCTGCGCCAGCGGGAGTTCCGATACATGGGCGTGATGGACGTGTTTCTGATCCTGCAGATCGTGATCGCGCTCGGTCATCGCGTCGCCACCGCGAGCACAAAGCAGGCTCGACCCACGCTTCGCTGACGCACGCGCAAGCCGATCGAGCGCCACAGCGAAGTCGCCGCGGCGAGCAGGGTCGCCGTGCAGCATCGACGAGCAGCGTCGACGAGCAGCGTCAGCGTGCGCCGCGAGGCGAGCGCGCCAGCGCGCCCTCGACCGGCCGCGTCAGGCGAAGATCTCCTTCACCACGCGCCCGGAGACGTCCGTCAGCCGGAAGTCGCGCCCCGCGTAGCGGTACGTCAACCGCTCGTGATCGAGGCCGAGGAGCGCGAGCAACGTCGCGTGGAAGTCGTGCACGTGCACGCGATCCTGCGTCGCGTAGAAACCGTAGTCGTCCGTCGCGCCGTAGCTGAAGCCCGGCTTCGTGCCGCCGCCCGCGAACCAAATCGTGAAGCCGTGCGGGTTGTGGTCGCGACCGTTCTCGCCTTGCGCCGTCGGCGTGCGCCCGAACTCGCCAGCCCACAGGACGAGCGTGTCGTCGAGCATTCCGCGCGCGTGCAAGTCGTGCAGCAGCCCGGCGATCGGCTTGTCGACCTCGCGCGCGTTGTTCGAGTGCCCGTCGAGCAGGTTCTCGTGCTGGTCCCACTTGTAGCTATGCGTGCACTGCACGAACCGCACCCCCGACTCCGCGAAGCGCCGCGCGAGCAGGCACTGCCGACCAAAATTCTCGGTCTTGGCGTCATCGATGCCGTAGAGCTTGAGCGTCTGGGGCGACTCGTCCGCGATGTCCATCACGCCGGGCGCCTCGGTCTGCATGCGGAAGGCGAGCTCGTAGGACGCGATGCGCGCTTCGAGCGCCGCGTCCGCCGCGCGTCGCTCGCGATGCTCGCCGTTGATCTCGCGCAGCAGATCGAGCTGCGTGCGCTGCAGGTCCGCCGCGATTTCCTGACTGGTGAGATGCGCGAAGCCCGCCTGCTTCGCCGGCACGCTGGCGTTGCCGATCGGAGCGCCCTGATAGATGCCCGGCAGGAACGCGCTCGACCAATTGTTCACGCCGCCGTGGCCGAGGGTGGGACACAGCGTGATGAAGCCGGGCAAGCTCTCGTTCTCGCTGCCGAGTCCATAGAGCGTCCACGAGCCCATGCTCGGCCGAACGAACGTCGCGGAGCCGGTGTGCAACGCGAGCAGCGCGCCTCCGTGCGCCTCGTTGGTGCCGTAAAGCGACTTGATGAAGCACAGCTTGTCGACGTGCTGCGCGACGTTCGGGAAGAGCTCGCTCACCCAAGCGCCACTCTCGCCGTGCTGCTGGAATTTCCACGGCGACTTGAGCAGGTTGCCGGTCTTCGCGAACTGGATGCGCGGCTTGTCGAACGGCAACGGCTTGCCGTGATCGCGCTCGAGCAACGGCTTGTAGTCGAACGTGTCGATCTGGCTCGGGCCGCCGTGCATGAAGAGGAAAATCACGCGCTTGGCGCGCGGAGCGAAGTGCGGAGCGCGGGGAGCGAGCGGATTCGTCGCGTCGAGGCCCCAGCCCTTGGCGAGCCCCGCGAGGGCGATCGAGGCGAAGCCGACGCCGCTGTCACGGAAGAGCTCACGGCGCGTGCGGAAGAGTGGGCGCGGCTGGTTCATCGCTTCAATCGACGTAGAGGAACTCGTTGGAGACGAGCAGCACCTGCGCGAAGGCGCGCCACGCCTCGGCCTGCGCGTCTGGGTCGCTCGGCGGCGGTTGCTTGCCGACGTCGGCGCCCATCGACGGGTGTTGCTCCGAACTCAGACCGACGAAACGCAGCGCCCGTGCCTCCTCCGTCGCCTGCGGCCGCCGACCGAGCGCCGCGAGGTACAGCCGCTCGACGCGCTCGCGTCCCTCGCCCGCCGCCGCCGCGACGAGCTTGCGACTGGCCTCGACGACGAGCGGACTGTTCATCAGGTACAGCGCCTGACTCGGACTCGTCGTCTCCGGCCGCGCCTCGACCGTCACGCTCGGATCGGGATAGTCGAACGACGAAAACAGGTCGAGCATCGCGTTGCGGATGATCGGCAGGTACAGCGAGCGCCGCGGCACGTCGTAGCGCGCGCGGTTCGCGGACTGGTCGTTCGTCACGTAGTCGCCGTTGCCGGTCCCCAGCAGCGTTCCGCCGAGCGTGAGATCGAGCTGGCCACTCGCCGCGAGCAGGGCATCGCGCAGTGACTCGGCGTCGAGCCGCCGGCGGTTCTGCCGCGAGAGCAGCGTGTTCTGCACGTCCTTGTCGAGCGCCTCGGGCCGCGCGTCGCTCGCCATGCGATAGGTCGCCGACTGGCAGATCAGACGGTGCAAGGCCTTCTGCGACCAGCCGCGCGCGACGAGTTCCGAGGCGAGAAAGTCGAGCAGCTCCGGGTGCGTGGGCAAGTCGCCGCGCACTCCGAAGTTGGAACTCGACGCGACGAGCCCGCGTCCGAAGTGTCCCTGCCAGATGCGATTGGCCGCGACGCGCGCCGTGAGCGGATTTCCCTCCGACGTCATCCAGCGCGCAAGCTGCAAGCGCCCGCTCTGACCCGCGGGGATCGGCTCCATCGCGCTCCCGCCAGCGAGCGCGGCGGGCACGCCGCGCGGCAGGGCCTCCCCCACCGGATCGAGGTGACTGCCGCGGCGCAGGAGCCGCATGTCCGCAACCTGCTCCGCATCGCGCACCGCGGGCGCGCTCTCGATCTGGGGCGGCAGCGTGTGCTCGAGCTGTGCGGCTTCGTCGCTCTTCGCAGCGATCGCCACGCGCTCGACGCCCGTGTACAGCGACTCGATCTGCTCCGGAAGCAGGCGCAGCGGACCCTCGCTCCCGATCGCGATCTTGCGCAACGCGTCGAGCGCCGCGTCCTCGAGCGCCTTGGCGTCCTTGTCCCGCGCCTTCAGCTCCGACCACGCACGATCCGAGGCGGCGAACAGCACCTGATAGCGCCCCGCGAGCTCGCGCAGCGACTGCGGCGGCAGCCCGTCGAGCAAGCCGAGCACGAGCGGATTCCACGCGCCGAGCTCTCCCGCGTCGCGTTTCGCGCGCAGCTCCGCCGAGAGCGCGCTCGCCTGCGACGCGAACTCGGCCTCCGGCAAGGCCGCGAAGCGCGACCACAGCGCGAACAGCGCATCGTTGCGCCGCTCCGCGCCCGAGAGATGCGCCGCCCACGCACGCACGAGCTCCGGCGCGAGCGCGACGTCCACATCCGCCACGAGCGGCCACGCCGGCGGCTCCGCGCCGTCTTCGCCCGTCACGACGAGCAGCTGGTCGAGGTGCGGCATCGGTCCATCGCGCTCGAGCCGCAGCACGTTGCGCCCCGCGCGCACGTCGAACGTCGCGACCGTGCTCCAGCGCTGTCCGTCGGGCTTCCATGATCCCGTCGACTCGCCGAGCGCGCGGTCCGCGATCACGTTTCCATCGAGCTTGACCACCATCGGCCGCGATTCCTGCGCGGCGTAGCGCACCTCGAGGCGCGCTCGCGTCGGCCGCGCGAAGGCGAGGTCGTACTCGGCGAACTGCACGCCGCCCGTGCCCGAGCGCGCGATGGCAACTTCGGCCGATCCGTAGTGGCTCGCATCGCGGATCAAGTTGCCGCGGCTCTGCTCCTCGGCCTCGAGGAGCGACACGCGCCAAGCCGCGCGCGTGCCCACGAGCATGTACGACGAGAGCGCGGCAAAGGCCGAGCGCGACGCCACCTGCGCCGCACGCTCGCGCAGCGTTGCGAGCTCGCGCCTCGCCGTTTCGAGCTTCTCCGCATGCTCTCGCCGCGCCTCGATCGCCGCCGCACGCCCGAGCGGCCGCTCGTTCCAGCGCGACACGAACCCGAGGTTCGCCATCGTCGCCGTGCTCTTGAAGATGCCCGCCAGCGCGTAGTAGTCGCGCTGCGAAAGCGGATCGAACTTGTGATCGTGACAGCGCGCGCAGCCCATCGTCAGGCCTTGGAACGTGCGAAATGCCACGTCCATCTGCTCGTCCACGACGTCGCAGACGAGTTTCTCCTTGTCCTGCTCCGCGAGCATCTTCGGCCCGAGCACCAGAAAGCCCGTCGCGGCGAGCTGGTCGCGCACCGCCGCCTCGTCGTCGGGCTCCGGCAGCAGGTCGCCCGCGAGCTGCCAGGTCAGGAACGCGTCGTAGGCGAGGTCCTGATTCAGCGCGCGCACGACCCAGTCGCGGTAGCGGTGCGCGTTCGACATCGCGAGGTTCTCGTCGAGCCCGTTCGAGTCCGAGTAGCGCGCGAGATCGAGCCAGTAGCGCGCATGGCGCTCGCCGTAGTGCGCCGACGCGAGCAGGCGCTCGACCTGCTTCGTCCACGCGTCGGGCGAGCGATCCGCCTCGAAGCTCGCGAGCTCGTCGGCGGTCGGCGGAAGCCCGGTGAGGTCGAACGACAGTCGCCGCAGCAGCGTGCGTCGGTCCGCTTCGGGCGCGGGCGCGAGTCCCGCGGCTTCGAGCCGCGCGAGCACGAAACGGTCGATGTCGTTGCGACACCACAGCTCGTCCCGCACTTGGGGCGCTTGCGCGCGTTGCACGGGCTCGAACGACCACGGTCGTTCCCGCACCACGTCGTCCGAGTTCGAGGCGGCCGCGCCGCCGTCCGGGAAGTACGCACCGCGCCGCACCCACTCTTCGAGCGTCGCGATGTCCGCCGCTGCCAGCTTGCCCTTCGGCGGCATCTGCACGAGGCCGTCGTAGCGCAGCGCCGCGATCAGCTCGCTCGCCGCCGGATCGCCGGGAACGACGGCTGCTCCCGATTCGCCCCCGGCCTGCAGCGCTGCTCGCGAGTCGAGCTTGAGCCCGCCTTTCACTTTGGGCGCCGCTTCGGAGTGGCAGCCAAAGCAGTGTTCGGAAAGCAGCGGCCGCACGCGGGTCTCGAAGAAGGCCTCGTCGTCCCGACGCACGGTCGCGCCGCGCGCGTCGGAGGCCAGTCCGGCGAGCAGCAGCCAGGCGAGCGGGGTGCGCAGCGTCACGCGGACGATCGTACTGCGCTCACGGGAACGCGGGGCGGCGTCGATGTGGCAAAACCGCGCCGAAGGCGCCACTCTTTCGCCCATGCAGGTCGCACAATTCGTGAGCGCCTTCGTCGTCGGCGCTGGCCTCTCCATCGACAGCTGCCTCGTGGCGCTCGCCTACGGCGTCTGGGCGGGCGGGTCGCGACTCGCCCTCGCCGTGCGAGTTGGCGTCGTTTTTGGCCTGATTCAGGCCGGAATGCTGGCGATCGGCTGGCTCGTGGGCGCACCGGTCGCGTCGCTCTTCCACCACATCGACCATTGGATCGCGTTCGGCTTGCTGTCCCTGATCGGCGTGCGCACCATCCGCGAGCGCGAGCGGAGCAAGGCGCGGGAGAGCGGCATTCCGACCTTTTCAAAGCTCGTGCTCGCCGGAATCGCCACGAGCATCGATGCGCTCGCCGTGGGCTTCGGCATGTCGCTCGGCGAAGGCGGGCTCGGCCTACCCCTCGCCTGCACCTTCACGCTCACGGCGCTCGGCGCCGCCGCTTGCTTTGCGAGTGGCAGCGCGCTCGGAGCGCGCGCGGAGCGCGCCGCGCGCTGGAGCGCGGGACTCGTGCTCATCGCTCTGGGCATCTACATCCTGCTCGAGCACCTGCTCGCCGCGTCTCCCGCGGCCTAACTCCGTCCATCCAAGCCCCCTCGATTCCGTCTGAAAACGAGACGGATCGGCACGGATCGTGAGCACGGGCGTCTCCAACTGCGTCGATGAGCGTAGGGAACCCCGACGGAGAGCCCGCGGACGTCGAGCAACACGGCGATACAGGGCGTGATGTCGCACACCTGCGACACGCTGAGCGGAGGCGCATCCCTCGCGTTCTCGCTCGCGAAACCGCGCCAGCAGACGCTACCCTTCAGGAGCTCTGCACGGGTGCTTCCCGACACACGTGCAAGGATGGGACCGCCGAACTGTGCTCGCGCAAGCCTCCCAACCTCGATGGATGCATCCGAACCTCTGGCCTTGCACGAAGGGCTCTTCGTGCAGGACGAGCTGCCGACCCTGCTCGCGCTCATCGCGCGCGATGCCGCGTCGCTGTGCTCAGCCGAGCGCGGGTTCGTCGTGCTGCTGCGCGTCGATGGGCTCGACCTCGACGGCGCCCTCGCGAGTGCGCACGGCGGCATGACGCGCGAGGACGTCGCGCACGACGCGCCCCACGCGCTGCGCGCGCTCGGCCGCGCGCAAGCGTGGGGCGAGACGGACGCGGCCAGCGGTCGCTCGATCCTGTGCGCACCCTTCGCATCCGTCGAGGACCAGCGCGGCGCGATCGTGCTCGAACGCTCGCGCGGCAGGACGCCGTTCGACGAGCGCTCCGTGCGCCGCGCAGGCCAACTCGCGTCGCAGGTCGGCATCGCCGTGCGCGTCACGCAGCGCCTCGAGGAACTGCGAGCGCGCTGTGAGCGGCTGGCGAGCGCGTCCACGGACCCCGACGCTCCGCGCCCCGTGCGCAAGCTCGAAGACCTCGAGCGCGAGGCGATCTTGCACGCGCTCGAAGCCACGGGAAACGACAAGCGCCGCACGGCCGACCTGCTCGGCATTTCCCGCGCCAAGGTCTACCAGCGCCTCAAGAGCTGGGGCCTGAGTTGACTCGCGGCGGCCCTCTGGCCCGCACCTCGTCCGACGACCTCCAGCCGCGGCGCCGCGGGATCCGATAAGCTCCCCTCGACCATGCGCTCGCGTTCGCCTTCCCTGCGATTTTCGCGCCGCGGCGTCTCGCTGCTCACGATCCTGATCTCGCTCGCGCTCGTCGCGGCGATGGCGATGGTCGCGATCCCAGCCTACTTCCGCAGCCCCGACGTCACGCTCGAAGCGCTCGTGCGGCTGCTCGACCGCGACGTGCGCGCCCTGCAGAATCGCGCCGCCTTCGCCCACGCGCCCGCCCTCCTGCGCTTCTCGAGCGATGGCTGGCAGGCCGTCGACCTCGAGGGTCGGCCGCTGTGCGCCCTCGGCGACCAACACACGATCGCGCGCAGCTTCGAGCGCGACGGCGTGTTCGAAGGCCTGACGTTCGAGCGCGTCGAGCTAGGCCCCGATGCCGCGCTCACGCTCGACGAACGCGGCCTCGTGAAGGACGGCGGCAAGCTGTTCGCGCGCTTTGGGGACGGCTGGCGTCAGATCGAGATCGAAGTCGGCGCAGGCCACCTCGTGGTCACGCAGCCCGCGCCCCGCTAGCTCCTCCGCGGCGGCCGACACCCGCGCGCTAGTAGCGCGGCACGCTGGGGTCGACCTGTGCGCTCCAAGCGAGGATGCCGCCGGTCATCGAGTGCACGTTGGTGAAGCCGTGGCCGATGAAGTAGGCCGCGACATCGAGCGAGCGCATGCCGCTGCGGCACATGAACACGATCGTGCGGTCCTTCGGCAGGCTCATGTACTTGCCGGGGTTCTGGTAGTCGAGCGGCTCGGCGGCCGCGAGCTTCGCGATCGCGAGTTCATCGGGCGTGCGCACGTCGATGAGCGAGAAGTCGCGCTTCTCGTCGAGCCAGCGCTTGATCTCCGTGGCGCCGATCTGAACCCTGCGATCGACGTCCTCGGACAGCTGGATCGTGCGGACCACCTCCGGCACATCGAGGATGTTGTGGTCCTTGCAGACCTGCGCGAGCGTGTCCGTCGGCTGAAAGCCGCACGACGAGCACCCTCCGATGTGATAGCGCTGAAACAGAGCGCGTTGGGCGGACGGAGCAGCCTTGAGGATCTGCTCCATGGTCATCGAAGGCTCGATCTGGATGGTCTGGGTCACGAAGGGCGTCTCGAGGCGAGTGTCTGGGGAAGCGAACGGTCTCAGAATCTAGCGTGCGGTTGCGATTTTCCCAGTCGCCCCGCCACTCATGCCGCGCTGGCCGCACCTCGGGCGACCACGGAGCGCCACCATCTCCTTCGATCGCTCCTCGATCCAGTCCCTTCGCCATCCGACTCCCGAGCCGACGTCACCGCGCGAGCGGACCGCTCCCGCCCCTGCGTCCTCAACGCGCGCGGCCTCCGCGGATCGAGGAGGCCGCTTGGGAGCATGGTTCGAGGCTCGGGGCGAGGTGCTCGGCGTCACATGACTGTTGAGTGTGTCGACCACGAACGGCCCCACCGTCACGTCGCTGGCTGCGTCAACGAAAGATTCACTTCGTTACACGGCGCGATGTTTCACGGCTGACGTTCCGAGTTTGGGTGCGAGCACGCTTACCGCCTCATCGCATGCGTGAGCGACTCCATCGTCGCGCCCAAGGTCCTCTCCGGCCTCGGCCACCCGACCGAGCCCCCATGACCCGCGCCGGCGAGTTCGCCCCGCGCGCCCAGCACGACTCGAACCGCGTGAGAGCCGGCGCTCGCCGCCCCACCGCGAGGGCCTTTTCCAGCGCTGTTCAGACGGTCCCTTTTCAGCGTGCCGTCAACACTTGTCAACCGTTCGCGCCGCTCCAAGGTCAAGCGTCGACGCGCCATGACCCCGACGCCGGGCTCTCAACCGGTGTGCTCGAGATCGCGGCCATCGGAGTTTGCGGCTACGCTCGGCCGCCCGTACGAGCACCCGACTCAGCCACTGCGATCGTCCCACGCCATGCAACGCGACTCTTTCCTCTCCGACGACTGCCCCCCGATGGGCATCTACGAGACCCTGTACGCCTTCAAGGCGAGCTTCGGCCGGTTCATGGGCACGCCTGGGACACACCCGTGGTCGCAGGGCTTCCCGCTGACGACGCAGCTCGAGGGCGGGCCGCCGCTGCCGGAAAAGGTCGCCGTCACGCCGGATGACCGGCTCTACCCGAAAGCCTGGGGCCACCCGGCGCTGCGCGATGCGATCTGCGCCCACTACAACGGTTTCTACGGTTCGAGCATCGCGCCCGAGAATGTGATGGTCTTCGCCGGCGGAAGGCCGGGCATCTACACGGTGTTGGCGTTCCTCAAGCAGCACGTCGAGGTGCGCATCGGCAACGCGGAGTGGCCGGCGTACCTCGACATCCTGACGCAGACGAACACGTCGTGGCGCGTCGTGCCCTTCAGTGAGGAGAACGGCTTCCACCCGCCGAACGCGGCCTACTTCGACCGCGGCGGGCTGAACCACAAGACGCACCTGCTCCCGATCATCAGCAACCCGGGCAATCCGACCGGGCACACGCGCGCGGGCGCGGAGCTCGAGGAGTTGATCGCGCTCGCCGAGCGGCCCGGCAACGGCATCCTGCTCGACGAGGCCTACGAGATGTTCCACCACTCGCGGGGCGTCAGCGGCATCCGCTACGTGAGGAATCTCGACGATAGCAACGTGTTTCTCGCCGGCGCCTGCACCAAGGGCCTGCAGTGCCCCGGCATCCGCATCGGTTGGATCATCGCGTCGAAGCGCAACATCGAGACGCTCTCGAACTACTCGAGCTTCGGCATGGGCGGCGTGAGCCACCCCTCCCAGCTCTACGCAGTCGAACTGCTGGAGCCCACGCGCGTGGCCCGCGCGCGCGAGGCGATCGAGCGTCACTACGGCCGCCAACGCGCACGCTTCGGCGCCGCCTTCCGCGACATGGGTCTGGGCGTATTCACAGGCGACGGCGGCTTCTACCACTGGCTCAAGCTGCCCGCCGGACTGAACGCGGGCGAGCTCAACCGCCGCCTGTTCAAGCACGGCGCCGCCATCCTCGAGGGGCGCGACTGCGACATGGCGCGGCCGCACAGCAAGGACCCGGCCTACGTGTCGCCGTATCTCGACTGGTTCCGATTCTCGTTCGGTCCGCTCCTGCCCGAGTCGTTCGATGCGGACGTAGCGCTGTTCCGCCGGGTGCTCGACGAGTACCGCGCGGACGTGGCCGCGGGACGAGCGCGCATCAACTAGCGCGGAATCCACGGCGCATGCAGCCGCTCCGAAGGAGCTAGTGAAAGCAGCCCAGATCGTGCTGACAGCCTGCCGCTTGCGCACGTTGCCATCGACGACGACGTGTCGGCCGGGCACGAGGCGTCGCTCACCGGCCGACTGTGCGCCGCGTCGAGTTCCGGATCCACCCACAACGTTAGGATCCCGGACTCAGGAGGCCCCAATTGGGACGTAAGAAGCACACTGCAGAACAAATCATCCAGAAGCTACGTGAGGCGGAGATCGTTTTGGCGCAGGGACAGCCGGTCGGTGCTGCCTGCAAGAAGATCGAGGTGACGGAGCAGACGTACTACCGCTGGCGCAAGGAGTACGGCGGCCTGAAGCTCGACCAGGCGCGTCGGCTGAAAGACCTGGAGAAGGACAACGGCCGGCTGAAGAAGCTGGTGGCGGATCAGGCCCTGGACATCGCGATTCTGCGCGAGGTGTCCCAGGGAAACTTCTGAGCCCGGCACGCCGCCGCAAGGCCGTGACGCACGTGCAGGCCTGCCT
>Ga0194120_10002409_pt1 | contig 32221 bp, 33 predicted proteins | sample TA2MahCa65mmetaG_FD_148642 | JGI IMG/M metagenome (GOLD analysis project Ga0194120, IMG submission 148642) | Freshwater microbial communities from Lake Tanganyika, Tanzania - TA2015019 Mahale Deep Cast 65m | ecosystem: Environmental > Aquatic > Freshwater > Lake | place: Tanzania: Lake... | reverse complement strand
CCGACGGAGTCATTTTGTCCTCTACCTGAAGGAGATGGAATTTCGGTTCAACCATCGACGCGAGGATTTGCCGCGTCTGATCGAGCGAATCTTGAAAAGGGCTCGTCCAAAACTAGACTAGCTCCAATTCGAATATCCATCGTTGCCCGTATCTCGTGAAGCGTATCTCGTCATTCGTGAAGCGCTTAAAGCCGCTTGATCAGATTTCTGAGCATTCTCAACTCATGATCGAGTTTTTCCAACAGGCCATCCCGATCATCCCTAGAAAGAAAACTGAGGTCGTGCGCTACCTCAATCTGTGTTTCAAGCTCAGCGCTCGAGCCAAGCGCGACGTAGAGCAGTTGGCGATATTCTGGATTGTGTTTGCGATTGAATCCCTCCGCCACATTTGATGGAATCGATATGGCCGCGCGACGCATCTGTGAGATCAGCCCATACATTTCTTCCTTGGGAAACTTTCCCGTCACTCCGTACACATCGAGGACGATCTCCTTGCCCAATTTCCACAGTTTCAGATTGCGGAAACTCCGAATCTTTTCCACTTGAAGTTCTTCGGTCTATCCCGCTTACCACGAGATACGCTTCACGCTTCACGAACGACGCTCTTCAGAGGCGTAGGGTTGGAAATTGCGGCAACGCGCTGTCGCCGACACCCGTGAGCTTGATGACAATCTCGTGGAGCTGCTGGAACCGCTCGGCCTTGATCGGCTCGAAGCCGTGTCCCAGGATGGATTGATGGGCCGCGTCCAACAACGGCTTCATCTTGGGCCACTGGGCCAAATAGGTCTGGCCCATCGGATCGCCCAGGCCGGCCAACGTCCGAAACTGATCGTGCAGCGACAGCTTGTACTTACCGTCGAGGTCGCTCATGAAAGAGGTTCGGCAGGGCTCGCGCAGCGCCTCGGGCAACTGCTCCGGCTGCGCGTCCCATGTCTTGATCTTGTATTGTTTGAAGAGGCGCAGTTGAGCGAAGGCTTCCAGCGAGCGCAGCAGGGCGATGGTCGCGGCTTCCGGATGATGGTCCACGTCCATCCGCCGCCGCGCATGGGCCAGCAGATCGTAGGCCACCGTCTCCTTGACCTCCTGCGGGTCCAGGACCAGCTTCTCCAGAAAGCCCGCGTTCTGTTTGACCGGCGGGAGTACGGCCTTGAGGCCTGACGGTCCGCCCCAGACCAAGGCCATGTCCAGGGCCTTGAGGGAATTCTTCAGCTTGTCCCAGGCCTGGCGGTAATGGAACCGCTCCCACAGGCCGTAGCCTTCCGCCAAATCGGCCAAGGCATGGTAGAGGGGCTTCTGCCCGCCGCTGACTCGGGCTTCGATCTGATGAAAAAGCGAGGCCGCCGGTCCGAAGAAGCCCCGGTTGAATAGCTCCGCGCCTTCACGGCTCGACTGAGCCGCCGCTTCGTCCCAGGGATTGCCCTGCTGCCAGACCCGTGCGCGGCCGTCCAACATCACGGCTTCGCCCTCGGCCGATGCAGTGGCCTCCGGGAGCCCCAGCGCCACGATGCGCGAGGTGGAGCCGATGGACGCGAGGGTCAGGGAGGCGGCCATGGCCGGCGTCGCGCCGGTCAAGTCCAGGACCAGTTCTCCTGTATGAATCTCCCAGGTCCGCAGCAGGTCCGGCAGAGTGCGGGCCAGCACCTGATAGCAGGCCATGAACCGATGGAGGTCCGGCGTGACGATCCAGTCCCACTTGCGCGGCATCAGGGCGATGTGCGGCTGGACGGCCGATTCCACCAGCGCCTTGGCCGACTCAGGCACAAAGAAACAGAGGCACTCCGGTTTGAGCCGGTTGATCGTATAGACCGCCGCCGGCGCATCCCCGGTCATCGCGATCAACAGCGCTTTAGTCGAAGTCTCCACGCCCATCGGGGCGGACTATAGCACCCTGCCTGGGCTCGATCAATGTCGCGCCGCCAGGCCCGGTGGTGTTGGAGAGGAGGGACTACCGGGCGATCGACCTTCTGGAATCCTAGCCTTTTTTCTTATCCCGCTTCTCGGCCCGTTTTTCCGCCATCGTTTTGGCCGGTTTCTTCTTCGTTTCTTTCCGCCGGTTTTCGCCTTTGCCCATGGGTGCGTTCCTTCCCGTGTGTTGGCTGGTCTTCCCTGCCGGTTACGAGTGACGTTGCTTTCCGGAGGCGCATGGTAGCCAACCCCTCACGGAAAGTACAGGTGATTTCATTTGAAACAAGAAGAAACGGCGCGCCGGCAGAAGAGGGGCATCCCTTGAAAGCCTGAGGAATCCGGACCGTGCGTCGTCGCTTCGGATCGCACCCTCTTGCGCCCGGAGACGAAGCTATCTTGCCCATTCATGACGGTTCGTCACGATTGACGCCGGCACGTCCGAGACCGGCGCCGACCGGCTCAAGCCGGTCGCCGAAACAGCCGATGGGGAAACCGGAGGGCGCACAATGACAGAAGAACTCCAGGACTCCCTGACCGGTGCGTGGAGCCGATTCGGCCTGCTGTTTTTTGCCGAGCATTATCTGAAACTCTTGCGCCGCGTGAAACGAGAGATGACGATGTTCGTCGTCGGGGTGGACGGACTCCCGGCGAATGGGACGGACGGCACGTGGATGCCGGCTCAAGAAGCCAGCCTCAAAGAGACGGCGCGGCTTCTCCGGCGCACGTTCCGAACCTCCGACGCGGTGGCTCGCATCGGGCCGGACCTGTTTGCCGTCCTGCTGCTGGAAACGTCCGACCTGGGAGCCGATATCCTGCTCACCCGGCTGGAAGACCGACTCGCCGAGTGGAAGACGGAGCATCCCGACCAGCCTCCCTTGACTCTCAGTCTGGTGGTGGATCGGGTCCGAGCGGATCAGGAAATGGCCTTCGTGGACGCGCTGTCGCGGATCACGGCGGCGCTCCGCCGCCGGCAGGCCAACGCAGCGGACCGGGGCGGGGCCTCCCCGGAGACACGCGGCTGGACGACCGACTTCATCCTCCCCGCAGGCTGACGCCTTTTCAAACTCCCGACCGCTCCGCAAGCCTGGGTCACCCATGTTGCCGGTTCCCGCTTCTCGTGGTTTGACAGGTCCTGTCGGCTCCCCTACAATCGCCGCATGAAAGAGCTAGTGTTAAACGCATTCGATGAAAGCGCCGACGTCAAGCGGCGCTTTGTGACCGAATATGCCGACCGCATCGTCCTGGTGGCGCAATTGCTTATCCGCGCCATCCAGGAGGGACACAAGGTACTGCTGTTCGGGAACGGCGGCAGCTCCACTGACGCGAGCCACATTGCGGCCGAATTCGTGGGCCGCTACCACCGCGATCGGGCTCCCTACCCGGCCATTGCCCTGGCGACGGACATGGCGGCCGTCACCTGCATCGGCAACGACTACGGCTACGACGAAATTTTTTCCCGGCAGGTTCGCGCCCATGGGCGCAAGGGCGACGTCGCCATCGCAATCAGCACGAGCGGCAACTCCCCCAACGTGCTGAAAGCCGTCGCGGCCGCGCGGGAAGGAGGCTTGATCACGATCGGCTGGACCGGCGGCAAGGGCGGCAAATTAGCCGGGTTGGTGGACCATGCGTTCATCGTTCCCTCCACCGTCACGGCGCGCATTCAGGAAAGCCATATCACGCTGGGCCATGTCCTCTGCGAACTGATCGATGCCGCACTGATCGGCAAACCGAGCTGACGCCGTTCCCACTATGAAACCCACTCATCCCATTCTCGTCACCGGCGCCGCCGGATTCATCGGCTCGCGCTTCGTGGCCTCGTGCAACGAGCAGGGCTGGCCCGTCGTGTCGGTAGATGATCCAACCTCGTTCGGGGCCAGGCCCGAACTGACGGGGATCGAGTTCGGGCGCCGATTCGGCCTGCACGACCTCTGGCCATGGCTCCAGACCGAGCGGCCCGAGCTGACGGCCCTCGTCCACCTGGGCGCCTGCACGGACACGATGGAGATGAACGAAGCCTATCTCAGGGCCGTGAATCTGGAGTATTCGCAGAACATCTGGACCTACTGCGTCAAACGGCGGCTGCCGCTCGTCTATGCCAGCAGTGCGGCGACCTACGGCGACGGATCGCTGGGGTACGACGACGACGAGGCCCTGATTCCCCGGTTGCTGCCGCTGAATCCCTACGGCCAATCCAAGCAGGACTTCGACTGCTGGGCCCTCGACCAGGAGCGGCGCGGCAGCGCCCCGCCGACCTGGTCGGCCTTCAAGTTTTTCAATGTGTACGGCTTCGGCGAGCGCCACAAGGACAAGATGGCCAGCGTGGTCCTCCACGCCTTCGACCAAATCCGCACTAAGGGGACGGTCCGCTTGTTTAGGAGCCACAGAGCCGGGATCGCCGACGGGGAACAGAAACGGGACTTCATCTATGTGCGCGACGTTGTGGACGTGCTCCGCTTCGCCCTGGAGAAGCCGTTGACCCGCGGAATCTTCAACCTGGGGACAGGACAGGCCAGGACGTTCCTGGATCTGGCCCGCTGCGTCTTTCGGGAATTGGAACGTCCCGAGACGATCGAGTTCATCGACACGCCGATTGAAATTCGCGAGCGGTACCAATATTTCACCGAGGCGAAAATGGGCCGGCTCCGCGCCGCCGGCTACACGGCGCCGTTCACCTCCCTGGAAGAAGGGGTACGCCGCTACGTCCGGGACTTGCTCGGGGGCCCGGAACGGACATAGCTTGCGCCGATCGCCCCGCACGGTGACCGTGGACCCAGCGCACCTGCAACGCCTATGGACCGACTTGAACCTCCGCCACTTCGGCGGGGGGCTGCCCTCCATCGAGATCCTCTGGAGCCGGCGCTTGACCGCTTCGGCCGGGCTGTTCGTGAGCCGGGGCGGCCCGCGCGTGCCGGTGATCGGCGCGCGGCAGCGCCGGATCCGTCTTTCGGCCCCGTTGCTTCACGATACGTCCCCCCGGGCCGCGCGGGAACTGCTCGCCACCCTGGCCCATGAAATGATTCACCAGTGGCAGTTCGACGTCCTCAAGCGCCGCCCGAACCACGGACAGGACTTCCGCCGCAAGATGGGTGAGATGAACCGAGCTGGATTAGGCATCACCATCCGCCATGACCTGACCGAGGCGGTACGGAGACTGGCCCGCTACGCCTGGCAATGTCTGAATTGCGGGCGAACCTATGCGCGGCAGCGGCGGACCATCGAACCCCGCCGTCACCGCTGCGGGAGCTGTCGCGGGAAATTACAAGAGCTGAGCGCGGAGAAGAGCCTATAGCTGATGGCATTTGGCAAGAGAGCGGCGCGTGGCCATTAAAATTCCGTCTGATTCTTAGCCATAGGCTATACGCCATCGGCTCTTGTCTGGGCCGTCGGCCATAAGCCATATGCTCCTGGGTTCTTTTCTATGTCTCGTTGGTTCCGACAGATTCTCTTCGGCGACGTGGATGCCATGTTTACGTCTGCGGCCGTCCTGGCCAACCCGGCCCTCGCCAGCAAACCGGTCGCGGTAGGCGGCAGGCCGCCGCGCGGGATCATCGCCGCCGCCAGCTACGCGGTGCGAACCTATGGCGTCACCTCAGCCATACCGACGGCCCAGGCACTAAAACTGTGCCCCCATCTGGTCCTGGTGCCGCCCGATCGCCCCCTCTACCGACGTCTGCACGACCAGATGCGTGAGGTGACCGACCGGTTCTTCCCCGCCGTCGAGTGGACCAGCATCGACGAGTTTTACGCGGACGCGACGGATCTCCAAACCCTCTATCCCGATCCGATGTTGTTGGGGCAACGCGTCAAAGACGCGATCCTCGAGGCGACCGACCTGCGGTGCACGATCGCGATCGCCACCGGCAAATCTGTCGCCAAGATCGCCGCGGATGCGCACAAGCCCGACGGATTGGCGGTGATCGAGCCGGGCACCGAAGCGGCCTTCCTCGCCCCGCGTCCCGTGAAGTCGCTGCCCGGCATCGGGCCGAAGACCGCCGAAACACTGGACCGGCTCGGGGTGCGCGTGATCGGAGACTTGTTGGATCCGCGTCTCGAGCCGATGTTGCGCCGGGTCTGGGGCAAGCGGTTGTCGGTCATTCAGGCGCTCGCGCAAGGGCGGGACCACGATCCGGTCGTGCCGGATCGCGAACGCAAGAGTCTCGGGCACGAGACGACGTTCGAGCAGGACACGAACGATGCGGCGTTCCTGGAACGGACGCTGCGCGGGTTTCTCGGCGAGCTGGCGCACGAACTGCGGATGGAGGGTCTCGCCGCCGGGTCCTTTACCGTGAAACTCAAAGATGCGGCGCATCGGATCACCTCCAAGCAACGGCACTTCCCCCAGCCGTTGAACGACGATGCGGTCATGTGGCCGGATATCCGGGAGGCGCTGCGCGGGCTCCTGTCGCCGCGCGGCCGGTACCGACTCGCCGGAATCACCTTCGGCGATCTCCTCCCTGCGGCGGGAGGTCTCTTCGACCGGCGACGGAGCCACGCCCTCGCCGCCATGGACGCGATCATCAAGAAGCACGGACCGAAGGCGATCCGCCTCGGCGGCACACCGGAAACTGCGTAGCCGGCACCTCCTGTCACATCTACCTATTGCCATCTTGCCCCCAAACTTGCTACACATGGAGGCACGTTGCGTGCGCCGTCTAACGAGGGAGGGGTCCATGGACTACCCCTGAACAGGCTCCTCCAGGCGCTCCGTCCCCTCATCACCCCGGTCGCCCTCCTCCTGACCGCGGGCATTTTATTGCTCGACCTGAAAAGCCCGCTGGGTGTCGAAGTCGAGATCCTGTACCTCGTTCCGCTCCTGCTCTTGTTGCGTTCCCCGAACAAAGGCACGGCCGTGGCGCTCGCGGGCGCCTATACGGCGCTGATCCTCATCGGCGCCATCTACTCGCCGCCCGGCCTCCCCCGACAATTCGGTCTGGCCATGCGCGCGATCGCGGTCTCTATCATCTGGGTCTCGACGCTCCTTGTCCTACGCGTCAAGCGCGCGGAGGAACGGCTCTTCCAGGCCCAGAAGGAACGGCAGACCATCTTCGATTCGGTCCCGGCCATGATCTGGTACAAAGATGCGGAGAATCGAATCCTGCGCGTGAACCGAACGGCCGCGGACTCGATCGGGATACCGGTCCGCGATCTCGAAGGCCGGTCAGTTTACGATCTGTATCCTCACCACGCGAAGCAGTACCATCAGGACGATTTGGAGGTCGTCAGGACCGGCCGACCGAAACTCGGCATCGTCGAGCCCTACCAGGTCGGGTCCGGCGAGAAGCGCTGGATCCGCACCGATAAAATACCCTATCGGAGCGACGACGGCCGGGTCATCGGGGTCATCGTGTTCGCCATGGACATCACCGATTCCGAGCAGTTGGCGGCGATCGAAGCGTCCAGGGACGGCATCGCCGTGCTGGACCCCCAAGGCGCCTTCACCTATGTCAACCAGGCTCTAGCCCGCCTGCACGGGTACGAACAGGCCCAGGAGCTGATCGGCAAGCCCTGGCGGACCGTCCTCGGACACGCCGAGGCGCAGCGGCTCGAGCAAGAGGCGCTCCCGCAGATGAAGGAGCAGCGGCACTGGCAAGGCGAGGCGCTCGGCCTGCGGCGCGACGGGAGCGTCTTCCCCCAGGAGCTGTCCCTCACGCCGTTGGAGCGCGGCGGGATCGTCTGCGTCATGCACGACATCCGCGAACGGAAACGAACGGAGGAGGCGCTGCGCGCCAGCGAAGAACATTTGCGTCAATCGCAGAAAATGGAGGCGGTCGGGCGGCTGGCCGGCGGAATCGCCCATGAGTTCAACAATCTGCTGACGGTCGTGATGGGCCGCTGCCACATGCTGCTGACCGGCCTGGGCGACGATCAGCCCCGTGCCCGCCATGTGCGGCAGATCCAGGAGGCGGGACAGAAGGCTTCCAGCCTCACGCACCAGTTGCTGACTCTCAGCCGCAAGCAAGTGCTGCAGCCGACCGAATTGAACGTGAACGACGTGGCGACGGCGATGGACTCCGCGCTGCGGTCCCTGTTGGGCGAGCCCATCAAGCTGGAGACGCGGCTGGACCCCTCGCTCGGATGGATCAACATCGACCGCGGGCAAATCGAGCAAGTGCTCCTGAACCTGGCGTTGAACGCGCGCGATGCCATGCCCGCCGGCGGTCGGTTGACGATCGAGACGGCGAACGTCGCGGGCAATCCGAAACTGGCCGAGCGACTCGCGCTCTCGACGTCGGGAACTCATATCATGTTGGCCGTGAGCGACACCGGCGAGGGGATGGACGCCTATGCCCGGGACCATTGTTTCGAGCCGTTCTTCACGACCAAGGGAGCGGGCTGGGGGGTCGGACTGGGCCTCGCCACGGTCTACGGGATCGTCACCCAGAGCGGCGGGTTCGTGGAGGTGGAAAGCGAACCAGGATTAGGAACCCGGTTCGAGATTCATCTGCCCCAGGTATCGCCCCCGGAGCCGGCCGCGCGTCCGGAAGCCCTCCCGTTCCAGCCGGTCGGAGGCTCGGAGACTATCCTGCTGGTCGAGGACGACCTGCAGGTGCGGGACGTGGCGCGCGGCAGCCTTGAAGACCTGGGCTATCGCGTGCTGGAGTCGAGCGGTGGGGAGGAGGCCCTGCGGCTCTTTCGCGAGCACCGAGGTCCGGTGCACCTGCTCTTGACCGATGTGATCATGCCGGGGATGAACGGGCGGGAACTGGCGGAGCGAATTCTGGCCCTGCAGCCGCAGATACGCGTGCTGTTCATCTCGGGCTATACGGCCGACGTGGCGCCCCTCGAAGGCGGCCTCAAGGGCATCGGCACGCTTCTGACCAAGCCCTTCACGCCCGACGAGCTGGGGCACAGGGTCCGCGAGGTGCTAGACGCCAGGCCGTGATCGAGCGGGGGCAGCCGTGAGGCGTCGATGCGTCGGAAGTACTGCGGACTCCTGAGGGGGAGATACGGCTCTTGGTCCAACCGAATGGACCATCCGTTTCCTCGCGTTATTGTCGGTTGATCTCGGTCCGCGGCGCCTCGGATAAAAAACACTTGCTTCCACAGAAAAGATGGCTTACAGGCAGGGAGAATTTGCCCTCCTGGGCCCAGGCGAAGGAAGCCATGCAACAGGCCACCCCTCTTTCCTTCCTGCTCGCGAGCGAACGAGCGGAGGAGATCAAACGCATCACACCCCGAATGCGAGGGTTCTATCCCGGCTGTCGTGTCGAGGCCGTTTACACAGCCGAGGAAGCGATGGAATGGGTTGCGACACGGACGTGCGACGCGGTCCTCTTAGACGAACGCCTCTCCGGCCTAAGCGGGCTCGAAATCTTGCCCGAGCTCAGGCGACGAACGGCCAATGCCGCCATCCTGGTGCTGACCGAGCATTACGACGCCATGGTGTCCGTGCACCTTCTTCAGGCCGGCGCCGACCACGTGCTGTCCCAACATTCCCCCGCCTTTTTCGCGGAACTGCCCGTCGTGACAGGCGCCATGCTGGCACAACGCGACCGGATCGCGCGGCTTGACCTTGCCGACAAGCGCGCCGGCTTCCTCCTCGAGTCCATCCACGACATTATCTATGAGCTGGACCCGGAAGGGCGGTTCGTCTCTTTGAGCCCTGGCGTGGCCTCGCTCCTGGGCCGCCGCGCCGAGGAGCTTATCGGGGCCCCTTACACGACCATCCTTGTTGCCCAAGATCGGGACCGAGGGGAACGACGCGTCAACGAGCGGCGCACAGGGGCGAGAGCCACTCGAGGCCTCGCCCTTAGGCTGGCGGCCAAGACCGGCGCGAGTCCCCAGGCGGAAACGGTGCCGGTCGAGTGCAGCGCCACCGGTCTGTATAGCGCCGGAAGCCAATCGCGATTTTTGAGCACGCTCGGGGTTCTGGGGCGCACCGCGAATGAGAGCCCCTCGCAACGCGCCGCTTCTCAGCCGCTCACGGAGCGGTCGTGGCAGGAGAAGGTCGAGACGGTGCGGTTGTTGGCAGGGCGAATCGCCCACGACTTCAACAACATGTTGACGGTCATCACCGGGTACGGCCAGCTCATGCTGAAAACCTGCGCCCCGAATGATCCCCAGCGCCGCCGCGCCGAGGAGATCACAAAGGCGGGAGAACGAGCCGCCGATCTGACCAGGCAGCTCCTGGCCTTCAGCCGCCGCGATGTGCCGCAGGAAGTCCTGAACATCAACGTCGTGATCGCCGACATGGAGCCGACGCTCCGGCAGTTGACCGGACGGAATGTCCGGTTGACGCTGACGCTGGCCCCGGGCCTTGGCCGCATCAACGCCGCCCTGGTGCAGTTTCGCGAACTGTTGCATCAACTGGCCGTCAACGCCTTGGAGGCCATGCCGGAGGGTGGGCGGCTTACGATTGCGACGGATCAGGTCGAGTGGGACAAGGGTCAAGCCGATTGCCAGATCGGAGTCCTTCGACCGGGCTCCTGGGTCAGGCTGACCGTGAGCGACACCGGGATCGGCATGGATGCCGAGGCGCAGGCCCGGCTGGGCGAACCGTTCTTCACCACCAAGGAGGGAAAATGGCTGGGGCTGGGGCTGGCCATGGTTTACGGGATCGTGGCGCAGAGCGGGGGCGCCATCAGCGTGGTCAGCGCCCCGGAACAGGGCACGACGTTCACCGTTTACTGGCCTCGAGTGGACGAGAAGACTCTCCCGATCGATCAACCCCGTGCGCTGGCGCCCCTCCCGAAGAGTGCAGCCACCATCCTGCTGGTTGAAGACGAGATATCCATCCGGAGCTTGACTCGGACGGTGCTGGAAGAGCAAGGGCACACCGTCTTGGAGGCCGGCGACGCCGTCGAAGCCATGAGCCAGTCGGACCAACACCGGGGCCCCATCCATCTGTTGCTCACCGACGTGGTGATGCCGGGCATGAACGGATTTGAACTGGCCTCCCGCTTACGTTCTCTGCGTCCCGAGATGAAGCTGTTCTTCATGTCGGGCTACATGGGGGGATCCGCCGCTCAATCGGGCCCCAAGCCGGAGGGCGCGTTCTTCCTTGAGAAGCCGTTCCTGCCCGAAACCCTGGAACGAAAAGTCCGTGAGGCACTGGACGAGCCCAGCTGAGGGCGACGACGAAGCCGTGGGACTCGCCTCCGCCTTATCGGCTGTCGGGGGGACGAACGGAGTTCAGAAACCCTTCCACTTCCTTGATGACGACGTCCCGCTCCTGGGGTGTCAGCTTCTCCCAATGTTCCCGTAAGGGCTCGAAGAAGCGCCGCAGCGACGAGTAGAGCGCGTATGCTTTGCCCCCCTGTTCATTTCCCATGTCGGCCATAGCGCGGTTCCTTTGTCACTCTGGCGTCATCGTCGAAACGAATCTTTGTCTTTGAGGGCGGCGGCCAACAACTCATCGGCGAGCTTCCCCGCGCGGCGGTGGCGATACCACCGGTACCCGGCGGCGCTCGTCAGGCCGATGATGAGCGCCGCGCCGACCCAGACCCCATCGCTCATGCCGCCAGTGTAGTCAATCCCCGCGCCGAGGACAAGCCGAGACCGTTTGCAACATCTTGCTAGGATTTCCCCTGGGGGTTTGAGTAAGATGTCCGCATGCGGGAGAAGATCAAGCGTCGCGCCGACTTGGCGGCGGAGCTGGCCACCAGGCGGGCGAACCGCGAGCGAATCGTGTTCACCAACGGTTGCTTCGATTTGATGCACGTGGGCCATGTCCGGTACCTAGAGGCGGCGCGAGCGCTGGGCGACCTGCTGGTGGTCGGGGTGAACAGCGACGAGTCCGTTCGGGCCTTGCAGAAAGGTCCGGACCGTCCCATCGTGCCCCAAGACCAGCGGGCCGAGGTCCTCTCCGCCCTGGCTTGCGTCGACTATGTCGTCCTGTTCGGCGAGCCGGACCCGGCCCGCCTCATCGCCGAGCTCGAGCCCGACATTCTCGTGAAAGGCGGCGACTGGACGCCGGAACAGATCGTCGGCCGCGAGACCGTGGAGGCCCGAGGCGGCACGGTTCGGACGATTCCCCTGGTGCCCGGCGCGTCCACCACCAACCTCGTCGACAAAATTCGTAAGGGCGTGAGGCGAGAAAAGTGAGAAGTGACCGGGTGATGAAAGGAGCGGCCACGCTCTCCGCGCTTTTCAACGGTCCCCCGCTCACGTTTTACGTCTAGCGTTTCACCATCAGTCCCATGACCGCTGCCGGCCACATCGCGTCCCCTTGGGAGACCGTCCTCAAGCCGGTCCTGGATGCGCTCCAACGCATCGCGGGCCGGCCCTGCCTGACCGGCCTCCACGGTTCGACGCCGGCCCTGGCCCTCACCCTGCTCGCGCAAGCTCACGAGGACGCGTCCTGGCTGATTGTCGCCGCTACGGACGATGCGGCCGAGCGGTTCCATGAGGACCTCCGTTTCTTCTTCGCCCTGCTTGGTCGGTCCCCCGAGCCGCTGACTCTTTTTCCCGAATGGGAAACGTTGCCGTACGAGGCCACGCCGCCGCACGTGGAGTTGATCGGGCGCCGGATGCGGACCCTCCGCCGCTTGACGGACCGGGCCCCGACGCTGCTCGTCACCTCCGTGCCGGCGCTCTTGCAACGCCTGCTCCCGCCGGAGGCGTTCCGCTCGGCCTGCCTGCCGCTGAGGCCCGGCGATACGCTCGAGCGCGAGGCGCTGACCTCGCGCTTGCTGCGGCTCGGGTATCGCCGGGCCTCGGTCGTGGAAATCCCAGGCGAGTTCAGCATCCGCGGCGGCATCGTGGATATTTTTTCCACCGCCTTTCCCGACCCGCTGCGGGTCGAGTTCCTGGGAGACACGGTGGAGTCCATCCGCTGTTTCGACACCGCCACGCAGAAATCCACGGCCAAGATGGACCAGGCCTGGCTGCTCCCGGCACGGGAATTGATCCATGCCGACGGACAGCCCGAATCCCTGGAGGCCCTGCCGCCCGACGCGGAGTGGCGCGGCCCGGAGGTCTACCCCCACATGGCCTCGCTGCTGGATTATTTTCACGGCCAGCCCTTGGTGGTCCTGGATCAGCCGACAAGCCTGAGCGAGAAAGCCGCGCTGTTTCACCAGGAGATCGAGGAAGCCTACGGCCGCCATGGAGGCCAGAGCGGCCCGCATCCTTACCCGACCCCGGACCGGCTCTACCATCGGTGGGACGAGCTTCAGCAGCGGATGCGGCCCTGGCCCTGTCTTGCCACGGAACCGCTGGCGGCCCCCGACGCGTCCTGGGAACCGGTCCTGTCTTTTCCCGCCCAGTCCCCGGCCGGCGTGGGCCTGGCCCAACGCGGCACGCCCTTCTCCGAGACCCTAGCGACACTGGACCGGCTCCGGACCCAGGGGATCGTGCTGATCGTCGCGCGTAGCCGCGGCCAGGTGGATCGCTTGCTGGCGCTCTTCGGGGAACACGACCTGCCCGCAGTGCCCTGGAAGCCGCAATTCTGGTCCCAGGGCGCGCTGAAGAAGCAGCCCTTCTATCTGCTGCAGGGCGACCTGTCCAGCGGCTTCGTGTCCGCCGAAGGCCGCTGCGCCGTCATCACCGAAGAAGAATTGTTCGCCAAGGGTCTGCGCCACCGTCCGGCGCCCAAGAGCAAGACCGCCACGTTCCTGTCCTCGCTGGAGGACCTGAGCGTCGGCGACTATGTCGTGCACGTCCAGCACGGCATCGGCCGGTATCAGGGCTTGAAGCGGCTGTCCGTGCAGGATTTCGAAAGCGATTACCTGATCCTGGAATTCGCCGGCGGCGACAATCTCTACGTTCCGCTGGACCGGCTCAGCCAGGTTCAGCGGTATCGCGGGGCGGAGGGTCAGAGCCTACGGATGGACCGATTGGGGGGGACCAGTTGGGCGAAGACCACGGCCAAGGTCAAGAAAGACATCGAAGAGATGGCCCACGAGCTGGTGGATCTCTATGCGAACCGCGAGGTGGTCCATCGCCGCGAATACGGCGGCGACAGCACGTTGACCCACGAGTTCGAAGCGGCCTTCGAGTTCGAAGAGACCCAGGACCAGCTCCGCGCCATCGAGGACATCAAGCGCGACCTGGAAGCGCCCAAGCCCATGGACCGGCTGGTCTGCGGGGACGTCGGCTACGGCAAGACGGAGGTCGCCATGCGCGCGGCCTTCAAGGCGGTGGAACACAACAAACAGGTCGCCGTGCTCGTCCCGACGACCCTCCTGGCCCAGCAACATTACGAGAACTTCTCGCAACGCTTCGCGCCCTTTCCCGCGAAAGTCGCCATGCTCTCCCGGTTTCAGCGCCCCAAGGAGATCAAAGCGGCGCTCAAGGAAGTGGCGGCCGGGACCGTGGACGTCGTGATCGGCACGCACCGGCTGCTCCAGAAGGACGTGCAGTTCCGGGACTTGGGCCTGGTGATCATCGACGAGGAACAGTGGTTCGGAGTGCGCCACAAGGAGCGGCTCAAGCAGATGCGGACGCAGGTCGACGTGCTGACCCTGACCGCCACGCCGATCCCCCGGACCTTGCAAATGGCCATGTCCGGCGTCCGCGACCTGTCGGTCATCGAAACGCCGCCGATGGGCCGCCTCTCGATCAAAAGCCAGGTCCTGCGCTTCAACGAAGCGACGATCCGGGAAGCGATCGTTCGGGAGCTGGGCCGCGGCGGCCAGGCTTTCTTCGTCCACAATCGCGTCCAAACCATGGAGAAGATCGGCGCCTGGTTGCAACAGCTGGTGCCGGAGGCGCGGATCGTCATGGCCCACGGACAGATGGACGAACGGCTGCTGGAATCGGTCATGCTGAAATTCATCAAGCGGGACGCGGACGTCCTCATCGCCTCGGCCATCATCCAATCGGGCCTGGACGTGCCCAACGCGAACACGATCCTCGTGAACCGGGCGGACACCTTCGGGCTCGCGCAGCTCTACCAGTTGCGGGGCCGGGTGGGCCGGGCCGGCCACCAGGCCTACGCCTACTTCTTCGTGCCGGACGAAGGGACCCTGAGCGGCGATGCGCAGAAGCGCCTCGTGGCGATCCAGGAGTTCACGGAACTCGGCGCGGGGTTTCGCATTGCGGCGGCCGATCTGGAGATTCGCGGCGCCGGCAACCTGCTCGGCAAGCAGCAATCGGGGCACATCGCCGCCGTGGGACTGGACCTGTACCTGCAAATGGTCGAGCAGGCCGTGCAGCACTTGAAGGGCCAGGTGGTCGAAGAGGAACCGGACCCGACTCTGCACCTGCACGTCTCGGCCTTCATTCCGGACGAGTACGTGGCGGACGCCCACCAACGGCTCTCGCTTTACAAACGGCTGTCGACCACGGCGCAGGTGGGCGACCTCGCCCTGCTCCATGGGGAAGTTCAGGACCGGTACGGCCCGCTGCCCGACCCGGTCGAACGCCTGTTCGAAGTCATGGAGATCCGCCTGCAAGCCAAGGCCTTGCGCCTGGCCTCCGTGGAGGTGAAGGCGACGGCGGCGGTGCTGACCTTCGACCCGAAGGCTCCTTTGCCGGAGGCCGGTATCCGGCGGCTGATGGACCGGTACCAGCGACGGTTCCGGCTGCTCTCTCCCCAGGCCTTGGAGTTGCAGTTGCCGGCGGGAGACTGGCTCGCGCAATTCCCCGAACTGAACAGAGCCTTGCAAACCCTGCACGTCTGTGATACCTAGCTGAGCGGCCGATTGAGGCTCCAACGGGCTGTTGAAAAACGATTTTGGAACCACTCGGACACCAATGGCTCGATGGTCTGGGATGACATGAGCATCCCCCGCAGGATGGTCAAAAAGGCCGTCCAGCGAGGCCGCAGCGAGCAAAGAGGCGACGCGTACTCCCTGCCGTACGTGGAGCCTCTGAGCGATGCGAGAACGAAGCTGGCGGACTTTTTCAACACCCTGCTGGACAAGGGATCTGCACAGAGGGGCATGGACGCACAACGAAGCAGCGGGCATCCGACGGGGAGACGAAGGATGGTCGCGTCGGCAGGACGTGCCGTGCGCTGGGCGGTTCTCCCATATGTGGCGGCCCTCATCGGGCTTGCCGGCTGCAGCCTGGGCGCGGACGAATCCCCCGTCCTCGTGATCGTCAACGGCAAGCCCGTCACCCAAAACGAATTCGAGTACCGTTGGTCGGAGCTGCCGGCTTCCGTGCAGGCCCGCTACAAGAGCGAAGGGGGCCGGCGCAAGTTTCTCGACGATTTGATCTCGCGGGAACTGTTGCTGCAGGAGGCGCGCAGGCTCGGCTTGGACCGGACCCCGCGCGCGATCGAGCGGCTGGAGCGGGTCAAGGAACAGCTGGCGCTGGACGAGCTCATGAAGGCGGCGGTCACGTCGCAGGTGGCGTTTACCAAGGAAGAGCTGGACGGCTACTACGCGCTCCACCAGGCCGAGTTGCATGCGGCGGACCAGATGCGGGCGGCGCACATCCTCGTCAAGTCCGAGGAACAGGCCAGAGATCTGAAGCGACAACTGGACCTCGGAGCGGAATTCTCCAAGCTGGCGCTGCGTTTCTCGCTGGATCAGGCCACGAAATACCGGGGCGGCGATCTGGGTCCCTACCGTCCGGGATGGGTGGAGCCGGCCGTGGATACCGCGTTGTTGGCCCTGAAGCCCGGCATGGTCAGCGAGCCGGTGGAAACCGCCTCGGGATTCCATCTGGTGAAACTGATCGGCCGCGAGCCGGAAGGCGCGGCGGAAGTCGCCGCGGTGCGGGAACGGCTGCGACAAGAACTCTATGCGGAAAAAGAACGCCAGCAGTTTGAAACCCTGCTCTCGCGGCTGCGGGGAACGGCGGCGATCCGGATGGCCGACGCCTCCCGCTTCGTCACCGAGGATGCCGGGCCGCCTCCCGTCGCCCCGGCTCCCTAGCCATTCCCGTTTCGGTTCGGTGTGCGGCCGGCCGGTGGGCCGGACGGATCGTGCTCGCTCCATGTTGCCAGGCATCGCGCCAACTCACAGATCTCCGCGTTCCCAGCTCCGCCGCGCCCTGCAGGCGGCGGCCGTGGTTCTGTGTGCCCACTTGGGCGCCCCGCTCGCCGCGCCCCCCGTCGCCGACGCCGCCGTCCTCGCAGACCGCATCGTGGCGGTCGTCAACACCGAGCTCATTACCCTGTCGGAACTCAAGGCGGAAACGGAGGCCACCGATATTCGCCTCCGCGCACAGTACCATGGGGCCGACCTGGAGCGCCGCATCCGGCAGACCGAGCTGGAAACCTTGACCAGGATGATCGAGACGAAGCTCCAGCTGCAGATCGCCAAAACCCGCGGCGTGGACGTGACGGATGAGGAAGTGAAGTCCGCCATCAAGGAAATGAAGCGTCAGGGAGAAAAGATCGACGAGTCCAATCCGTCCGTCCAGCGCGGGATTCGGGAACAGATCCTTCTGTTGAAAATCGTAGATCGAGAAGTCCGCAGCAACCTGATGGTGGCCGAAATCGAATTGCAGCGATACTACATGCAGCACCAGAGCCGGTTCCTGCTGCCCGACGAATACCGAATCAGCCAGATTCTGCTCGTCCCGCGAGCGGGCGAGGACCGGGCTCAGGTCCGCGCCAGGGCCCAGGCCGCCTATGCCGAGCTCAAGCAGGGGGCGGAGTTCGCCGAGATGGTCCTGCGCTATTCGGACGGCCCGGAAGCGACGAAGGGCGGGGCGCTCGGTTTCGTCCGGCAGGGGGAACTCCTCCCCCCGATCGAGCGGGCCCTCGCGACCCTGGAGGTCGGACAGATCGGCGAGCCGGTCGAGACGCCGCAGGGACTGCACATCCTCCGCCTGGACGAGAAGGTCCCGCCCGGCTTCCGGCCCTTCGCCGAAGTCCGGACCGAGATCCAGGGACTCGTGTACCGGCAGAAGAACGAGGATGGATTCCAAGCCTGGCTCAAGGAGCTGAAAAACAAGGCCTATATCGAAGTCAAATTTTGAATGGAAGTAAGGAGAGCGGTTAGGCGTATGAAAGAAGCAACTAGCTAGGTCATCCAACGGACATGAGACGAATGCGGATTAAGGCATTGCTTGATTGATCATTAGCGTTCGCACTTCAAGAAGTGACGCTCCAACGTGACGAATCGTCGGTGTCATTGCCTTCCGACTGACTTCTGCCCCACTCACTACCACCTTGAGTGTTCCCTGTGAGAATGTTGACTGAACCGTAGCGGTGTCGGGCACCCAATCGATCTCAAACATATCCATGTCTTTGGCTTGAAAATTCTCGGTATCACCAAAGAGCCGATATTTTCCTGCGGAAAGCCGTGAGACGGACATTACCTCGTCGTTGCCTTCCCCGCTTATTGCAAGGAACGCTTTTACGTTTCCGTTGGAGGTCACCAGCATGGCAAATCCATCGGCCAGTGCTTTCTTGCCATCACCAATTCGGCCTGCCAGAACCCAATCATTATCAAATCCTTGATTCGATGAGAAGATTTGACTTCCTTGCGGTCCTTCATAGATCACTGACGTGGTCAGCGATCCGTCTGCTGCTCCTCTGAACCAGATGCTATCCGTCTTTCCTTCAGTGCTCTTTGAAGCCCCTGCGAAACTGAATCCGCGCCCTTCGTCAAGGGACAAACAATGAGGGATCAAGTGTGTTTCGCCGGCGTAGGATTGGGCAGAAATTATATCGCCATCCTTAGTCAGTTTAAGCAAGAGAATCTCCTGCTTCACATCCTTGTCCCGTTTGAGACCTCCCAAAACCGTGAGACTACCGTCTTGATCGATGGCAATATCTCGACCATAAGCCGTGAACCCTATGTCGTAGCGATACGCCCAGATCACTTCGCCCTCAGGAGAAATCTTCGTGATAGCGATGCCGCGCCCCTTTCCCGATGCTGATTCTTCAGAAAAAGTAAAACCCGCCAAGATGTAATTGCCGTCCCGAGTGGCTCTCACCCCTAAAAACTCCTGAACGTCAGAATCAACAGTCTCCGCCCAGAGCGGATTTCCCGCCGCATCTATGTTTAGAACAAAGGGACGGGGAGGGCGGTTAGGGCCAATCACTTTCATTGCTGTAAAGAATAGGCTTTCGCTAGTTCCTATCAAAAGATACCCACCATTGGGCGATGTGGTAGCGGTAGACAGGACGTCCTTATTAGTGCCTCCATATGATCGAGCCCACAGCAATTGTTGTGCAGGAGATTCCATGGCCGCAAAATAATCGGTACTCTCGCCCCAACTCTTGATCCCATATCCGAATATGGCGCAGGACCCGTCTTTCTTACAGATCACCGTCCGCGCCCAGTCCTTTCCTCCACCTCCCACCAGTTTAGAATTGGTGGCAGTTGGGTTCTTCACCTCATTTCCAATATGTTTAACTTGCACTGTATTGCTAATAGTGGGCGTGCCAGCGCAACTTGAGAGGGTTGCGACAAAAAGGACCGAGAACGTTATAAGCCGAATTCTTGGCGGTCGAATTGTCATAAGAGCCTCTTTTCCTTTACTCCTCACTCCTAGCTATGGCGCCCCGGATCGCCTGCCAGAGTTCGTCCCGCCCTTCGTGCGTGACCGAGGAATAGGGCACGCACCGATCCGCCTCCGACAACCGGAAGGCTTCGCGGACGGCCGCCAGGCTGGCGCCCCGCTCGCTGCGCGACAGCTTGTCGCTCTTCGTCAGCACCAGCACCGGCCGTTGCACGTGGTCGCAGAGCCAGGCGTAGGTAGAAACGTCGTGGTCCTCGGTGCCCCGCGCATCCAGGAGCAAAAACACGGCGCGGAGTTCCGGCCGGGCCGTGAGGTAGTGTTCGATCATCGGCCCCCACTCCGCGATCACCGATTTGGAGGCTTTCGCGTACCCGTAGCCCGGCAGGTCCACCAGGTAAAAACTCTTCAGCCGGGGGTCGGCCGTGGCCACGCGGAAGAAGTTCACGGCGCGGGTTTTCCCCGGCGTCCGGCTCACCTTCACCAGCTTTTTGCGGTTGAGCAGGGAGTTGATCAGGGACGACTTGCCCACGTTCGACCGTCCGACGAAGGCAATCTCGGGCGTTCGATCCTTGGGATAATCATCGGGCCCGACGCAGCTTCGCAGGAATTCCGCGGATAATATTTTCACGCCGGGCCCTCCGAAAGAGCTTTTGAAAACCGCTTAGGATGTTCAAAAAGGTCGGCCAGCGCGGCCGCAGGGAGTGAGGCCCCCGAGGAGGTACATACCAAGCTTCGCTTGAACCGCTCGCTTCGATCACATGCGAGCGGAGAGGTACTTTGCCTCCAGTTCTGCCATACGTTGAGGGGGATAAGCGACCGAGAACAAAGCTGGAGGCCTTTTTCAACATCCTGTTGCACAGCGTTTGCTGTATCATCCGCCCATGCGTAAGTCAAATCTGCGCCGCTGGCTCTCGCGATTTCTGCTTCGATCGCTGCTGCTCGCGGCGCTGGCGCTGGGCGGGACCGCCGGCTGGTGGTGGCTCACCTTTCCCGACATTCCCGCTCTGAGCAAGGTCAATCCAACCACGACCGCCCTGATCGAGGCCCGCATCGCCGAGGCGCGGCGGCAGGACCGGCCCGTCGCGCCCCGCTGGACCTGGATGCCCCTGTCCCGCATCTCGCCCCATTTGCAGAAGGCGGTCATCGTGTCCGAAGATGCCTCGTTCTTCCAGCACGAAGGATTCGACTGGGGTGCCATCCAGGACGCGACTGTCCGCAACATCAAATCAGGCACACTCGCTCGCGGCGGAAGCACCATCACCCAACAACTGGCCAAGAACCTCTACCTCTCCTCCGAAAAAAACCTCTTGCGCAAAGTCCGCGAGGCGCTGATCGCGCGCTCATTGGAACACCATCTGACCAAGAAGCGGATCTTGGAAATCTATTTGAACGTCGCCGAATGGGGACAGGGCGTCTATGGCGCGGAGGCGGCGGCGCAGCACCACTTCGGCAAGCCGGCGGCCAAACTGACGGCGGAGGAGGCGGCCTTGCTGGCGGCGATCCTGCCCTCGCCGCGCCGCCACGACCCGTTGAAGGTGACCCCCTACCTCGCCTATCGCCGGGCACACATTCTGAGATGGATGAATTGAGGAAGCAGGGCCATCGCTAGCGGGGTTCCGTGAGGTCGCCGACCTCTGTGGAATCCTGCTCGCCGAAGATGGCGGACTCGTATCGGTACCACTTGAATTCGAGCCGGTTGCGGGAGGGATCTTCCAGGAAGAACGTCCGATGCTCCGTCAGCTTGCCTTCGTAGCGTCTGCGCGGCTCCTGATAAAATGTCAGACCCTTCGCTTTGGCCCGGTCCGCCAGCGCCTGCCAGTCCTTCTCGTTCGTGAACACCAATCCGAAATGGCACGGGTATATGCCCTTCTGGGTCGAGGGCTCTTTCGTGAGATGCGCCACGATCTGGTTGCCGGCCAAACCCAGGATGACCGCGGAGTCCGTTTCGCGGCCGAGCGTGCAACCGAGCCCGTCCACGTAGAATGTCTTCGCGGCGGCGAGGTCCGTGACCGGAAAGGCGAGATGGAAGATAGCTCGGCTCATTTCATTCGCCGCCCAGGTCAAGGTTGCGGTTCAGGTTTAGAATACCGGAGTGCACCTCTCAACCTCAACCTTAGCCTGAACCTAGTCCGAAGCGGTCTTGAACCACCGGCTCTCCACGCCCATCCCAAGAGCCGGCGATCATGTGGGGCGTGTTGTGCCGAATCGCGAATTTTCCGTTGGGGGCAAGAACCAACGCCCCGGCCTGCCCCCGAATGCGGGAACCGAGCAGCCTCAACACCCAGCGGACCGACGCAACCGGCGTGGCGCCGGAGGCCATCCGGTCGACGATCGTCTTGGCCATGGCCAGGCGGATGATGCCCTCGCCGACGCCGGTCATGGAGACGGCCCCCGCTCCGTTGTCCGCATAACAGCCGCAACCGATCAAGGGCGTGTCGCCCACGCGCCCGGGCAACATGAGTGTGATACCGCCGGTGGACGCGCCGGCTGCGACTGTCCCGGCCCGATCGAGCGCCACCGCTCCCACCGTTTCCAACCCGGCCTTCCGACGTCGAGCTAGGACGTTGAACAGACGCAACGTGCCGGCTGGGGACGTCTGTTTCCCGATCATTCGAATGTCCGTCTGCAGTGCCCTGCGTTGTTCGGGAGAGGGACGGGCCTGTCGCGCCAGCTTGAAGTGTAAGGCCAGTCTGGTGGCGGGGGGGCCGGCCAAAAGGACATGCTCCGTCTGCTCCATCACCAGCCGGGCGGCGGTGATGGGGTGGCGTATCTGCTCGATTCCGGCGACGGCTCCCGCCCTGAGACCGGCCCCTTCCATAAGCGAGGCATCCATGCGGCGGGTCCCGTCCAGCTGTAAGCGGGCGCCGATCCCGGCATTGAAGAGCCCTGAGGCTTCCAGCAGGCGGATCGCCGCCTCCACTGCGTCGAGCGCCGGGGCGCCCTCGCGGAGCCGCCCGTAGCCGGCGCGCAACGCGTCGATGAGGCAGGCCCGTTGCAGGCCCGTCATCGGACGGGTCCCGGCGCCGCCGTGAATCAGGATGAGAGGGGATCGGGGGGCTCGATGTGGTTTCAATTCAACAGGATGTTTTTCGCCGTGCGGTAGGCGGGGTCCTGCATCCGGTCGAGGTCGCTGCGGACGAAGCCCAGACCGGTCACGCAGAGCTCGAAGTTCTCTGAGAGCTTCCGGTACAAGGGGGGGCCGTCCGCATCGGGTCGGTCCTCCAGCTGCGCCACGATGCCATAGGAGCGCTTCCCGGTCTTCACATAGTCCACGAGGAAGTCTTTGTGATAGATCAGCCCGGCGGTCTTCAGTCGGCGCAGGTACTCAGGAAAAATCCCGGCCATGAAGAGGGTGAAATCGCCGATATGGCGGTGGACATCTCGTTCCTGCTCGAGGGACTGGGCCCCTTGCAGCACTTCGGATTCATACAGAAGCTCCACCACCGCCTCGACTTGCTCCCCCTGCTGATTGCGGACCTTGTACAGGCAGTCCATGTGGGTAAATTCGACGAGGAGGTTGGAGACGTAGTCCGTGACGTTCAGGTCGGGCCAGCCGAGGTGCTCGGTAAAGCTCTTCTCGGTCAAGGCGCCGAAGAGCCGGCGCAACGGGTGATGCTCAGGTATGCACGTCGCCATGGCCACCTCCCGACTGTCCCTTCTATACCAAGCTCCTTTGTCGTCCGCAAGCGATTCGATCGGTTCCAAGCCCGACTGCCCTGCCTGTCTCCTGTATCGGCAGACCGAGCGAAGACTTTAGCCCGCATTGTTCATGAGGGCTAGCCCGATTCGGGCGAGCGGCCCTTGCCGCTGTCCACGATCAAGGTCACCGGCCCGTCATTGACGAGCTCGACTTCCATATGGGCGCCGAAACGGCCGGTCGCGACGTGGAGCCCCAGGAGCTTGAGCCCGTTGACCACGTGCTCGTAGAGGGATCGGGCCGTCTCCGGCGGGGCGGCCTGATCGAAACCGGGACGGCGGCCCTTGGCCGTGTCGCCCAGCAACGTGAACTGCGAGACGACCAGCAGCTGACCGCCGGCCTCGCTCACCGCCAGGTTCATCTTGCCCGCCTGGTCGCTGAAGATGCGGAGCGTGGAGAGTTTCTCGACCATGTACCGGACATCGTCCTCACTGTCGCCCTGGGCCACACCGAGGAGCACAAGCAACCCGACGCCGATCTCCCCGACCGTCGTTCCCTCCACCCGCACCGTCGCGCGCGACACGCGCTGGATGACGGCTTTCATGGGATTAAGAGCATTTGGCTGATGGCATATTGCTTATGGCCGGCAATTAAGAACGCCATCGCCAACTCCTCCGGCTATAATCCAACAACTCTTCCCTTCTCCTGCCATCGGCTATCGGCCATCAGCTCTTGAGTTGTGAGAGCGTGCCTTCCAGCGTCAGGAGTCGGCGCTTGGCGGGCAGGCCGCAGGAGAATCCGCCCAGCGACCCGTCTTGCGCCACGACGCGATGGCAGGGCACCAGGATCGGCACGGGATTCGCGCCCAACGCCAGGCCTACCGCCCGCGCATAACGGGTGCCTCCGACCCGGACCGCGATCCACTTGTAGGACCGGACCCGCCCGTAGGGAATGGCCAGCGCCGCCCGCCAGACTTTCCGTTGAAACGGCGTGCCTTGTGACAGATCGAGCGGGCAGTCCAGTTCGCGCCGCCTGCCTGACAGAAATTCCAGGATTTGAGTGCGCGCCACGTCGAGGATATCCCTGATATTCCTTTCGCTTGACGCCTGACCTCTCACGCCTTCCGGTATCAGCTCCCGCTCGGCCCTCGCGCGCGACATCTGCGGCAGGACGATTCTCGCCACGCCATGCGGAGACACGGCGACGCCCATCCAGCCCCAGCTCGTCCGAAAAATGCGTGACGCGTGAGGCGTGGAACGTGAGGCGGCGGAGCGCGGATTTTTAGCGGCCATGCGATCCTCCCCCGAGCTTTCGCTTCATAATCCCCCAGACGACGTCCAGCTCCGGCGAGCGCATCAGCGCATGGACGCCGAAGTAGCCGGTCACGCTCAACCCGACGCCCACCAGCAGCATCACCGTCTTGGCGATCCAATCGCCCGGATGGGTCCAGACCGCCGCGCCTGCCACCCAGGCGGAGGCCAGCACCACCGGCGCCAGCGCGATCAGACTGCGTCCGGCCGACCGGCCCACGGAGGCCCAGTCGATTCCGCCCAGCCGCCGATTCAAGACCGCCACCAAGATGGCCCCGTTCAGCATGGAGGCCAGGGCCGTGGCCAGGGCCAGCCCCGCATGCTGCAGCGGCCCCATCAGCAGCAGCGACAGGACCAGGTTCCCGACGACTCCCGCCACGGCCGCCAGGGCCGGTGTTTTCGTATCCTGCATCGAGTAGAAGGCCGTCACGACGATCCGCACCCCGGCGAAGGCCCACAGGCCCACGGCATAACACAAGAGCGCCGTCGCCGTTGCGGCCGTGTCCGCCGCGGTGAAGGTCCCGTGCTCGAAAAACAGGTGGACGATCGGCCGCCGCAATAGGATCAGCCCCACCATCGCCGGCAGAATGATGAACAGGATCATGCGCAGGCCGAAACCCAGCGTGTCGCGCAATTCGGCGAACGAGCCCCGGGCCGCCTGCTGGGAGAGCGTCGGCAGGATGGCCGTGGCCAGGGCCACGCCAAAGATGCCCAGCGGAAACTGAATCAACCGCATGCCGTAAAACAAATAGGTCGGCGCGCCGGCGAAGAACGAGGCCAGGACCGTGCTGACTGTGATGTTGATTTGCGTCACCGACATGCCCAGGAGCGACGGCACCAGCAAGGCGCCGATCCGTTTGACGCCGGGATGGCCCGGCTCGAACCGCCAGCCGAACAGAAATCCGCGCCGCTTGAGACCCGGAAGCTGCATCACGAACTGCGCGGCGCCCCCGACCACCACCCCGAGGGCCACGCCTAAAATCGGCTCGCTCAGCAGCGGGGAGAGGACCAAGGCGGCGGCGATCGTGCAGACGTTGAACAGCACCGGGGAAAAGGCCGGCGCCGCGAAGGCGCGCAGCGAGTTCAGCACCCCCATAGCCAGGGCCGCCAGGCTGATGAACAGGAGGTAAGGAAACATGATCTGCGTAAGCAGCGTCGTCATGGCCAGGCGGGACGGGTCCTGGTGGAACCCCGGCGCCAGCAGCCACACGATCGCGGGCGAGGCCAGGATGCCGAGCAGCGTGATCCCGGTCAGGATCGTCAGCAGCGTCGTGAAGACCGCGCTGGCCAGCTCCCAGGCGTCGCGCTGCTCCCGTGTGGTGTGGTATTCGGTAAAGACCGGGATGAAGGCGGAGGACATGGAGCCTTCGGCAAAAAGTTCGCGCAGCAGGTTCGGAATCCGGTAGGCGACGAAAAACGCGTCGGCGGCCGGCGTCGCGCCGAACAGACGGGCCAGGACCATGTCGCGGATAAAGCCGAGGATGCGGCTGGAGAGGGTGGCGACGCCGATCAAGCCGGCGGCTCGGACCACCATATGGTTGTCGTCCTGGGCTGGAACCGCTGCGACTGGGGGGCCGTCCGGGTCGGGCATTGCGGCGGATTCTAACCGAACCGGCTGAGCGAATCCACTGGGTGGCACGCCCGACACAGGCGCGCCCCGGTGTCTCCACTTGTGGAGCTCCGGCCCATGTAACCTTTCCCGCCCCGAGGACCACTTAGCGCTACAAGAGGGCTGCGCGGCAAGGCCAGCCGTTCCACTCACAAACACGAGACGCCCCATCGGCATCGCGATGGCGGGAGGAGGCAACGATGATGCGTACGATGAAACCGGTGCTCTGCGCCATGGTCTTGGCCCTGACGTGCTCCGGAATCGCCCGGGCGGATGAGCCGGCGGGCCGGTCGGAGCCGGGGCACCACAAGGTTGGATACGGCCATGGCGGGGGGATGCATGGAGACCACGGGATGGCGGGCACCCATGACCGGGCCGGCCACTTTCTCCACCACCTCCTCAGGCACCAGAAGCAGTATGGGCTGACGGAGGAGCAGGTCTCCAAGCTGAAGGCCATGAGCCTGGACTATGACCGGGCCAGGATCAGGACCGAGGCCGGCATGCAGGTGGCCGAACGGGAACTCCGCTCTCTCGTGCACGACGAGAAGGCCGACATGGCGGCGATCGAGGCCAAGGTCAAGGAGAGCGAGACGCTCGAGGCGGGGCTTCGCGTGGCGGCCATCAAGACCAAGCGGGAAGTCTGGTCCCTGTTGACGCAGGAACAGCGCGACAGGGTGAGGGCCGAGCGCGAGCAGCGAATGCGTCACCATCAGGAAGGATAGCCTGGCGGTGGCGGCGAGGCGGGGCTTCGGCTATGCTGGCCGCACCCCCGCCTCCATTTCTTCCTGGGCGGAAGCCGGGGCAGCCGGTTTACCGGTTTTCCCCTCCGAGCGGCCGAGCAGGCGAGAGGACGTAGCTGGTTCCATGGCACAGGCGGAACAGGCGCTCACGGATGCCGAGATCGTGCGGCTCGTGGTCGAAGGCAAGACCGACGCCTTCGAGACCCTGGTCACGCGCCATCAAGCCCAGGTGTTCAAGATCGTGGGCCGGCACGTGCCGCGCGCGCAGGTCGACGAGGTCGCGCAGGATGTGTTCGTGCGCGCCTTCACCTCCCTGGCGACATATTCGGAGCAAGCGCCGTTTCACCATTGGCTGGCGTCGCTCGCCGTGCGGACCTGTTACGGATTCTGGCGCGAGGCCTACCGGTCGCGCGAAACGCCGATGAGTGCCCTCTCCGAAGAGGGCCAGACGTGGGTGGAGCACGTGCTGACGGTGCAAGCCGACCGGTCGTTCCATCAACAGGCCGCCGCGCAGGAGGCGCAGACGGTGCTGCACTGGGCGCTGGACCAGTTGTCCCCCGAAAACCGGACGGTGCTCACGCTGGTGTACCTCGAGGGATTGTCCATCCGAGAGGCCGCGGCCCTGTTGAACTGGAGCCAGGTCAACGTGAAAGTGCGCGCGCATCGCGCGCGCCTGCGCCTGCGCACCCTATTGCTCGGGCTGGTGAAGGAGCGAGGAAGCCCATGAAGCCTGCGAACCCTGTGCGCAAAGAGAAGATCCGGAAACTGTTCGAACACCTGCAGGCGGCCCACCGCTCCCAGCCGGAACCGGACGCGGGGCCCGGCTGGCGCGCCGGGGTCATGCGGGCCGTCTCCCGGAGCCGGCCCTCCGATCGGCCGGCGGCCGGCTCGTTCCCCCTGGATCGTCTCGTGTGGCGGACCGCCATGGCCGCGAGCCTCGTCGCCTGCCTGCTGGTCGGCTATCTGCTCGCCCAGCCGGAAAGCGCGGACCTCGTCGCCTCGCTGTTGTTCGACGACCCGGCCGAGACGCTTGTGGCCGTGCTGTCCGATCTGTGAGCCGATGGGAGAAAAAGGAGACGCCATGAATCGCATGAATCCGTGGAAGGTCTGGGGAGGCCTGACCCTGCTCTTCCTGTCCGGCACGTTGATCGGTGGAGTCGTCACCCACGGCTACCTGCAGTCCCAGCTCGAGCGTCGGTGGGAAGCAGGACCCACGGCCAAGAAGCCATGGATGATGGAGCGGCTGACGCGCCGCCTGGACCTGACCGCCGACCAGCAAGCCAGCCTGGGGCCGATCGTGGGCCAGGCGCAGGACGACTTGCTGGCGCTGCGGGCGCAGCAGCAACCCCAGGTCGAGGCTATCTGGAACCGGACCCTCGCGGCCGTCAAGCCGGGGCTTCAGCCAGAGCAACAGCAGAAGCTCGACGCATTCGAAAAGAAATTGCACCGGCGCTGGCAGGCGTCGCAGGACTATCTGAAGACCATCCAGGACAAGACTCAGCCCCACCAGTGACGGCCGAAGGTGGCGCGCGACTAGGGCTCCTGGACGAGCTCGTCGCCGAGCTCGTCGGGATTGTCGCCGGGGCGCGCGGGAAAGTAGTCGGCCAGCAAGTCGCCGCAGCGGGCAATGGCCTGACACAGGGCCTCGGTCGGCCGGCCGTCTTTGATCCCCTGGATCAGCTCCTGCGTCAGCGCATCCCAGGTGCCGGGCGGCACTCGTTCGTTGATGGCCCGATCGGCCAGCACCTGGACGCGCCGCTCCAACAGGGAGACCATAATGAGGATGCCGGTGCCCTCCTGCGTCTTGTGGAGACCATGTTCGTAGAAGGCGAGTTCCGCCCGGCGGCGGACTTTGAAGGCCATCCGCTCGCGGGAGGTGACCAGACGAACGACGCTCGGACAAGCGCCAAGCCATTGCCCGATGCCGTACGCGAGCAGGACCGCGAGCAGCAGCCATCCCGCATTGCCTGCATGCCAGCCCCAAGGCAGCCAGTACGTCTCCGCCGTCACGAGCCCCGCCAGGGTGAGCAAGCCCAGCATCAATCCCGTGCGAAAGGCGGCCTCGCGGTAGCGCGCCGAAGCCGGAACGACCATCGGCACGATCTCGCCCCGCGTCTTGCGCTCCGCCGCTTGCACGGCCGCCCGGATCCTTCGCAGATCTTGGTCTGAAACGCGCGTCATCTCACCAACTCCCGGAGGCTCCGCCTCCGCCAAAATCTCCGCCGCCCCCGCTGAACCCGCCGTCGCTCCCCAACGAACCGCCCCATTCTCCGCCCGGCCCCCACGCCCTGTCGAGTCCCCCGCCGCCGCCTCCGCCCCGGTTCGCGCTGAGCAGGAGCCCCAGCAAGAGCAGCGTGACGCCTCCCGCCGCCACCCCGACCAGCAGGCCGGCCGACTGGGCGACGAGAAAGGCGATCGCGCTGCCGAACAGCGCGCGGGCGTGCCGGAGCCCCTGGCTTAGCACAATGCCGGCCAACAGGCCCACGAAGGTGCCGATCATCCAATATTGGAACGCCGTCGGCTCGCCGCCGGTCCGAATGTCGACCGGCTCCGGCACGGCGGGAGCGGTGCCCTCGATCGTGCCGAGGACAGCGCCGATCCCTGCGGTGATGCCGCCCGCATAGTCGCCCGCTTTAAAGCGCGGGACCATCTCGCGTCGGATGATCTGCGATGTCCGCGCATCCGTCAGCGTTCCTTCCAGCCCGTACCCTACCTCGATGCGCACCTTGCGATCGTTGGGCGCCACCAGCACCAGCACGCCATTGTCCGCGCCCTTCTGTCCCAACTGCCAGCCCGTGGCCACCCGATGGGCATAGTCCTCCAGCGGCTCGCCCTGCAAGGACGGCAGGGTCAGGAGGACGACTTGATTGCCGGTGCGGGTCTCATGGGCTTGGAGCTGGGCGGTGAGCGAAGCAGCACCATCCGGCGGCAGCAAGTGCGCCAGATCCACGATGCGGCCGGTCAGCGGAGGCACGTCGAGGGCCTGGGCCGCGCTTCCGCCGAGGAGGAAGGCGCACGCGAGGAGGAAGGCCAGCCCCGTGCCGGTTGGCCCGCGATGCGGCCCTGTCACGCCAACCACGGACATGGTTGGTCCTGGGCGTTAAAACTTCACGTCCGGCGGGGTGCTGACGGCCTTTTCGTCGGCCACGGCGAAGTTGGGTTTGACGTCGAGATGCAACAAGAACTTTGCCGTGAGGTTGGTCGGGAAATACCGAACGGCCTTGTTGTAGGCGGCCACTTTATCGATGTAGCGTTTGCGGGCCACGGCGATCCGGTTCTCCGTGCCTTCCAACTGACTCTGCAGATCGCGGAAGTTTTCGTTTGCCTTCAGGTCCGGATACCGCTCGACCACGAGGAGGAGTCGGGCCAGAGCCGAGGACAGGCCTTGCTGCGCCTCCTGGAATTGTTTGAAGGCCTCCGGGTCTTTCAGCAGCTCAGGCGTCGCCTTGAGGCCGGCTACTTGCGAGCGAGCCTGCGTCACTCCTTCGAGCGTGTCTTTCTCGTGCGCGGCATAGCCCTTTACCGTGGCGACCAGGTTGGGAATCAAATCGGCCCGGCGCTGGTATTGATTGAGCACTTCGCTCCAGGCCGCATTGGTCTCTTCGTCGAGGCCCTGGATCTCATTGTAGCCGCACCCGGCCAGTGTCAGGAGCAGGCCCCCCAGAAGGAACGCCCGCAGGACGACTATTCGACCGTTCATCGGTACCTCCTCGTTCGCCGTCGAAACGCTCTCATCCTAACACCGGCCGGGAGACATTGCCACGGACACCGCGCGCCTTTTTGCCGGAAGGAGGCCGATCGTCCCGTCCGTCCGCCGCTGCTCGCCCGAAAGCAGCCGACCGGTCCTGCCCGAACGATGCTGATCGGGTTGATCGCTCCCTGGACGGCCGAGGCGCCGGTATGGAAACTCGGAGTCGGCGAACGCTGAGGTTGCTCCGACGAGGCGGAAGAAGCGCGCGGGGGAGCTATTCGGGCAATGCGCAGGCAGGCAGCGGAACGAACCACGCTGGAGCGGCGGTGACGCCGCCTGCCTGCTGCGGTCACACCTCGGCGAGTTTCTCGCAGGTCTCCTTCTCCAGGAGTTCGAACGCCTGAGGCGTCAACTTAAAGTGGGCGAGGACCAACGGCCCGGCAAGATCCCAATCGTGGTATTCATCCCGGTTTCCGAGTCGATAACTGATGAAGTCCGCCATCGTCAGGAGCGCCACTGCGTTCGTCAGGGCGTCGATGTCTTCGTCCCGCTGCGTCGTCCGCTGGCTCGCCGTAAGCAGATCGTACGCGCAATGATGATACCGGATGCTGAGGCAGATGGCATTGGGCAGCTTCCAACTCCGGCCGACAAAATACCCCACGAGCGCATGGTCCGTGCCGATGCGCTCATCTTCCACGGCCGTGACCGACCGATTGACGGTCGTCTTGGCCGTTCGCACGATCTCCTGATATTCCGGATACTTCTGGATCAGAAGCGGTATGCCACAATCATGGAACAAGCCCAGCAGATAGGCCTGTCCGGAGGGCATCACGCCGAGATCTCCGGCGAGCGACGACATCATGATGGCGACATTTTGGGCCGTGTCAAAAAACCGATCCAGGGCGGGGAACTTTTTCGCCTGCATCGCGGACCGAAGCGACATCGCCGTCACGAGATTTATCACATTATCGAGCCCCAGCAGGAACACCGCCTGCGAGATGGACTCCAGCTTTCGCCGGAGGCCGAAGAGGGGCGAGTTGATGGCCTTGATCACGGCCGCCGCGACGCTGATGTCCCGTTCGATCAGACGGGCGATCTCGGCCAGGCTCGGCTCCGGCTTGGCTCGCTCGCTGTTGACGCCCGTCAGCGTCATGGGCATCGGCGGCAAGATGATTCCGTTCAACAGCTTCTCGGTCGGCTCTTCGATCGTCATATTTGGCGACATGAGTTCTCCTTAAATGCTGAGGGTGAACACTGGCCGGGGGTAAACTTCGCGTCCATTTTCCGTCGTCGTCTTAACCTTGTCATACTCTCATCGGCTGCGACGGCTGCGGACTTAACCGTCGCCGTTTTGTCCACAGATCGAGGCGGAATTGGCTCCTCCATGAAGAAAATTTCTTGCTGAATAAACGACATCTTCGACCTGCCGGATTCGGTTTTGGCAAAGGGGGGAAGGTCACTGACCCCGTAGCCCGGTTTTCCGTATTCAATCAGTGAAGGCTCGACTCCGCCGCCGCAAGTAACCGCCAGCCCCGGTCCCCGCCACCCGCTCGGCAACACGGCAGTAGCCGGAATAACAATGGAAAGGGGATGAGTCGCTTTCCAAACCCATCCCCTTTCAACCGCTCCGCTCCACGTTGTCAGCCGCTTGGATGTTACATTTGGCCGTCAAGCTATTGACTAACCGCCGCCCAACAATTTATGCAGCGACTGATCCACCAATGACTGCTGAGTCAGCTTGATCACATACAATAGACCTTGCTGCTTCTACTAATCGGTGCTAGCCGCATCTTATCGTCTCTAGCAGTATTGACGTGCGGTATTCCAAACAGTAATCTCTTCCATCGCACCATTACCTCCAAAAGGAGGGCTAGATGAAAAAGCCCAAATCGTGCTGTGCCCCACTAAAATTTGGACAGGTCTCAGCGGTCAGGAGGGATAATGGACACAGCGGTGAAACCTATCCAGAACGGACGGGGTCGGAAGCGTCGGTGGCCAGCTGAGCAGAAGCTCGCGGTG
>Ga0194120_10002408_pt1 | contig 32226 bp, 30 predicted proteins | sample TA2MahCa65mmetaG_FD_148642 | JGI IMG/M metagenome (GOLD analysis project Ga0194120, IMG submission 148642) | Freshwater microbial communities from Lake Tanganyika, Tanzania - TA2015019 Mahale Deep Cast 65m | ecosystem: Environmental > Aquatic > Freshwater > Lake | place: Tanzania: Lake... | reverse complement strand
ACCGTCTGGGACGATAGCGCAAATAAGTCGCTCGTCCAAACACAGGCAAATAGCGCGCTGTGACCCAACTATCGTGACCATGAAACTTGCTGATTGGCTGTCCGCACTTCCGACAATGAGTTTCCGTGGGCCAATGGGCGACGCCGGAGTGACCGGGCGCAAAATCATCGTGGACACTTACGGCGGCATGAGCCGACACGGCGGCGGCGCTTTCAGCGGCAAAGACCCGACCGTGGGAAGTGACGAGCAAAGCCGATGCCCTGAAGGAAGCCGCCGAGCAAATGGCTTGATTGCTCGCCGAGCAGAACTCGAATCATTGGAGACCCCGCCACCAAAAGGCGGAGTCTTTTGTTGCCCATTGCCCAAAGAGACTCGACAAATCCGAATCAATTTTTACAATCGTTTATGTGTTGTTTATGGACAAGATGGAAACCATTCGCTTATCATCGCTTTGTCTTTTCGCGGCGCGCGAGATTGCTTCGCACAAATCGCTCGCAATGACATCGAGTGCGTAAGGTGAGTCACCGCCTGCCGACCGGGTATCGGTGGTGAGCCTTGCAGTTGGCATGAGGAGGCATTATGCGCCACTGGTTCGACAATCTCAAAGTTCGAGTTAAGTTGCTTCTGATGTTGGCTATACCCCTGGCCGCATTGTTGTATTTTGCGGTGAGCGGTGTGGTGGAAAAGGCATCTGTGGCCGCAAACCTGGCCCGGCTCGAAACGCTGGTCGCCTTCTCCACCAAAGTCGGCGCCAGCGCGCACGCCCTGCAACGCGAACGCGGCTCGACGGCCATGTTCATCACCACCCAAAGCGCCGAGGCGCAGGCGAAGATGAACGGGTATCGCGCCGACACGGACGAAGCCGTGGCCGAACTCGAAGCCGCTCTGCAAACCTTCGACCGCAAAACTTACGGGGCCGCATTCGAAGAGGCGGTGAAGGCGGCGCTCGACAAGTTGGCGATCATCGACGAGCGTCGGGGCCTGGCCGACTCGTTCAAAGTCACCGCGCCGGAATCCAATGCCTTTTACACAGGCTTGATAGCCGATCTGCTTAATGTCAATGTCGAGATTGCCGACTTGGCCGAAGATCGCAATATCGTCCGGCTGGCTTCCAACTACATTCAACTATTGGAGGCGAAGGAACACGCCGGGCAGGAGCGGGCTATGGGGTCGGCCGCCTTCGGCGCCGGAGAGATCAGCCTGACAGAGTATGGCAAGTTCGTGGCCAACGCCGCCAACCAGCAGACGCATTTCGATGTGTTCTTGGAGTTCGCGCCGGAAGAGACGCGCGAACTCTACGAATCAACGATAGCAGGCGATGCGGTGGATGACGTGGCGCGGATGAAACAAGTTATCCTTGATTCCGGGCCGGGGGTGCCGTTGGGGATCGAGTCGGCCTACTGGTTCGATCAGGCCACTGTGCGAATTGATTTGCTGAAGGTGATCGAAGATAAGTTGGCCGCCGAGTTGCTGGGCACTGCCGAAGCGGCGCGCGGCGAAGCTCAGGCAACGCTGTGGTTTTTCATTGGGGTGTCAGTTGCCGCAGTGGGTTTGGGAGTGGGGGGCGGCCTGTTCATTGCCAATGCCATTGCTCGCCCACTGCAAGCCGTGACTCGCGCCGCGCAGCAAATGGCCGGTGTGGATATGCAGACGCTGACCACTGAAATGGGGGCGCTGGCGCAAGGCGATTTGACCCGGCGCATGGCAGTGACGGCTCAGACTCTGGACATTCGCTCGAATGACGAGGTGGGGGCGATGGCGCAAGCCTTCAACACCATCATCGATCGTTTGCAGAAGGTTGGCAATGCTTTCGACGACATGACCGCCAACCTCAGAGACTTGGTTGGCGAAGTGGCCCAAAATGCTGAAAGCGTGAGGGCGGCTTCCGATCAATTATCGTCAACGGCGCAGCAGGCCGGGCAGGCCACTACCCAGATCGCTACGACGATGCAGCAGATTGCGACAGGCACTCAGCAGCAGGCCGAAGGTGTGACGCGCACGGCGGTTTCTGTCGAACAGATGCGGCGCGCGATTGAAGGAGTGGCCAAAGGCGCGCAGGAACAAGCCGCCGCTGCGGGCAAGACTTCCAACATCACCGCGCAGATGGTGGCCGCCATTGAACAGGTAGCGCAGAATGCTCAAGCGGTGACGAAAGATTCGGCGCTCGCCGCCGAGTCGGCGCAAGCCGGATCCAAGACGGTGAGGGAGACCATCGTCGGCATGACCAATATCATCGCCAAAGTGGGCGTGTCGGCAGATAAGGTGAAGGAGATGGGCCAGCGCTCCGAACAGATCGGCGCGATTGTGGAGGCGATTGATGACATCGCTTCGCAGACGAATTTGTTGGCGTTGAACGCGGCCATCGAGGCGGCTCGCGCCGGAGAACACGGCAAGGGGTTTGCGGTGGTGGCCGACGAAGTGCGGAAGTTGGCCGAGCGGGCCAGCGCGGCGACGAAAGAGATCGGCGGCCTCATTCGGAACATTCAACAAACGGTTAACCAAGCGGTGGCGGCGATGGATGAGGGGGTGGAGGAAGTTGAAGCGGGCGCGGCGCGAGCCGCCGAATCGGGGCAGGCGCTGGCGAACATCTTGAAAGCCGTTGAGGCGGTGAGCCAGCAAGCCGAGTTGGCGCTGGCGGCCACCCAGCGGATGGGCGCCGCCTCCGCTGAATTGGCTTCGGGCGTGGATAGCGTGAGCGCGGTGGTTGAAGAAAACACGGCGGCGACGGAGGAGATGGCGGCGGGGAGTGAGGAAGTGACCCGCGCCATCGAGAACATTGCCAGCGTGAGCGAAGAGAATAGCGCGGCGGTGGAGGAAGTGAGCGCCGCCAGCGAAGAGATGAGCGCGCAGGTGGAAGAGGTGAGCGCCTCGGCGCAATCATTGAATGAGATGGCGCTGGCGTTGCAGGGTGTCGTCTCCCGCTTCAAGCTTTCTGCCGATGAGTCTGGCCGGGCGATTTCACCACCTGCCGCAGATTTACAACGCCCCGCCTCCCAACCCAAGTTGGCGAAAGCGGGCCACCGCTACGAAGATTTGTCGTTGGCGAGCGGCAAGTAGGCGGCCGGGCTCGCCCCTGCCCGGCCTGCAATGCTGTGCAACCTCCCGAAGGCATTCACCCTTCGGGAGGTTTTTTGTTCGCGCAAGGTATAATCCGGCGAATGACCCTCGCCGAACTCACCGACGAAATGCACCGCTTCGTGGCCGCCAAAGGATGGTACGCGCCCGACAGCCCCCGCCCGCAAACGCCGCGCAATCTTGCCGCCTCTCTCGCCATTGAGTCTGCCGAAGTGCTCGAGCATTTCCAGTGGGCCGACTCTGCGCCCGACCGCGCCGAGCTGGCAAGCGAGTTGGCCGACGTGACCCTTTACCTTTTGCAGTTGGCCAGCGTCAGCGGCGTCGATTTGGAGAAGGCTGTCCTCGACAAACTCAAAGTGAACTATGGGCGCGAGTGGAAATGAAGATACTCGCTCTGAGCGATGAGGTGGTGGATTTCATTTACAGCGCGCAAGTAAAAGATCGTTTCGACGACGTGGATTTGGTGTTGGGTTGCGGCGATCTGCCATACTACTATCTTGAGTTTGTCGTCACCCTGCTCAACAAGCCGTTGTATTTCGTGCCGGGCAATCACGACACGCCGAGTCAAACTCTGCCCGATGGGCGCATGGCGAAGCAGGCCGAGGGCTGTGTGAATCTGGATCGGGCCGTGGCGCGCGAGGGGCGGTTGATCCTCGCCGGGCTGGGCGGCAGCATTCGCTACCGGCCCGACGGAGCCCATCAATACACCGACGGCGAAATGGCGGCGCGCATTGCCTCACTCGCTCCGCGATTATGGTACAACCGCCTGCGCTATGGCCGCGCGCTCGACATCCTCATCACCCATTCGCCGCCGCTCGGCATTCACGATGGCGCCGATGTGGCGCATCGCGGCTTCAAGTCATTCAATTCCCTCATCCGAAATTTCAAGCCGCGCTATTTGCTTCACGGCCACTCGCACATCTATCGCCACACCGACGTGACCCGCACACAAATGGGCGCGACTGAAATACTCAACGTGTACCCGTATCGTGTGATCGAATGGGAGGGCGCTCCGTAACATGGACGACAGCGCCCTCGACGCCCAAAGCCGGATGGACTTCGGCGCGGCCCGCCTCAAAGCCTTCTTCCGCGACGCGCTCGCTTTTCTGCTGGGGCGCCGAAACGATCTGCTCTCGTTCGAGGAAGTGCGGGGTAGGCTTCACATCGGCGGCCCCATTTATCGCGGACTGAAAACGGTGCGCGTCGATCAGATCGTCGGCAGTGTGAATCGCTACCGCGATTTTGATCGCGCCTTTCTGCCCACACAAAACTACACCGCCGACCGCTGGCTCAAAATCAACCGCGCCTTTTACCGGGATGTGAGCCTGCCGCCGGTGATGCTCTACAAAGTGGGCGAGGTCTATTTTGTGGTGGACGGCAACCATCGCGTGTCGGTGGCCCGTGAGATGGGGCAAGACTACATCGACGCCGAAGTGCGCGAGTGCGCGGTGCGCGTGCCGCTCTCGCCCGATGTCCGCGCCGAAGATTTGGAGATTCTCGGCGAGAGGGTTAATTTCCTCGAACGCACCGCGCTCGACAAACTTCGCCCCGAGGCAACCATCGAACTCACCATTCTCGGCGGCTACGAGCGGATGCTGGAGCACATCGCCATGCTCAAGTATTTCATGGGCGCCGACCTCCGGCAGGATATTGGAGATGAAGAAGCTGTCACTCACTGGTATGATACGGTGTACGCGCCGCTGGTCGACTCCATTCGCAAATCGGGCATCGTCGAAAAGTTCCCCAAACGCACCGAAGGCGATCTGTATTTGTGGGTGATCGATCATCAGCATTACTTGCGCGAAGGCCAACCCGGCGTCACACCGGAACAGGCCGCCGATCATTTTGTGGAAACGATCAACTAACGAATTGACGCGGGCATGCAATGACCGATTGGCCGTTCACCTCTATCGAACTCACTGCCGGGTTGCGCCGCTATTTGGCCGACCCGACTCTGCGTGTGCTGAACGTCTGCGAGGAACCGACTGAAATGTGCCTGCCTTCCTCGCCCACACGCGGTGTGGGCATTGACGTGGAACGCGCCAACCACCGCGAGCATTATTCGTATCTGCTCACCCAGCCGCGCCGCGTGCGTTTCGGCTTGCCGGGTTGGGGGCGCAGGGAGATCGGTTTCCACCGCACGATCACGCCGCCCCTGCCGTTTGCCCTTCCCGAAATGGTCATCGCCGATCTGGATGGGAAGTGGATCATGCTGGAGCCGTACCCGCCGCGCACGCCCATCAGCCAATGGTCGGCCAGCGATTACCGGCAGGCGGTGATCAATTTGGCGCACTTCCACGATCGGTATTGGGCGTTGGCCGAAGATTTGGCCGTGTATCCGTGGGTGGCCTTTCCACTCACCGACGATTTCGAAACGGTGTGCCTCGCGGCGGCGCACGCCGTCGAAACGATTGTGCAGAGCGGAAGCCTGCCGGTGCTGTGCGCCTCGTTGGAGCGAATGGCGGCGGTGGCGCGGCTGATCTCGCAGGCCGACACGATTGCCCGCGTTCTGCAAACGATGCCGCAAACTTTGCTGCACGGCGATTATTGGCCGGGCAACATTTCGATTGACGAAGATGGCCGCTACGTGATTTATGATTGGCAAACAGTGAGCGTGGGGCCGGGCCTGCTCGATCTCGCCGCATTCGCGATCAAGAGCCAGCGATACTGCTCGCCCATGCCGGTCGATCCCGCTGAACTCATCAGCCTGTATCGTTATTCGCTCGCCACCATCGTGCGCCAAACGTGGACGGACGACGAATGGGGACGACTGTGGGATCACGTGATGATGTGGCGGTTTTTGCAGGAGCAGTTGATCGAGTGGGCCGACCCGAACCGGGTGAAGACTGCCGAGCGCGACGAAATGTTGGAGCGTCTGTGGCTCGACCCCGTGACTCGCGCCGCCGACCGATGGCTCGAAAGATTCTCGCTCGTTTGAGCGCAGTGGAGTTGAAGGAATGAAGATCGTTTCGGTATTCGGCGGATCGGCCCCGCGGCCCGGCTCCGCGCCGTATGACGAAGCCGTGGAAATGGGCCGACTCTTGGCCGGAGCGGGATTCGCGGTTGCCACCGGCGGCTACACCGGCGTGATGGAGGCCGCCAGCCGCGGCGCCGCCGACGCCGGCGGCCACGTCATCGGCGTCACGTGCAGTCTGATCGAAAACTGGCGCGAAGGCTTCGGCGCGAATCAATGGGTGAAAGACGAGATCAAGTTTGGCTCACTGCGCGAGCGGCTGTATCATCTCGTGAGTTTCTGCGATGCGGCGGTGGCCATGGGCGGCGGCATCGGCACCCTGTCCGAAGTGTCGCTCATGTGGAGTCTGATTCAAACGGGCGAGATCGCGCAGCGGCCGCTCGTGCTCGTCGGCCCCCTGTGGCGCGGCACGTTCCGCGAATTCCTCTCCCGCGCCGACGGCTACATCCCCGAACGTGACCGCCAACTGTTGTTGTTCGCCGACACGCCCGCCGATGCGCTGGCAGTGTTGATATCTGAAAAATAGATATTGGAGAATTGATTGATGTCTGAGCAAAAATTGCCCTCCCGCGCCGAAGACTTTGCCGAATGGTACAACGCCATTGTGCTGCGCGCCGATATGGCCGACTACGGCCCCGCGCGCGGCACGATGATCGTGAAGCCGTACGGCTGGGCGCTGTGGGAAAACATACAGGCCGCGCTCGACAAGCGCTTCAAAGCCACCGGCCACGTCAACGCCGGATTCCCGATGTTCATCCCCATGCACTTTTTGGAAAAAGAGAAGCGCCACGTGGAGGGTTTCTCGCCCGAACTGGCGGTGGTGACCATCGGCGGCGGCGAACAACTCGAAGAGCCGCTGGTGGTGCGTCCCACGTCGGAGACGATCATCGGCAATGCGTATGCCAAATGGATCAAGTCGTACCGCGATCTGCCGGTGCTGATCAACTTGTGGAACAGCGTGGTGCGCTGGGAACTGCGAACGAAGCTCTTTCTGCGCACGGCGGAATTTTGGTGGCAGGAGGGCCACACCGCGCACGCCACCGCCGAGGAGGCCGAAGCCGAGACTCAGCGCATGTTGAACGTGTACGCCGACTTTGCCGAGAACGAGGCCGCCGTGCCGGTTTACCGGGGGCGCAAGAGCGAGTCGGAGAAATTTGCCGGAGCCGATGCGTCGTATTCCATCGAAGCGATGATGGGTGACGGCAAAGCATTGCAGTCGGGCACGTCGCATTACTTTGGGCAGAACTTTGCCAAAGCCTTCGACATCCGCTACCTCGACAAAAACAATCAACAGCAGCATTGCTGGACGACATCGTGGGGCCTTTCCACTCGTTTCGTCGGCGCAATCATCATGGTGCATGGCGACGACAAAGGCTTGATCATGCCGCCGCGCCTCGCGCCGCATCAAGTGGTGATCGTGCCGATCTACAAGAACGAAGCGGAGAGAACTTCGGTGATGGAAGCCGTTGCCCGAATTCAGGCCGAGTTGATCGAGGCCGACATCCGCGTGAAGGTGGACGACCGCGACGAGACGCCCGGATTCAAGTTCAACGATTGGGAGATGCGCGGCGTGCCGTTGCGAATCGAAATCGGGCCGAAAGATGTGGCGAACAGTTCGGTGGCATTGGCTCGCCGCGACAAGCCCGGCAAAGAGGGCAAGAGTTTTGCGCCGCAGGCCGGGCTGGCCGCGACGATGATCGAGATGCTGAAAACCATTCAACAATCGCTGTTCGACCGCGCGCTGGCGTTTCGCAACGCGAACACGAGCGACCCGAAGAATTACGATGAGTTCAAGGCGGCCATCGAGAAAGGCTTCGCCCTTTCGTATTGGTGCGGCGAGCGCGAGTGCGAAGCAAAAGTAAAAGAGGAAACGAAGGCCACCACGCGATGCATTCCGTTTGATCAGCCGAGCGAGCCGGGCGTGTGCATCCATTGCGGCAAACCGGCAAAGGGCAAAGCGATCTTCGGGCGGGCGTATTGATGATTGGTTTGATTTGGAAAGGCGTTGCCGTCACCGCCCGACGACTTCGCGAGGAAAGCCCCTCGGTAGTGTGGCTGTGGCTGTACGAAAAGTTTGCTCGCATCCGCGACGGCTTTTCGCCCGCTGAGACGAGCCGCGTGACCGAGCATCTGTTTGTGGGCGGCCAGCATTATCGGCGCGGGCTGGAAGCAATGAGGTCGTTGGGCATCGGCGCGACGTTGAGTCTGCGCGAAGAGTCCGACGATGCGCGGAGCGGAGTGGCGATGCCCCGACACTTGTGGCTGCCCACTCCGGATGACGGCGCCCCGACGGTGGAGCAATTGCGGGAGGGAGTGGCTTTTATCCGCGAAGCGGGGGCGGCGGTGTATATCCATTGCGCTCAAGGCGTTGGCCGCGCGCCGACGATGGCGGCGGCGTTTTTGATCGCCGAGGGGCACTCGGCGCGCGCGGCGATGGACTCGATTCGCAAAGTGCGGCCGTTCATCACGCCAACGCCGATTCAATTGCGCCGACTGCGCGAGTGGGCGGACGCCGTCGCGCGCGTGGGAGCGGTGGCCGACTCGTGAACGTCCTTCCGGTTACGCTCGCCGGGCGCTGGGTTCGGTTGGAGCCGCTGTGCGATTCGCACGCGCCCGATCTGTTTGCGGCAGGGCACTCGCCCGATGTTTGGACGTATTTGTTTCGCTATGCGTTCACGTCGTTGGACGACACACGCGAATGGATCGCCTCTGCATTGCGTGAGGCCGAGAGCGGGGCGCAGAGTCCGTTTGCCATTATTCACTTGGAGTCGGGCAGGGCGGTGGGCAGTACGCGCTACATGGATATTTCGCGCGCCGACCGGAGATTGGAGATCGGCTGGACGTGGCTGGCGCAGAGTATGTGGCGCACGCCGGTGAACACCGAGTGCAAGTATTTGCTTTTGCGCCACGCCTTCGAGACGCTCGACTGTTTGCGGGTGCAGTTGAAGACCGATCTGCGAAACACCCGATCACAGCAAGCCATCGAGCGGCTGGGCGCGGTGCGCGAGGGGGTGTTCCGCAAGCACATGATCCTTTCGCTCAAAGAAAATTTCCAGCGGAGTTCGGTGATGTACAGCATTATCGATACCGAGTGGCCGGCGGTGAAACAAGGGCTGGAAGACAAACTGAAGGCGCGTTGATGCCCGCCATTGACATCGGCCAAATTCGCGGCGAGTCGGCAGAGCTGGCGCGGCTGTTCGGGGACCCGGCCTCTTTCGCCCTAGCAACGCGCGAGTTCTTCCACGTTCACAGCGTTCCAACATATAAACAGAGTCTGGTTGTGTCGATGCACGCCCCGCTGAAAACATTGGGCACGCCCGCGCCCGTTCTGCGCACGCTGTTGGGTGTGCTTCGCAAAGTTGCCGCCGCCAACCCACTGCACACCCTCGCGGTGGCCGAGCGGTTGTGGGCCGACCCGGTGCGCGAACAGCGGCGGCTCGCCGTGAGTCTGTTGGGGCTGGCTGTGAATGGTTGCCCGCCGGAGGCCGAAGCCGTCATGCATCGCTGGCTGTTCGCGCTCGACGATTTGGAGTTGATCAATTTGCTGGCGGCGGAGGTGTGCAGTGTGTGGCTCACCGGCGATTTGTACACCCGCATCGAGCCAGTGCGGCAGTGGGTGAACAGCCCGCACAAATACCAGCGGCAGTTCGGAGTGATGGCGCTGGCGGCGGCGGCGAAGAACCGAAGTTTCCGCGATGTGTCGGCGGCGCTGGGGGCGATGACCGGCGTGATGCGCGAAAACGATCCCGAAGTGAGGAAGAGCGTCGCACATGCCCTGCGCGATCTATCGGCCAACGGGCCGGGAGAGGTGGCGCGCTTTCTCGGCGAGTGGGCCGACACGGTGGACAAAAACACAAACTGGATTGTGCGCCACGCGATGGAAAAATTGGACGCCGACACTCGAACGGCGCTCACTCAATCGCTGCGCGGAGGCCGAAGCGGCGATATGGTATAATGCCGCTCTGACTAGACCGACGAGCGGCCCAACGATACTCTTTCTGCTCGCCCGGCGACCCGCCCAAGGAGGTCGGATGTCATGGCACTCGACAAAGACAAGAAAACCGAAATCATCAACAGCACACACCGGCACGATAAAGACACCGGCTCGCCGGAAGTGCAAGTAGCCCTGCTCACCAATCGCATCACCTACCTCACCGATCATCTCCGCACACACAAACACGATAATTCATCGCGGCGGGGCCTGCTCAAACTGGTTGGTTCGCGGCGGCGCTTGTTGGCCTATCTCAACCGCACAGACCCCAAAGCCTACAATGAGTTGGTGAGCAAACTGGGCCTGCGCAAGGCAAAGTCGGCCTGATCGCTCGGTTGACCGAGGGGTTAGGCATTCAACAACGGACACCGTCTTCATCGCCCGGAAACGGGCCGATGGTTGGTGTCCGTCTCTTTTTGTAAACGCCGGACGTGTGAGAGAGCGCCGGTAGTCAGTAGTGAGTCTTCATGGGCGGCGCCACCGCCCACGAGGCCTGACCACTGTTTACTGGCGGCCTCACCTCCGGCCACACTCTATGGAGGTGTTCCAAATGTCTGTATCCAAACAATTCAATGTGATGGTGGGCGCTGATCTGATCACCATCGAGACCGGCAAACTGGCCGGACTGGCGGGGGGCGCCGTCACCGTGCGCGCGGGCGACACAATGCTGTTGGCCACCGCCACCATGTCGAGAGAGCCGCGCACCGGAATCGACTTCTTCCCCCTCAGCGTAGACTACGAAGAAAAACTGTACGCCGCCGGCCGCATCCCCGGCTCGTTCTTCCGGCGCGAAGGCAAAGCGGGCGAAGGCGCGGTGCTCACCGCCCGCCTCACCGACCGCCCCCTGCGCCCGCTCTTCCCCGATGATTTGCGCAACGACGTGCAGATCATCATCACCTCGCTCTCCGCCGATCAAGTTCACCAGCCCGACATCCTCGCTATCATCGGCGCGAGCGCGGCTCTCACCATCTCCGACGTCCCCTTCGGTGTGCCGCCCTACGACGGCCCCATCGGCGCGGTGCGCGTGGGGATGGTTGACGGCGAATTCGTGGTCAACCCCACCTTCGAGACGATGGAACACTCTGATCTCGATCTGCGTATCGCCGGAACGCGCGACGCGATCCTCATGGTGGAGTGCGGCGCGTACGAGGTCGGCGAAGATGTGATGGTGAAGGCGCTGGAGTTTGGGCACGCGGCTCTGCAGCCCATCATCGATCTGCAAGCGCAGATGGCCGCCGAAGTGGGCAAACCCAAACGCAGCTATAAAAGATTCGTGCTGGACGAAAAACTGGTGGCCGATGTGCGCGCCAAAGTGGGCTCGCGAATCGACGACATCTTCCGCACTGCCACCACCAAAGAGTCGCGCAGCGAGGAGCTCGACGCCCTCGTCAGCGAAATGGTGGCCGCCTTCACCGCCAACCCCACCCCGGTAGTCAATGAAGAGGGAGCGCTGTTGGCGGCGGTCGATCCGGGCGACATCAAAGAAGTGCTGCACGATCTGGAGAAGGAAGTCGTGCGCAAACGCATCATCGCCGAGGGCGCGCGCCCCGATGGGCGCGGCCTCCGCGACATTCGCCCCCTCGCCGCCGAAGTGGGCCTCAGCCCCCGCGCGCACGGCAGCGGCCTCTTCACGCGCGGCGAAACGCAAGTGCTCTCGCTGGCAACGCTCGGCACGCCGCGCGACGCGCAGGAACTCGACACGCTCTCGCCCGAAGACGAGAAGCGATACATGCACCACTACAACTTCCCGCCCTTCTCCACTGGCGAAGTGCGGCCACTGCGCGGACAATCGCGCCGCGAGATCGGGCACGGGGCGCTGGCCGAACGCGCGCTCGCGCCGGTGCTGCCGAACGAAAACCAATTCCCGTACACCCTGCGCGTCGTGTCCGAAGTATTGTCATCCAATGGCTCAACCTCGATGGGTTCGGTGTGCGGCTCCACGCTGGCGCTGATGGATGCCGGGGCGCCTATTTCGTCGCCCGTGGCCGGAATCGCTATGGGTTTGGTGAAAGACGATAACGGCTACGCTGTCCTCACCGATATTCAGGGAATCGAAGATCATCTCGGCGATATGGATTTCAAAGTGGCCGGAACCGAGAAAGGCATCACTGCCTTGCAGATGGACATCAAGATCAAAGGCCTCACCGCGCAGATCATGTCCGAAGCACTGGCGCAGGCGCGCGAAGCACGGCTGAAGATTCTCGACGTGATCCGCGCCGCCATCCCCGAACCGCGCCCCGACCTTTCGCCCTACGCGCCGCGCATGACGACGATGAAGATCAACCCCGACAAGATCGGCGCGGTGATCGGGCCCGGCGGCAAGATGATCCGCAAGATTCAAGACGAGACGGGAGTCAAGATCGACATTGAAGACGATGGCACGGTACTCATCGCTTCCACCGACGGCGAGGCGGCGCGCAAAGCGCGCGAGATCATCGCCGGGCTCACCGAATCGCCGGAGATCGGAAAAATTTACACCGGCAGAGTGGTGCGCACCACCGACTTCGGCGCGTTCGTGGAAATTCTGCCGGGCGTGGATGGGATGGTGCACATCAGCCAGTTGGCCGATTACCGCGTGCCGAAAGTTGAAGATGTGTGCCGTGTGGGCGATGAGTTGACGGTGATGGTGATCAACGTGGACGAGGGCGGCAAGATACGACTCTCGCGGCAGGCAGTGCTCGAAGGCTGGACAGCGGAAGAAGCGATGGAGCGCGATCGCAAACCATCGGGTGGCGGCCGCCCGGGCGGCGGGGGCCGGGGCGGGGATCGCGGGCGCGGCGGAAGTGATCGTGGCGGCCCGCGCCGCGGCGACCGCGATCGGATGCGGCGATAATCGCCGAGTGGAATACCCAAACGAGAGACTCGCGAATGCGGCCTCTCGTTTTCATTTCACTCGCTGGCGAACGATTGGCGCGCGGCTCGGCGTCTTGCGCAGAGTGGTGGGTCATGGTATAAGAAAACTAACCCTGCTGTGCGCGTGATGCCGCACCCCGGTTTTGAGCCAACACTTTTGTGACGGGCGCTGTGCTGTCCTCTGGGAATGCGATAGGCGACTTTCGGGAAGCCAAGGCAAACCGGTGGCGCCGATGCCTACCCTGCTTTCGCAAGCAGGCACAAAACCCGCGGACACACGGCACGGTGGGGCGCAAAATTTCTGCGACAGGCCAGCGTCTGTCGCTTTTGTTTTGTCCGGTCAACCTTGACCCTACCCTCTGCCTGTGCTATTCTCGCCACATCATACTTTGAGGATGCACAAGAATGTTGCGAGAGCGAGTCTCAGACGATGTCCATATTTTTACCAGCGAACTTTACGCACAGGTGACGGCAGGCTTGATCGTATCGCCCGACGGCGCGGCGGTGATCGACACGATGGCCTTTCCATCCGAGACGCTTGAGATTCTCGACCTCGCGCAAAATAAACTCAACGTCCCCGTCAAGTACGTCATCAACACCCATTATCACGCCGACCATACCTACGGCACATGCCTGTTCAAGGGCGCTGAAGTCGTGGCTCATCGCAAGTGCCACGATTTACTCAACACCGTTGGGCGCAGGGGCTTGAAGGAAGCCAAAGCCGACAACCCGGCCTTGGACAAGATTGAAGTGATCTTGCCCGATCTGGTGTTCTCTCGCGGGCAGATCGAACTGCACCTCGGCAAAAAGACTCTCGCCCTCACTCACTCCCCCGGCCACAGCCCCGATTCGATCACGGTGCTGGTGAAAGAGGATCGCATCCTCTTCGCCGGAGACACGATGATGCCCCTGCCGTATTTTGTCGATGGCAGTATGGATGACATCTATCGCTCACTGCAAGCCATCCCGCCGATGGGATTGGAAAACATCGTGCAGGGGCACGGTGAAGTGATTCTGCGCGGGGAGATTGACGAAGCGGTGCGCTCCAATCTGCGCTACCTCGACAACATTCGCCGCAAAATGGAACGGCTGATCGAGAAGGGCAAAAGCCGCGAAGATGCGTTGGAGATTGACATCGAGTCGTGCGGCAAGAGCCGCATCCCCCTTTCCGGCTTGGTTGCCCGCCTCCATCAGCGGAACATGCTCGCCCTCTACGATCAATACTCGAAGAAGAAAGCGCGATGACCGATCTCCTCTATCACACCGACAGTTATCTCCGGGACTTCGACTCCGTTGTGACCGCCGCCGACGGGGCGGCCATCGCCCTCGACCGAACCGCCTTTTATCCCGGCGGCGGCGGCCAACCCAACGACGTGGGGACTCTCATTGCAGGCGATCACCGATGGGTAGTGACGAAAGCCCGCAAAGCCGGAGCCGACGTGTGGCATGAGATCGACGGCGCCCCGCCCGCTGTGGAGACGGCGGTTCGCGGCGCGGTGGACTGGGAGCGCCGATACAAACTCATGCGCACGCACACGGCCATGCACATTCTGTGCGGCGTGATCTTCCGCGACTACGGCGCGAGCGTGACCGGCGGCAACATGGAGCCGCTGAAGGGCCGCATGGATTTTGAGTTCGAGACGATGCGCCAAGAGTTGGTGAAAGAGATTGAAGCGAAAGTGAACGCCGAAGTGGCAGCCTCTCGCCCGGTGCGAGTGAAAATTCTGCCGCGCGCCGAAGCCTTCACCATTCCCGATCTCATCCGCACCAAGATCAACCTTTTGCCCGAAGGCATTGCCGAAGTGCGCACGGTAGAAATCGTCGGCCTCGACCTGCAAGCGGACGGCGGCACACACGTGGCGAACACCTCAGAGGTGGGATCAATTCGTGTGGTGGATTACAAGAGCAAAGGGAAGATCAATAAGCGGATCGAGATCGAAGTTGGAGATTAGAGCGGTTTCCAGGTTGAGCTATGGAGCATCCTGAGCGAAGCGGCGTTTTTTGCCGCGCAGTCGAAGGATGCGGGTGACAGACAAAATCGGAACTCGCGATAGAGGTTGAAATGACGAGCGACGAACGGCGGCAGAAGATCGAATCATACGGCAGGGCCTACGAGACCCTGAGCGAGGCCCTGAAGCAATTTCCGCGCGAGATGTGGCATTGCCAACCGGCCGAGGGCTGGAGCATCCACGAGATTGTGATGCACATTGCCGACAGTGAGGCCAATAGTTTTGTGCGCTGCCGCAGGCTCATTGCCGAGCCGGGCAGCCCGGTGCTGGGCTACGACGAAAACCAGTGGGCGAAGGCCTTGCGCTACGATACCCAAAGCGCGGGCGACGCGTTGGAGCTTTTTAAGTGGCTCCGCCGCGCGAGTTACAACCTCATCAAAGCCCAACCCGATTCGGTTGCCAGCCACGTCATTCATCACTCAGAGAACGGGCCGATGACCTTCGACGACTGGCTGGATGCGTACGAGCGCCACATCCCCGAGCATGTGGCCCAAATGCAGAGAGGCTACACGGAGTGGAAAGCGAAGCAATGAATCAGAAACCCGGCGCGCACTGCCGGGTTTCTTTTTTCACTATTGGGCTTTGAGCCACCACCACGCCGCCGCGCCAATGGCCGCCGCCTCGGCCAACGTTCCCCCGGCCAGCCACACAAATATGTCGAACCAAAATTTTTCGGGGAAGAGCCGGATGAGCGTATCCGACCAGCGGAACAACCACGTGTCGCCGGTGAAGAACACACGGTGAAAGAGAACGAAAAAAGCATCGAAGCCGAAGACGATGAAAAGCCCCAGCGCGATCAATAATCCGAGGGTGGCGCCGGAGCCGATGAGCAGGCCGCTTCGGAGCAGGGGGCGGGTTTCGACGCCCCAGCCCAACGCCACGACCGCGCCGACGACGAGCATACCGCACACCCTCCACACTGCCAGCGCCGCCTTCACCACATTCTTCACGTCGAGCATGTGCTTGAGTTCGCGGCCGTTGTACATTTCGTTGTAGCGGCGGCTGAAATCGGGATTCGCGATTTTGTCATCGGGGATGTTCTGATCGCCGAGATATTCGATGCCCGCGTCGTTGAGCAAATAATCGAGGGCGATGCGCGAATAGGCCAGCCGATCCTCTGTGGTGAAGCCGTAAAAGTCGGCGGGGAAGTTGGGCAGGTTGTATTCCCAATTAATATAGAGCGGCGTGAGCAAAAGGCGCACGTTGGTGAGGACGAGCACCACCGGCAGGGCGGCGGCGAGGATGATGCGCAAAGTGTTAGCAAGCCAATTGGGCATGTGGAAACTCCAAACTCCAAATTTCAAACTTCGAAACTCCAACGCCAAACTCATTTGAGGTATTGCAGACCCTCTCCCAACACAAAGTTGATCACAATCGAGTTCGTCAGTTGCTCCACGGGGGCAACGTCATCAGTGAACACCACATCGGCGTAAACGGTGGGGCGCAGGTTTTCCACCGCGCGCTCAAGGGATTGCCGCAGAAGCGGGTGGGCATCGGGCGGGAGGGCGAGCAAGTTTGCCAGCAGGTTTTCGGGCGAGGTGGGCTGAACGGTGGCGACCAGAATGCTGTTGAACGTCTCTGGCACGTCCATCACATGCACCGAGGGGAAGACGGCGCGCAGGGTGGAAGCCATCGCTTCGATGAGCCGCCGGTCGTTGGGGGTGCGGCCAACGTTGATCACCAGCGAGCCTTTCTCGGCGAGGTGCGCTCGCGCTTCGGTGAAGAATTCGGCGGTGGTGAGCTGCGGCGGGATGTATGGCAGGCGATAAGCGTCCACGCCGATGACGCTGTAAGTCTGTTCGCTGTGCGCCAGCGCCCAGCGCCCATCTTCGACGATGACGTTGAGATTCGGCTCGTTCATGTCGAAGTAATCGCGCCCGGCGCGCACGATGGCCGGATCGATCTCGATGCCGTCGATGGGAATGGAGCCGAAGACGGCGGTGTATTGTTTGGCAATGGTTCCGGCGGCCAGCCCCACCAGCCCGAGGCTGACGACTTCCGACGGGGTGAACGGTGGGGCGTTGAAAAAGGGCCCGGCGAGAAAATAATCCCACGTGCCGCCAGTTGCTAATTGAGTCGGCCTATATACCGAGTGGAGTCCCTGTCCTTCGTTGAGGAGAAGATAACGAGTGCCATCGGCTCGTTCGACGACTTGAATGAAGTTGTAGGCCGACTCGGTTTCGTATTTCAGTTCCCATCCGGCAGGCGGCGGTTTGATTGGCCCCCGGCCCGCGAAGGCGGCCAGCGCGATCAGCGCGACGGGCATCCACGAATACATCAGCCCGCGTTTGCGATCTGCGCGCCAGAGGCCGACAAGGGCGACGGCGAGCAGAAGCGCGGCGAAGAGGAGATAGGTTCGCGCGGTGCCGAGGGTGGGGATGAGGACGAGCACGGGCAGAAAGGTGCCGACGAGCGAGCCGAGTGTGGAGATGGCGTAGATGCGGCCGGCCGATGCGCCGAGGCCGTTGACGTTTTGCGTCGAGAGCCGAATGGCGAATGGAGAGACACAGCCGAGCAACGTGATGGGCGCGACGAACAAAAGCAGTGTGGCAATGAATGAGCCGCCCGCAACGGGCGCGTTGAGCGTTGCCACCCCGGCGGCGGCCCACAACAGAATGGGGCGCGAGGCGGACGGGATGAGCCCCACCGTGAATGCCGCCCAGCACAGCAATTGATAAAACGTCGCCTCGCGCGGCGACCGATCGGCCCAGCGCCCGCCGATGAAATATCCGGCGGTGAGATAGAGCAGGATGAGGCCGATGATGTTGGCCCACACGAGGTTGCTGGTTCCGAAGACGTTGCCCAGCAATCGCGAGGCGGCAAGCTCCACGGCCAGTGTGGTCATGCCGGAGATGAAGACGGAGAAGACGAGCATGAGAAAAGGAGTTGGGGGTTTGAGTTTGAGTTGGAGTTGCGAGATTATATCACTGCGAATGATATAATCGCCGCGATGATAAGCACTTCGACTCGCAATTGGTGGGCGATTTTTGTGGATTATGTTTTCTTCGGGCTGGGACTGACCTTCGCCCACACCGGCACGGTGCTGCCATCGTTCGCCGCCACGCTCACCTCCTCCAAACTGCTCATCGGCATGTCGAGCGCCGTGTGGTTGGGCGCGTGGCTTCTGCCGCAAATGTTTGCCGCCAACTTCCTCACCGGCAAGCCTCGCAAATATGGATACATGGTGGGCGCAGGCGCTGCAGGCCGCTGGGTGTTTTGGGCCTTCGCCCTCCTCCTCGTGTTTGGGTGGTTTGCGCGCTGGCCCCTGCTCATGATGGCCGTCTTTCTTTTGGGCCTTGCCTGGTTTGCCCTCACCGATGCGATGGCGGCCATTGCCTGGTTCGACATCTTTGGCCGGGCGATGAGTCCGAGCGCGCGCGGGCGGTTGATTGGCATCGGCCAGTTGGTGGATGGGATGTTGGCTATCGCCGCTGGCTGGCTGGTGGGATACTTTCTTTCGGAACGCGGGTTGCCGTATCCATTAAACTACGCCGCTATCTTCGGGTTGGCCGGGCTGGCGTTTTTCATTTCGTGGCTGGGATGCTTGGGAATGGTCGAAGTGCCCGAGGCCGCGCCCGATCAGCAACCGGCGCAATCTTTGCGCGATTATTGGCCCCGCCTCCGCGAGGTGTGGACGAACGACAAAAATTTTTCGCGGGCCATCACTATTCGATTGTTGGTCGGCCTCAGCGAACTCGCCGCGCCGTTCTACATCATTCATGCCACACAAGTGACGAAAGTGGGCGGCAGTATCGTGGGCAGCCTCGCCGCAGTCGGATCGGTGGGGGTGGCATTGGCCGGGCTGCTGTTGGGGCAAGTGGCGGCGCGGCAGGGCAGTCACCGCGTCATCCAGATCACGGCGTGGCTGTCGATCATCCCGCCGGTGTTGGGGCTGGTTCTTTCGTTCCTTCAAGTCTCGCCCATGTTCGTGTGGGCCTATATCGCCTGCTACCTCATCATCGGCATGGTCAACGGATCGACCATGCTCGGCTATTTCAACTACATTCTCGACTCTGCGCCGCCGGGTGGGCGACCGACTTACATGGGGCTGGCCAACACCCTCAGCGGAGCGATCGTCGCCGCGCCCATTGTGGGCGGGTGGATACTGGATTATTCGTCGTATCCGATCTTGTTTGCTTTGACACTGATTGGCATGTTGGCGGCGGGCGCAATGGCGATTGGGCTGAAGCCGGTGAAGCACCGTGTGTATTCGCCCAACGAAGCCGCCTCTCCGGTGGCGTAACTTGATTGCGCCGCAAGGCTGAGGGTTATGGACGACGACTCATCATTGCTCAACTCGAACAAAACATCGCTCAGTCCCCGGCCCGGCAAGTTCATCATCCCTTCGCGCCTGCCCGATCTGCTTCAGCGGCGGCGTCTCATTGACTTCATCCACGAAAACATCCATCGCAAACTGATCCTCATCTCGGCGGCGGCGGGGTATGGCAAGAGTTCGATGCTGATCGACTTTGCCCACGACACCGATTACCTCGTGGCCTGGTATCAATTGGACTCCGCCGACTCCGATCTGGCCGCCCTCACGGCTGGCTTATCAGCCGGGCTGCGCGGCCCCGTCCCCCAATTCGAATCCTTCGTTCCGCGCATGGCCGCGCAGCCCGGAGCCAAAGCCGAAGAATTGGCGAACGCCCTCAACCGCGAAATGGAGGCTTTGCTCGAAGCCTTATGCGTCATTGTGCTCGACGACTTCCATTTGATTCAAGACTCGCCGCACGTCATTCGTTTCTTCGACGCGCTGTTGGCCGGACTGCCGGAGCAAGTGTGCGTCATCATTTCGGGGCGCTCACTGCCGCCGTTGGAATACGTGCCGCTGGTGGCTCGCCAGCAAGCCGCCGGTATGAACGAAGAGCGTTTGCGTTTCACTCGAGAAGAGGTGGAAGCATTGGTGCGTTCGCGAGGCGGCCCTGCCGCAAGCGCCGTTGACTTCGAGAAATTGGCCGCCGACACCGAAGGGTGGGTCACCGGCATTTTGCTCAGCGCGCAATTATTGGGGGGCGGCGTGCCGCCGGACATGTTCCGCGCGCGCAAAGCCGGAAGTTTGGTGGACGATTTTCTCGCCAACGAAGTTCTCGACCGACAGCCGGAATCCCTGCGCCGCTTCATGATGGAGTCGGCTGTATTGCCGGAGATGGAGCCGGCCATGTGCGATGCGGTGCTGGAGCGGCGCGACAGCGCAGAGATGTTGCGCGACGCTGAGTCCCGCCGGTTGTTTGTGACCAGCGTCGGCGACGATCATCGCACGTATCAGTATCACAACCTGTTCCGTGAGTTGCTCCTCGCTCGCTTGCGAGCGAGCCATGCGCCTCGATTGCTGGCATTGCAGACTCGAGCCGCAGAATGGTTCGCCGCCAACGGCGTGTCGGAAGCGGCGGTGACCTATTTTGTGGCCGCTGGAGAAATGGCCCAAGCCGCAAAGGTGGCCGACGATCACGCTCGCTCGATGATCGTGGCCGGGCATTTTTCCACGCTTCAACAATGGGCCAAGCAATTGATGCCTGCCGCTCTCAATGCGCCGCACGTTTACCTTTACCTCGCCAAGATGCAGGGCGATGTCGATCAATCTGCCGCCGAGCGATCACTGGAGCTGGCCGAGCAGGGTTTTGCGCGGCGCGGCGATACGGCCGGCCGGCTCGACGTGGATTTGGCGCGCTCGTGGTGGGCCTATTCGCGCGGGGACATCGCCGCCGCGTTGGCGCTGGCCGAGCCGGCCGCGCCGCAGGCAGTGGCAATTGGCCGCGTTGCGACGGCGGCAGTGGCGTATCGGTACGTTGGTTTGTGCGAAACTGCTGTTGGAAGTTACAGCCGCGCCGAAGAGCTTTACCGCCGAGCCATTGCCCTGCTCGAAGGGACTCAGCATCAATACGATCTGGCGAACACGTTGAGCGATCTGGTAAACTTGTTTCGGCTTCAGGGGCAAACCGCAAAGTCGGCGGACGTGCAGCACGAGGCGTTGGCAGTTTGCCGAAGAATGCAGGCGGTGGAGCCGCTGGCCGGAGCGCTCAATAACACCGGCTACGATTATCATATGCTCGGCCAATACGAGCAGGCGTTGGCGACTTACGGTGAAGCGCTCGCGTTAGCAAAGAAGGCGGGCAGCTTCCGATGGGAGGCGACGATTCTTGCCAGCCAGGGGGATGTGTATGCCGATCTCGGCGATGCCGATCGCGCGCTCGATCTATATCAGCAAGCGTTCGCCAAAGCCAAAGGCGCAGGCGATAAATGGCTGATCGCCTATTTGTATCGCGCATTCGCCCGCATCGATCGCCAACGGCAGGGCTTTGTGAGCGCGCTGGAATGGCTGCGCCGCTCCGAATTGGCGGCTGGCAAACTGGCCGCGCCATTGGCCGGCGCCGACAGCCGGCGCGGAATCATTTTGTACGAAATGGGCCGAGTGGCCGAAGGCCGAACCGCGCTCGAGGAGGCCTGCGCTCGAATGTCGGGGCGCGATGCAAAGGTCGATCTCATTCAGACCCTCTTCTTCTGCGCCTGCGTTCAATTCCGCGATGGCGATCTGCCTTCGGCCTCCGAGACCTTTTCTCGCGCGTTGGCATTATCCGAAGAAATCGGCTACGACTCGATGTTAGTCGCCGAGTCGTTATCGGGCCGTGATCTTTTGGATGCGTGTGCGGCTCATCCTGCCATCGGCGCGCGAGCCAAATCGTTGTTGGCCCGGGCAGAGGCTCTGGCCGATATTCGCGCTCGACTCAACGGCGCAGGGGCGGTGTCGGCTCCCCGGCAGCCAACCCGGTTCGAGATGCGCGCGTTCGGCCCCGGCCGCATTCTCAAGGATGGCGTTGAAATTCCAAAGGCCGCCTGGAGGTATCCACGATTGCGCGAGATTCTGTTTTTCATCGCCGAGCACGCGCCCGTTGAGCGAGATGTGGTGATCAGCGCTTTTTGGCCCGACAAACCCCGCGCGCGGGCCTCGGCCAGCCTGCGCCAAGACCTCTACCTCGCGCGCCGCGTGCTCGATGGCGATCTGGTCGAATCTCCCGACGACGAATACAGCCTTGCTTCCGATGTCGGCTACGATGTTGCCGAGTTCAAGCGCGATGCCCAATCGGCTTTCAGCCTTCCGGCGGGCAGTTTGCAGAGAGTGCAGTTGTTAGCCTCGGCCGCCGAATTGTACGGCGGAGAGTATCTTTCGGATGGCGGCGGCGATTGGGCGGCAGAGCCGCGCCGCAGGCTGGGCGAAATGGGCGCGCGTGTTCTGCGTGAGTACGCCGACGAACTGATGCATCTCACCCGCCATGCCGAAGCGCGGAAAGTATTGGAGCGGGCGCTGGCGTTGGAACCGTTGCGAGATGACTTGCACGAAAGAATGCTGCTCTGCCTGCACGGGTTGGGACTCCGCCACGAGGTGGTGAGCCACTACCTGCGCTACTGTGAGTTACTGCGAAAGGAGCTTGGGCTTGACCCGCCACATAACATAAGAACGCTATATGCCAGATTGATCGAGTGAAAAACGGGCCTAGACAGCCCGTTTTTTGTTAGTTGACGGTTTTGTTGACGGGTGGGGTTGTATGCTGGAGCAAATCTCTTGCAAGGAGGCACTCCCATGCGACAACCGACCCTTCATCACACCCTGAACAATCATCCCGCCTTCGCTACCCCACCCGGTTCCGGAGGAAGTGTTGGCGGCGATTGAGGCCGCGACTATTCCCTATCCGTTATCGGGACGCGCATTTGTCTCTCACGCATTTGTGCGCGATAGGGGAAACGGATGCGCAGGTCTACCCCTCCCGGCGGCGTTCTTGCCGCCGGAAGGGAGCCTGCTCATATGGCCGCCCTGCGGCGCGATAGACTGAAAGGAGGTATGTATGTCAATCCGAGGCATGAATCAATTGATAGGGAAGGCACTCATCAGCGATACGGCTCGCGGATGGGCCTTGAATGGCAAACGGGCCGATCTGCTCCAGCAGTGCGAACTCGACGCCGATGAAGTTGCCAACATTATGAGCATTAAGGCACACACACTGGAAGAATTCTCGGCGGCCGTTCACGCTATCTACGTTGGCAGGAAAGAAGAATTGAGCGAGTGATCCTTCCCACCGTTGATTTTCTTGTAGCCAGCATCATCGTCGCTCTGTTGGATTACTATGAGGTCACCGCACTGCCGGTGCCGGTGCGAAAGTTTATCTCCTCGCCTCCGCCCGATCTTGCTGGAGAGATCAGCCTCGTCGAAGACGCCAACATTACATTCCTTGATGCCGTGTGGGTGCGCCCGGCCGGCAAACGCGGCATGGTGCTGGTGAACGCCGCTCTTCCCGAAGCAGACCGCCGCTACAGTATGGCTCGCGAGTTTTTCGTTGGGCTGTGCCATGCCCGAGGCGGCAAAGAGGTGGGGCTGGCCTCCGCCATCCGAATGACCCCCAACGACTATGCCGAACGCTTTGCCCGGCGATTGCTTGCGCCGAAAGAGCTGCTCCCGGCCAATTGGAGAAATATGCCGGCTGGCGGGTTGGCCGCCTTGTGCCTGATTCCCGTGACAGTAGCCGAAGCGCGGCTGGCCGACAGTGTGGAGTAAGCCGCAACCCCTCAGAATCACCGCGCCTCACGCCGAGTCATATCGGCGCGAGGCGCTTTTTATTCCGCGCAATCGCACATCTCTTCCAGCACGAAACGCCGGAAAGCAAACCCACCGAGATTCCCCTTTGCCGTTGAGCGTGGCATAATAGCCCAATGACTTTCGCCAACACACTTTGCATCGTTCGCGGCGGCGGCGATCTGGCGACGGGCGTCGTCCACCGTTTGCGCTGCGCCGGGCTTCGAGTGATCGTTTTAGAACTCGAACAACCTCGCGTGGTGCGGCGCATGGCCTCGCTCGCCCAAGCCATGTATTCCGGCCAATTCGCGGTGGGCGATCTCGTCGCCAAGCGGATGACTCTGCCGGAGGCCGCCGAAGCAACGGAGTCGGACGCCATCCCGGTGATTGCCGACTCTGTTGGGGCGAGCGTTCCCGTCCTCAGACCTTCGATCGTCGTAGACGCGCGAATGGCAAAAGCGCCGCTCGATACCGCGATAGACGCCGCCCCGTTCGTGGTCGGACTCGGACCCGGATTCACCGCCGGAGTTCATTGCCATGCCGTCGTCGAAACCAATCGCGGTCACTATCTCGGCCATGTGATCTGGCAGGGCAGTGCCCAGCCGAACACCGGCCAGCCCGAAGCGGTGATGGGCGTGGTGGGCGAGCGCGTTCTCCGCGCGCCCGTTTCCGGCGTGTTGCAAGCGCACAGACAAATCGGCGAGCTCGTGGGGCAGGGCGAAGCCATTGCCAGCGTGGACGGCCACACCGTTTGCGCGCCCTTCGGGGGCGCCCTGCGCGGATTGCTGTACGATGGCCTGCCGGTGGCCGCGGAGGAAAAAATCGGCGACCTCGATCCGCGCAGGCGGCGCGACTACTGCTTCACCATCTCCGACAAAGCGCTGGCGGTGGGCGGCGGTGTGTTGGAGGCAGTGTTGGTGTGGTTGCGGAAACGTTGATGAACAGCGATTGACGAAGGGCGAATGAACAATCGCCAACTATCCTTCGTCCTTCTCCTTCCGCCCATCGCATGAATCTCTCTTCGGCATTGCGCCTCGCGCCCGGCGATGTGGTTGCCTTCGTGGGCGGCGGCGGAAAGACGACGGCCATGTTCCGGCTGGCGGATGAGATCGTTTCAGCCGGAGGGCAAGTGATCACCACCACCACCACGCGCATCGCGCTGGAGCAGACTCGCCTCGCGCCCCTTCACCTTCAATCGCCCGCCGATCTTCGCGCCGCGCTACATCGCTCGCCTCACGTTTTGCTCACCGGCGCCATCGACTCTGCCGAAGACAAAGCCCCCGGCCTCCCGCCCGATTCCATCTGCGTTCTGCATTCTGCATTCTCAAATCTGATCATCCTCGTCGAAGCCGACGGCGCGCGCCTTCGCCCTTTCAAAGCTCCAACCGAACACGAGCCGGTCATTCCCCAATGCGCCACCATCGTCGTGCCGGTCGTGGGCATTGATGTGATCGGGAAGCCGCTGACGGCAAAGTTTGTTCACAGGCCGGAGGCAGTGGCCCGCATTCATCCGGGAGTGACGGCGTCTCCTGAGATGGTGGCGGCGGTGCTGGCGCACCCGTCCGGCGGGAGAAAGAATATCCCTGTGGGGGCGCGGGCGATCGTGTTCATCAACAAGGTTGGGAGCGATGAGGGGCGGCTGGCCGCCGCGCAGATCGTGGGATTCTTGCGAGAGAGGGGGGGCATTGATGCGGTGATGGTTGGGGCGGCGGCGATGGCGGATCCGGTCATCGAGGTCTTTCACCTCACGGCAAACGTCTAACTTTTTCGGTGACAAGTGGCACTTGGCCGACGGGTGCGAACCGATCATGATCAAAGTGATCGTTTCCTTTGAGAGGAGGCCGATATGTACGACAGAGTTCTTGTCCCGCTTGATGGCTCGACACTTTCGGAACGTGCGCTGGCGCCGGCGCTGGCGCTGGTCACGAAGCCGAGCGGCGAAGTGATGCTACTGCGAGCCTTGCTGGCCGAAGCGATGCTCGTGCGCGGCATCGAGGGCGTGGACCCCTACGTGGAATCGTGGGCGGTCGAGCGCCGCGACGCCGACCGAAAAGAGTCGGCGGAGTATTTGGCCGCACTGCAAAATGCGAACCGGCGCGATGATCTTGCCTTGCATACGCGAGTGGTGGAGGGCGATGTATCGGAGGCGATTCTGCTGGCCGCGCAGGCCGCCGATCTCATTGTCATGTCCACGCACGGATATTCGGGCCTCACGCGCTGGGTGCTGGGTAGTGTCACCGAGCGTGTGCTGTCGGCGGCGCCGTGCCCGGTGTTGGTTGTCCGCCAATCTCAGCCCATGCATAAAGTCCTCATTGCCCTCGACGGCTCCGACTTATCGGAAACGGCGATTGCGCCGGGCATCGAGGCGGCGGTGCGGCTGGGCTGCAAAGCCTCGCTTCTGCGTGTGGTGGATGAGATCACCGGCTTCGAGCGCGCACAGTTGGGTCTCGGCGACACCGACATCGCCAACCGCTTGCAGGAAGGGCTGATGAAGGAAGCCCAAACCTATCTCGGCTCGCTCGTGCTTCCGGCTCTGCAAGAATCGCATCGAGAAGTCGTCGTCGGATCGGCGGCGCATACGATTCTGGATTACGCGCAGGCGCACGAGATCGATCTCATCGTGATGGCGACTCACGGACGGACGGGGTTGTCGAAGTGGGTGTACGGCAGTGTGACGGAGAAAGTTTTGCGCGGCGCGCACTGCAACATGCTCGTTGTCCGCCCGGCGGCGCACCGGCTGAGGTGAACTGGCCGCCGAAACGCCGGGCCTTTTTGTTTTGGGCGCTCACCTCACCAGCGTCCCATTCCGAAAATCCTCGAAGGCTTGTTGGATTTCCTCGACGGTGTTCATGACGAATGGGCCATAGGGAACGATGGGCTCGCGGATCGGCCGTCCGGCGATGAGCATGAACCGCACCCCCGAGTCGGTTCGGACTCTGATTTGGCCGCCGCCACCGAACGCGACCATTCGCACAGCCTCCACCGTTTCCTCCTCTGCCCCAAAGCGCCCGGCGCCCTCGAACACGTAAGCCAGCGCAGTGTGTTCGCTCGGTGTCTCAACGGCGAATGACCCGCCCGCCGCCACAGCCACATCCCAATAGATCGGGCTGATGACGATCTCGGTCACTGGCCCGCCCACCGCGCCGACTCGGCCGGCCACAACGCGAATGGTTGCGCCATCCAGAGTCACGGTTGGGATCGCCGCGGCGCTCACCTCTTGATAACGGGGCGGCGACATCTTCAGTGCGGCCGGTAGATTCACCCACAGCTGAAAACCGTAGATTGCGCCGCTCGGCCCGCGACGGGGCATTTCCTCGTGCAAGATTCCGCGCCCGCTGGTCATCCACTGCACGTCACCCGGCCCGATCATGCCTGCGTTGCCGAGACTGTCGCGGTGATGCACCGAGCCTTCAAGCATGTACGTCACGGTTTCGATGCCGCGATGCGGGTGCATGGGGAAGCCGCGTATGGGGCCTTCGATGGGGTTGTTGAATGCAAAATGATCGAAGAGCAGAAACGGATCGTAGAAGTTGGTTCGGTGTGGGGCGATGGATCGTTGCAGAAGAACGCCTGCGCCTTCTATGACGTATTGCGGTTTGATGATGTGGGAGATGGGTCGAGGAGTTGACATGTTCGCCAAAAGAGTTAATGGAAGCCGGTCACTGCGGCGGTGAAAATGTATCGCTATCAGTGAGGGGCGGCAAGTTTCACCGGTCGCGACTCCGTTTTGGCCGATAGGCCATCTTCATGTATTTGTCTCCGGCGGCGAGTTCGTCGAGCATCTGGGCCAGCCGTTTATCTTTCGTGGCTTGCTGTTTGGCGCGCGCGATCCAGCCGATGTAATCGTTGCGTTGATACGGGGGGCGACTGCGATAGGCCTGCATCAGCCCGCGCTCCAGCAGGGCAGAGCGCACGAAGGAGGGCAGGGGCAGGCGAGGCCGCCGTTGCGGGGGCTTGCGCGGCGGGTTCATGGCTTTGCCTGCCCCGAGTCTGCACTCACCATCGGCCTGCTCACATCCACCGCCTCGAACGTCTCACCCGTCACCGCCCGCAACGAGTCTGCCAACTCGTCGTTGTTCCATCGCTCGTCCGGTGCGCCGCTGATGAACCAACTGCTCCCGTTGTCGGCGAGGATCAACCCATACACTTGCATCGCCCGCAGGATCACTTGCGCATCGCGCGGAAACGGCGAAATGTCAAACGAAGCTTTCAACCGGAATCGCTGCCCCATCGGTGGCACTCCCGGATCGGTTTCATCCGAGGCAAAGTGCCGCGCCGGCCACACGTACGCCCTCTGCGTCACATCTGCTGTGAATCGAATCGCGTGCCGAATCTCGCCCGCCGCGACTTCATCGTAGCGCACCAGCCCCGGCAGAATCGGCAAGCCCGCCGCATCGGCGCTCGTCCACTCGTCGGGCCGCAGGGCGTAGCCGCGCAAATCCCAAATCGCCCCCGACCCCGCCTGCCAACTTCCATCGTTGTTGGGATATGCCGCGTACAACTCATACAATTTGCATTCGCTCGTTTCCACTATCAAGATATGTCGGTCGCCGTCCGAGTTGGGGCCGCCCTCAATCGGCGCGTCGGGCGGGATGGGATACGGCCCGGCGTCGCTCTCGTCGGAGTAGTCGAAATTCACCACCGCCCTCGGCGTGCTTGCGTCGGCAGTCGTGAACGGGATGCCAATCGGCCCGCCCTCCCACAGCCCCGAACCGAAGTCGGCATGCAATCCCACCTCGCGGCCAATCGAATCGATGTATTCGTCGGAGCGGATGTCCACCGGCAGGCTGTCCACGCGAGTGTTCCAAATGTGATCGGATGGAAAAACCAGGCAACCGTCAATGATGGGCGACGCTGAATCGTTTGCAGAAACGGGCGGGGGCGCGGTGGAGTCGGGGACGGCCGTGTTCTGCGGCGAAGCCGTCGGCGCGGCCCCGTCCCCGACCGGGGTCGGCGCTGCCACCGTGATCGGCGGCGGCGGTTGAGTCGGGTCAATGGAAATCGTCACCGATGAGCAGGCGATGATCGATCCGCACACCAGCCCGGCGGCAAGCAAGCGAGCATTCATCGTGATCTCCTTTCGCCTCTGTAGTATAGTTCGCTCATGCCAAAACCACTCATCTTCTTCAGCCATGATGGCGGCGTGGACGACTACCTTTCGATCCTGCTGCTCATGTCGATGGAGCACGTGGACGTGATCGGCATCGCCGTCACGCCCGCCGATTGCTACATTGAACCGGCGGTGGGCGCGACGCGAAAGATACTCGACCTCATGGGACGCAGTGAGGTGACGGTGGCCGCCGCCGCCGTGCGTGGAGTCAATCCATTCCCGCGCCAGTTCCGCCGCGCCTCGTTCAGTATCGATCTCTTCCCCATTCTCAACGAGCGCGACGAGATTCGCGCGCCGCTGGCGACAGAGACCGGGCAGGAGTTCATCGTCCGCACACTGCGCGAAGCGCGCGAGCCGGTTGTCTTTCTGGAAACCGGGCCGCTCACCGCGCTGGCCGCCGCGCTCGATCTCGCGCCCGACATCGAATCGAAAATCAAAGAGTTGGTGTGGATGGGCGGGGCGCTCAACGCGCCGGGCAACATCGATCCGGTGATCGAAGGCGGGCAGGATGTGAGCGCGGAGTGGAATGTGTATTGGGATCCGTTTTCCGCCGAGCGAATTTGGCGGACGAACATTCCGATTGTCATGACGCCGCTTGACGTGACCAACACGATGATGCTCAACCGCGATTTCGTTTTGCGGCTGGCGAAGCAGAGGCGGCATCCCATTTCCGATCTGGCCGGGCTGTGCTATTCGCTGGTGATGAATCAAGTGTATTACATGTGGGATGTGTTGACCACCGGCTACATTGGCCGCCCCGATCTGTACACGCTGAAAGAATGGGAGACCGAGATCGTGACGACCGGCCCCAGCCAGGGGCGAACGAAAGTGACTCGCGGGGGGCGCAAAGTGCGGGCGGTGGACTCGGTGGAGAAGGAACGATTCTTCAAATACGTTCTCGAACAATGGCAGAGGTGATTTGCCGCAAAGCGCACAGAGAACCAGTGGATCATGAAGAGGCAAGCACTCCGGGCGGAGCGGCGCAACCCGCCGCGCAGTCGAGGGGTGCGGGGAAGTTCGTGCGCTTTTCGCATCCCTCGACTGCGCGCGAAGAACGCGCGCTCCGCTCGGGATGCTTTCGTGATCTGTTGAGAATACAGAGAAAGCAGGTAAGAATCTCGGCATTCTCGGCAGTGAAAACTTGGAGTCGATCATGAGCGATGCAAAGGTAACAGTGGTTGGCAGTTTTGCGGTGGGCCTCACCGTGCGGGCGGAGCGTTTCCCGGTGAAAGGCGAAACGCTGATCGGGCGCGACTTCGATCAGGGTCCCGGCGGCAAGGGCAGTAATCAGGCCGTGCAGGTGGCGCGGCTGGGCGGCGATGTGGAATTCGTCGGCCTCATCGGCGAAGATTCGTTGGGCGATGTGGCGGTGAAACTTTACGCGCAAGAGAAGGTCGGCGCGGCTCACCTCATGCGCACCCGCGAGCGCAACACCGGCGTGGGCTTCATCATCCTCAACGCCGAAGGCGACAACTTCATCATTCTTGATCCCGGCGCGAATGCGCTCTTCTCGGCGGCGCACGTGGATAAAGCCGTCGCCCGCATCCGCGAAAGCAAAGTGGTGATCACGCAATTGGAGATTCCGGGAGAGACGGCGGCGCACGCGATGAGGCTGGGCAAACACGTTGGGGCGATCACGATTCTGAATCCCGCGCCCGCCGCGCCGTTCCCCGCCGACGCCTTTTCCAGCGTGGACATCGCCACCCCCAACCACACCGAACTGCGCGTGCTGTTGGGCCGCCGCCCCGACGATCCGGCAGACGACAAAGATTTGTGCAACGAACTGTTGAAGGCGGGCGTGGGCGCGGTGGTGCTCACTCGCGGCGAACAGGGCGCAATGATCGTTCGCAGCGACGGGGCAAAAGAAATTGCGGCGTTGAAAGTGAAGGTGGTGGACACCACCGGAGCGGGCGATGCGTTCAGCGGCACGTTGGCGGCCTCGCTGGCCGAGGGGCTTTCAATTGACGATGCGGCACAGCGAGCCGCCGCCGCGGGCGCATTGGCCTGTACCCAACTCGGCGTCATCCCTGCATTGCCGTATGCCAGGGACGTTGAATCACTATTGCAGAAATAATTCACCACGAAGGCGCGAAGACGCAAAGAGACACGAAGTATTCTTTGTGTTGTTTCGTGTCTCAGCGCCTTTGTGGTGAATGTGCTCAAACTGGATGACAGACCCAATCAAACAGTTGTCTCCGCGCGAGCGGGTGAAGATGGCCCTGCGGCACGAGGCGCCGGATCGCGTGCCGGTGGATTTTCTGGCGACGATGGAAATTTGGGATCGGCTGATCGCTCACCTCAAACCAGACACGACGGGCATCGGCGGCGAGTATTGGGATCCGGCGCGCGAAGCCATTCTGCGCCGCTTCGAAGTGGATTGCCGCGTCCTCTCCTACGATATGTTTTGCGCGCCGCCTACCTCGCTGATCCACGACGGCGCGAAAGTGGATTGGTGGGTTTCGATGAATCGCTCGACGCCGAATCGAATGTGGCGGCAGGTCAACGCCGACGACACGTTCAACGATATTTGGAGCACGCACAGTTATCGCATGGAAACGGCGGTCGGCGCGTATGAGGGATTCAAAACGTGGCCGATGGCTGAAGCCACGTCGGTGGAAGATTTGAAGAAGCACCCCTGGCCGACTCCCGATTGGTGGGATTTCAGCCCACTGCCGGAATTGATGCGGCAGCTCGATCAGCATGAGCAGTATCACATTCGCTTTCGGCTCGGCTCGGTGTTCGAGATCGGCTGGCAGATTCGCGGGATGCAGGAGTTCATGATGGATTTGGTGGAGAACCCGGCCATCCCCGTTTACATCATGGAACGCCTCACCGACATCTATCTTGAGAATCTGCGCCGTGTGCTCGAAGTGTCGGGCGAGCGGCTGGATATGATTTACTTTTACGACGACGTGGCGACGCAGAACTCGTTGATGATCTCGAAGAAGATGTGGGAGAAGTATGTTCGACCGCATCATGCGAAGATCATCGATCTGGCGCACCGGCACGGCAAGCCGGTGATGTATCACACCGACGGCGCGGTGTATCCCCTCATCCCCGACATCATTGAGATGGGCGTGGATGTGCTCAACCCTATCCAGCCCGATGCGAAGGGGATGGATATGCAGGCGCTGAAAGATCAATTCGGCGACCGTCTCACCTTTCACGGCGGGGTGGATATTATGCGGACTCTGCCGCGCGGGACGCCGGACGCGGTGCGGGCCGAAGTGCGCGACCGCGTTCAGCGGTTGGGCAGGGGCGGCGGTTACATCCTGTGCAGTTCACATCACATTCAGCCCGACACGCCGGTTGAAAATGTGATAGCAATGTACGAGCCGGAGCTGAGGCGCAGGTAATTCGTCTCCCTTCGACAGCACAAATCGAATCGTTGAGCCGTCAGGCAATCAGCAGGGCCATGCGCGCGAGGAGACGCAGATTCGTTTCCACTTTGCGGCGCAGAAGTCCGCGTATTTCTGCCGGACTGGCATCGGCGTCTTAGAGCTTGTTTTGGAATTCAAGGTCTGATAGATATTGATAGTGATTATGAGAGCGTTCAAATGCGAGTAAACACTAAGGCTCCGATTTCGATTTCGTCGGTGATGAGACGTTCTGCTTGGAGCAACAGGCGGACTCCGGCCACCCCTTTAGGCC
>Ga0194120_10002407_pt1 | contig 32228 bp, 24 predicted proteins | sample TA2MahCa65mmetaG_FD_148642 | JGI IMG/M metagenome (GOLD analysis project Ga0194120, IMG submission 148642) | Freshwater microbial communities from Lake Tanganyika, Tanzania - TA2015019 Mahale Deep Cast 65m | ecosystem: Environmental > Aquatic > Freshwater > Lake | place: Tanzania: Lake... | reverse complement strand
GCTCGATGAAATCGAAGCGCGCATCCGCGAAGCACTGGATGGCATTCCGCGCGAAACACGTCGGCGCCTCCCGGGCGGTGAGACCGACTTTGAGCGGATACTACCCGGCCCGGACCGTATGTATCCCGATACTGACTCTCCACCTCTCGAGATCGTGCGCGAACGCGTTGAAGCAATTCGGGAGCGACTTCCGGAAGATACCGGGCGCCGTCGGGCGCGGTACGAGGCAATGGGACTGCCCGAGCATTGGGTCCGGCATCTCCTGCGCTGGAATGATCGGGCTGTCGCTTTTGAAAGGGCTGTTCATGAAGGTTTGCCGCCACGGCTCGCGGGGAGCCTCGTCGTCGAGTTGCTCACTCGCAGGATGAGAATGAAGGCGGAGGTGGAACTCCTCTCGCGGGATGAACTCGAATCGCTGTTGGCATTGGTTCGGGTGCGAAAGATAGGACAACTCGGTGCGCGACTTCTGCTCGAAGAGTCAGGCCGCAGGGGATCGAACTATTGGGGTCTGCTTGCGGACCGTCTGGGGCTTATGGCGGCAACGGAGGAGGAAGTGGAAGCCGCAATCAAAATGGCGATAGGGTCTTTGTCGTCGGTCAAGTCTCAATCGCCTGAGGCGAGGACCCGATATGCTATGGGAGTGGCAATGCATCCGCTTAGGGGGCGCGCAGCCGGAAGCAGAGTCCTCGCCCGGTTGATGTCATCCTTAGGAGGCTAATGCTATGTTCATAAATTATACTGAATTGGGACTTGCAGAAAGTCCGAGGACGGGCGTCATTCGCCGGGGGGAAACCTATGCTTGAGATCGACGGCCACAGCCTCGACATTGATAGCCTTCTGTGTGCTGCAACGGGTGACGTCAAAGTCGGACTTTCCAAGGATGCCTGCGACCGGATCACCCGGTCCGCCGACTTGGTTCGACGGATGGTCGAGCGCGGGGATGTGATCTATGGTGTAACGACGGGAATCGGGGAGTTTGCGAAGGTGCGCGTTTCGCCGGTGCAGGGCGCCGAGTTGCAGCGGCGGATCATCCTCTCGCACGCGGCTGGTATTGGTGATCCGCTTCCTAAGCCGGTCGTCCGGGCAGCGATGATCCTGCGCCTCAATACTCTTGCGCGCGGGAACTCGGGGGTGCGGCTTGCGACGGCTGAGCAACTGGTTGAGATGCTGAACCGAGGCGTCACGCCGGTAGTCTATGAAAAAGGCTCCCTTGGAGTATCGGGGGACCTCGCCCCGTTGGCGCAACTTGCGGCGGTTTGCATCGGCGAGGGTGAGGCGTGGTGGGGAGAAGAACGACTGCCCGGCAGTGAGGCACTCGACCGGGCAGGCCTGAAGCCCGTCGAACTGACCTTCAAGGAGGGGCTTGGGCTCATCAACGGAAGCCAGGTCTCGACTGGGGGCGCGGCGCTGCTCTTGGTCGAGTCGCGACGCCTTTTGAAGAACGCGGTCATCGCTGCGGCTATGACCATCGACGCGCTCAAGGGTGTCGTGTCGGCTTACGATGCGCGTGTGCACAGAGCTCGCCCGCACAACGGCCAGAATGTTGTGGCACGGCATTTACGCCTGCTGATGGAGGGAAGCGCCATCATCGCCGACGGCTCGACGCGGGTGCAGGATGGCTACTCTCTGCGCTGCACCCCGCAGGTTCTGGGGCCGATCATCGACTGCTGGAGGTATGTGCGACAGGAAGTCGAAACCGAGATGAACGCTTCGACCGATAATCCCCTGTTCTTCACCGACGATGAAGTCTGTCTGGCAGGCGGCAATTTTCACAGTGAGAACATCGCGCTGGCGATGGACTTTTTGGGTATTGCACTGGCTGAGGTGTCGAATCTGGCGGAGCGCCATATCAACCGGATGATGAATCCGGTGCTTTCGGGTTTGCCTGACTTTCTGGTCGAAGGCAAAGGTCTCAACAGCGGCTTGATGGTCGCGCAATATACGGCCGCTGCATTGGCGAGTGAGAATAAGGTCCTGGCGCATCCGGCGTCGGTCGATTCGATTCCCGTTTCGGCCGATCAGGAGGACCACGTCGCAATGACTCCGATTGCCATCCGCAAGTGCGGTGAAATCATACGCAACGGCCAGTCGGTGATCGCTATCGAGATGCTTGCTGCAGCGCAGGCACTCGACTTCAGGCTGCCACTCTCGTCCGGCCGGGGGACCGCGGTTGCGCATAAGACAATTCGCCAGATCGTTTCTCATTGGGATGAAGACCGGCTGCTTTATCCTGAGATCGAAGCCGTTCGACGGCTGGTGGAAACGGGAGATGTAGTTGCCGATATTGAGACCATTTGCGGCGAGTTGTGGTTTGACATTCCGGAAGGGCTTGCGGATTAAGGTTTTTAGCGGTATTATAAAGGTTATGAAAAATGGCGCGTTCGTCTAGTGGTCAGGACGCTGGCCTCTCACGCCGGTAACAGGGGTTCGACTCCCCTACGCGCTACCAGAATCAGGGTGTTGTTCATTCCATTTGCTGCATTGCGTCTATCTTCGTCAACCCGATTTGTGACCGGTGTCAATTCCGACGATTGCAGGCGTCTCTAAGTTCTATTATCTCGATATACCCCGACCGCGAGCGGGAGGCGATGCTGAAGAGTCAACCGGGGAATCTGGCGTAAATTGTTAGGGCGGAAGGCAATGACCTTCAATTGGCAGTCGTTTCTCGACAGGCTGCAAAACCGGCATGTTGGGCCGGTGATGCGCAATCTCATTTTGATCGGCGGCGATGGGGTTGCGCTGACGCTGGCATACTTTGGATCCCATTTCCTGCGGATGTCGCTTTCGGAGTGGAATCTCAAACTGCCGGTCATACTCTCTTACTATCCGCTCTATTTGCTGGGCGGATTTCTGGTTTTTGTCTTGACCCGGATGTATCGGACACTGTGGCGCTACGCCAGTGTCGATGCCGTCTTCTATGTCGCCGGAGTCTCGATGCTTGCCGTCGGTGTTCCAGGTGTGATCCATCGCCTGATGGGGGTGAAGGGATTTGTCTGGTCGTTTCTCGTTGTCGAGTGGCTATTGCTTGCCTCAATGGTTGGAGGGGTGAGGCTATCCATTCGCTGGGTGCGCAGATTTTCACGGAATGAAAATCGCGACGATCAAAAGCGAGTGCTCATTTATGGTGCCGGTGATGCGGGCGAAATGATCGCCCGGGATATCCTGCAAAGCCCGGCTTACAACCGCAAGTTGATCGGATTTATCGACGATGCAGCATTCAAGCAGCGAAAGTCGATTCACGGTTGTCCGGTATTGGGCGGCCGCGATCAGGTGAAGTTAGTGGTAGAGAAGTTCGAGGTCGATGGAATAATCGTTGCCATGCCGAGTGTGGCCGGTGAGCAGATACGGGAACTTTTAAAAGTCCTGAGATCGACCTTGGGGCGGTCGGTGGCATTAAGCACCCTGCCGGCGCTTTCCGAAGTGATAGGCGGCAAGGTAGGACTTCAACATGTCCGGAAGTTCGATGTGCGCGACCTGCTGCGACGTTCGCCGGTCGAACTCGATGTGAAGCCGGTGCGGCAACTGATTGGCGGGCGGACGGTGCTGGTGAGCGGGGCGGGAGGATCGATCGGAAGTGAAATCTGCCGGCAGGTGAGTCAGTGCCATCCCGACAAGGTCATCCTCGTCGATCTCAGCGAGGCGAGCCTTTATACGGTTCACGAGGAATTATCCGCGACATTCCCCGAGATGCGGTTTGTCCCGGTGGTAGGCGACATTTGCCAGCGCCGGCTATTGAACATGGTATTCGAACAGCATCGGCCACGCATCGTCTTCCATGCTGCCGCTTACAAGCACGTACCGCTGATGGAGCACAATCCGTGGTCGGCAATCGTCAACAATGTCATCGGGACGAGAGTTTTGGCTGCGGTATCGGCGAACTTTGGGATCGAGCGGTTCGTGATGATCTCGACCGACAAGGCGGTGCGGCCCACCAGCGTAATGGGCGCGACCAAGCGCATTTGCGAGATTTTGGTGCAACTTCAGCCGCGTCCGGAAGGCTCGGTCTTTTGCGCGGTCCGGTTTGGCAATGTGATGGGGAGTTCAGGTTCGGTCATTCCGAAGTTTGAGTCTCAGATTCGAAACGGCGGGCCGGTAACGGTTACAGATAAAGATACGACGCGCTTCTTTATGCTCACGTCCGAGGCGGTTCAATTGGTGCTGCAAGCCGCCGCCTTCGACCGCGACAACCTGATCTATATTCTTGACATGGGACAGCCGGTCCGGATCTCCGATTTGGCGCGGGATATGATCCACCTCTACGGCTCGGAGTCTCCCCGGAAAGTGGAGATTGTCTATACCGGACTAAGGCCGGGCGAAAAGCTGCATGAGGAACTCTTCCACACCGCCGAATTCGGACGGACGCAGATCGAAAAGATCTGGATGACCAATCCCCCCCGGGTCGATCCAGATAAGTTCCTGGGGCGCCTCGACGACCTGCTTGAGAATTGTCTGAACCTTACCCGCGACCAACTCTATTCCGGAATCGCGAGTCTGGTGCCGGACTTCGATCCGTCATTCGATGAATTCTATATCCCCTCATTCGAGACTATCGAAGCTCAGGTGATGCGGGCGACCCATCGGGAAGGCAGCGGCGAGGCGCGATTGGGTTAGGTGCGGCATACTGCGCAGTCTGGGAGAGGCTCTGTCGGACGACGGAGCCTCTTCTTTCTTTTGCCGGGTTCATCATTGATAAAACTGCACCTTGACAATGTAAAATCCGCTTCCTAATTTGACTTTTGGAATCGGACGCGACTGGCGCGGCATTTGCGCGCTTGGATTCGACTATTGTATCCGACCGCCAGGCATTGCGTCAAATGACGCTGCCGGAGGTCATATCAACATCACAAGGAGCCGGGTATGGCAATCTTACAGGAGCGGCTTGCTCAACTCATCCCGGAGTTGCGCAAGGAAATCAAAACGATCGTCAAGGAACAGGGCCAGGTCAAGATCTCCGATGTTACCATCGAACAGGCTTACGGCGGAATGCGCGGCGTCAAGGGCCTCATCTGCGACACTTCGGTCGTCGAGCCCGATCAAGGGCTTATTATTCGCGGTAATCCGCTGCTTGAGATCAGGGATCTCTGGCCGGAAGACATTTTCTATCTTCTGCTGACCGGCGACAAGCCCGATGACCGGGCGCGTGCTGCGCTGCAGATGGATTTGGCGGCTCGTTCGCACGTCCCGGACTATGTCTGGGATATGATCGACGCGCTGCCGCCCGATTCGCATCCAATGGCGATGCTGAATGCTGCGATTCTGGTGATGGAGCGCGAGTCGGTCTTTCGCGCCTGGTATGACCGGGGAATGAAGAAGGACGACTACTGGATTCCGATGCTTGAGGATGCGCTGCGCATTCTCGGCGTCATCCCGGTCATCGCCGCCGGCATTTACCGGATTCGCTACGAAAAGGGCGACCCGATCGAATATGATCCGGCGCTCGACTGGGGCGCGAACTACGTTCGGATGCTCGGACTTCCCGACGACAAGGGCGACTTTGCGAAGTTGATGCGGCTCTATCTCAATTTCCACAGCGACCACGAGGGCGGTAATGTCTCGGCATTCACCTGCCACACGGTCGGGTCGGCGCTCTCGGATGCGTTCTATGCCGTCTCTGCCGGCTTGAACGGACTGGCTGGGCCGCTTCACGGGCTCGCCAATCAGGAATGCCTCGGCTGGATACTCGACACGATGGAGAAGTTCGGCGGTGTTCCGACCGAAAATCAACTCCACGACTACGCGCTCGAGACGCTTAACTCGGGCCGGGTTGTGCCGGGCTATGGGCACGCCGTGCTGCGAGTCTGCGATCCGCGGTTCACTGGATTCATCGATTTCGGCAACCAGTATCTGCCGGACGATCCGGTTTTCAAGACCGTCGCGCTCACCTTCAAGGTGATGCCGGAAATACTGCAGAAGGAGTTCCTCGGCGCTGACGGGAAGCCGAAGGTGAAGGATCCATGGCCCAATGTCGATGCCGGATCGGGCGCACTGCTCTATCACTACGGGCTGACCGAATTCCCCTACTATACGGTGCTCTTCAGCGTCTCTCGGGCGATGGGGATGCTGGCGCAACTCGTGCTCAACCGGGCAATTGGGACGGCGATCACCCGTCCAAAGTCCGTCTCGACAGCCTGGATCAAGAAGCAGGTGGGAATGTAAGGTTGAAGGTGTTCGCCTTGCCGGAACCGCCTGCACTGTCGCAGGCGGTTCGGCTTTTTGAGCGGGTGAGCGAGGGAGCGAGGGAGCGAGTCTGAAGCACTCGCTTACCCGCTCATTTCAAGACGACTATCTTTGACTCCAGCGACCGCGAGCCGCTTGTCAGGCGAAGGATATAGATGCCCGATTCAAGCGGAGTGCTGAGGCGGTCATCCCCCAGCGGCGCACGGTGCATTCCGGCGGAGAGACCCTCCATATCGCGCCTATTGAGCAGCCGTCCGGCGAGGGTGAAGAGTTCGAAAGTGACGGACCCCGGTTCGGGGAGGGTGAAATGGATCTCGGCCTGCGCGTTGAAGGGATTGGGACTGACTTCAATAGTGAAGTCCTGCGGCCGGGCATCGGCTTCCCCCGGCGCGGAATTGAGGTTGTGGATGCGGTAGAAGTTGAGGGTGCTCAAAGTCGGATTGACAGCGAGGTCACCTTCTAATGAAGGCACTCCCCAACCATCGTTCTGATTCATAGTAATCTGCTGAAGAAGTTGTGGATGAACGGGGTCTGAAACATCGAGAAGTGCAATATATGGACCATCATCACCGCCCCATCGACCCACACTGGCTATGGCAATGCCATTGCGCATTGTCGCCGCAAAATGGTCATACTCCCCCGGATAGCGGCTTAGCAGCCGGGGATTGGTCGGATTGGAAATGTCATAGAAAGAGTCTCCCAGCAACATCACACTTCCATCTATTGCGATTGAACCAGATGAAAGGGAACCGTCAGCAGGAAGGCGTCCAACCCGCTCGGGGCGCGTCGGCTCGGCAATTGAGATGATCGTGCCTTGAACGGGCTCGTTCAACCAAACATAACTACTGGAAAAATAGATATAATCGTCCTTAATGGCAGGGGCGTAACCAACCACATCCTCTATGACACCGATGACTTCCGGCTCATTAGGATTTTCCAGCGACACGATCCAAATCTGACCGTTCAGTTGCTCTGCCCATTCCCCTTCCAACCAGCAGGCGGATACGACGACACCATTTCGCCAGTTGCGCACCTGATAGTATCTGCCGATAGGGTCCACGGGAATGCGCTCGTCGGGAAGAAACAGCCGGCTTTGCAGTGCGAAGGTGTCGCCTTCGATGGCGTAGAAGTGCAGTTCAGACCCACTGCACGCCGAAAATAGGACTCTGCGTTGAACGATATGCTTCGCTCCAATCATGACCCTGGAGTCGAAGTGCAGTGCGTCGATGTCGATCGGCTCCGCAAGGTCGGAAATGTCAAACAGACGGAGTGTGCTATCATTGTATGCCGTCAATAGTCTATCATTGTCGATAACAACCGGATTTCCTATCAAGAGCATCGCTGGAGAACGAAAAGCGCTGGAAAAGCGAACGTTCTCGAGATCGGAAATGTCGAAAAATGTCATCCCATCAAAATGCACAGTAAAGAGATGCGCGCCCGATGCTGCAAAGTCATTGCCAAACCAAATGTTATTCAACAGGATGGTCGGTTCGTTTCGGCTCAGATCCTCCAAGGTATAGAGAACTCGTCGTGAACTTCTATCAACATACTCATTGGTATAAATATAATCTCCAAATTGTCTTAGTGTATATAGTTCTTCCAGGCGGACGTCCCAAGCCCTCGCGGGCGAAGTTGGATCGGAGATATCAAGACAGTTGATAGTCGCGGGCGCGTTGCCTGTAGGGTAGATAAAGAAGTTTCCGATTAGGGCGTGATCCTGTCCCCAGTGGTTCCATTGGCTTCTATCCACGAATTCCGACAGTCGCTCGGGGTGGTCGGGATTCGTCAGGCTGAAGAAGGTGAAGGTGATGAAACTGTATCTGATACCTATAAGGAGTGTGTCGTGAAGGATCAGTCTATTGGCCCAAACGGCCACGGTATCAACCGGCATCGGATTCTCCGGGCCTGATCGATCGTAGGTGTGGAGACTTCCTCTTGCAGACAATGCGTAGTAATGCTGGTCCCGAAAGAGTATAAACTTGCATATTTCGGGCAGGGGAAGATCGCCCAGCCTTATCGGCTGCAGCGGGTCGGAAATATCCCATCGGGCGAAAGGCGAATCGGGAATGTAAAGCGTGTCCCGGTCGAACTGCGGAGCGAAATTGCCATAGTAGGGTATCCAATCGAGCGCCTCGGCATAGACGCGCCGGATGTCTTGGGGATTGCGGATGTCGAAGACTTGCAAGCCGTAGCCGCCGAGGGTGTAGGCATATCCGTCGCGGACCGCGATGCGTTCGAGGCTGCCGCCGACAAGGTATTCACCGACCTTCTCCATGCGAGGCGGCTGGGCATTGAGGTGGGTCGCCAATAGGAGGGCGAACGCGCAAGAAAGAATCCTGACCAACATGATCGTTCTCCAAAGTGAGTGGGTTCGTTGCCAATTCAGTCGTTCGTTGAGTTCAATATAATCCACGCAAATTCGGATTGCAAACGCTATGCATCGCCCCCCTATGGTCCCCCCGCCGAGCGGGAGGACGGGGCACGTAGGGGCGACCGGACGGGGCAAACCGAAGACGCAGCCAATCGGCTGAAAGGCGATTCTGCCCTTTCCTTTCGAACACGAAGCCGCCTGCCAGTCTCATCATCGATGCTCGCTCACTTCAGCACCACGACCTTGCGCGACTGCGACCGCCTCCCGTCCTCCAATCTCAGCCCGTAAACCCCGCTCGGCAGGTTGGCGGCATCGAGTGCGATGCGGTGCCGTCCCGCCTCGAGCGGCCCGGATTCGATAAGACTCACGACCCGCCCGGAAAGGTCGAACAGGAGGATGCGGGAGGCGGCTCGCTCGGGCAGGTCGAAGGTTACCGTCGCCCGGCTGTTGAACGGGTTCGGATAGACCGGGTGAAGGGCGAACGTGAGGGGGAGCGCATCGCCCTCCGGAGCCGCGTTCGGCTCGACGCGCAAGGCGAACGGCAACTCGGTCTCGAAGGGGATGGCGTTGTGGCGAAAGATGACCGCGCCCTCGAAAAGCCCTCGCTGCAGGTCGCGGGCCGAGAGGGTGAGGGTCGAGTTTATCCTCTCCCCAGCGAGAATCGTCCCGGCATTTGGCTCAAGAGTCACCCATCTGAAGTCCGTCCCCAAGTGCAGCCCAACAAGATGGTCACCGTCCTGATTGGCGTGGCGGATGTCGATCGTCCAGCCGGCGAGACTGGGAAAGGGGTATATTCCAGGGGTTATATGCAGCCCCTGCATTGTCCCAAGTCGCGGATCGGGGCCAAAAATACGAATCGTATCGCCGGTTTCGGAATGAAACTTATAGAGGCAGCCGGGTTGGTGCGTAAGCGCATAGAGACAGTAGCCGTCAGGATCGTCGTTGATGTATTCCAAGCCATAGATGCGTAGTCCCAGGCGGTTGACTGATCTCTGCTGCACACCTGCGCGATTGTAACAAAAGATGTTGCTGGCAACAGCGCACACCCAAATCTCGTCGCGGTCGGAATCGTAAGCCACGGCTTGCGCCGGATTCGGTGTCACATCGAACTCTACGAATACTCCCGCGCCATTCAGATCGAAGCCAAAGACGCGGTTCAATTGTGCTCCCCACAACAGTCTGCCGCCATAAGCGAGGTCAGTCATACCCAATTGTGATTGGCTCTCCGGCTGGTTCATAACTTCGAGAAAGTCGCCTTGACGGTTCAGAATATAGATGAGTTTCCGGGGAGGATTGACAGCTTCAAGTGCACCGACACAATAAAAGAGGCTGTCGATCAGTGCCACGCCTCTGAAACGATCGCTTCTGAAATTCTCTGACAAATTTAGACGCAACACCTCGTCCCCCAGCCGATTCCCAATAACACCCCGCTCGACGATCGTTGAGGTCCAATTCGACTGTGCGGTTCCGCCATTTTGGACGGCGAGCGCAATCTCTGCAGAATCGCCCGGCTCTAGGGTCAAGTCGATGGCTCGCCGGTCGATGGTGAACTCAGCATGGCGCAGGGAGAGATTCCAACTCAACTCCTCGCCAATCGGAACGAATAGTGAATCTGAAAAATAGTCAACATAGCCGGTGGCGATTACAGAAAGCACTCCACGTCGAGGAAGGGCATTAAGGATGCGAAACCAACCGTCGAAGCCGGAGGTGGTAGGAATCTGATCCCCGAATCTAACCCGTGCGCCCGCTACTGGCGCGCCGTCCAAGAGCCGGGTGACCTGGCCAATTATCTCACCGCCGCGCTGATAGAAGGGCAGTGCGCCAATGTCGCGGCGGCTGCCGTCAGTATCCCAGCCCGATGCCGGGTCGCCCGCGTCGATGCCGGGGGAACGGGTGCCGTCAAGGGTTGGGTAGTTCGCCCAAGCAAGCCGGTAGTCGCCTTCGTCGGGATCGGCGAAAATCGGCGCGACATCGAAGTTGCCGGGGCCCCAGGTGAGGTTGTTGGATGTTATGGCATTTCTTCCTCCCTCGATGTTGCAGTAACTGATGTCGCCGCGAGATATAGCCATTGGCCTTACTCCTCCCTGGGCGACATTTCGTAAAATCATTGTGTTGCGCACAACAGTAGGTTGATTTTGGTAGCTAAGATCGGCCAGTGTCCCCGGACCGAGATCATTATCGAAAATCGTGCAACCCTCAATCCTCGACCTTTGCCAAATTTGGATAAGGGGATACCGGGAGGTGCTTATGTTGCCTGCTATCACACACTTGTCAAATTCAAGTATAATATTGGCATCATTAGAATAGCCAAAAGCATTTACTACCGCACCAGAGGAACTTTGATTTCCCATAAATATAGAATTCGACACCTTGCCATTCGCCTCTCGAACAAAACGGAGGGCGGCGCCATACATAGCCTTGTTCCTAATAAACAGACAGTTATCAATGTGAATTGGGACGCTGCTGGCGCTATCGAAGATTGCTCCCCCTTAATAGGCGGTATCGGCCTCAAACTTGCACCCGACAAAGGCGGCATAAGCATTGCGCACGGTGTCGGAATAGATGAGATAGGCGCCTCCGCCTTGAGTAGAGCGATTTCCATTACTGATTGCTTGATTTGCGGTGAAATTCACCCCCTCAAACCAGCCCGACGGCGGCCGGCTGCGCGTGCCGTGCAGCGCCAACCCGCCTCCCTTATTGGATTGGTTTCTCCGGAGATCGGACGTTTCGATACGGATCTCCGCACCGTCGTCCACAGCGACCGCTCCGCCGAACTCTGCAGCTTGACAACTGTCGATGATGCAGTCCCGGATGATTGGCATCGAGACTCGAGTGGCATAGATGCCTCCTCCGCAAACACTGGCCAGGCAGCGAGTGATTCGCACCCGCCGGATTACCGGACTCGAACCCGCGATGAAAATACCGGCTCCGGCGACGGCTCGGCCATCTCGGATTGTCAGGCCGATCAATTGCGCAGCCGACGATTCGCCCGTCCGGATACTGACGACACTGCGGTTGTTGCCGATGTTGCCGCTGATCATAGTGCGGTTGATCAGCCCCTCATCACCGGTCGTCAGGTACTGCCCGGCGACGGTGATGTTGCGGCCCAGGAAGTCGATCGTTTCGCGGTAGGTGCCGGGGGCGATCAGGACGGTATCGCCGTTAGCCGACGAGTCGATGGCGGTCTGGATGCGCTGGAAGTCGTCCGGCACGTTGAGGATGCGGGCCTCAAGCGGGAGGGCAATACCGAGCGCAGTCGTCAGCAGGGCCGTAAGACGAAACGTTCTGAGGTTTACTGCCATATCATACCAGTTTGCATTTGATCAGACACCTATTCAGTGGGACAGACATTCTTGTCTGTCCGTGCTTCTGACGGTAGTGTGCGATTCACGAGTAGGACAGACAGGAATGTCTGTCCTACTGGAGGCGGATTGAATCACTGCACTTTATCCTCTCGGGTGGGAATAAATCACTTCAGCACTACGACTTTGCGCGACTGCGACCGCCTCTCGTCCTCCAATCTCAGCCCGTAAACCCCGCTCGGCAGGTTGGCTGTATCGAGCGCAATACGGTGCCGTCCCGCCTCGAGCGGCCCGGATTCGATAAGACTCACGACTCGCCCGGAAAGGTCGAACAGGAGGATGCGGGAGGCGGCTTGCTCGGGCAGGTCGAAGGTTACCGTCGCCCGGCCATTAAACGGGTTCGGATAGACCGGGTGAAGGGCGAACTCGAGGGGGAGCGCATCGTCCGGCGGAGCCGCGTTCGGCTCGACGCGCAAGGCGAATGGCAACTCGGTCTCGAAGGGGATGGCGTTGTGGCGGAAGATGACCGCGCCCTCGAACAGCCCGCGCTGAAGATCGCGGGCGGAGAGGGTGAGGCGTAGGGTCTCGCGTCCGCCGGCGGGCGTCGTGCCGAGCAGAGGCTCGAGGCGAATCCAGTCGAGCGAGGCTCCCAAACTCAAGCCGACAAGCGCGTCGCCGCCCAGGTTGACCGGTATATTGTCGATCGTCCAGCCAACCAGGCTCGGGAAGGGGTCGAAGCCGGGGGTGATATGCAGCCCCAACATATTGCCCAACAGTGGGTCAGGCCCGTAAACCCTGATCGTATCGCCGGTTTCGGGATGGAACTTGTAGAGACTACCGGCGTTTTCCGGGTACGCTGGATGGTGGATTAGCGCATAGAAGCAGTAGCCGTCAGGGTCGTCGGGGACATATTCCAAACCATAGATGCGCAAGCTGCGATTTAAGACTGTGTCCTGGATAACCCCGGCGCGGCTATATGCGAACAGCCGGCTTGTGCTGGTGCTGCCGCACACCCAGATTAGATCACGCATCGAGTCGTATGCCAGCGCACCCACTGGAACGACTATCGTCTCAAACTCCGCAAATATCCCGGCACCGCGCAAATCAAGCCCGAAGACTCGCCGGCCATTTGCCCCCCAGAGGAGATTGGAACCATATGCAATGTCGGTCATTCCGTATCGGCTTTCTCCTTCCGGTTGATCGAGGGAGTCGAGCAACTCGCCTTCAGGACTGAAGATGTGGATGACCTTGCGGGGTGGATCGAAGTTGCGGTCGGCACCGGCGCAGTAGAAGCGCCCGTCGATAAGCGCCACGCCCTGATAGCGGTCGATGCCGGTTCGTTCAAAGAGCGGCAGGCGAAGGACTTCACTACCGATCTCCCGCCCCATCATCCCCCGCCCCTGGGCTTCAGCCGTCCAACTCAACGTCCCGGTGCCGCGGTTGGTGAGCGTGAACTCGACGGTTGTTGAATCGCCCGGCTCGGTGATCGTTGCGATCTGCTGCCGGTCAAGGGTCATCTCGGGGTGACGCAAGGCGACGTTCCACTCGAGTTCGCCTCCGATATCGACGAAGATCGCTCCCGAGATGGAGTCATTGAAGCCTGATGCGGTAACGACCAACGAAGCCACCCGGGGCAGGATATTGAGGAACCGGTAGTTGCCTTGAGCGTCAGTTACCAGTCCCGGCTGGTCGTCGAACCGGACGCTTGCTCCGGCGACCGGCGAACCGTCCGCGAGCCGCGTGATATGCCCGAAGAGAAGCCCGCCACGCTGAAAATAGGGGAGAGCGCCGATGTCGTTCAAACTTCCGTCGGGGTCCCAGCCGGTCGCGGGGTCGCCGCCGTCGATGCCGGGCGAGCGGGAGTCGTCGTTCTCGGGGTAATTAGCCCAACTTAGGCGATAGTCGCCGCGTTCGGGATCGGCAAAGATCGGCGGCTCGTTGAGGTTCCCCTCGCCCCAGATGACGCGCTCCCCCGTGACCGATTCCTCACCACCCTCGATGAGGGAGTAGGCGACGTCGATGGTGTCGGTCGCGCCCGATATGGGCAGATCGCGGGATTCATTGCCCCAGAAAATCACGTTGCGCAGGACGCTCTTGCGACGGGCGCGGAGGAGGATCACCCCGTTGGAGTCGGCGTGGTTGGCGGCAATGGTGCAGTTGGTCATCAGGAGCGGGCGGCCGATGTAGATCGCTGCAGCGATGTTGGTCGATCGATTCCCGACGATTAGAGAGTGCTCCAGCGCCACGGGAAACGATGAGTTTGAATACCCATAGATGGCGCCGCCTTGCGGGGAGGCGTTCTCGCGAAAAATGCTCCGGCGTATGATCAACGAGGCAAGGGATTCGAGGTCCGAGATGCATATTGCGCCGCCGACGTTAGAGGCTTCGTTCCCGGCGACTTCACAATCGTTCAGGACGACCGTCAGGCGTGACTGGGTTAAATAGAGTCCCCCTCCACGTTGCGCCGAGTTTCCGGCAATGCGGCAGTCTTCAAAATGGACAGAGTCGCGGAATTGGTAACTCGTCAGATAGACGCCCCCGCCGGAGACACTTGCCGTGTTATTCTCAATGGTAGCACGCAGAATGCGGGCGCTGCCGGGATGGATGCCGTTGTAGTTGAAGAACGCCAGACCTCCGCCGAATTGGGCGGTGTTGCCGCGCAACTGGCAGTCTTCCAGATAGACAAACGAGGTGTCGAAGAAGCAGACGCCGCCGCCGGAGGTGGTTGCCTGGCAGTCGGTCACCCAGAGGTCGGAGGCGATGCAGTTGCTGTTGCGGGTGACATAGAGGCCGCCGCCGCTTCGACTGGCGCGGCAGTCGGTGATGCGAACGCTACGGATCGCCAGTTCCGACCATTCGGCGACGTAGATGCCGCCGCCGTAGTCGGTCCGGGCGCCGCGGAGGGTGAGCCCGACCAGTTGGGTGCCCTGTGATTCGCCCGACCGGACGACGACGAGGCTGCGATTGCTGTTAGCCGGTCTTTGGATGATCGTTTCCAGGATGTCGCGGTCATCGGCGGTGAGGAGGTGCCGGCTGGCGACGGTGATGTTGCGGCCGCTATAGTTGATCGTCTCGATATAGATGCCCGGGGCGATCAGGACGGTGTCGCCGTGGGCCGATGAGTCGATCGCGGTCTGAATGCGGTCGAAGTCGTCCGGCACGTTGAGGATGCGGGCCTTAAGCGGGAGGGCAGTCAGCAGCACAAGAAGAACGGGGGGGAGCAACAGACGAGCGTTCATAAGTCATTCCTTGACAAGCACTAATATATGAAAGTGCGAAAGTGCGAAGAGGAGCCGGCGGCTCTGAAAGGCCGGAACGTTCCGCGTCTATGCACCATCAACGACATAGTTCAGGTCCTACACCACATTCAAGTTAACTCATCCTACACTTCAATCCAATACCAAGGTCTCAAGAACTTCGTACTCTTTCTCCCACCGAACATTCATCCCGGTATCAAGTTGGAAAGTTGGCATTGCAAGGTGTCGTTCCCGCGCAGGCGGGAACTGGTCACGCCAATCTTGACTGGAGGCCGGCCTTCGCGAGCAAGACGATCTGAACTTATTGCGCTTGTCTTATCAAGCAGATACAATTGCTTGGTGCAGATTGTTTTTGAATTCTCCCCCCCGCTTCGCGGGAGGACTATAGGGGGGTAGAAGTGCAACCCCATATTACCCCCCCTTTTTATTCCCCCCCGCGAAGCGGGGGGGAGAAGACAAGAACTAACTGCACCATGTAGTATTAATCAGTGCAGAAAAGAGTTGACTTGGAGGGCGGACAATCTTGTCCGCCCTTGCCTAATAGGAACTCTTCATCAGGGCGGACAGGAATGTCCGCCCTCCAAGAACGGCAACAATAATCTGCACCTCCTAATAGTATTAGTAGGAGCATCAAATAGTAGCATCAGTAGGACAGACATTCTTGTCTGTCCCAAGGGCGGGCAGGAATGCCCATTCTACGGGAGAATGCCTCTATTATCAGCACCTATCAATAGCCCCGCTGCCCTTCACTTCCTCCAGCCTCTTCTTCCAAGTCCCCGCGCAAGCCTCTTGGAGTCTTCGGTCAGCGTCTTCATGGCGAAGTCGTCTTCGCTGGCGTAGTAGCCGCGAATCTGTCCGCGGTCATCGACGAGGACGAAGCGCGTCGAATGCTCGGGCGGTGATGTGCTTGCCGGCAGCCGGAAGCCCGACTCGGAAAGGCTGACTACCGCTTGGGCGGGTCCGTTCAGGAAGGTCCAATTAAAGGCTGTTGCGCCGATTGCTTCGGCATAGGCTGCGAGCACTTCCGGGGAGTCGTAGTCGGGATCGACCGAGATCGAGAGGAATTGGACGGCGGGGAAGTCCCGCAGCGCCGCGGCTTGCTTTGCCATTTCAACCGCCATCATCGGGCAGGGGCCCTTGCATCGGGTGAAGATGAAGTCCACAATGGTGAGGCGTCCCTTCATCTCCGCCAAGCCATACTGCCGGCCGGTCTGGTCGGTAAAGGAGAAGTCAGGGAGGTGTCCCAACACCGGAAGACCGGAATCGGACGACTTCATCGCGAAGTAGAGACCTCCCGCGAAGAGGATGATCAGCCCGGCTATCATTAGCAATATCCGCGGGCCGGAGAAGTTGGTTGCTCGAGAGGATTGTTCCATAGATTCAATTTAAGCCCGACAGAGAACTGTCAAAAGGTTATGTAGGTGAGTTGAAAGTGGTGAGGAGAAGCGAGACGATTTAGATCGGTGAGATCAGCGCGATCATCGGGCGAGTTCAATACACTTTTTCAAACCGCCTGTCGGGGCGGGATTCATCCCGCCCTTCAAGGCTAACGTAGCAAAACCGTTTTGACAGTCCGGGAATGGGAGCCGGTTTGAAGGCGGAGAAAATAGACTCCCGATGACATTCTGAACGAAGTGAAGAATCTAAACTGATGGGTGCCGGGGGATAGGGGGCCGTCGTGGAGACGGAGGACCTCCCGCCCGTCTATGGCGTAGAGGCCGATCCGGACAGGGAAGAGACTCCTCACCTGCGCTCTTGGAGGGCGGACATTCTTGTCCGCCCTTAGGGCAGGCAGGAATGCCTTCCCTCCAAGGTCAACTGTCACCGTCGCTTGATCGTTGAAGGGATTAGGAGCAATCTGCAAACTAATATCTTCAATTTCCAAGTCTCCTTCATTCCGCATTCCGAATTCCGCATTCAACATTCGAACATTCACCGCCCACCTCTGCACGTCCTCCTCCCATTCCTCCTCGCCGACCCGCTCCCGCGCATAGCCGCTCACAACAAATCTGCCGGTGTCTTGGAAAGATATGGATAGAAGTGACTGGGTGGACAATGTGTCTGCTTCGTTTAGCGTCCACCAGAACTGAATCGAGTCGTTGTTGACGTTGAAGGGAATTAACTCGAAGGTCGCTTCCTGCCGCGGTTCGAGGGAGATTTCGGGGAGATTGGGCTCATAAGCCCGAATAACGCCGCGCACCTGAATCGCCCACTGGACACTATCTGCAGGAACCGGATCGACGTTCGGGTCGAAGACCTTGGCCTTCAGGGCAAAGCCGCCGGTCCGGGCGAACGCGTAGGACCGGATTCCGATACGGTCATCCCCTCCCACTTCCTCCCACCTCACCGCCGCGGAATCGTAGTGCAGCCACTCATATCGCAAATTCTCCATATCTCCGGAATAGGCAGGTTCGATGGCAAATTCAATCTCTCTTCTACGCTGTATGACTAATCGAAGCGAGTCAGGGACATAAGTCTCTATGAATAGGTTTCGAACGTGGATAAGCCAGCTGATCCTCACTGTGTAATTTGGGTCGGTTACTTCACAAATCACAGTATCGGTTCGCAGCGTGTCGAATCTCACCAGCAAGGTAGTGTCCCTCGCAACCGGTCGGCTGTTGTAGGTCCATTGATAGCTCATTTCAAAGCCATGGTTGTTCCTGGCCCGCACGATAAAACGAATGGTATCTTCTTGCAGTACGGTCAAAATCGAATCCTCGGGGTGTTTGTAGAAGACTTCAGGCCCTAAAACATCTGGTGCCATCCGGACAATAAGCCCGTCCAGTCCATTACCATCCAAGCGACTGGCAATGTGTCCGCCTATCACTACTTGATTTCCAACTTGCCTGATACCTCTGCTGAATGTATTCGGATAATCCAAAACTCCGGTCTCCTCAATTTCTCTTCTAAATCCCCTCATCCAGATGAATTCTCCGTTCAGATTAGTTCTGAGGGCGAATGGGTACCATCCAACATCAACCTCCGCAATAAACCCGGATAATGTGAATCCGTCTCGCAATTTGCCAATGCCAGCCACATTACCACTCATCGAAAGCGGTAGTTGATGCACCCTCTGCCAGTCAATTTCTCCATCATTGTTAATCTTTGCCAAAGCAGGCCTTCTTCTAATATACCTACCTTCAACTCGAATGGCATCTTCCGTGCCTATAACGAATCCTCCCTCGGTGGAGACTATTCCGGCCACCCATACGCTTAGTTCTCCTCGCAATATATTTGACCAAACAGGATTGATTTGGAAGTCCGTTCTAACTACCCATGGTCGGTGCCATCCATTGCTCCTAAACAAACCAGCAAACACCAATCCTCCCTCAGTCTCACGAAGTGAGGATATCGTGCAAGTATCTTGCTCATTTCCAGGCGCAAGCAAGTCGGCACGCCCAAGTGCCTCGCCATCTCCATCTATTCGTATAACGTGACCTACTGTGTGCATCATTTGATCCAGAGTTCGTTGGCCCGCCAATACGAATGACCCGTCTTTTAGTTCGATTACAGCTGAACATTTCCCCGGTCGGACGTATTCTCTTTGCCAAATCACTTCGCCATCGCTGGTTAATCTCACGGCAGAGAAATGGCCATCCCAATAGCCACCGGAATATCCGCCAGCAATGAAGTCACCGGCTTCGGACTGGATGATGCTGTTAAGGCGGCCGCTATTGACCAAGGTGCTCCATTCAATATTCCCTTCTTCGTCAAGACGTGCAATCAGCCCACGATCGAGAGAATAGCCGCAAATCACGTAGCCGCCTTCGGCAGGAATATAGAGGTCGCCAAACACTTCATTACCGCCGAGATGATATGTTCGCCATAGGTCTAATTCAGGCTGTGACTTGATATCTTGAGCCAATATGGCGAGCATAAGTACCAGTAGATTTATTGACTTCACTTTAGCCTCGTGTAGGTGAAAATTGGTGCATGGGGGGCGGGCAGAAATTGCCCGCCCCCCACTTTGAATTACCTGCCATTTGCCGAGGCAGACATTTCCAAGACTGTTCCACCCCAGTTAATAGTTCGATCCTGAGGTGAGAAGACCTCGTTTTGGCCTATCCAGAAACGATATGCACCTCCGCCATCCCACCACATGAACCGGACTCCTGCGGCTTGCGACGGCACATTTTGAATCGTCGTCGAGAAGACCTCATTGTTGATGTCAGGCCAGAGGACCCACACCTGCTCGCTGAGTGGTTCCCCGCTCGAATTGAGCAGTTGAACACCCCCCATGATGTTGTAGGGAGGAGCCTGACCAATCCATACAATCCGGATTTCGACATCCAGATCCGTCGCCCACGCACTCGGTGCGGCGGCGAGCGAGACGAGCATCACCAGCGCGGTAGCGATGCTGAGGAGCGTAAGTTTGCGTAGCATCTTGAAACTCGTTGTTGGATTCTGTTGGCATTGCGTGTTGCATTCGACGATGGCAGACGCGCCAAGGCGCTATCTGCCCGATCCAACTAAAGGCGGTCCGCGGACGGGGTGGCTCGAGGCGCCACCGGATGCCGGGGTGAGGGGCTGTGGTCTATTTGAAAGGTAAAGCCGAAGAGGGAGAGGCAGACGAGATGCTTCACTGCGTTCAGTATGACAAAGGGGCGTCCAATGACAGAGGCGCGTCCAATGACAGAGGGGCGTCCGGTGAGGCACGTGAAGGGCAGAGACCGGCTCACCCGACTGCCCTCGCGCGAAGGCGGCAGCAGTCAGGCAACGGCGTAGGAGTCCCCCCCCCCGACTCGTCTAATCTATTGAAAGGAAGTAACATGCAAGGAAAGTCAAGCAACTGTCCCTTAGATTCAATGCGATACTGCTCAAGGACTTCACTGTCTCGATATAGGGCAAAGTAACACCTTCCTTGCCCAAAAGCAAGCGGAAACGCTCCAACTCTCGATTAGTCTCTCGCCGGCTACGAGCGGCTTCGTCCGCCTATCACAAGTGGCGTCAGGTGAGGGCACCTGACCCCGCCATGCTTGTCTCGCGCTAAGCCGCCAAGAGCGCCGAGCAACAGGCTTGAGCACTTGAGCATCGAGCACTTCAACACTTCAGCCCCGCGCACTACCAGTAGTAATCCCCCCACTTGAACTTGATTCCCGCGCCGTGTTCGCGCAGTATCCACTTCACGTGGTCGATCTTCGTATCGCCGAGATGGATTTCGTATTTCTTGTTGAGGAAATACCACGAATACTCGACGTTGTTCTTCTCGAAGAGGTCAATCATTTTCTTCAATTCGGGCATTGACTCGAAGATCAGTTTCTTCATAGAGTTATCCAATTGGGATTGAGGCTGCTTTTCAGACCATAAGGTGGAAGAAGTCGCTTCCCATATCTTGCGCTTAATGGATTTTGCTTGTGAATTCCCGGTTATTCCTTACCGGCATCGGATTTTGCCGCTGTCGGCAAGGAATCGGTGGACTTGACCTCAGGGGACGAGGATTCAGATTTTGTTGCCGGCTCGCTTTTGGGGCTGCCCTTGGAGTTGCCTTTATAGTCCGTGATGTAGAACCCGCTGCCTTTGAAGATAAGTCCGGCGCCGCCCGAAACGAGCCGCGACAAGTGCCCATGGCAGACCGGACACTCAGTGCGGGGTGGCTCGGCCATAGATTGAAAATACTCGACGCGATGTCCGCAGTCGAGGCATAGATATTCGTAGGTTGGCATCTATGTTGAAAGATAAAGGGCAATTGACCCGATAGCATCACTTATACACCAGTCGCCCGTAGGTCGCCGGGTCGTAACTAATCGGCACCTGCCAGTCGGCGGAACTGTTCACTCGCTTCTGCTTGCGCCGAAAGTTCACCTGCCATTCGTCACCCCGCTGTGCCGACTCGACGCCTAACGCGGCTAACGGGATCGCCGCCTCAAGCGTCCAATTATCGCCGTTTCGGGTGGTCTTCACTTCATACGTGCCGCTCCATTTGAGGTCGGCTCCAGCCACCACACCACCGGCAACGCTGATTCTCTGATCCATCGGGATGCCGTTCGGATTGAAGTAGATTTGATAGTTGAAGACGGTATCGGCAACCTGAGGGGGCGTCAGAAAATAACCGACACAGTCCTCCCCATAGACCGGCCCGTCCGGCTTGTCGATTTTGGCAGCGAGCATATCCATTTGACTCTCCCGACATATTGCAGCAAGGTAAAGATGCTCTTGATCATAGGCAAAGTAAAACCGCGTCTCATCGGTTGCTGGTTCGTCTCCTGACGGGCCATATAGCCGACTCACCGGCGAACTCCAAACCGCCTCTTCGACGACGCCGTCGATGTTCAGTGTGCGTTCTGCCCGCCAGCAGATCGTCTCCCGCGATAGCATCACCGGCCGCGTCAGTTCAAAATCGCCTCCCACTTTGTAGGGCATCCGAATTGTAAATTTCGGTGCCGGGTAGAGCGGCCCGGTCGCCGTCAAATAGACACTCACCATCAAACTGTCGCCCGGCGGCAGACGGACTGGCAGATAAGCAGGTCTAATGCTCCAACCATTCGGCAATTCCCAGCGCAATGTGTCGCTCAGTGTCGCCTTGGGATTGAGGTTGCGTAGCCGAAACTCCCAGGCGACGTCGGTGAGCGGACTCTCATCAGTAACTTTCACGGGTGATTCAAACCAGACCGATTGCGCTTCGATCCGGTTGACAGTGTGCAGATCCTCGGCGGTTACTTCCTCCCACGGCAGCACCGAGCCTTTCTTTATCAGCGCAATGTGGATGCCTTCAGCGTTGATCGTCACCCATCCGAAATGATACATCAGACCGGTAATCCCCGGCGAGGTTGCGCCGCCCGAACTGCCGATACTGGTGTATTTGATGCCGTCGTATTCACCACAGAAATAGATGTGGAAATGCCCGGTAAAGACCGCATCGACGCCATTAGCCTTGAATATATCGTGCAGTCGGTCCGGCTTACCGAGCGCCAGCGACTCAAACCAAAACGGCTTGTGAAAGAAGACGAGAGTCTGTCGAGCCTTGCGACTAGCCTTAAGGTCTTTCGACAGCCAGTCGATCTGTTCCTGTGGAATCTGATTCGACGACTCCCACCGGCTGTTGTCGAGGATGACGAAGTGCACACCCTGGTAATCAAACGAGCGATAGGGTGGTCCTGCATAGCGATGGTAAAAGTCGAGCGACGGATCACCCGGCTCACCCCAGATATCGTGATTGCCGGGGGTGAGATGAACCGGTGCGGTGAGCGGTTTCAGCAGCGCGATATATTCGTCCCACTGCCGCTTCACTTCGACGGTATCGGCGGTGTAACCTTCGATCATATCGCCGACGTTGATGGTGAAGTCGGGCTTGAGGCGCTCGATTTCCCGGATGATATCTTCATAGACACCGGGCGTATGCCCGCCGGTTCGGTCGCCCAGAACTGCAAAGCGAACCGGTTCGTCTGAGGATGCTGCAAACGCCGAACCTGCACTCATAAGAAGCAGGCCGGTCGCTGCCATGATAAGGCAGGATTTATGATAACTCATTGACGTGACTTTTGCTAAGATGATGCCGTTGCTATCCCTGTGCTTGGATAGCGGTGATCGCAATTGTATAGACAATGTCTTCGACCAGGCACCCGCGCGACAGATCGTTCACGGGTTTGTTAAGACCTTGCAGCACCGGCCCGACGGCTATTGCCCGTGCCGAGCGTTGGACAGCCTTGTAGGCTGTATTGCCGGCATTCAAATCCGGGAAGATAAAGATGTTCGCCCGGCCGGCTACTGCAGAGTCAGGCAACTTGGTCCGGGCGGTCTCGATCGATATCGCCGCATCGTATTGAATCGGCCCTTCGACTTTGAGGTCGGGCGCTTTCTTGCGCACCAGGTCGGTCGCCTCGGCGACCCGTTCCACTTCCGGCCCAACTCCCGAAGTGCCGGTAGAATACGAGAGCATTGCCACCAGCGGCTCGAACCCAAACGCTTCTGCAGTAGTCGCCGACGATATCGCGATGTCGGCAAGTTCGGCAGCGTTGGGATTGGGATTGACCGCACAGTCGCCATAGACCAGGACGCGATCCTCAAGACACATGAAAAATACGCTCGAAACGAGCGAAATTCCCGCCTTGGTCTTGATGATCTGAAACGCCGGGGTGATGGTGTGCCGGGTCGTATGAACGGCTCCCGATACGAGTCCATCTGCGTCGCCCAGGTGCACCATCATCGTCCCGTAGTAAATCGGGTCTAACATTACGTCGCGGGCGTGATCACGGGTGATGCCCTTCGCCTCACGCAACTTGAAATAGGCCTCGGCGTAGGGCTCCAACCTGTCGCTCTGTGCTGGATCGATAATGAGTGCGCCCTCGATTGAAGCGCCGACGCGATTGGCAGCCTCGCGTATGGCTTTCTCTTCGCCGAGCAAGACGACGTCGGCCACGTTGTCCGCAATGACCCGCCCCACTGCTTTCAAGGTGCGTTCTTCACCTCCTTCGGGGAGGACTATCCGGCGACGGGCTGCCTGTGCCCGCTCGAGGAGATCATTGAGGAAGACCACCGGCGTCGTCCGCGGCGGACGTTTCAGTTCAAGGAAAGCGTCGATCCTGTCGCGCCGGATCCATCTCCGGGCGTCGCGATAAAGCGCTTCGACCTTTTCCTTGTCCCCCGCGTAGAGTGTAACCTCCATTTGATTCACCGCAACAGCGGCTTCGAAGGTGTCGTGCGGCACCGAAAGCACCGGGATATTGATCACTCCGGCGAGCCCTCCGATCAATTTCTTCACCGCCGGAGCCGGCTCGAATCCGCCGGTAAGCACGACGCCTGAGATATTGGGGTAGGTGCTCGATACCCTCGACACCATCGCCGCCAGAAGCATGTCCTCGCGGTCGCCGGGGGTGATCAGCAACATTCCTTCCTGCAAACGCTCAAGGACGTTGCCAATGGTCATCGCCGCGACTCGGGGTTGTGTTGCCAGGTTATTCAGATATTCCGAGCCGTAGAGCACCTTGGCGCCGATCTTTCGTGCAATCTCACCCAGTCTCGGCTTGCCGAGCAGGTCGCTATAGGGGATGATCCCGATAAGGTCGATGCCGGCGCGCTCGAACTCCTTCTCCAGAGCCGCCGTCACCCGGTTGTGCACCGCAGCCTCGACCTTGGTCACGATGACCCCGATGAAATCGCAGCCCCGCTCGTCGAATGACTCCTTGGCGGCTTTGACGAGTGCGACGATCTCTTCAGCCGACCGGCCATGCCCGCTGGCGACCATCAGCACCGGCGCATCGAGTGTTTTCGAGATGTCGGCATTGACGTCGAACTCGAGCGCGGACATGGCGCCGGAATAATCGGTTCCTTCGATAACCGTCACGTCGGGTGGCTCGCTGTTCGAGTGCGCCGCCCTTAGTATGCGGGTCAGCAGTTCATCGTTCGATCCCGAAGCCAGCAGCCGTCGCGCTTCGCCGGTGCCCATCGGGCTGAGGTGCTCCGGCTTGGCGCTTGGTGCAAAAAGCCGCCTCGCCAGTTCAACATCCTCGTCGCTGCCGGCCGTTTCGCCCCGGCCGATAGGCTTAAGATAACCGACCCGATCGACGCGCTCGGAGAGGACATTCAAGAGCCCGAGAGCAACCGCACTCTTGCCGCTGCGCGGCTCGGTCGAGGCTACATAGAGCGATTTCATTGCCGTTTGTCTATTCAATTGAAGGGCGGAATCTACCCCGCCAAAACCTGATTCTTGGAGGGTGGAATTTATCCCGCCCGCATATCTGTCTAATTCAATTTGCTGTGAATACTATCCGGCAACAGCCGTTCCAATTCGGGGTAACTTTCGCAGATACGAACTATGTCTGCCAGGTCCTTCAGGCGTTTGCCGGGACGCCGTCCTGGATCAAGCGCTGCCCGAATCTTGGCGGTCAGAACATCTTCGACCTTTGCCACTGGTATCTCATAGCCCATCACACTGCGCCTGACCGCCTGGTCTATGAACTTCTGATATTCCGGATCTACCTGAAGTTGAATCCGCAAGTCCGAATCTACTGCCGACAAGTTAATACTATGTTCAAAGCGATCGACCTTCCATTCGCGTCTGCGAGCCTGGTCTATGATATCCTCCAGGCTAGTCTCTTCTACGACGACATCGACATCGAGGCTGACCACCGGCTCCACATAGGCATTGACTGCCAGTCCACCAATCAAGCAGAAAGGCGTTCCCGTTTCATCGAGCATGTCCAGGAAATCCTGCAGAATGTCCCGCCGTCCCCCCGTGAGCGCGTTCAAAAATTCCCGCGCCGTCATATCACTGACCGTTCTGAGACTTCGCCTTCAACCGATCCTCAACAAACTTCGGGACAAAGCACTCGATCGTCCCGCCGTGGCGGGCTATCTCGCGAACGATAGATGAAGATAGGTAGGTATATTTCTCGTCCGGCATCAGGAATACCGTATCGAGCGAATGCTCCTGCTTGCGGTTCATAAGTGCCATCTGAAATTCATACTCGAAGTCGCTCACCGCCCGCAAGCCGCGAACCATCACCGTCGCGCCGACCTGGCGGGCGAATTCGACCACCAATCCGCTGAACTTCGCCACCTCGACATTGGCCAGGCCGGCGGTCGCTTCGCGCAGCATCGCCAGCCGTTCCTCAGTAGTGAAGAGCGTCGCCTTGGATGAATTGACCGCAAGCGTAACGATTACCCGGCTGAAGATGGCTGATGCCCGGCGGATGATGTCGATGTGTCCGTTGGTGATCGGGTCGAACGTGCCGGGATAGATGGCGGTCTTGTGAAGGTCTATTGTTAGCCCCTTTGATAGAAGGTGGATGCCGTTTCTACTCAAGTTAGCATTTCACCTTACCTATGGCAAGGTGAAGGCGCTGTCTCTTCCCGACTTGTGAGCCATTTCTATGTCTCTGCCGTCCAACAAATCCAGATACCTACAAACGCCGGAAGGTATCGTATATTATGAACGATTACCCCGAGGGCATAACCCTCATCAACGACAACAGGAATCAACCGGAATGATAACCGTTACCGAATCGGCCGTTCGCCAGGTCCGCACCCTTGTCGAGGAGCAGAAGGACGCTCCCCATCTCCGTATCGGCGTTCAGGGCGGCGGTTGCAGCGGCCTCGAATACTATCTCGCGCTCGACGACACCATCCAGACCGAAGACGAAGTCTATGAGTTCGGCGGCATCAAAGTGCTCGTCGATCGCCAGAGCCTGCCCTATCTGACCGGTTCGACGCTTGACTTCTCGAACGACCTGATGAACTCGGGCTTCACGTTTCACAATCCCAACGCCGCCCGCACCTGTGGTTGCGGCAAGTCGTTCTGCGGATGACCCGGCCGGTCCCACTCTCGCTTCTCGACAGCCGGCCGACCTACGAACCGGATGCTGTCCGGCCGCTCCGCGAGGAACTTATCGCCGTCGGGTTTCGGGAACTGCTGACCCCGGAGGAGGTTGACGCTGCACTCACGCTGCCGTCCGGCAACCCAACGACGACGTTGGTGGTCGTCAATTCGGTATGCGGCTGCGCTGCCGGAAATGCCCGTCCCGGCGCCGCTCTGGGTCTCCAGCACCGGGTGATTCCCGACCGCCTGTTGACGGTCTTTGCCGGTATGGAGAAAGCCGCAGTCCAGCGCGTGCGCGACTACCTCACCGGCTACCCGCCCTCCTCACCGGCAATGGCCCTCTTCAAAGGACCGCAACTGGTGCACATCCTCGAGCGAAGGGATATCGAGCAGATGTCCGCCGATGACATTGCCCTCTCTCTACGGGGAGCCTTCGGCCAGCACTGCGCCAAACCGGGTCCTTCGATCCCCCCCGAGGTTTTCGCGGGACTCGAAATGGTGAAGTATTGCGGGAGTAAGATACCGCTTTACAGGGGCTGAGTCAGTCTTGGAGGGTGACTTTCAGCCACCCCTTTGGGCTGGAGATGATACCCAACCTCCGGGCGCGATTTCAGAACCGTGGTTGACGATCCAAAATTTCGCCGCATACCCGTAACCGAACGCAACCTCTGGTTCCTCGAGCGGCAGATTCCCCTCTTCGGTCTGCTCGACTTCTTTCCGGCCGAAGTCATCGGCCCACCTTCGACCGGCCGACCACTGCCGGGATCGCCGCCGGTCCGCAAACTAACCATCGAGACCGACCAGGGCTGGACTTTCACAACCGACATCGTCGCCGACCAGAAGACTTTTCGCAACAGTTCTCGCAGTCGTGGCACTGGAAAGTGGGTCGTCCAAGCCAACCTAAAGCCGGGCGACGCGATCTTGATCGAACGTCTGGACGATTACAAGTATCGTATAAGCAAGGAACGTGGCGCTAACCTCAACCAAACCGCGCCCCAAATCGGCGGGGCTCTTTGAACCGATCGACATCCGCGCCTTTATCGAAGGCGACCTCTTTCGCGAGACGCCGTTCCGGGCCGCACTGCGGCAGGAAGATTGGTCGCGCTTCTCCGGCAAACGGGTGCTCGTCAAGGGCTGCGGCAAGGGCCCGGCAATTCCGCCCTGGGCCTGGATGCTCTTGCTCGCCCATCTGACTCCGGTAGCCGCAGCGGTGCTCTACGGCGAAGACTGCGACCCGATCGTGGTCTGGAAGCGCAGCCCATAATCCAACGGAAACATAGAGGATTCAACCGTATGACCACCTTAACATCGCACCTGAACGTCCTCGGGATGCACTGCCACGGCTGCGAGCGGTCGGTCGAAAACGCCATCAAACGCCTGCCGGGCGTCGTCTCGGCGAAAGCCGACGCAATGGCTAGCAAAGTCGAAGTCGCCTCGGATCAACCCCTCGATCCCGACGCCGTTCGCAAGGCTGTTGAAAGCGCCGGGTATATGTTTGCAGGCAATCAAGGCTAAGCAAGTTGCAGTCAACCCAGTGAGCAATTCTCCTCTACCCCCTGACCTCATAGACAGGATCGCTCACGCTCGTGACCTGACCGGCCGGCCGCGGTCGGAACCGCTGCTGCCCTACCGCTCGGTCGGGGAACTGCTCTCCCGGCGCGCCGCGGAAACGCCGTCCAAAGCCTTCATGATCTGGTATAATCGTGACGGAACCCGGGGAGAGTTGACCTACCACGACTTTCACCGACGCGTTATCGGCCGGGCAACTCTATTGGCACGGCTCGGAATCCGCCCGGGTGACCGGGTCGCGACTTATTCCGGCAACTTCCCTGAGACCGCACTAATCTACTTTGCTTGCTGGGCCTACGGCGCGACAGTCGTTCCTCTCTCGGTCAGCGAAGACGAAGCCCACCTCCGCTACATCATTCGTAATTCTGAGGCGAAATCGATCTTCACCCGCCCGGAATTGCTCGACAAGTTGCGCTCCATTCTAAGCGGCGGCGATGATCCGATCTCCATCCCACTCCAAGTCGAGCCTGTAGATGAGTCCGCCGAAGGCTACTTCCCGAATGATGCCGACCTACCCTTTCCCGACACCGAAGCCCTCATTGTCTATACCTCAGGCACCACCGGCAACCCGAAAGGCGTCCTGCTCGACCAGTACAATTTGCTCGTCGATGGTTTCGCGCTTGCCAGTCATCATCGCATCACCTCCAACACCCGAATGATGTGCGTTCTGCCGATTCACCATGTCAACGGGACTATTGTAACGATGGTAACGCCGCTCGTCGCGGGATCTTCGTTTGTGCTAAACGAACGCTTTTCAGTGCACCATTTCTTCCCTCGTTTGGCCGCCGAGGGCGTCGAGGTGGTCTCAGTCGTCCCGACACTGCTCGCATTTCTCCTTGAAGCAGATGCCTCGACCGACGGCCTGGACCTGAAACTTCACCACATTATTTGCGGCGCCGGGCCGCTGACGGTCGATCTGGCGATGCGATTCGAAATGCGCTACCACATTCCCATTGCTCACGGCTATGGCCTCTCGGAGACGACATGCTACTCGTGCTGCCTTCCGGTTGACCTGCCTACCACCGATCGCCGCTTATGGCTCTCGCAGCACGGCTATCCGGCTATTGGCCCGGCGCTGCCGGTGAATGAAATGGCGATTCACGATCCTGATGGAAAACCCATCAGACCTGGCGAACGAGGCGAGATCGTCATTCGCGGCCACAATGTGATGATCGGTTATTACCACAACGAACCGGCCAACCGGTCGGCGTTTGAGCATGGGTGGTTTCGTTCCGGTGATGAGGGCTTCTTTCTCCCCGGACCAGACGGCGAGCCTTACTACTTCATCACCGGGCGGTTAAAAGAACTGATCATTCGCGGAGGGGTGAACATATCGCCGCTCGAAATCGACGAAGTGCTTATGGCGCTCCCGGGCGTTCGAGCCGGTATTGCGGTGGGCTTTGAACATGATCTATATGGCGAGGAAGTTGGAGCCTATGTCCAGCCGGACGGCGGGCAGGCATTAACCGCTGAGGCGATTATCGCAGCCTGCCGCCAAGCGCTTCCTTTTGCCAAATGTCCTAAAGTAGTCATATTTGGCGACCAAATGCCGGTAACTTCAACCGGGAAGTATCAACGGAACAAGTTGAGACCGCTCTTCGCGGAATATCGGACAGGGCGGTTTTCGGATGGCAAGGGACGGTAGGTAGGTCTTGGTTCGCAATATGCAATGCAGGTCAGCATCAATCTGGCATCTGACTTCCGCTCCTAAAATGCTCCCAACCCCCTCCGGTAAGCGGCAGGGTAGAACCATCCGAATGCTCGACGACAACCGAACCCGGTTCACCGGTTAGCACTTCACCGATGCAGACGACAGGGGTAAGATGCGGCCGGGAGAGATGAAAACGCTCGACCCGACGCGTTGCTTCCGGCGGCACTGCAAAGAGCAATTCATAGTCCCCTCCCGCGTCAAGCACCCAGCGTTTCGGATTGAAGCCTTCGGCCGATGAGAATGTCTTCAGGGCTTCCGATATTGGAAGAGCCGCCTCCCGGATCATCATCTTGACCTTGCTTGCAGATGCCATTTGCCGCGCTGCGACGGATATGCCGTCCGAGAGGTCGATAGCGGCGTGAGCCGTCCGGGTCCTCGCGAGCAGTTGTCCCCACTCAACCCGCGGTTCGGGGCACAAGTACTTCTGTATGAGTGAATCGCGGTCTGCTGTCACACCTGAAATGTTCCCTATACCACCTTCCCTTCTTCTATCAAGAATCTTCAATCCGGTATCGGCGTCGCCGAGGGTGCCGGTCACGTAGAGAAGATCTCCGGGCCGGGCGCCCGACCGGTAGAGCACTTCGTCGCGACGCATTCGGCCGGTTAGCGTCAGCGTCAGCGAAATGCGGTCGGGATGGCGCGAGACGTCGCCCCCGACGAGGTTGACGCCGAATCTCGAAGCAAGGTCGCCAAGTCCACTATAGAACCGCTCGATCCATTCGCTCGAAGTTTCCATCGGAAGCATCAAAGCAACGAGGGCATCCTGCGGCTCGCCTCCCATCGCAGCGATGTCGGAGAGGCTGACGGCGAGCAGTTTGGTGCCGACGGATTCGGGGGGACAGACGGCGCTCAGGAAGTGGACGCCGTCGGTCAGGACATCGGTGGTGAGGAGAAGCGCGCTCTTGCCGGGGCCGCGGACAACGGCGCAGTCGTCGCCGATGCCCTTAAGGAGCCGCTTCGCGGCAGGGCGCCTAAGCTGTGCCGCGAGGGCGATGATGTCGCGTTCGGTCAGAATAGGGGTTGTAGTGAAAAATCGTCGCTTCGCCACAGGACGTGCGAATCGTGAGATTGTTGAGCCCCCAAACCCGTCTATGTTGCAATGTTCGCTTCATACCATATAACCTAATGCTTCCAAGATCAGAAATCAAGCGTTAACGGCAAGGAATTTCCATCGACCACATCGCCTACGCTGGCGGTGCACGGCAAGCAGACGGATATGGAACTATAAGTCCGTAGTTATAGGCTTGACCGGTAAAAGGGATTTATTGGGCTTGTGCAACCTTGGATAACGGCATATATTACACGCAGTATACAGGCAGATCGATAAGCTCACGTGCCGGCCTCACCTTCAGTTTGTATCATGTTGATAAATTGTCGGAATTTGGCATCGTTACCGCGAAGACAGGAACCCAGTCAAGCCAATCCTGTCTGTATCCCCGTCTGCACGGGGATGATGAAATAGAGGCATTTCATTATTTTCTCATGCAGATACTACTTGGTGCAGTTAGTTCTTGTCTTCTCTCCCCTGCTTCGCGGGGGGGGATAAAGGGGGGGTAATTCTGGATTGATCCATATTCCCCCCCGCAGAGCGGGGGGACGTGACAAGATGAAACTGCACCTATCAGTAGCATCAGAATCAGCATCCGCATCCACCCTTGCCATTAGTTCGCATATCGATCGCCATTGCCCTTCTCGGCGCGCTTGCTTTCGGCATTGCCAGCATCGCGCGAAGGGACGATGAACCGCGAAGACCCTCCGGAGTCCGCACGGTAGCCGTCTGGGTTCAAATGCCCGGTCCGGCACGCATTATGCAGTCGCTCGAGTTCACCGGCGACATCCTGCCGATGCGCGAGACATGGATACATTCCCGCGTTCAAGGCTGGGTCGCGGCACTCCACGCCGACCTTGGCGACATCCTTTCCAAAGGCGCATTGCTCGCACTCATCGACACCACCGAACTCGCACTGGCCCGGCAGCAGGCCGCAACCCGGCTCGCCAAAGCCCGTGGTGACCTGCAGCGACTCCAGGGACTCGCGGAGCGGCAAATGGCAGCGACCAAGATGTCAGCAATGCCGTAACGGCGCTCGAGATCGCGCAAACCGAGTTCGATCAGGCTCGCCTTAGGCTGGACTATGCCCGGATAACTACCCCCTACCGCTCGGTCGTTACCCAACGCTCCGTCGATCGTGGCACACTGGTGCAGCCTGGCTCGACGCCGCGGGATGGGACGATATGGACAGGCAAATCTCCGCAGCGTGGGGCGCGGAGTGCATTCTGAGTTTCAGCTCAGCGGCTTGATCTACTGCGCCCACTGCGGCGGAGGGGGGGTGTGGCAAAACATCTACACTTCTACACTTAATATGAGTATCTAATTGGGGGATAATAAGATACGGGGTGCAGGAAAGGTGCAGGAAGGGTGACGGTAGATGACTGAAGGGACTGAATGAGGTGTAATCTCGAATAGGAGATCGGCAAGCGACAACAACCGCCCGAGTGAGTTCAAGCGCCTGTCCCCGAGCAGGCGGGGATCGGCCGGGTGGTTTGGATGGAGGTGGGAATTTAGGGAACGAACCAGATCAATTCTGCT
>Ga0194120_10002406_pt1 | contig 32228 bp, 31 predicted proteins | sample TA2MahCa65mmetaG_FD_148642 | JGI IMG/M metagenome (GOLD analysis project Ga0194120, IMG submission 148642) | Freshwater microbial communities from Lake Tanganyika, Tanzania - TA2015019 Mahale Deep Cast 65m | ecosystem: Environmental > Aquatic > Freshwater > Lake | place: Tanzania: Lake... | reverse complement strand
AGCTTGGCGTATTGATTTCTAGGACTAAATCTAAATGGTTTTGGGGCCAGTTAGCATCAGAACTGATACGAATTACTTTAGAGCCGTCGATTTGAGTCTGGGTTTGAAAGCGTAATCGCGAAAACTCATAATGCCAGGCAATGCCGTTGTCATCGAATTTATCGGGAGCTGCCAGACGCACAGCTAAGTTCTCTGGATTTTCACCGAGAGCAGGGATTAGAGGCGCCTCCGCTAAAAAGCTTTGGCCATTGTTGATGCGGACGGTCACCGGGCCAATAGTGGCTGCTTGGCTCGCCGGGGTGTGTAATAAGCTGGCAATAACCAGCGGCAAATACCTTAAGGAGGGGGTAATGCTACTGGTCATTTGAGATACTAATGAATTACAGGTATTCGCGAATTAGTACTTCAGCGATTTGCACGCTGTTAAGTGCCGCGCCTTTGCGAACATTATCGCCTACCACCCATAAATCGATACCGTTGGGATGCGAGATATCTTCACGAATACGGCCCACGAAGACATCGTCTTCCCCGGCAGATTCAGTCACAGCAGTGGGGTAGCCACCATTGACGCGTTCATCAAGCACGGTAACACCAGGCGCTTTACTTAATAGTTCACGGACCTGTGCAGCCGAAATCTTGCTCTTGGTTTCGATGTGTACTGCTTCGGAATGACCAAAAAATACGGGAACACGTACCGCGGTCGGATTGACCTCAATGCTGTCATCCCCCATGATTTTGCGGGTTTCCCAGACCATTTTCATTTCTTCTTTGGTGTAACCGTTATCCATAAATACATCGATTTGTGGCAACACATTAAAGGCGATCTGTTTTGGATAGACGCTAGGCGTTACTGGCTTGGCATTCAATAAATTAGCGGTTTGGGTAGCCAGTTCTTCAATCGCCTCTTTACCGGTTCCGGAAACGGCCTGATAGGTAGCGACGTTAATGCGACTGATACCGACTGCGTCATAAATCGGTTTTAACGCGACCAGCATCTGAATGGTCGAGCAATTCGGGTTGGCAATAATGCCGCGGTTTTTATACTCGGCTACTTTTTCCGGATTCACTTCTGGAACTACCAGCGGAATATCATCTTCATAACGAAACTGTGAGGTGTTATCGATCACTACGCAACCGGCGGCCGCAGCTTTAGGTGCATATTCAGCCGATACCGAAGCACCGGGTGAAAACAGGCCAATCCGTACTTTTGAAAAATCAAACGTTGCCAGATCTTCAACCACCAAGGAGCCGTCTTTAAACGGAATACGTTTGCCCGCTGAGCGTTCACTGGCCAATGCATAGACTTTTCCAACCGGAAAGTTACGTTCTTCCAGAATCGAAATCATGGTTTCACCGACGGCACCGGTTGCACCGACTACGGCAACATCATAAGTTTTAGACATGCTTAGGCTCCTTGCAGGGCTTTAACGACAGCATCACCCATTTCTGAGGTGCTAACTTTTATCATTCCGTCTGAATAGATATCAGCCGTTCGGACATTGGCATCCAGCGCACTATTCACAGCGTGTTCGATACGGTCTGCCGCCGCGGTTTCATTAAAGGTGTAGCGCAACATCATAGCGACCGACAAAATAGTGGCCAAGGGGTTGGCAATGCCTTTACCGGCGATATCGGGAGCTGAGCCATGAATAGGCTCATACATGCCTTTGGCATTGGCATCCAGCGAAGCTGAAGGTAGCATACCAATCGAACCGGTCAGCATAGCGGCAGTATCAGACAAAATATCACCGAACATATTGGTAGTGACCATCACATCGAATTGTTTAGGCGCGCGAACCAACTGCATCGCTGCGTTATCGACATACATATGCGACAGTTCGACATCAGGATATTCTTTGCCGACTTCTGTCATCACTTGACGCCATAACTCGGTCACTTCCAGTACATTGGCTTTATCCACCGAGCAGAGTTTTTTATGACGTTTTTGGGCAATACGGAAAGCGGAGTGGGCAATACGACGAATTTCAGACTCGCTGTAAATTTTGGTATTGAAAGCCTGGCGTTCGCCATTTTCCAAAACCCGGGTGCCGCGTGGCTGACCAAAATAAATGCCACCGGTCAGTTCGCGCACGATCATCAGGTCCAGACCGGATACGATTTCAGGCTTCAGGGTCGATGCCGCTACCAGTTGTGGATAGAGGATGGCTGGGCGCAGATTGGAAAACAAACCCAGCTCGGAACGAATTCCCAGCAGGCCGCGTTCAGGACGGACTGCATGCGCAAGAGGCTCCCATTTGGGGCCGCCGACGGCACCCAGCAATACGGCGTCAGCGTTTTTGCACAGGTTAAGGGTTTGTTGTGGCAGCGGTGTGCCGAAGGCATCATAGGCCGCACCACCGACCAGAGCGTTTTCAAATGTCAGGCCCAGCCCCATATCTTCGTTTAAAAAGCTCAATACCTTAATGGCTTCAGCCACAATTTCCGGGCCGATACCGTCACCGGGTAAAACTGCAATTTTTCTGCTCATGTTCTTACCTAAATGTCTAAAGTCTTAAGCGTTTCTGAAAAGCCAGGGCGCACGTTTGGCCCGCTCGGTTTCATACGCTTTAATTCTGTCTGCGTGTTGTAGCGAAAGGCCGATATCGTCTAGCCCGTTTAATAAACGGAAACGACGGTTTTCATCGACCGCAAACTGAATCACGCGTCCTGAGGGGGTGGTGATGGTTTGCACTTCCAGATCAATTTGTAATTGATAACCCGTTTCGATTTCTTTGAACAAGCTGTCGACGAGTTCCGGACTCAGCACGATAGGGAGAACGCCGTTTTTGAAGCAGTTGTTAAAAAAGATATCGGCAAAGCTTGGGGCAATAATGGCTCTAAAACCATAATCTTCTAAGGCCCAGGGCGCGTGTTCACGTGATGAACCACAGCCAAAGTTTTCACGGGTCAATAATATTTGCGCGCCTTGAAACTGGGCTTGATTCAGTACGAAATCCGGATTCAGCGGGCGGTTACTGCAGTCCATCTCCGGTTCGCCGCGATCCAGATAACGCCATTCGTCAAACAAATAAGGGCCAAAGCCGGCACGACGGATCGATTTTAGGAATTGTTTAGGAATAATCGCATCGGTATCGACATTGGCACGGTCCAACGGAGCGACCAAAGCATTCAGTTGCGTAAAGGCTTTCATGCAGATGCTCCTTGTTCTTCGGCGACATTGACGAAATGACCGGCAATTGCCGCTGCGGCTGCCATAGCAGGGCTGACCAAATGGGTGCGGCCGCCATAGCCCTGACGACCTTCAAAATTGCGGTTAGAGGTCGAGGCACAGTGTTCGCCGGCTTCCAGGCGGTCCGCATTCATCGCCAGACACATCGAGCAGCCGGGGTCACGCCATTCAAAGCCCGCGGCCAGAAAAATCTGATCTAGGCCTTCTGCTTCTGCTTGCTGTTTGACTAAGCCTGAACCTGGCACGATTAAAACCTGCTTAACACTGGCGGCTTTTTGCCGACCTTTAATTACGCTGGCAGCCTGACGTAAATCTTCGATACGGGAATTGGTACAAGAGCCAATAAAGACACGGTCGACAGCAATATCGGTAATTTTTTGATTGGCCTGCAAGCCCATGTATTGCAACGCGCGCTGCATACCTTCACGTTTGACGGCGTCGGTTTCTTGTTCAGGATCAGGTACAGCGGCATCAACGGCTACCACCATTTCCGGCGATGTGCCCCAGGTGACTTGCGGTTTGATCTCAGCTGCAATTAGTTCGACCACTTTGTCGAATTTTGCGTCACTGTCTGAGTGCAGACGCTCCCAGTAGCGTACCGCCATATGCCAGTCATCGCCTTTAGGTGAATAAGGACGGTCACGGTAATACTCAATCGTAGTCTCATCAACAGCCACCAAACCAGCGCGGGCGCCTGCTTCAATCGCCATATTACAGACGGTCATCCGTCCTTCCATGCTTAAAGCACGAATCGCTGTGCCCGCAAATTCTATGGTGTAGCCTGTGCCACCGGCGGTGCCGATGGTGCCAATAATCGCCAGCACAATATCTTTAGCGGTGACGCCAGTGCCGACCTGACCATTGACCTTGATCAGCATGTTCTTGGCTTTTTTTTGCACCAGACACTGGGTGGCCAGGGCATGTTCGACTTCGGAGGTTCCAATACCAAAGGCCAGGGCTGCAGAGGCACCGTGGGTTGAGGTATGGGAGTCGCCACAGACCACGGTCATGCCAGGTAAGGTTGCACCTTGTTCTGGGCCGACGACATGGACGATGCCTTGGCGGATATCACTCATATCAAATTCAGTGATACCGAATTCAGCGCAGTTTTTATCCAAGGTGTCGACTTGTAAACGAGAAATCGGGTCAGCGATGCCTTGATCACGATGATTGGTCGGTACATTGTGATCAGCCACCGCCAGATTGCGTTCGAGTCGCCAAGGCTGGCGACCGGCAAGACGCAAGCCGTCGAAGGCCTGTGGCGAAGTCACTTCATGCAGTAACTGGCGATCAATGTAAATCAGGCACGAGCCATCATCTTCACGATGAACGACATGATCGTCCCAGAGTTTGTCATATAAGGTTTTACCTGCCATTGCTCTATCCGCTTAAGCCAGTACGGCCAATAATTTTGCCGTAATATCGGCAACAGAACCTACGCCTGGAATCGAGGCGAATTGGGCTGATTGTCCGGCAGCTGAATAAAAGCCTACCAATGGTTTGGTTTGTTGATGGTAGACCTCTAAGCGCTTACGAACTGTCGCTTCTTGATCATCATCACGCTGAATCAAAGCTTCGCCCGTCACATCATCGACACCCTCTTGTTTTGGTGGATTAAAGATCACATGATAAGTGCGGCCTGATGCCGGGTGTACGCGACGACCACTCATGCGTTTGATGATTTCTTCGTCATCCACACTGATTTCGATGACATAGTCCAGTTCAACGCCCATGTTGGCCAAGCCTTCAGCTTGAGCAATCGTGCGTGGGAAACCGTCTAATAAATAACCGTTATTGCAGTCGGCTTGGGCAATGCGCTCTTTAATCAGTCCCAAAATGATTTCATCCGATACCAGTCCACCGGCATCCATCACTTTTTTAGCTTCGATGCCTAGCGGTGTGCCTTCGCGGACAGCGGCACGCAGCATATCGCCGGTAGAAATTTGCGGAATCGCGAATTTTTCAGTGATGAACTGTGCTTGGGTGCCTTTTCCAGACCCCGGACTACCTAACAGGATAATGCGCATATCAAAAACTCCAGATCATTAAGGCCAGCGCCTTTTAGAAAACCGTTAATTCGTGACGGTTGATGGATAAAAAAGAGGCGTATTGTAACGAAAAAAACCGCTGACTGACAGACGCTGAGTCTTATCAGGGCGATAGATGATACGGACAAAAGCTCGGGGATTACTTAAATCAGAACCGCAAAACTGAATAAGCGGTAACAGGTGTTTTGAATCAGCTTAATTGAGGCCAAGTGATTGAGCTTACTTTTATCACTTAGCACTCGTTTAAGCTGAGACTGTGGATAATCTAATTTATTCGGTTACTTGCTGAATACCATCCAAGAACCACTTAGGCTGTTGGCTATGTTTAGAGCGGATGAAATGCCAGACTTCACTGATTTTTTCCACTGGGCTATCATTTTCACGCAGGCTAACTTCAAACAGTACGCTGGCTTCCCAGTCGTTGCCGACCTCTTGTACATCCAATAATTCCGAAGTTAGCTGCAGGATTTCGGTTTTGTTGGCAGTGGTCGATGCGCGTAATTGATCTTGAATTTCTGCAAATACTTTGTCAGTGGTCAGACCACGAATCGCAGCCAGATCGGCTTTATCCCAAGCCGATTGCAAATATCGGTAGGCGCTTTCAGCACCTTTCATAAAAGCTTCTCGGTCAAATCCGACAGGTACTGTGTGATTCGCCTGATTAGGTACGGGTTTGTTTTTGCCAAACAACACGTCGGTTTCAAAGCCAGTGTTGGATGGACGACCGTAAGTTTCGTTATATTCCGGCTCAACAGGCGCATGGGTGTTGCGTTGGTAGCCAGAGTTGACAGGCTGATTCTGTGGCGCTTTGGCAGCAAATAACTTTAACAGCAAATAACCCAGACCGACGATCAGCAGAATATCCATGAAGTTAATGCCCTCGAAAGCCCCTCCAAAGAATAAAGAACCCAGAATGCCGCCAAGAGCCAGACCACCCAGCATGCCCATCAGGCCGCCACGACCTGCCCAGTTTTGTCTGGCTGCCTGGTTTTGAGCAGCCGCCTGTTGTTGGCGTGAAGCTTGCGCTGAGGGATTGCTCTGCTGCATGGGTGAAGGGGTTGGACTGACTGAGCGTTGATACGGAGCACTATAACTAGGTCTGCTCCCAAACGAGCTACCACCACCCATACGTTTGGCGTTCGCTTCTTCGATGCCAGCCATTAACAGGCAAATGCCTAAAATATAAGAAAATACCCGAACTGATTTTCTATTCATGAGTGTTGATACCTTTAGGTGAACAGTGATGCGGTGATAATTGGTGTGAAATTGTTTTTTTCAAGTAGAATACCTGCGAAAGTTTGATTTAACAAACCTTTACTATCGAGCCGAAGCTTACCAGGTTAACCACTTCATGTCGCAACGTCTTCGTCAATTGTTAGTGCTTATGCTGATCAGCCTGCAATTTGCTGCGCCCTGGGTGCACGCGCATATTGGCATTGGGACCGGTCTTCAAGCCGGTTTGCATATTCATGAACTTGAAGTCTTCAACCAGAGCGTTGCCGAACCGTCTTTAGATACAACTGATTACCAAGCGGTCAGTGATGATCAAGGGGTGATTGATCTGGATTCGGCGATTAAGCCCATACAGCATACGCATGATTTTCTGGCCATCGTCAGTTGGCAGCTGGATCAGTATTTGCTGGATTTAGATCGTCAACCGCAATCTGCTCGCTTTTACCCTCCCGCATTTAGCACGCCTGCTATCCCACAACTCGAACTGCGGTCTCCCCGCGCACCCCCCGTTTAATTTGCTTAGTCTGAAGTCCGCTTCAGAGAGTAATGCCGCTGTGCCTGTTAAGGCCAAAAAAACGTTTTTAAATTGGAGTTTGATATGACAAATCGTCGTCATATTCGTTATAGCCTGTTAGGTCTAAGTCTGTTCACGCATTTGTGTTTTGCGCAGAGCATCATGCCCGTGGATGGGATTAATCATGTCGATCCAATTGAATTGGATCAGAACTTGAGTCTTTCGCAATTAGTTGAGCAAACCCTGGAGAAATATCCTGATCGTTTAATCAACGAAGCCCTGCAAAATCAGGCAGACGCCTGGCAGACGCGGGGTGATGGCTGGTTTGCCGGATCGCAAGCCCTGGCTCTTGATTACAATTCCGATAAAGTTGCCGATGACAGAGGTTCGCGTGAAATCAGTGGTCAACTGGAGTTCACGATCTGGAATTGGGGACAGCGTTCCGCAGCGCAGGAGATTGCTGAACGTTCGCAACAATTTGCCGCCAAACAATCTTCCGCAGTCAGAATAGAAGTAGCCGGTCTGGTGCGCAGTGCGCTTTGGGAGATGGCACTGGCGGAAAGTCGTGTCGAAATAGCTCGCTATTATTTGGATATTTCCAGTCAGTTGCTGGATAAGGTCAAACGACGTGTAGATCTCGGCGATCTGGCACGCGCAGATTTATTATTGGCTGAAAGTGAGCATTTACATAATCAATCGCTTTTGAATCAGGCCGTCGCTGAACTTATGCACAGTCGTAAAAACTACAGCACGCTCACTCAGTCCAGCCATGTGCCGGTCAACTACAAAGAGACTCTAAGCCCTCTAAGCAAAATCGAGCCGAATCATCCTTTATTAGATGCGATCAATACGTTGGTGGAGCGTAAGCAGGCCAGCATCGAATGGGCGAAGACCACCGACACCATAAATCAACCCAAGCTACATTTTGGGGGCAGAACGACTCGTGACCATCGTGCAATGGACGACATTCAAACTGCCAGTGTTGGCGTGGTGATACCGTTTGGTCACAGTACCTATGATGCGCCAGAGGTTGCGGCGAGTTATGCAGAGCTCAATCAGGTAAAAGCCGCTCGTGAACATTTGATGCGGGATTTGGAAAAAAAGTTACATGAAGCCGAGCATATGTTGGATGTCACTCGACAAGAATTAGCGATAGCGATTCGGATGAAAGAAATTGCTGAAACGCATTTGAATATGACCCAAATCAGCTTTTCTTCGGGTGAAATCAATTTACTGGATTTATTAAAAATTCAGGCGCGCAGTCTTGAGGCGATTCGTAATGCTAAAGAACAGGAAGTTAAGTTGCAGCGTTATATAGCCCTTTACAATCAAGCGGTAGGAGTCATGCCATGACAGCTTGTGGCTTGAGATGTTACCCTGTCTGGCTATTAGGATTAGGGATCGGTCTCGGTTTTGCGCCCATGCTGGCTGCCGAGGGTAATCGCAGCTTACACTTGACGCCCGAACAGCAGCAAAAAGTGGGTGTGCAGATTTCTAAAGCAGGCTCGGCAACCATTCATCAGAGTGTTCTGGCGCCTGGAAAAATTGTAATTAATAACGATCAGATTGCGCATGTCATTCCTCGCGTTGCCGGGGTCGTGCGTGAAGTGCGCAAATCCACCGGTGACACAGTTAAAAGCGGTGAATTATTGGCCGTACTCGAAAGCATGGAGATTGCCGATGCCAGTGCCAGTTATTTTTTGGCTGAGGCCAGAAGAAAGTTGTTGGAAGCCTCATTCAAACGTAAGGAATTACTCTGGAAAGAAGAAATCGTTTCCAAACAAGCCTATCAGGAGTCATTAGGGGCATTGGCTCTGGCTCAGGTTGAAGAGCGTTCGGCGCTGCAAAAACTGGTTGCGCTGGATATGCCAATCGCCAAGTTAAAACAGCAGTCGCTCAATCAAAGCCAAAACTTAAGTCGTTACGAAATTCGGGCGCCATTTAGTGGCCAGATTATGGAGCGCGATATCGTTTTGGGTGAGGCAACCCAGCCTGATGTTCCGGTTTTTGTATTGGCCAATCTTGATACGGTTTGGGTAGAGTTAAATGTCTATCCTAAGGATTTGGACAGAATTCGTATTGGCCAACAATTGCGAGTGACTACGGCTAATAAATCAGCTAAGGCCAGAATTATTTACATCCGTCCCCTGGTCAACGAAGAATCCAGAGCCACAACCGTCAGGGCTTTGTTAGACAACCACGATCAGCATTGGCAGCCCGGTTTGTTTGTGAGTGGCGAGATTCTGGCTGAACAAACTGAAGCTCCGGTTGTCGTGGCTCATGATGCCTTGATGACGCTGCATAATCGTGAGGTAGTGTTTGTCCAAGAAGGTGATAAATTGAGTGTGCGACAAGTGATTACGGGTGCGCGAGACAGTCACTGGGTTGAAGTTCTGCAAGGATTACAAGCCAATGAAGCCTACGTTTCGGCGGGTGCCTTTGTTTTAAAGAGTGAGCTGGAAAAAAACCAGTTTACTGAGGAATAAGAGGCTCTATGCTGGAATCTCTATTAAGAAGCGCGATCCGCAATCGGGTCACGGTAGTCCTTTTAACCCTGATGCTAGTGATTTGGGGTGGCTATTCCTTGCTTAATCTGCCGATCGACGCTGTGCCGGATATCACCAATCAGCAGGTACAAATCAATGCGGTTTCACCGGGTTTGTCGCCGGTCGATATTGAAAAGCAAGTCACTTTTCCGATCGAAACCGCCTTGGCGGGTATTAAGGGTCTGGATTACACTCGCTCGTTGTCGCGTAATGGTTTTGCACAAGTCACAGCGGTGTTTCAGGATGATGTGGATATCTATTTCGCGCGCCAGCAAGTGACTGAACGTCTGGGTGATGCGCGGGCTAATTTTCCACCCGGAGTTGATGTCCGAATGGGGCCAATCGCAACCGGTCTGGGTGAAATTTATATGTGGTCGGTGGAGTTTGCTCATCCTCAGGGTGTGGGGGCAGAACTAAAGGCCGAGCAGGCCGGTTGGCAAGCTGATGGCAGCTATCTGACACCTGAAGGACAGGTCCTCAAGACTGAAAATGAACAGGCGACTTATTTACGTACCGTTCAGGACTGGATCGTTAAACCTTTGGTGAAAACGGTGCCAGGTGTAGCCGGTGTCGATGTGATAGGTGGTTATGCCAAGCAATATCATATCCAACCCGATATTACCCGGTTACTGGCGTATCACCTGAGTATGTCGGATTTGATTAATGCCTTGGAACGCAATAATACGAGCATCGGTGCCGGCTACATCGAAAATCGTGGCGAGGCCTATCAAGTCCGATCGGATGGTCGCATTCTGAGCGCTGCAGAGCTGGAAAATATTGTGATTGGCTCCCGTGATGGCACACCCATTTATATCCGGGATGTGGCTGATGTCGGTATCGGGCGCGAGTTGAGAACCGGTGCGGCCAGTAAAAATGGTGAGGAAGCCATTATTGGAACGGCATTAATGCGCATTGGTGAAAATAGTCGCACCGTTTCAGAGGCAGTGGATGAACGTCTCAAAACCATCGATAAAGTATTGCCTCCCGATGTGGTTTTGAAAACAGTCTTAAATCGTACCCATCTGGTGGATAAAACCATCAAAACTGTCCGTAATAACCTGTTGGAAGGGGCAACACTGGTTATCGCTATCTTGTTCTGGGTACTGGGGAATTTGCGAGCGGCTTTAATCACCGCCGCCATCATTCCTTTGGCGATGTTAATGACGGCTATCGGCATGGTGGAAGGGCAGGTTAGTGGCAATTTAATGAGCCTGGGAGCCTTGGACTTTGGCTTAATTGTCGACGGCGCGGTCATTATTGTCGAAAACTGCTTGCGCCATTTAGTTGAACGTCAGCATGCATTGGCAAGACCTCTGACTCTTCAGGAAAGACTGGAAGAAGTGGCTTTGGCGACTAAACAGGTGATAGAACCCTCGGTATTTGGACAGGCTATCATTATTACGGTCTATCTGCCTATCCTGAGTCTCAGTGGTATAGAGGGCAAAATGTTTCATCCTATGGCGGTGACTGTCATTTTTGCTTTGATCTCGGCGTTCATTTTGTCACTGACCTTTGTTCCGGCTGTGATTGCTTTGGCGTTTGGCGGCGAGATGACGGAAAACGAGAGCCGTTTTATTGAAAAACTGAAGGCTTGGTATGTGCCTTTGTTAAGTCAGTCACTGGCTAAGCCGCGTCCGATTTTAATCAAGGCCGGCGCCGTCTTAGTTGTGAGCTTGTTGCTCACACCTTTGTTGGGACAAGAGTTTGTGCCGACACTGGATGAAAAGAATTTGGCCATTCAAGCCTTGCGTATCCCCAGTACCAGTTTGCATCAGGCCTTAACGATGCAATCGCAGTTGGAAAAAACCCTGATTGAATTTCCAGAGGTGGATTATGTCTTTAGCAAAACGGGTACTGCGGAAATGGCGACAGATCCTATGCCAGTCAATGCCACAGATACCTTTGTGATGTTAAAACCGGAAGCGGAATGGCCAGATAAAGGAAAATCCAAGGCTGATCTGATTAGTGAGATTGAGTCAGGTTTAAAAGGCTTGCCAGGCAGTTTGTACGAGTTCACCCAGCCTATACAGTTAAGGTTTAATGAATTAATTGCCGGTGTTCGTGGGGATGTAGCCGTTAAGCTCTATGGGGATGACTTTACCGTCATGGAGCCACTGGCGCAGCAAGTCAGCCAGATTTTGCAAGCTATTCCCGGCGCGGAAGATATCAAAGTCGAGCAAACCAATGGTCTGCCAACCTTAAGTATCAATATCGATAGAGCTGCAATTGCACGTTATGGATTAAATATCAGTGAAGTTCAGGATGTCATTGCAGTGGCTATAGGGGGACGGGAATCCGGATTGGTGTTTGAAGGGGACAGACGCTTTCCCTTAGTGGTGCGTTTGCCTGAATATCTTCGAGCGGATCCTGAAACCTTGAAAAACTTGCCGGTGCCATTGCCGACTCAACATAATTCAGCCAAGCCAGCAGCATTTTTGCCTTTAGCTGAGATTGCCCAGATAGAGATCAAAGAAGGTCAGAATCAGGTTAGTCGGCAAAATGGTAAGCGCTTAGTGGTGGTGCAAAGTAATGTGCGTGGTCGCGATATCGGTTCCTATGTGCTGGAAGCAAAAGCACGGGTTGCGTCAGATCTGAAGCTTCCTCCCGGTTATTGGATTGATTGGGGTGGGCAGTTTGAAAATCTAGTCAAAGCCAAACAGCGCTTGCTGATCATCGTACCCATTTGTTTTGCGATGATTTTTTTCCTGCTATTCAGTGCTTTCAAATCGGTCCGACATGCTTTGCTGATTTTTAGTGGTATTCCTTTTGCCTTGGTCGGGGGCATATTGGCCTTATTGCTGCGTGGTATGGCCTTCTCTATCACCTCGGCGGTTGGTTTTATTGCGCTGTCTGGTGTGGCCGTGCTCAATGGCTTAGTCATGGTCAGTTTTATCAAGCAATTAGTCGATGCAGGCGTGCCTCTCCAAGAGGCGATTATCGAAGGCGCTGTGTCACGATTAAGGCCAGTAGCGATGACTGCTTTGGTTGCAGCGTTGGGATTTGTGCCGATGGCAATAGCCACGGGTGCGGGTAGCGAAGTCCAAAAACCCTTGGCGACCGTTGTGGTCGGCGGATTAATTTCCTGTACCTCATTGACCTTGCTGGTGCTGCCTGTGTTGTATTGGCTAATGGAAACCCAATGGCATAAAAAAACCCGCTGAGTCTTGCGACTGGCGGGTTTTTCTCGTTTTTAAGAGTGATCTAAACTCTTAATTATCTTTCCAGCAGTTCGAATTTGCCGCTTTTACCATTCCACTCTTCAGCGTCAGGTAATGAATCCTTCACTTCAGTGATGGCAGGCCATACTTTAGCCAGTTCAGCATTTAATTCAGCAAAGTGCTCTTGACCCTCTGGTAATTCATCTTCAGCATGAATCGCGTTGGCAGGGCACTCAGGTTCGCACAGGGTGCAATCGATACATTCGTCTGGATCGATGACCAAAAAGTTTGGACCTTCGTGGAAGCAATCGACTGGGCAGACATCAACGCAGTCGGTGAATTTGCATTTGATACAGTTTTCGGTGACAACAAAAGCCATGTTATTGATCCTACGTTGCTATTCGTCAGCGTTGCTTGCTGACTTTGTTCATTAATTTAACTTAAAAATCAGTATTGGTTTAGCTGTTAAGCGGTGCGCTTAGCGATTAAGCCAAGCGCACACCAAACTTATTTATCTTTGTTACGTTCTTTAACTTCTTTAATGACTTCGTCAGCCACGTTTCTTGGGCAGGCGATGTAATGTGAGAATTCCATAGAGAACTGGCCACGACCTGAAGTCATGGTGCGCAGATCACCAATGTAACCAAACATATCACTTAAAGGTACGTCAGCTTTAATACGTACACCTGTTACACCTGGATCCTGAGATTTAATCATGCCACGACGACGGTTCAAGTCACCGATCACGTCACCTACGTGAGCTTCAGGGGTGAACACGTCAACTTTCATGATAGGTTCCAGCAATTGTGGACCGGCTTTTGGAATCGATTGACGATACGCAGCACGAGCAGCAATTTCGAAGGCGATAGAGGATGAGTCAACCGCATGGAAACCACCGTCAGTCAGATTGACTTTGAAGTCTAAGCAAGGGAAGCCTGCCAGAACACCTTTATCAATACTGGCTTTAAAGCCTTTTTCAACTGCAGGCCAGTATTCACGAGGTACGTTACCACCCACAACGGATGATTCGAACTGGAAGCCACTGCCTGGCTCACCTGGCTCAATAATATAGTTGATTTTCGCGTATTGACCAGAACCACCGGATTGTTTTTTGTGGGTGTATTCGTCTTCGATACGTTGCGTAATCGTTTCGCGGTAAGCAACCTGAGGTTTACCAACGTTAACTTCAACGCCATGGGTACGTTTCAGAATGTCCACTTTAATATCTAAGTGCAGCTCACCCATACCTTTAATGATGGTCTCGCCACTTTCTTGATCGGTTTCAACACGGAACGATGGATCTTCAGAAACCATTTTGCCCAGTGCGATACCCATTTTTTCGTTGCTGCCTTTGTCTTTAGGCGAAATAGCAATCGAAATAACAGGATCTGGGAACACCATAGGCTCCAGAGTGGCTGGTTTGTCTGGATCGCAAAGAGTGTGACCGGTTTGTACGTTTTTCAGACCAATCAAGGCCACGATATCACCGGCTTGCGCGGTTTCAATCTCAGAGCGGTCGTCAGCGTGCATTTCCACCATACGGCCAACACGTTCGGTTTTACCGGTATAGGTATTCAGAACGGTATCACCTTTTTTGATTTTGCCAGAGTAGATACGAACGAAGTTCAGGGCGCCAAAACGGTCGTCCATGATTTTGAAAACCAGGGCACGGAAAGGCAGATTCGAGTCAACTTTAGCGAATTCGCCGGTTGGAACACCTTCAATGTCGGTTTCAGGTTGTGGGTTAACTTCGGTTGGGTTAGGCAAATATTCAATAACGCCGTCCAGAACTAACTGCACGCCTTTGTTTTTGAAAGAAGAACCGCAGAAAGTAGGGAAGAAATCCATTGCAATAGTCCCTTTACGGATACATTTTTTGATTTCTTCAATACTTGGCTCTTCACCTTCCAGGTATTTTTCCATGATGTCGTCATCCTGATCAGCCACTTGGTCGATCAGTTTGGCGCGATATTCTTCGACTTGGTCAACCATATCGGCTGGTACGTCTTTGATTTCGTATTTTAATGGATCACCTGAGTTGTCCCAGATCCAAGCTTTACGGGTTAACAGATCAACTACGCCTGCGAATTCGTCTTCTGTACCAATAGGCAAGGTCATCACGACAGGTTTAGCGCCTAATACGTCTTCAACTTGTTTCACCACGCGGTAGAAGTCAGCGCCCAGACGGTCTAATTTGTTAACGTAGATGATACGGGAAACTTTTGAGTCGTTCGCGTAACGCCAGTTGGTTTCTGACTGAGGCTCTACACCGCCTGAACCACAGAATACGCCAACACCACCGTCTAATACTTTCAGTGAACGATAAACTTCGATTGTAAAGTCAACGTGACCCGGGGTGTCGATGATATTGAAACGGTGCGCAGGAAACTGACCGGTGCTACCTGGCCACATGCAAGTAGTCGCAGCGGATTGGATGGTAATACCGCGTTCTTGTTCCTGAACCATGAAGTCTGTGGTCGCTGCACCATCATGTACTTCGCCGATTTTGTGGATTTTTCCGGTCAGCTTCAAAATCCGCTCGGTGGTGGTTGTTTTACCGGCATCTACGTGAGCGAAGATACCGATGTTTCTGTAAAGCGATAGATCAGTCATGGTTGTACTCTAAAATTTTGAGATGAAAAACTTGTATCCCTAGTAGCCGTTAGGCTGGAATTTTTCCCATAGCCTCAGCCATAAAAAAACCGCCATTCTAACCCAAAAATCAAAAAAAACAGAATGTCAATTGTGTGAGCGAGGTTGTTATGGTTTTTTTAGTCGCTATTCCTGCTCGTTGAACATTTGTTTTAAGAATGGAATTGTCAGTTTGCGTTGAGCTGACAAGGTGGCTTGGTCGATTTCGCGCAGTAAATGGTTGAGTTTGACTAGGTCATGGCTATAGCGAGCAAACAGATACTTGGCCACCTGATCAGCTAATTCAAAGCCAAGTTGATGGGCGGTGATTTGCAAAACTTTTATGAGTTCTGCTTCGCTCAGTGACTGAAGTTTAAAGCTGAGTCCCCAGTTAAGGCGGGTTTTTAAGTCAGGAAGTTGAATAGCGAGATTGTTAATCGCCTGATGACTGCTGATAAGCAATTGGTGATGCAGTTGTTGATGACGGTTATAAAAACCAAATAAGCCCTCTTCCCAGGCAGTTTGGCCTGCGATACAGTCAATATTATCTATGCAAACCAGTTCGACATTCTCAAGGCCGTCCAGAATCTCAGGGTTAGAAATGGTTTGCAGATCTAGGTAAAAACTACTCAGTGCCTGTTGTCGCGCTTGCTTACAGCAGGCGTGTAATAAATGTGTTTTGCCCGAGTGCGATTCTCCCCAAATGGCAATTTGCTTTTGTCCGCTGCTCGGCAGGTGCTGGAGTTGTTGAACCAGTTCCAGATTTTTGCCGGGCAAAAAGTTGTCAAAACTCTGGTCGCTACGAAATTCGAAGCTGACAGGGATTTGTGTAGCCATTATTGAGTTTTTTCAGCTTTGAAGACGTAGAGACCTGCGCCAAAGCAAAGCATCAGGCTGAATAAGCTTTCCAGTGCGGGATACAGCCAGGCTGAGCTCACATAAGTCTCAGCAACACCGTGAGCAAAATAGGGCAGGCTGAGATAGCTCATCCAGGTGCAGCTTTTTAAGTTGCGATTCAACAGGCCGCGAAAAGGCAGCAATAGGGGGCCTACGCTGATCAGCAAGATCACTGCGGTTGGTAGGGTGTGATCCGAGCTGAGCAAAGTGGGCCAGGCCATCAAAAGCAAGAACAAGGCGAAAAAGCCGGTCAGACCTAAATAGTAGTAAGCGATTCTGGGCATGTCATCACAATAAAAGCGGTCATAAGGTTTTATAGTAAGCTAAAACTGGCTAAAGGCTCCACAAGTCTCTGTGATGTTGCGAGTCAATTTGCTAAAAAGCCCTTAGTCTGAAAGGGTGTGATACGTTAGAATATGGGGTTATGAACCCATTTTTACAGCAATTACACCCTTATCCATTTGAAAAACTCGCCGCTCTTAAGCACGGCATACAGCCGCCTGCGGACAAAGCCCATATTGCCATGTCGATTGGGGAGCCTAAACATCCCACTCCTGAATTTATTCAAGAGGCTTTGCTTAAGCATTTCGATGGTTTAGCGCAATATCCGACAACCAAGGGTTTGCCAGAATTACGTCAGGCGATTGCTGCTTGGCTGGGTGGTCGTTTCAAGATGGATCAAGATGCTGTCGATGCAGAAACTCAGGTTTTGCCAGTCAATGGCACCCGAGAGGCTTTGTTTTCGTTTGTTCAGGCGGTTGTGAACACCCGTGCTGCAAGCAAGCCAGTGGTCGTGATGCCGAATCCGTTTTATCAGATCTATGAGGGTGCTGCCTTGTTGGCCGGGGCCGAGCCCTATTATCTGAATACAGTCGCTGAAAATGGCTTTATGCCTGATTTTGCCAGTGTGCCGACTGAAATCTGGCAGCGTTGTCAGTTAGTGTTCATCTGTTCTCCGGGCAATCCTACCGGGGCTGTCGCTGATCTGGCTAGTCATCGGCAATTACTCGATCTGGCGGAGCGCCATGATTTTATAATTGCTTCCGATGAATGCTATACCGAATTATATGATGATGAAGCTCAGCCGCCGCAAGGTTTGTTACAAAGTGCTTGGGTCTTGGGTTATTCGTCTTTTAAGCGCTGCGTGATTTTTCAGAGTTTGTCCAAGCGTTCCAATGCACCAGGATTGCGATCGGGTTTTGTGGCGGGGGATGCGGAGGTTTTAAAAGCCTATCTGCAGTATCGCACCTATCATGGTTGTCCAATGCCTGTGCCGACGCAGTACGCCAGCATAGCTGCCTGGCAAGACGAAAATCATGTGTATCAGAATCGTCAGCTTTATCGTGATAAATTCACCGCTTTTATTGAAGTGTTACAGGCTGTTTGTGAAATCCAGCGTCCCCCGGCGAGCTTTTATGTTTGGTTAAAGACGCCTGGCTCGGATACTGAATTTGCCCGGGACTTATTTGCTCAGCAAAACGTCACGGTTTTGCCCGGAAGTTATTTGTCACGCGAAGCCCAGGGCATTAACCCGGGGGCTGGCTATGTCCGGATTGCTTTGGTGGCGCCCGTTACAGAATGTTTGGAAGCCGCCGAACGTATTAAATTTTTTATTAACTCGTTAACCTAAATACTGTCATGTCAAATCTTGAAAATACCATTAATCTGGCCTTTGAAAATCGTGCCGAAATCAGTCCATCGAGTGTTTCTGCTGAAGTGCGGGAAGCGGTTGCTGAGTCTTTACGTTTACTCGATAAAGGTGAGCTGCGCGTTGCCGAGAAAAAAGACGGTGAATGGGTGACCAATCAGTGGCTAAAAAAAGCGGTTTTACTGTCATTTCGAATTAATGAAAACAAAGTAATCGAGAGCGGTGATGTTCGTTATTACGACAAAGTGCCGACTAAATTTGCGCAATATTCAGAAGCTGATTTTGCGGAAGCCGGTGTGCGAGTGGTGCCTAATGCGGTAGCTCGCTATGGCTCCTATGTGGCGCCAGGTGCGATTCTGATGCCTTCTTACGTCAATATTGGCGCTTATGTAGACAGTGGTACCATGGTAGATACATGGGTAACAGTAGGTTCTTGTGCTCAAATTGGTAAAAACGTGCATTTGTCAGGTGGTGTAGGGATTGGCGGTGTGCTCGAGCCACTGCAAGCCAATCCAACCATTATTGGGGATAACTGTTTTATTGGTGCGCGTTCAGAAATTGTTGAGGGTGTGATTGTTGAAGACAATTGCGTCGTTTCTATGGGTGTCTACATTGGTCAAAGCACCAAGATTTTTAACCGTATGACCGGTGAAGTGAGTTATGGTCGTATCCCTGCCGGTTCGGTGGTGGTATCTGGTAATTTGCCGTCTAAAGATGGTAGTCACAGTTTGTATTGTGCGGTGATCATCAAACAGGTGGATGAAAAAACCCGCAGCAAAACCGGAATTAACGAGTTATTGCGCGATTAATGTTAGTCAGGGGCTGGCGCCTTGTGCGCTAGCCCTGTTTTCTTGACGCCGCGAGGTCCGGGTGTCGATTTTTAGTTTTCATCACCAGGAGCGACCCATGTCAGAAAATATTTCCAATAACGCTTTAATTTTGGCCATTTTGTCATTAAACAGCGAAATTGCTATCCAACAGGATTATTTGGAATCTGGCGAAGTGCCAGAAAATGAAGTGGAAGACGAGCAAGATGTGTTGGCGGATCTTGAGCAGGCTTTTATGGAGTTTGTTGATTTCTATAAAGACCGTACCAAGCAAGATAAAACCCTGCCTTCAATTGAAGAATTGCTGTCAGGACAAGATTAAGCTTGCATGATTGTTTACGGCATCAAAAACTGCGATAGCGTGAAAAAATGTCGGGCTTATTTGCAGCAAAAGCAAATTAACCATGTTTTTCATGATTATCGCAGTGATGGCATCACGGTTGAGCTGGTCCAGCGTTTTCTGGATGAGCTGGGTGCTGAAAAAGTCTTGAATAAACGTGGCACCAGTTGGCGCCAGTTGCCTGAACCGCTCAAACAACAGGCGGATTCCGATGGCTTAGTGGACGTGTTGCTGGGAATGCCGACTTTGATTAAACGTCCGATTATCGATGACGGTCAGCACTTGACAGCAGGTTTTGACCCGCAACGCTGGGATGAACTCGGATGACAGCAACACTGGAATTGTTAAAAGAACTGATCAGACGCCCTTCGGTAACGCCTGAAGACTCAGGTTGTCAGGATTTGTTGGCTGAGCGTCTGCTTCAATTAGGTTTTAAAGACGAACGGCTGGTATTTGCTGACACGCAAAATCAGTGGTTGCGTCGAGGTGAGCAAGGGCCTCTACTGGTATTTTTGGGGCATACCGATGTGGTGCCTACCGGGCCTTTGGCGGCTTGGAGCAGTCCGCCGTTTGAGCCCAGTATTCGTGATGGCAAGCTATACGGGCGCGGTGCTGCTGATATGAAAGGCGGTATTGCCGCTTTTGTTACCGCCCTAGAGCGATTTCTTGAGCAGCATCCTCAGCATCAGGGGTCGATCGCGATTATGCTGACCAGCGATGAAGAAGGTATTGCCACCAATGGTGTTGTTAAAGTGGTTGAAGTCTTGCAACAACGTCAGGAAAAAATTGACTGGTGTCTGGTCGGCGAACCTTCCAGCAGTCAATGCATAGGGGATGTGATTCGCGTAGGTCGTCGCGGATCTTTAAACGGCCATTTACGCGTCATAGGCATTCAGGGGCATGTGGCCTATCCTGATCTGGCTGATAATCCTATTCATCGTCTGGCGCCGGCTTTGGCTGCATTAACCGCAGAAGTCTGGGATAACGGCAATGCTTTTTTTCCGCCGACGCGTTTGCAAGTGTCTAATATCAACGGTGGTGCCGGTGCGGAAAACATTATTCCCGGCGATGTCGAAGTCTTGTTCAATCTGCGTTTCAGTACCGAACTGAACGAGGCTGTGATTAAACAGCGTGTCCATGCCATTTTGGATCGTTTTGATTTGCAGTATGAATTGCAATGGCGCTTGTCGGGCAATCCCTTTCTGACGGCTCAGGGTGAACTCATTGATGCGACCCATGCCGCGATTAAGCAGGTCTGCAATATTGAAACTCTGGATGATACCGGTGGTGGAACGTCTGATGGCCGCTTTATTGCACCGACCGGCGCTCAGGTGGTTGAATTGGGGCCGCTGAATGCGTCGATTCATAAAGTGAATGAGCATATTGGCCTGGAAGAATTAGAGACTTTAAGTCAGGTGTACGAACAGATTTTGATCAATCTTCTGGCCTGAAGCCCAGGCACAAAAAAGCCGGTATCAAACCGGCTTTTTTACAGGTAAAACCTTAAGGCTTAGGCCAGCGCGCGCAGTCTGTTGTTCAGTCTGCTTTTGCTACGAGCTGCTTTGTTTTTATGAATAATGCCTTTGTTAACAGCAGAATCAATAACAGGAACAGCGGCTTTGAATGCAGCTTGTGCTTGCTCTTTATCGCCTGCTCTGACAGCTGCGATCACTTTTTTAATGAAAGTGCGAAGGTTGCTGCGCTGTCCAGCATTGCGAATACGGCTTTGCTCGGCCTGACGGGCTCTTTTTTTAGCTTGTGGTGAATTAGCCATAATCAGAAATCTTTTTGTAAATTTAGAAACCGCGCATTATCTTTCGCGATGATATGATTGTCAACCAATAACTTAAGCAGTGGTTACAATTTTGAGTCAAAGCCTGGTTAAATCTTCGTTGGTCGTTGCTGTCATGACGCTGATATCGCGCCTGATGGGCTTTGCACGGGATGTCGTGATTGCCAACTTATTGGGTGTTAATGCCGCAACTGATGCGTTTTTTGTGGCATTTCGCATTCCCAACTTCTTAAGAAGATTGTTTGCTGAAGGTGCCTTCGCTAATGCTTTTGTACCCACGCTGACCAAACTGGATGATCAGGCAGAGGCTGACAGTTTACAAGATTTTATTGATCGCAGCGCCGGAAGTTTAAGTCTGGTTTTGCTTTTAATCACGCTAATGGGGGTGCTGCTGGCTCCTGTATTGATCGTTTTGTTTGCGCCTGGTTTTATCTGGCAAGGTGGTCAGTATGCGCTATCGATTCAGTTTTTACAGATTACCTTGCCGTATTTGCTGTTCATTACCCTGACCGCATTGGCTGGCAGCATTTTGAATGCCAGAGAGCGGTTTGCGATTCCGGCTTTGACACCAGTGGTGTTAAATCTGGTTTTGATTCTGGCTACGATTTATTGGGCTCCGCTGATGGCTGAACCGGTGACGGCTTTAGCCTGGGGGGTCTTGCTGGCCGGTATTCTGCAATTCGTATTGCAGTTTCCTGCATTGATGCATGCGGGGCTTATGCCGCGTCCACGCTTGGGTTTTTCTGATCCTGAGGTCCGACGCATGCTTCAGTCTATGCCATCGGCTATTTTTGGGGTTTCTGTGGTGCAGATTAATCTGCTGGTCGATACCGTATTTGCGTCTTTTTTACCGACAGGCAGTATCTCTTGGCTATATTACTCGGATCGTCTGGTTGAATTTCCCTTGGGAATGTTAGGTGGCACGCTGGCAGCAGTGATTTTACCGCGTCTGGCTAATCATCATCTGCTGGATGATCAAGCGGGGTTTTCCAGGAGCCTGGACTGGGGGTTGAAATGGGTGGTATTGCTTGGGTTGCCCGCCAGTATTGGCTTGAGCCTGTTGTCTGAAGCCATTCTGGCGAGCTTGTTTCAGCATCAGGCCTTTACTGCCAGTGATACCCTCATGGCAAGTCGCAGTTTGACAGCCTTTGCGAGCGGTTTATTAGGCTTTGTGATGATCAAAATTCTGGTACCTGGTTTTACCGCCCGACATGACACCCAAACCCCTTTACGTTTGGGTTATTACTCGATATTAGCTAACCTGATTTTCAATTTTGTCTTGCTGATTCCATTAGCCCATGCGGGTCCGGCTTTGGCCACCAGTCTGGCGGCTTATCTTAATGCTGCCGGATTGCTGATAGTGATGATGAAACGGGGCATCTATCAGCCGCAATCAGCTTGGTTTGGGTTTTTGCTGAGAATATTGTTTGCCAATTTAGTCATGGGGACTTGCCTCTATCTATGGCTTGAGGCAGATTTATGCAGGCAGTGGGATCTGGCTAAACGCAGTTGGCAATTGTTGATTAGCATCCTCGGTGCCTTGATGGTGTATGCTGTTGCCCTATTGGTTTCGGGTATGAGACCGAGTTTACTCAAATATTAAAATAATAAATTAATCAGATAGTTATGAATATAAGCACTATAGGTTTCATTGGCGGTGGCAATATGGCGACCAGTTTGATCAGCGGTTTAATTGCCAGTGGTCACGAGCCCCAACGTATCTGGGTTTCCGATACCAATGCCGAGACTTTGCAACGCCATGCTCAGCAATTGGGGGTCAGGGTCAGTCAGGATAATCAGGCCGTAGTCGCAGCGGTTGATGTGGTAGTGATAGCGGTTAAGCCCCAGGTTTTGAAACAGGTGATTCAGCCACTGGCGACCACTATCCAGCAGCGTCAGGTTTTAGTGGTTTCGGTCGCGGCAGGGATTAATCAAGAAAGTCTGGCGCGCTGGTTAGGTAACGAAGTTGCGATTGTGCGTTGTATGCCGAATACCCCTGCATTAGTCTTAACCGGTGCCACGGCCTTGCACGCTAATGCCCGTGTCAGTCACCAGCAAAAAGATCTGGCCGAAAATATTTTGCGTGCGGTAGGACTGGCGTTGTGGGTGAACGATGAAGCGCAGTTAGATGCGGTGACCGCGGTTTCTGGTAGCGGCCCCGCTTATTATTTTCTGTTAATGGAAGCTATGGAAAAAGCAGCCTTGGAATTGGGCTTGGATGAGCGTTGTGCACGCTTGCTCATTCAGCAAACGGCTCTGGGTGCTGCCAAGATTGCTCTGGAGTCTTCGGAATCACCGACGGTGTTGCGTGAGCGCGTGACCTCGCCCAATGGCACCACTCAGAAAGCCATCGAAACTTTCCAAGCCAACGGTTTTGTGGATATCGTCAGCAAGGCCTTACATGCGGCGCGAGACCGCTCAATCGAAATGTCTAAAGAATTAGGAGGTGCATGATGGGTGCTTATCTGAGTAATCCAATCGGCTTTGCCATTGATACCTTGGGTTCAGTGTATGTGATGGCTTTATTGTTGCGTTTTTTACTGCAATGGTTACGCGCTGATGCTTATAACCCTTTATCGCAATTTTTGATTCGGATCACTCATCCACCTTTGAAAATCCTGCGTCGTTTCGTGCCCTCCATAGGTCGGATCGATACTTCGTCTTTGTTGCTGGCTTTTCTATTGTTGGTAGGTTTGCAATGGGTCATGCTGAATTTGTCGGGTTTGAGCATCAGTCCGGTCGCGTTGGTGGTTTTGGCCTTTGGTGAGTTGGTTAAACTGATTTTTAGCCTATACACCTACGCCATTTTGCTCGGCGCAGTTCTCAGTTGGGTTTCAATGGGCAGTTACTCGCCCCTTTCAGCCTTAATCCATACCTTAACCGAACCTTTATTAAGTATTTGCCGTTCAATCTTACCAAATCTGGGGATGGTGGATTTATCGCCATTACTGGCTTTGTTTTTGTTGCAGCTGGCAAAAATGATGGTCTTGCCGCCATTGGGTGATCTGGCAATGCTGTTAGGGTGAAGATCTTAAAGAGTGTCTAAATGATTCAGATAAAACTGGGCTTGGTCGTGAATAGCGACCCGCTCGGTGTCTGAAAAACGCTCCAGTTGGCGAAATACCATGCTCAGCCTGTGATTTTGAGCGAGTTGCGGTTTATGGTGAATAAAGAACTGCCAGTACAAGGCATTAAAAGGGCAGGCGCGCTCCCCGGTGCGTAATTTTTTCTGATAATGACAGCCCTTGCAATAATCACTCATCCGATCGATGTAAGCGGCACTGGATACATAGGGTTTAGTGGCCAGCATGCCTCCGTCTGCATATTGACTCATCCCGAGCGTATTGGGTAATTCCACCCATTCGAAAGCATCAATATAAACTCCCAGATACCAATGATGTACAGACCGAGGATCCAGACCGCTTAATAATGAAAAGTTGCCGATAATCATCAAGCGTTGAATGTGATGGGCGTAAGCAGTTTGCAAGGTCTGGTCGATAGACGCGGCCAAACAGTTCATCCGGGTATTAGCATTCCAGAACCATTGGGGCAGGGGCCGATGATGGCTAAAGTGATTATGCTCTGCATAATCCGGCATGTTAGCCCAGTACACACCACGGACATATTCGCGCCATCCCAGAATCTGACGTATAAAACCTTCTGCCGCGGCTAGCGGAACTCGTCCATCACGCCAGGCTGCTTCTGCTTGCAGCACCACTTCTTTAGGATTCAGCATTTTGCAGTTCAGCGCGAATGACAATAAGGAATGAAACAGTCTCCAGCTTTGTCGGCTCATGGCATCTTGATAATCACCAAAATGTTGTAGGTCGTTGACAATAAAATGCTCAAGCTGTTGTAAGGCCTCGGTCCGGTTCAAAGGCCAGCGAAAATCCTCAGCCTGAGGATCACCCAAACTGTTGACGCCTGCATCCACAATGGCTTGCCAAATCAAAGAATGATTATGACTTTTACGTTGATCACTGCTAATTGACGGAGATCCTGACCAGGGCTTACGGTTTTCGCTATCAAAATTCCAGCGTCCGCCGGCCGGTTTTTGCTTCTCCATCAATATTTGATGTTGCATACGCATTTGCCGATAAAAGCTCTCCATGAGCCAACGTGAGCGTGAGCCGAAGAATTCTGCAGCTTGCTGACGAGAACTGAAAAAATGCTCGCTGTCACAAGCACGAGACTGAATTTTTAATGTCAGACAATAGTTTTGCAGTTGCTGATCGAGACGCCATTCATCCGGTAACTGGTATTCAAACTGATCAGCCTGAAAACTCTCAAGCAGCTGATCGAGATTAGCCGTTAAGGATTGCAGGTTGTTGGCATCGCTAATGTTTAGGTAATGAACCCGGTGACCCATGGCGGTGAGTTTTCTGGCAAACTCGCGCATGGCCGCAAAAATAGCCAGAATTTTTTGGGCATGATGCAAAACATAATCGGTTTCCTGACGAATTTCCATTAAGGTGTAAATAACGTCGGGATCGTGCTGCCTAAGCCAGCTGTGCTGAAGATTTAACTGATCGCCGAGTATCAGGCGCAAACGTGTCATGTCTGCTCGCTGGTTCGATGGCGCCGGCAGCGTTCGGAGCAATAGCGGACATTTTCCCAGTCCCTAGCCCATTTTTTGCGCCAGTTGAAAGGCCGCTGACAAACCAGACAAATCTTAGAGGGAAGTGTTAATTTGTTATGCATTTGATAAGCGAGGTTAATTCCAGCCCTGTTGCCAGACCTTAAGGTCAAGCAACTCTCGCCAGGCGATGATCTGAATCCGATTGCTGTAAATTGCTTCCAGCTCAACCAATTCGAGTGGGGCGCCGGGGTCTTCGGGTACAAGCAATTTGATGACTAAAAAGTGCTTTTCTTTATGACTGGGTGTGACCGCAGTCCATTTGCTGTGTAATAGCTTGTTAGGATTTAGGTGGAGTTTAGCGGGAGCAGACATGGTTTCACTGGTATTCACTCAATTAATGAGAGCTTACCAGTGAAAACGCATTAAGAAAGTAGGGCTAGCGTCTGTGCATTAAGGTGCCGACACCCTGGTCGGTAAATAATTCCAGCAATACTGCATGAGGCACTCGGCCATCAATAATATGGACGCTGGTGACGCCACCACACAAAGCATCGGTTGCGCAGCGGGTTTTGGGGATCATACCGCCGGAGATGGTGCCGTCTGCAATCAAAGCATCAATGTCGTTAAGACTTAAACCCGTCAACAAATTCCCTGCTTTGTCGAGAATGCCAGGGATATTCGTGAGTAGCATTAATTTTTCTGCTTTTAAGACCTCTGCGACTTTACCTGCCACCAAATCAGCGTTGATGTTGTAGGAGTGTCCGTCTTTGCCAACCCCAATCGGGGCAATCACGGGAATAAAATCACTATTACCCAGCATTTCAACCACTGCCGGATCAATACTGCTGACTTCACCGACATGGCCAAGATCGATAATTTCCGGCGCATCGTCAATATTGGCACCAGCCTTAGTCATATTGATTTTGCGGGCATGAATGAAATTGCCGTCTTTGCCGGTTAAACCCACGGCTTTGCCACCATGCTGATTAATCAGATTAACGATTTCTTTATTCACCAAACCGCCCAGCACCATTTCCACCACATCCATGGTTTCACTGTCGGTGACCCGCATGCCATCAATGAATTCAGAGGTTTTACCCAGACGTTTCAGTAGGTCGCCTATTTGCGGTCCCCCGCCATGAACCACAATAGGATTGATCCCTACCAGTTTCATCATGACAATATCTTGAGCAAAATGATGCTTAAGCTGTTCATCGATCATGGCGTTGCCGCCGTATTTAATAACGACAGTTTTGCCTTTAAATTTTTGGATATAAGGCAAGGCCTCAATTAATACGTGAGCAATTTCGTGAGCAGTTTTTTGTTTCATAACAATAAGGGCAAATAATTAAACAAGCCTGAGCAAATTAATGGCGGCCACTATGGCCAAAACCACCACTGCCGCGTTGGGTTTCGTGAAAGTCTTCCACGCATTCAAATTCGGTTTGTACCACTGGTACAAACACCATTTGCGCGATGCGTTCGCCGATTTCAATGGTAAAAGCAGTCTGACCGCGATTCCAGCAGGAAACAAAAACTTGTCCTTGGTAATCGGAATCAATTAAACCGACCAGATTACCCAACACAATACCGTGTTTATGACCCAGTCCGGAGCGAGGCAACAGAATCGCTGCTAGGCTGGGGTCGGCAATATAAATAGCCAAGCCCGTCGGGATTAAGGTGGTCTCACCCGGTTGCAGAACAATCGCTTGATCCAGGCAGGCACGCATATCTAGACCTGCTGAGCCCTCTGTGGCATAGGTCGGTAAGGGAATTTCATGGCCTAAACGCGGGTCCAGAAGCTTAAGTTGAATTTTTTTCATGGTATTTCTCAATAATTAAAGCCAGTAATTGTTTGGCCAGAGTCTGTTTGTCAGTCATGCCTAAGTCGTGTTCGCCTTCTGGCCAGAACACTTTGAGAGCGTTTTGCTCACTGTCAAAGCCGCCTGCAGTCAGGCCAACCTGATTGGCAGCAATCATATCTAAGCCTTTGCTACGCAGTTTACTCAGTGCGTAATCTTCAACATCTTGCGTTTCTGCGGCGAAACCAACGGTAAATGGTCTGTGGTCTAATGCTGCCACTGAGGCGATGATGTCTGGATTGCGGGTTAGTTGCAGCGATGAATCAAAGTTTTGCTCGGTTTTTTTAATTTTGTGGCTTGAGAACTGAGCAGGACGGTAATCGGCTACCGCGGCACATCCAATCACGATTGCTTGATTAGCAATATTAGCCATGACCGCATCATGCATTTGTTGTGCAGATTCCACCTGGATCAGTCGCTTGACGGCCGGTGCCGGAATATTCACCGGGCCACTGATGAGTGTGACTTCTGCGCCGGCGGCAATCGCCGCGCTGGCTAGAGCATAGCCCATTTTCCCTGAACTGCGGTTGCTAATAAAACGCACCGGATCCAGTGCTTCACGGGTAGGGCCTGCGGTAATCAGAATTTTTAGTGCGGGTTCAGTTTGAACAGGTTTGCTAGCTAATACGGCAGCGCAAATCTCGCTGGGTTCACTTAAACGCCCTGGGCCTAGCTCACCACAAGCCTGTTCACCGGACGCAGGTCCAATAATCTTGACCCCATCTTCTTGCAAAGTTTTCAGATTTCGCTGTGTGGCGGGATGTCGCCACATCGCCTGATTCATAGCGGGTGCCAGCCAAACCGGACATTCAGTCGCCAGATATAAAGTGCTAAGCAAGTCGTCGGCAATGCCTTGCGCCATTTTAGCCATGCGATTAGCGGTGGCGGGAGCAATGACCAGACAATCAGCCCAGCGGGCCAAATGAATATGCCCCATGCTTTGTTCTTGGTTACTGTCCAGAAGTTCGGTGTGAACCGGATGGCCACTGAGTGCCTGAAAGCATAGAGGGGTAACAAACTGACAGGCGGCATGGGTCATCACCACTCTGACTTCGGCGCCATTCTGACGAAATAATCGGACTAATTCCGCGGCTTTGTATGCGGCGATGCCACCGCCAACGCCTAGTAAGATGCGTTTGTTAATAGTGATTTCCAGGCTAGGATCAAAAAGCAGGGGAAGTCCCTGACTACCATTGCCCGCTATTATGGCAAAAGCGCATCGGTTCTTCTACGCTTAGCCTTGTTGAGATGATTTTAGGAGCAGGCTATGACAATACGGGACTGGCCAGAAGATCAGCGGCCAAGGGAAAAACTGCTCAGATTGGGAGTTAAAAGTCTGAGTGATGCGGAGTTGTTGGCGATTTTTCTAAGAGTCGGTGTGGCAGGTAAGTCCGCGGTTACGTTGGCGAGTGATATTTTGCTGGAATATGGTTCATTACAGGCTTTATTAGCCTCTGATCAGCGGCGCTTTTGCCAGACTAATGGTCTGGGGCCTGTCAAATACGCCCAATTACAAGCCATCTTGGAAATGGCTAGTCGGCATTTTGCTGAGGTCTTGCAACGCGGCAATGCCCTGACCAGTCCGGAAGTTACCCGCGCTTATCTTTCGGCGCAATTACGGGGTTACAGTTATGAAGTCTTTGGCTGCCTGTTTCTGGATAATCAGCACCGGGTGATCGTCTGGGAAGAGTTGTTTCGTGGGGGTATCGATAGTGCCAGTGTTTATCCCCGTGAAGTGGTTAAACGCGCTTTGTTTCACCATGCAGCAGCGGTGATATTTGCCCATAATCACCCATCCGGAATGAGTGAGCCGAGTCAGGCGGATTGCCGAATTACCCAGCGGTTGCAAAAAGCTTTAGAACTACTTGATATTCGAGTCTTGGATCATTTCATTATTGGTGATCAATTGCCTTACTCATTTGCTGAGCACGGCTTAATTTGAAACGAGTTGCAGACAGGTTGGGTTTAGGCTTTGTGGTATGATCAGGCCCCAATTACTCCGATGATTAAAATCGGAATTTCAGACTGCTGCGATAGTAATGGACGCCTTAGCTCTAAGAGATATACATCTTCCTGCTGAACCGGGTTTTTGGCCACTTGCCTGGGGGTGGTGGCTGTTTGCTTGCCTGATCGCTCTTTTCGGCTTAGGCAGTTGGTGGTTATTGCGACGCTATCAACAACAACGCCGATTTCGTCTGGCTGCTGCCTTATTGCAGGAAATTCTGTTTAATGCCGATAGCGATCCACAACAACAACGGATAGCTATATCGAAATGGTTACGTCAGGTGGCTATTTTGAGCGCAGGTCGTGAACAGGTGGCGAGTTTAACCGGTTCGGCCTGGCAGCAGTATCTGAATGCTGATTTACCGGACCAACCGTTTACTCGGGGAATAGGTCAGAATCTGACGCATGTTTATAGCACTGATTCCGTAGCTGAATGGGATGTCAAAGCAATTCATGCCCTGTGTCTGCGCTGGCTGAAACTACAAGCTAAACGCGGGGGTGCCAATGTTTGAGTTTGCCTGGCCTTGGTTGTTGATCGTGTTACCTTTGCCTTGGCTGCTAAGACAGTTTTTACCCGCAGCACCTCGTTCAAGCCAATCCGCCTTAAAAGTACCTTTTCTGGAAGATTTTTCTGAGCCTGCAACTGTCTCCGTTATCCCTTCGCGAAATGCTTTGTTGTATCTGGCTGTTCTGGCCTGGATTGGTCTGGTGTTAGCCGTTGCCCGACCTTTGTGGGTCGGAGAGCCTTTAGAGCAAGTCGTTAGCGGCAGAGACTTACTGTTAGCTGTCGATGTGTCGGGTAGCATGCAAGAAAAAGACTTTAATCTGAATGGGCAGACTGTTGATCGTTTAAGCGCTATTAAGGCCTTGGCCGGTGAGTTTATCGAACGACGTCAAGGCGATCGTCTTGGCCTGATTTTGTTTGGAACACGCGCTTTTTGGCACGTGCCTCTGACTTTTGATCGTTCCACCGTCAGAACTTTGCTGAATGAGGCCTTTATTGGTATCACCGATGATGATCCACAAACCTCAATAGGGGATGCGATCGGTTTGGCGGTAAAAAGATTGCAAAACCAGCCGTCTGCGAACCGAGTTCTGATTTTGTTGACGGACGGCGCTAATACCGCGGGGGAAGTGACGCCACTAAAAGCCGCTGAACTGGCGGCTGCCTCAGGGCTGAAAATTTACAGTATTGGTGTTGGTGCAGATGAAATGCTGGTGCGAGGTTTTTTTGGAAGTCAAAAAGTCAATCCTTCGGTAGATCTTGATGAAACAACATTAACGGATATCGCCCGGATGACGGGTGGGCAATATTTTCGAGCTCGCAGTACCCAGGAGCTGGCCCAAATCTATGGGGTTTTGGATCAAATTGAGCCTGTGGAAAAAGACCCGCATTATCTTCGTCCACAACGTGAATTATTTATCTGGCCTTTGGCTTTTGCTTTGTTGTCCTTGGCCTTGATTGGGTGGATTAGATGCTATCGCAACTAAGTGAATTTCATTTTTTGCGCCCGTGGTGGTTGCTGGCCATCCTCCCAGCAATAGCCCTGCTGTTTAGCTATCATCGGCGTCAATTTACCCATCGGCATTGGTTAGCAATTTGTGATTCGGCTCTGTTGCCACATGTATTACATCAGGAAGCGGGTGGGCCGCACCGTCGCCAATTATGGCTGAATAGTCTGGCAGGTTTATCGGTGATACTGGCTTTAGCGGGGCCGACCTGGCAACGTTTACCGGCACCCATTTATCGCAATCAGTCGGCTCTGGTGATTGCCCTAAACCTTGCTCAATCGATGCAGGCGGCTGATATACAGCCCAGTCGTTTAATCCAGGCGCGCTATAAAATTGCCGATTTGTTGGCCAAACGTAAAGATGGTCAGACTGCGCTGCTGGTTTATAGTGGCGCCGCTTTTACAGTCACCCCCTTAAGCTCTGATACAGCGACTATTAGCTCGCAGTTAGAAGCGTTAACGCCCGATATTATGCCGGTTGCGGGTAATCAGTCAGTGCTCGCCATTAATCAGGCAATGGGCTTACTCCGACAAGCCGGATTTGCCAAAGGCGATATTTTACTGGTGACTGACAGTGTTGAAACCTTACCTGAGCCTGATTTAGAGGCTTATCGATTGTCGGTTCTTGCAGTAGCGACTGTGCAAGGGGCGCCAATTCCCATGGTGGGTGGTGGTTTTGTTAAAGATCAACAGGGCGGTATCGTTTTGACGCAATTAACTGCCAAGCCTTTGCAACAACTAGCCAGTCAGGGTAATGGTCGATATCAGGCTATTACGGCTGATGATGAGGATATTGAGCAATTAAGCACATTCTTCAATCGGCCGGTTCTGGATCAAGGTTTGGGTAAAACGGCCGGTAACCAAGCTCAATGGTTGGAAGTCGGGCCCTGGCTCTTGTTGTGGGTTTTGCCTTGGGCGGCACTGCAGTTTCGTCGGGGATTGTGGGTGTTGATTTTAATGGTTTGGGTCTTGCCTAGACCCAGCCATGCTTTGGATTGGCAAGCTCTATGGCAGACTGCTGATCAGCGAGCCGTTCAGGCATTTAAACAAGAAAATTATCCGCAGGCTGCTCAACAATTTAATGATCCGGAATGGAAAGCGGCTGCGCAGTTTAAAGCCGGTGAATATCAACAGGCGGCAGAGACATTGAAAAACAGTCAAAGTGCGAACGCACATTACAATCGAGGCAATGCGTTGGCTAAGTCGGGTGATTTGCGCGGGGCTATGGAGGCTTATCAACAGGCTTTGCAGCTTGAGCCTGAGCATGCGGATGCAAAATATAATAAAGACTTGGTTGAAAAGGCCTTACAAGCACAAAATGCTCAGCAACAGCAACAGCAACAGCAACAGCAACAGCAACAGCAACAGCAACAGCAACAGCAACAGCAACAGCAACAGCAACAGCAACAGCAACAGCAACAGCAACAGCAACAGCAACAGCAACAGCA
>Ga0194120_10002402_pt1 | contig 32301 bp, 25 predicted proteins | sample TA2MahCa65mmetaG_FD_148642 | JGI IMG/M metagenome (GOLD analysis project Ga0194120, IMG submission 148642) | Freshwater microbial communities from Lake Tanganyika, Tanzania - TA2015019 Mahale Deep Cast 65m | ecosystem: Environmental > Aquatic > Freshwater > Lake | place: Tanzania: Lake... | reverse complement strand
TGCGCCGCTGGCGCGGGAGCGGCAGCGGCCGGCTGCGCCGGCGTCGCTTCCCTGGCGGGCGCGGCCGAGTCGGCCGCGGCGGCGGACGGCGCCGCCTCCGTCTTCGGCTTCTCGGCCGGCGGCTCCTTCTCCCCGGCCAGGTTGCGCTGGCGTTCCTCGCCGGACTTGAAGTCCGTTTCGTACCAGCCGCGGCCCTTCAGCCGGAACACCGGCGCCGAGATCAGCCGGCGCAGTGCGCTGCGCCCGCAGTCCGGGCACTTGCGCAGCGGCCGGTCGGTGACTTTCTGTAATTCCTCATGGTCGTGCCCGCAGGCCGAGCACTGGTACTCGTAGAACGGCATGCGCGCTATTTTCGCATAACCAGCTCGCCGGATTGCACCGTCACGTGCACCGTGTCGCCGGGCCCGAAGTCGCCGGCGAGGATGCGCTGCGCCAGCGGGTTCTCGAGCTGCTGCTGCAGCGCGCGCTTCAGCGGCCGCGCGCCGTACACCGGATCGAAACCGGCCTCGCCGAGCAGATCCTGGGCCGTGGCGTCGAGTTCGAGCCCGATCTCGCGCTCGGCCAGCCGCCGGGTCAGATAGGCCGCCTGGATGCCCACGATGCGGCGGATGTGCTCGCGCGCCAGCGGATGGAACACGACGATCTCGTCGACCCGGTTGACGAACTCCGGGCGAAAATGCTGGCCGACGATCTCGAGCACCGCGGCCTTCATGCGCTGGTAATTCTCTTCGCCGGCCAGCTCCTGGATCACCTGCGAACCGAGGTTCGAGGTCATGATCACGACGCTGTTGCGGAAGTCCACGGTACGGCCCTGGCCGTCGGTCAGCCGGCCGTCGTCGAGCACCTGCAGCAGCACGTTGAACACGTCCGGGTGCGCCTTCTCGATCTCGTCCAGCAGGATCACCGTGTACGGCCGGCGGCGCACGGCCTCGGTCAGGTAGCCGCCTTCCTCGTAGCCGACATAGCCGGGGGGCGCGCCGATCAGCCGCGCGACCGAGTGCTTCTCCATGAACTCGGACATGTCGATCCGGACCATCGCCTCTTCGGTATCGAACAGGAACTCGGCCAGTGCCTTGCACAGCTCGGTCTTGCCGACGCCGGTCGGGCCGAGGAACAGGAACGAGCCGTTCGGGCGGTTCGGGTCGGAGAGCCCGGCGCGCGCACGGCGGATTGCGTCGGCGACCGCCCGCACGGCCTCGTGCTGGCCGACGACGCGGCGGGCCAGCGCCTGCTCCATCTGCAGCAGCTTGTCGCGTTCGCCCTCCAGCATCTTCGCCACCGGAATGCCGGTCCATTTGGCCACGACCTCGGCGACCTCCTCCTGGCCGACCTTGTTGCGCACGAGTTGCGGCTGCTGCGCCTCGGCCGCCGCTGCGGCCGCGAGCCGCTTCTCCAGCTCGGGCAGCTTGCCGTACTGCAGCTCGGACATGCGGCCAAGGTCCTGCGCCCGGCGCGCGGCCTCGAACTCGAGCCGCGCCCGTTCGAGTTCCTCCTTGATGTGCGCGGCGCCGGAGGCGGTCGCCTTCTCCGCCTGCCACACCTGCTCGAGGTCGGCGTACTGCCGCTCCAGCTCGGCCAGCGACTCCTGCAACTGTTCGAGCCGCTTGCGCGAGGCCTCGTCCGACTCCCTGGTCAGCGCTTCGCGCTCGATCTTCAACTGGATGATGCGGCGGTCCAGCCGGTCGAGCGCTTCGGGCTTGGAGTCCATTTCCATGCGGATCCGCGCCGCGGCCTCGTCGACGAGGTCGATCGCCTTGTCCGGAAGCTGCCGGTCGGCAATGTAACGGTGCGACAGGGTCGCGGCGGCGACGATCGCCGGGTCGGTGATCTCGACCTTGTGGTGAACCTCGTAGCGTTCCTTCAGGCCGCGCAGGATCGCGATCGTGTCCTCGACCGACGGCTCGCTGACCAGCACCTTCTGGAAGCGACGCTCCAGCGCCGCATCCTTCTCGACGTACTTGCGGTACTCGTCGAGCGTGGTCGCACCGACGCAGTGCAGCTCGCCGCGCGCCAGCGCCGGCTTGAGCATGTTGCCGGCATCCATCGAGCCCTCGGCCTTGCCCGCGCCGACCATCGTGTGCAGCTCGTCGATGAACAGGATGATGCGGCCCTCCTGTTTCGCCAGCTCGTTCAGCACGCCCTTGAGCCGTTCCTCGAACTCGCCGCGGAACTTGGTGCCGGCGATCAGCGCGCCCATGTCGAGCGCGAGGATACGCTTCTGGCGCAGCCCTTCCGGCACCTCGCCGTTGACGATGCGCTGGGCCAGGCCCTCGACGATCGCGGTCTTGCCGACGCCCGGCTCGCCGATCAGCACCGGATTGTTCTTGGTGCGGCGCTGCAGCACCTGGATCGTGCGGCGGATCTCGTCGTCGCGGCCGATCACCGGGTCGAGCTTGCCGGAGGTCGCCCGTGCGGTCAGGTCGAGCGTGAACTTCTCCAGCGCGCCGCGCTGCTCCTCGGCGTTCGGATCCTGGATCTTCTCGCCGCCGCGCAGCTCGGTGATCGCCTGGTCGATGGCGCCCTTGACCGCACCGCTGTCGCGCAGCACGTCGCCGAGCACGCCGCGGTCGTCGGCCGCGGCCAGCACGAACAGCTCGCTGGAGAGGTACTGATCGCCGCGCTGCTGCGCCAGCTTGTCGGTGACGTTCAGCAGCCGGCCGAGGTCGTTGCCGACGTGCACTTCGCCGGGCGTGCCGCTGACTGTCGGCAGCCGGTCGAGCTGCAGCAGCAGCCGCGAGCGCAGCAGGTTGACGTTGACGCCGGCCTTGTCGAGCAGCGGGCGCACGGTACCGCCCTGCTGGTCGACGAGCGCCAGCATCAGGTGCAGCGGTTCGATGACCTGATGGTCGCGGCCGACCGCCAGCGACTGGGCATCAGCCAGCGCGAGCTGGAACTTCGAGGTCAGGCGGTCCATGCGCATCGCACAGCTCCCGTAACGGGCGTTGCCCGATCGATGAGGCCGGGCCCGCGCGTTTTCAATGCGCGAGGGCGCGGGACAGCGCGATCACCAGCACGCCGACGGCGATCAGCAGCACCTGCTCGATCGAGGTCCTGGCGTCCACGCGCCGATGCAGGCCCGGGATCAGGTCGGCCACGGCGATGTACAGGAAGCTGGCGGCGGCGAGCGCCAGCGCGTACGGCAGCACGGCGAGCGCCCCGGCCAGCAGATACCAGGCCACGACCGCGCCGAACACCGAGGTCAGGCTGACCGCAACGTTCAGCAGCAGCGCCCGGCGCCGCCCCATGCCGCCATGCAGCAGGATGGCGAGATCGCCGATCTCCTGCGGGATCTCGTGCGCGAAGACCGCGACCACGGTGACGACGCCGAGGTGCGGATCAGTCAGGAATGCCGCCGCGATCAGCATGCCGTCCAGCGTGTTGTGGAAACCATCGCCCCACAGGACCAGGTTGGCCGAGGCGCGGGCGCGGTGCTGATCGGTTGGCGCGTGCGCCTCGCACGGGTCGGCGTGGCAATGGCGCCAGAGGACGAATTTCTCGAGCACGAAGAAGATGATGATTCCGGCGGCGAGCGCCAGACCGATGCCATGCACGCGGTCCGGCCCGGCGCTTTCCAGCGCATGCGGCAACAACGCCAGCAGCGCAGCGCCGAGCAGCGCGCCAGTCGCAAAACTGACCAGGTGCGGGACCAGGCGTTCGCGGCGCGCTGCCGGCAACAGCAGGAAGCCCCCGGCGAGCAGTGCACTCAGGGCTCCGCCCGTGGCGGTGCACAGCAGCAGCAGCGCCAGCGTGGAGTTCACGTCAGCCGCCCGCCGCCGACGGCGGCAGCAGCCAGATCAGCGAGGCCATGCGGCCCGTCGTCGCATCGCGCCGGAAGGAATAGAAACGCGCGCCGTCCCGGTACGTACACAGGCCGCCGCCGAAGACCGCGGTGACACCGCAGGCGGCCAGCCGCTGCCGGGCGATGCCATACAGGTCCACGAGCCAGCGGTCGGGGGCTGTTGGCCGGCAGTGAGCCGCGGCGCTCGCGGCCACCGCCAGGAAGGCGTCACGGACGTCCGGTCCGACCTCGAACGACTGCGGCCCGATAGCCGGGCCGAGCCAGGCCAGCAGTTCGGTCGGGTCGCCGCCCAATGACCGGACGGTCGCTTCGACCACGCCGTCCGCCAGTCCGCGCCAGCCGGCGTGAGCGATGCCGACGCGGTCACCGCTGCGGCTGGCGAAGAGCACCGGCAGGCAGTCCGCGGTCAGGGTGGCGCAGACGCGCCCCGGTTCACGCGTGATGCCTGCGTCGGCCGGCGGCCGCTCGGCGCCGCCGGCAACCGCAACGACCGTGCCGTGCACCTGGGTCAGCCAGAAAGGCTCGGCCGGCAACGCGAGCGCCGCGCGCAGGCGCCGCCGGTTCTCCGCCACTGCGTCCGGGTCGTCGCCAACATGATCGGCCAGGTTCAAGCCGGCCCAGTGGCCACGACTGACGCCGCCGGCACGCGTCGAAACGACCGCCCGGACCGATGGCGGGGCCGGCCAGTCCGGTCGCAGGAACTGCAGCTCAGGGTCCATCGCCAGCTCCTCCCCGGCGCGCATCGTCGCGCAGCGCCGCCAGCAGCGCCGAGAAATCCTCCGGCAGCGGCGCGCTGACCTCGATCTGCCGGCCGGCGCACGGATGCGGGAATACCAGCTTCGCCGCATGCAGCGCCTGGCGCCTGAAACCACGCAGTGCAGCACGCAATTCAGGGGTCACCGCCGGCGGCAGCCGCAGCCGCCCGCCGTAGACCGGGTCGCCGACCAGCGGCCAACCCGCGTGCGCCAGATGCAGGCGGATCTGGTGCGTGCGTCCGGTCTCGAGCAACACGCGCACCCAGGTGTGGGCCCGGAAGCGTTCGATGACGCGATAGTGGGTCACCGCCGGCCGGCCGCCGGCGCGCACGCTCATCCGCACGCGGTTCACCGGGTGGCGGTCGATCGGCGCGTCGATCGTGCCGCCGCCGGTCAGCACGCCGGCGCAGATCGCGTGGTACTCGCGGTGGATCGCCCGGGCCGCGAGCGCGGCGGTCAGACGCCGCTGCGCCAGTTCCGTGCGGGCCACCAGCAGCAGGCCTGAGGTGTCCTTGTCGAGGCGGTGCACGATGCCGGCGCGCGGCAGGCCGGCCAGTGCCGGATCCAGCGCCAGCAGCGCGTTCTGCAGCGTGCGGTCCGGGTTGCCGGCGCCCGGATGCACGACGAGACCGGCGGGCTTGTCGACGACGTACAGGTCCGGATCCTGCCAGCGCAGCGTGAGGTCCAGCGCCTGTGGCCGCGGCTCGACCAGGTCATCGAGCACTGCATCCACGAGCACCAGCTCGCCTCCGGCGACCGGATCGCGCGCCCGCAGGACCCGGCCATCCACCAGAATCCGGCCGCCGTCGATCCAGCGCCGCAGGCGCGTGCGCGAATGCTGCGGCAGCGCCGCGGCCAGCGCCTGGTCGAGGCGCCGACCGGCGACTGCCGGCGGCAATTGCAGGACGTGATGGATACGGGTGGAACTCATGCGGCCGGGCCGGGGTCTTTGCCGCTATACTGCGACGGTCCAACAGCCGGGGTCCAGTCCCTTGCAGCGAACCAATCGATGGGTGCGCACGGCGTTGCTCGCCTGCTGCGCCGTAGCCGTCACCGCCTGCGGTGGCCGCGAGCGCGCCGCCGAGCAGCTCGCGCCGGAGAAGCTCTACGAACGCGCCCATCACACGCTGATGTCGGGCGATCATCGCAACGCGGTGCGTTACTACGAGGCGCTGGAGGCGCGCTACCCGTTCAGCGAGTATGCACGCCAGGCGCGGCTCGACATCCTGTACGCCTACTACAAGGCCCGGCAGCCGGAATCGGCCATCGACTCGGCCGATCAGTTCATCCGCGAGAACCCGACCCACCCGCGCGTCGACTATGCCTGGTACATCAAGGGGCTCGTGCACTTCGAGCGCTCGGCCAACTTCCTCGAGCGCTGGTTCCGGGCCGACCTGACGCACCGCCCGCCGCAGGACGCGCGCAGTTCATTTCAGTCGTTCGCAACCCTGGTCGAGCGCTACCCGAACAGCCCCTATGCGCACGATGCCCGCGCCCGCATGATCTTCCTGCGCAACCGGCTGGCCGACTACGAAGTGCATGTCGCCAACTACTACCTGAAGCGCAAGGCCTGGGTCGCGGCGCTGGCGCGGACGCGCTACTGCGTCGAGAATTATGACGGCGCCCCGGCCACCCGCCGGGCGGTCGGGATCATGACTGCGGCCTACGAGGGGCTCGGCCTCGAGGAACTGGCCGCACAGTCACGCGCGGTCTATGCCCTCAACTACTCCGGCGCCCCGCCGGCCTCCCGTCGCCGCCGCGACTGGTGGCCATTCTGGTAAAAGGGGACGCTTCCCTTTTTCGGTCTTGGCCGAAAAAGGGAAGCGTCCCCTTTTACGGCCGATAGCCGGAGGTGATCGGGTAGCGCCAGTCGCGGCCGAAAGCACGCCGGCTCACGCGCACGCCCGGCGGGGCCTGGCGGCGCTTGTATTCGTTGCGCTTGACCATCTCGAGGACGCGCACGACCGTGGCACGCTCGAAGCCCCGGGCGATGATCTCGTCGACCGAACGGTCCTCCTCGATGAACGCCTCGAGAATCGGATCGAGCACCTCGTACGGCGGCAGGCTGTCCGAATCGAGCTGGTTTTCCCGCAGTTCCGCCGTCGGCGGCCGGGTCAGCACGCGCTCCGGGATCACCGCATCCCGGGCGTTGCGCCAGCGGGCGAGACGGTACACCAGGGTCTTGCTGCAGTCCTTGATCGGCGCGTAGCCGCCGGCCATGTCGCCGTACAGCGTCGCGTAGCCGACCGCCATCTCGCTCTTGTTGCCGGTGGTCAGCAGCATCGAACCGGTCTTGTTCGAGATCGCCATGAGCACCATGCCGCGGCAGCGCGCCTGGATATTTTCTTCGGTCGTGTCCGGCGCACGCCCGGCGAACTCGCCGGCGAGCGCCGCCAGCGTCGCCTCGAACATGCCTTCGATCGGGATCACTGACCAGCGGACGCCGAAGTTCCGGGCCAGCGCCGTGGCATCGTCGCGCGACATCGGCGACGTGTACCGCGACGGCAGCAGCACCGCATGCACGCGCTGCGCACCCAGCGCGTCCACGGCGAGCGCCAGCACCAGCGCCGAGTCCACGCCGCCGGACAGGCCGAGCACGACGCCGGGAAAGTCGTGCTTGCCGACGTAGTCGCGCACGCCGGTCACGATGGCCCGGTACACGCTTTCGTCCGGATCCAGCGGCGGTTCGATGCGGCCACCGACCGGGAACACGCCGGCGGGTCCCGCTGCGAAGTCGAGGCACTCCAGCGACTCGGCGAAGGCTGGCGCGCGGTGCACCACTGCGCCATCAGCCGCGACCACGAACGAGCGCCCGTCGAACACGAGTTCGTCCTGGCCGCCGACCAGGTTCAGGTACACGAACGGCAGCCCGGTCTCCTGCGCGCGCGCGGCGAGCTCGGCCTCGCGCCGGCGCTGCTTGAGCTGCTCGTAGGGCGAAGCGTTCAGCACGACCGCCAGCGCGGCGCCCGCGGCCCGTGCCGCCGCCGCCGGCCCCGGCAGCCAGACGTCCTCGCAGATCAGTGGCGCGACCGGAATGCCGCCGGCCGCAACCACGACCGGCGCCGTACCCGCGGCAAAGTAACGCTTCTCGTCGAACACCTGATAATTCGGCAGCGCCTGCTTGCGGTAACGCGCGAGCACGGTCCCATCACGCAACCAGGCCGCCGTGTTGTAGATCGCACCGTCCGCATATTCCGGGTAGCCGAGCAGCACGTCGATGCCGCGGGCCACGTCGGCGACACTACCGAGCGCCGCCTCGACGCGGCGGCGGAAGCCGCGATGGAACAGCAGATCCTCCGGCGGATAACCGGACAGCACCAGTTCCGGCAGCACAACGAGGCCGGCGCCCGCGGCGCGCGCCGCGCTGACGCGTTCGATCACGCGCCGGGCGTTGCCCGGGGCATCACCGACCGTCGGGTCGATCTGCGCCAGCGCGATGCGCAGGGCCGCAGCCATGCGGCGTCACTCAGCCGAGCGCGGCCCGCATGCCGCTGCCGAGCTCGGCCGGGGAGCGCACGGTCCGCACGCCGGCCGCTTCGAGCGCGGCGAACTTGTCGGCCGCGGTGCCCTTGCCGCCGGCGATAACCGCGCCGGCATGGCCCATGCGCTTGCCGGGCGGCGCGGTGACTCCGGCGATATAGGCGACCACCGGTTTGCGCACGTGGTCGCGGATGAAGGCCGCGGCGGCCTCCTCGTCGCCGCCGCCGATTTCGCCGACCATGACAATGCCCGCGGTGGCCGGATCGGCTTCGAACAGCGCGAGCACATCGATGAAATTCATGCCGCGCACCGGATCGCCGCCGATGCCGACGCAACTGCTCTGGCCGAGCCCGAGCTGCGTGGTCTGGAACACGGCCTCGTAGGTCAGCGTGCCAGACCGCGACACGATGCCGACCCGGCCCGGCTGGTGGATGAAGCCCGGCATGATGCCGACCTTGCATTCGCCCGGTGTGATCACGCCCGGGCAGTTCGGCCCGACCAGCCGGCAGTCGCGCCCGGCCAGGGCCGCCTTGACCCGGACCATGTCATTGACCGGGATGCCTTCGGTGATACAGACAATCAGCGCGATGCCGGCGTCGGCCGCTTCGAGGATCGAGTCCGCCGCGTGCGCGGCCGGCACGTAGATCATGCTGACTTCGGCGCCGGTCTGCGCCACGGCATCGTGCACGGTATCGAACACCGGCAGGCCGAGATGCCGGCTGCCGCCGCGCCCGGGCGTTACGCCGCCGCAGAGCTGCGTGCCGTAGGCGAGCGCCTGCTCGGCGTGGAAAGTACCCTGCTTGCCGGTGAAGCCCTGGCAGATGACGCGGCTGTGGCGGTTGACCAGGATACTCATGCCGCCACCTGCGCAGCGCGGGCCAGCGCGACCGCTTTGGTCGCCGCATCGGTCAGGTCGCTGGCCGCGGTGATCGCCAGCCCGCTCGCCGCCAGCGTGCGGCGCGCCTGCTCGGCGTTCGTGCCCTCGAGCCGGACGATCACCGGCACCTGCACACCGACCTGCTGGACCGCCTGCACGATGCCCTCCGCGATGACGTCGCAGCGGACGATGCCGCCGAAGATGTTGATCAGCACAGCGCGTACGCGCTCGTTCGACAGCACCAGCCGGAACGCGGCGGTCACCCGCTCGGCCGTCGCCGTGCCACCGACGTCGAGGAAGTTGGCCGGCGCGCCGCCGTGCAGCTTGATCAGGTCCATCGTCGCCATCGCCAGTCCGGCGCCGTTGACCATGCAGGCGATGTCGCCGTCCAGCGAGACGTAGTTCAGGTCGTGACGGGACGCCTCGAGTTCGTGCGCGTCCTCCTGGGCTTCGTCGCGCTGCGCCGCCAGCGCCGGCTGCCGGTACAGCGCATTGGCTTCGACGTTGATCTTGGCGTCGAGCGCCACCAGCTCGCCGGAGGCGGTCACGATCAGCGGGTTGATCTCGACCAGGCTGAGGTCGCGCTCGAGGTACAGGCGGTACAGCGCCCGGGCGATGCGCTCGAACTGCGCGACCTCGCCGCCCCGCAGGCCGAGGCCGAAGGCCAGGCGCCGGCACTGGTACGGCTGCAGACCGGCCGCCGGATGCACGTCGATGCGCAGGATCTTCTCCGGCTCCCGGGCCGCAACCTCCTCGATGTCCATGCCACCGGCGGCCGAAGCCACGAACGCGATGCGTCCGCTGTCGCGGTTCAGGAGCACGCTGAGATAGATCTCGCGCGCGATCGCGCTGCCGGATTCGACCAGAATCTGCCGGATGGGCAGGCCGGCCGGCCCGGTCTGTTTCGTTACCAGACGGTGTCCGAGCAGCGCCGCCGCCGCCTCGGCGACCGCCTGCTGCGACCGGCACAGGCGCACACCGCCCGCCTTGCCCCGGCCGCCGGCGTGGACCTGGGCCTTGACCACCCAGACCTCACCGGGCAGCGCGGCGGCCGCGCCGCGCGCCTCGTCGATCGTCGTTGCCGTGCGCCCGGGCGGCACCGGGATCCCATATTCGGCGAACAGAGATTTCGCCTGGTACTCGTGCAGATTCATGGAACGCCATTGTAGCGTCCGACCGGAATCGCGTCGCAATTGCCTGCGCCGGTGCCGGCGGTCACCGCAGCGCATGTGACAGTGCCATGCTGTGAAGAACCGCCGTGAATCCGAACAGGCGCCCGGCGATCCGGAACTCGCCTGGCGCGTGCTCGGACTGCTGAATCTCTATCGCCTGATCGTACCGAGCGTGCTGTCGGCGGTCGCCGCGCTGGGTGGTCGGTTCCCGGCGCCCGGCATGGCTCTGCCCGCGCTGTATTACTACACGCTGATGGCCTGGTTCGCGGCCGGCGTCGCCTGCATCGTGCTGCTGAAGACGCGCTGGCCGAACCTGGGGACGCAGGCCTTCCTGCACGTCGGCTGCGATCTGCTGGCGGTGCTGCTGCTGCTGGTCGCCAGCGCTGGCGCGGCGAGTGGCGTGGGCCTGCTGCTGATCCTGCCGGTGGCGGCGATCAGCGTGCTGCTGACGGTCCGCACCGCGGCCACCGTCGCGGCGATCGCCGCGCTCGCTGTGCTCGGCCAGCAGGTACTGGTGGCCCTGCTCGGCCTGACCGACTTCTCCGAGCTGACCCAGGCCGGGCTGCTTGGCATGGTGATCTTCGCCGCGGCGCTCGCCGCCGCGCCGCTCGCCGGCCGCCTGCGCGAGACCGAGGCGCTGGTCCGCCAGCGCGAGCTTGACCTGGCCAACCTGGCCGAACTCTCGCAGTACATCGTCGAGCGATTGCGCGAGAGCCTGGTGGTCGTCGACGAGAATGACCGGATCCGGCTGATCAATGAATCCGCGCGGCAGATTCTCGGCGGCGATGCCGCTCCGGGCGCACTGCTCGGCGAAGTATCACCACGGCTGCTGTACCTGCTCGCCACCTGGCGCCAGGGGCCGAGCGCGACGGACACGACCGGGGCGGGCCTGCTGGCAGCCGACGGGCTGCGCGAGATCCGCCCGCACTTCGCCCCGCTCGGCCAGTTGCGGCCGGTACCGGTGCTGATCTTCCTCGAGGACCGGACCGCGCTCGACGACCGCATCCAGCAGACCCGCCTCGCCGCGCTCGGGCGCCTGTCCGCGAGCATCGCGCACGAGATCCGCAATCCGGTCGGCGCGATCAGCCACGCCGCCCAGCTTCTGGCCGAGGATGCCAGGATGCCGGACTCCGACCAGCGCCTGACCGCAATCATCCGCACCAACGCCGACCGGGTCAGCGCGATCATCGGCAACATCCAGCAGCTCGCACGGCGCGAGACGACGCAACCGGAACGGATGCCGCTCGGCGAATGGCTGCACGACTTCATGCAGGAGTTCCTCATCACCGGCGGTCATCATGCCGGGCAGATGAGCGTGGACATGGCCGATCCGGAGCTCGAGGTCCGCGTCGATCCGTCCCATCTGCACCAGATCCTGTGGAACCTGTGCGAGAACGCGTTCCATTACGCTGCGCGCGAGCCCGGCGATCGCGTCGAATTGCGCGCCGGCCGGCTGGCTGGCAGCAACCGGCCGTTCCTCGAGGTGCTGGATCGCGGCCCGGGCATCGAGCCGGCCGCCACGGACCAGGTTTTCGAGCCGTTCTTCACCTCGCGCGTGAACGGTACCGGACTCGGACTGTTCATTGCGCGTGAACTGGCGCGCTGCAACGGCGCGCTGCTGGTATACGAGGCGCGGCGCGGTGGCGGCAGCGTGTTCCGCATCGTGTTCGCGGACCCGCAGCGCTGGGAACAGTACTGAGGGCGGCGGGACGAGCATGGCGAATCCGCGCGCGCTGATCGTCGACGATGAACCCGACCTGTGCGAGCTGTTGTCGCTGACGCTCGCGCGTATGGACGTGGACTCGCGGGCCGTGCACGATCTGGCCGCGGCGCGGCGTGAGCTGCAGGAACCGCGGCGTTACGACCTGTGCCTGACCGACCTGCGGCTGCCGGACGGCGACGGACTGGAGCTGCTCGAGTGGATCCAGCGGCACGCGCCTGAGCTGCCGGTCGCCGTGATCACCGCGCACGGGCACGTCGAGGCCGCGGTGCGCGCGCTGCAGCTCGGCGCCTTTGACTTCGTGTCCAAGCCGCTGGACGTGCCGGTGCTGCGGCGGCTCGTAGGCCAGGCGCTGCGGCTCACCGGCGCGCGCCAGGCCGCCGATCCGGGCCAGCGCCTGCTCGGCGAGTCGGCGCCGATGCAGGAGCTGCGGGCCATGATCGCCCGTGTGGCGCGCAGCCAGGCGCCGGTGCACATCTGCGGCGAGTCCGGTACCGGCAAGGAACTGGTGGCCCGGCTGATCCATGAGTCCGGCCCGCGCAAGGATGCGCCGTTCGTGCCGGTCAACTGCGGGGCGATCCCGACGGAGCTGTTCGAGAGCGAACTGTTCGGCCACCGTAAGGGCAGTTTCACCGGTGCCGTCGCCGACAAGCCCGGCCTCGTGCAGGCGGCCGAGGGCGGTACGCTGTTCTTCGACGAGGTCGCCGACCTGCCGTTCACGATGCAGGTCAAGCTGTTGCGCCTGATCCAGGATCGCACGGTCCGGCCGATCGGCGAGCAGCGGGAACAGCCGGTGGACCTGCGCATCCTGAGCGCGACCCATCGCGACCTCGGCGAGCTGGTGGCGGAGGGGCGCTTTCGCGAGGATCTCTATTACCGCATCAACGTCATCGAGCTGAAGGTTCCGGCGCTGCGCCACCGGCTCGAGGACATTCCGCTGCTGGCCCACGCGATCATCGCCCGGCTGGCGGCGCGCATGAACATCACGCTGCCGGCACTCGGCGCCGAAGCCTTGCGGCTGCTGAGCTCCTATCGCTACCCGGGCAACGTGCGTGAGCTCGAAAACGTCCTCGAGCGCTCACTGACGCTGTGCGACGGCAACCGCATCGAAGCGGATGACATCGAGCTGCGCACGGGCGCGGCGCCCCCCCGGCGAGACTGGTGGCGACCCGCAGGCGGCGACGGCGCTGCACGAGCGGCTGGAGAGTATCGAGCGACTGGCGATCCAGCGGGCCCTTGAGCAGGCGCGGTTCAACAAGACCGCCGCAGCGAAGGCGCTCGGCATCAGCTTCCGGGCCCTGCGCTACCGGATCCGCAAACTGGGTCTGGAGTGACGCTGGGCGTCACTTTGTGACGCGAACTGACTGATGCGCCGCAGCCTGTCCGGTGCCGGTCGTTCGGAAAGCGGTCATAAGCACGTTGTATTTCAATGAGTTGCGGGCCGGAGCTGGTTCTGGCACGGGACTTGCTTTCTGCCGGTGGCAACGGCGCGCGGGCGCCGCGCGTCCCAGTCAAACCTCAGGAGCAACTCGCAATGAAGGCAATTCAGAAGGGCTTCACGCTCATCGAACTGATGATCGTGGTGGCCATCATCGGCATCCTGGCCGCGATCGCGATCCCGGCCTATCAGGACTACACGATTCGTTCGCAGGTGACGGAAGGCCTGACCCTGGCCGGCGACCTCAAGGCGTCGATCGCCGAGTACGTCGCGCAGGTCGGCGAATGGCCGGCAGGCATGGCTGAGCTTGGCCTCGGCTCCGGCGGCGCGGCCAACAAGACGGGCCGCTACGTCGACCAGATCGACGTGTCGAACGGCACGATCACGATCACCTATGGTAACGACGCACATTCGAACATCCAGACCTTCACGCTGTCGCTGCGGCCGTTCGTCAATGTCAACCAGGACATCGTCTGGGCCTGCGGTGACGCCGATCAGCCGGATGACTCGAGCGACACGCCGGACGGTGGCACGATACCTTCCGACGCGGGCGCCACTACGGTCCTGGGCAAGTACATGCCGACGTCCTGTCGCGCGACGCCGTAACAGCGGGCGCAACGCCTGAACAGGACGTGTCCATGCGGACACGGCCGGTAACCGGCAAGGCCCCTGGTGACGGGGGCCTTGCCTTTTGCGGCCCGCTGCACTGAACATCCGCGCGATGTCACCCCTGCTCCCTGATGCCACTCACCGATCGCAAGGCCTGCTGCTCGGCCTGCTGCTCGGTATTGGCTCGCTCGCACTTGCGGTCTGGTGGACGCTGCGCGACCTGGCCATCGCGCTCGCCAACAACAAGGTGACGGCCTCGCTGATTCATGGACAGGTGCTGGGCCCGGTGGTCACGCAGCGCCTGCTCGAATTCGCCCTGGCCCTCGTGGCTCTTCACCTTGCGGCCGGACTGATCGCCTGGACCCTCGCCCGCCTCACCCTCGCCACCGTACCGCGGTCCGCGCGCCTCGGGCCACGCTGGCTGGTCATCGCATGGTTCGCGGTCCTGGCTGCGCTCGTCTGGGTTTGCAACGCAAGCTGGTATCCGGGCTCCCGATTTGCACCAGAGCTGTCGTGGCTGTCCGCCGACTGGTACGGCTGGCGCTGGGCGCACCTGGCACTCGTTCTGGTGTGCGGCGGCAGCGGCCTGCTGCTGGTCCGGACGATCACGACCTCTGGCAGGAATCGCCGGATTGCGGCACTGCTGCCGGTCGCATTGATCGTGCCGGGACTCGCGGGACTGACGATCTGGTATGACACCGGTTCAGCGCGGCCCGCGGCGGCGTTCGACCGGCCGCATGTCGTCATCCTCGGGTTGGATTCCCTGCGCGACGACCTCGGCGAAGGCCAGTCGGAGGACCGCCTGACGCCGCACGTCGATGGCTTCGTTCAGGGAGCCCATCGCTTCACCGACACGATCAGCCCGCTGGCCCGGACCTACCCGGCGCTGGTCTCGATCCTGACCGGCCGGCATCCGGTGGTGACCAACGCCCGCTTCAACCTGATGCCACGGGCCCTGGTCAGCGAGGGCGAGACACTGGGCGATGCGCTGCGCGCTGCCGGTTACCACAGCGTCTACGCTACCGACGAGGTGCGCTTCGCCAATCTGGACCCGTCGTTCGGCTTCGACCAGCTCATTACCCCGCCGGTCGGGGCCTCCGACTTCCTGCTCGGCAAGGCGGGCGACCTGCCGCTGGTGAACCTGCTGTCGGCGACCCGGTTGGGGGCGTGGCTGTTCCCGACCAACCACGCCAACCGCGCCGCCCACGTGACCTACCGGCCCGATGACTTCACTGCTCGGCTACGGCGCGAAATACGGGTGGACCGGCCTGGCTTCCTGATGATTCACCTGACGCTGGCCCACTGGCCGTACAACTGGGCCGGCCACCGCCAACCGACTACACCGCAGGAATACCGGCCGGCTTATCAGCAGGCGATCCGGGAAGTCGACCGGCAGTTCGATGCGGTGCTGCGCCTGCTGGCCGCGCAAGGCGTCCTCGACAACGCAATCGTTGTGGTGCTCTCGGATCACGGCGAGGCGCTCGGCTGGCCGGGGGACAGCATGCTGCGCAGGACCGGCCAGCCGCAGGAGATCTGGAACACGCTCTGGGGCCACGGCACCAGCGTGCTGAGCCCGCACCAGTACAGCGTGTTCCTCGCCCTGCGCGGTTTCGGGCGCGCCGCACTGCCCGGGACACCCGGCCACCACGACTGGCCGGTGTCGCTCGAAGACGTACGACCAACGCTGCAGGAGGCGGCGACGGGCACCGCGCCGGAAGACAGCACGGGTATTTCGCTGCTGCCGCTGCTCGACGGCCGCCGGCCGCCGGACGAACTCAGCGCCAGGATCCGCTACACCGAAACGGACTTCAACACCCCGATGGTGCTCACCGGCAAGTACAACGAGTCCGGACTGGTCCACGAGGGGGCGGCCTATTACGAGATCGTGCCGGCGACCGGCTGGATGCAACTGAAGACCGGGCGCCTGCCCGAACTCATGTTCCGCAAGGAACGCGCCGCGGTGTCGCGCAACTCGTTGCTGGCCGCGGTGCCTTCCGCGGACAGCCACTCGGTCTCTTACCTGTTTACGGATCGCCGCGCGCCGCTGCCACGGCGGCTCGCCGGGCGGCCGGATCCGGCCGCCGAACCGGAGGCGGCAAGGCTCTGGGATGCGCTGCACGAACGGTTCGGGGGGGGGGACTCCCGCCGCCGGCCCCGACCGCGCATCTGTGACCGGCGTCACCCGGAGCCCCGCCCGGTTGTGGGAGCATCCTCGCTGATTTGACAATTGCCGCCGGCCCCCGTTGGGGTTCATTATCCGCCAGACAGAACAACGGACGTTCGGGACTCCGCGAGCCAATGAACGAAAACGCGAGCGCCATGGCCAGCCCGGTGCGGGCCGTCCTCTCCGGACTGCCGCAGCGGCTCGTCCAGGACGGCCTGGTCGACGAAGCGGCCATGCTGGACGCCATCGCCGGTGCGCGCGAGCGCAAGACCCACCTGGTGAGCTGGCTGGTTTCGCGCGAAATGGCGGCCGCCCGCGATATCGCGCTCGCGGCCGCGCAGGAGTTCGGCGTCCCGCTGCTCGACCTCGACGCGGTCAACATCGACCTCGACACTGTCCGGCTGGTCAACGAGAAGCTGCTGGCCAAGCACCGGGTCCTGCCGCTGGTCAAGCGCGGCAAGCGGCTGCACGTGGCGGTCTCGGACCCGACCAACCTGCATGCCGTCGACGAGATCAAGTTCCAGACCGGCCTGTCGATCGAGGCGGTCGTCGTCGAGGACGACAAGCTGCAGCGCGCGGTGCAGAAAGCCATCGAGCAGGTCGATACGTCGATGCCCGCGCTCGGCGAGGACGACTTCGCACTCGACAACCTCGAGATCACCAGCGACGAGGAAACGGAGGCCGACGTCACGCGCGACGACGTCGAGGATGCGCCGATCGTCCGCTTCGTCAACAAGATCATGCTGGACGCGATCCGCCGCAACGCGTCCGACATCCATTTCGAGCCGTACGAGAAGTACTACCGGATCCGGCTGCGCATCGACGGGGTACTGCGTGAGATCGCCCAGCCCCCGGTGCAGCTCGCGACCAAGCTGGCCGCGCGCCTGAAGGTCATGTCGCGGCTCGACATCGCCGAGCGGCGCGTGCCGCAGGACGGCCGCATCAAGATGCGCCTGTCGAAGAACCGCTCGATCGACTTCCGCGTCAGTAGCTGCCCGACGCTGTTCGGCGAGAAGATCGTGCTGCGCATCCTCGACGCCAGCACCGCGATGATGGGCATCGACGCGCTCGGCTATGAGCCGTTCCAGAAAGAGCTCTACCTGAAGAACCTGGCGCGGCCGCAGGGCATGATCCTGGTGACCGGGCCGACCGGCAGCGGCAAGACCGTGTCGCTGTACACCGGGCTGGCGATCCTGAACGTCGAGGACACCAATATCTCGACCGCCGAGGATCCGGCCGAAATCGTCCTGCCCGGTGTCAACCAGGTCAACGTCAACCCCAAGGTGGGCCTGACCTTCGCCTCCGCGCTGCGCGCCTTCCTGCGCCAGGATCCGGACGTGATCATGGTCGGCGAGGTCCGCGACCTCGAGACCGCCGAGATCGCAATCAAGGCGGCGCAGACCGGCCACCTGGTGCTGTCCACGCTGCATACGAACGATGCCCCGCAGACGTTGACCCGCCTCGTGGACATGGGGGTCAAGCCCTACGCGATCGCGACTTCGGTCAGCCTGATCATCGCGCAGCGACTGGCGCGGCGCCTGTGCGGCCACTGCAAGGCGCCGATGGATCTGCCGGCCGAGGCGGCGCTGCGCGAGGGCTTCGCGCGCGAACAGGTCGAGCGGCCCGACTTCCGCGTGTACCGCGCCGTCGGCTGCAGCCAGTGCACGGACGGCTTCAAGGGCCGGGTCGGCATCTACGAGGTCCTGCCGGTCACCGAGGCGATCGGCCGGATCATCCTCGAGGGCGGCAGTGCGCCGCATATCCGCGACCAGGCCCGCAAGGAAGGCGGCTGGGACCTGCGCGCCGCCGCGCTGAAGAAGGTGCTGGACGGCGTCACCAGCCTCGAGGAAGTCAACCGCGTCACGGTCGATTGAGCCGGCCGGACGCTATCCTACGCACTTCGGACTGAAGGACGACCGCCGCCATGCCACCCAGCGCCGCTCTCGCCAGGGACACGCCGTTCATCTGGGAAGGCCGGGACCGCAAGGGCAACCGCGTGCGCGGTCGCTCGCTCGCCAACAACGAGAAGGACGTCCGCGCCGAACTGCGCCGCCAGAACATCGTCCCGATCAAGGTCCGCAAGCAGCGCGCGCTGTTCAGCAGCGGCGGCAAGATCACGCCCGGCGACATCGCGATCTTCAGCCGGCAGCTCGCGACGATGCTGACCGCGGGCATCCCGCTGGTCCAGGCCTTCGAGATCGTCGGCGTCGGTCACGAGAAGCCGGCGATGCAGAAGCTGATCCTCGACATCAAGCTCAGCATCGAGGGCGGCAGCTCGCTGCACGAGTCGCTGGCCAAGCATCCGCTGTATTTCGATGACCTGTACATCAACCTGGTCGAGGCCGGCGAACAGGCCGGCGCCCTCGAGAGCCTGCTCGACAAGGTCGCGACCTACAAGGAAAAGACCGAGGCGCTGAAGAAGAAGATCAAGAAGGCGCTGTTCTACCCGGCAGCCGTGCTGGCGGTCGCGGTCATCGTCACGCTGATCCTGCTGATCTTCGTGATCCCGCAGTTCGAGGCGCTGTTCAAGGGCTTCGGCGCCGACCTGCCCGCGTTCACCCGCCTGGTCATCAGCCTGTCGCAGTTCGTGCAGGACAAGGGCTGGCTGCTGGGCCTGATCGTCGGCATCGGCGCGGCGACATTCATCTGGTTCAAGAAGCGTTCGCGGCCGCTGCGGCAGTTCCTCGACCGGATGTCGCTGAAGCTGCCGGTCGTCGGCCCGATCCTGGTCAAGGCGGCGATCGCGCGCTACGCGCGCACGCTGGCGACGATGTTCTCGGCGGGCGTGCCGCTGGTCGAGGCGATGGAATCCGTCGCTGGCGCGACCGGCAATATCGTCTACGAGACGGCCGTACTGCGCATGCGCGACGAGGTCGCGACCGGCCAGCGGCTGCAGCGCGCGATGGAGAACACCGGGCTGTTTCCGAACATGGTCGTGCAGATGATCGCGGTCGGTGAGGAATCCGGCTCGCTGGACGAAATGGCCGGCAAGGTCGCGGACTTCTACGAGCTCGAGGTCGACACGGCCGTGGACGGGCTGGCCAGTCTGCTCGAGCCGCTGATCATGGCGATCCTCGGCATCCTGGTCGGCGGTCTGGTCATCGCGATGTACCTGCCGATCTTCAAGCTCGGCGCCGTGATCTGACGGCGGCTGCCCCGGCATGCTGCTGGCGACGAGCCCGGCCCCGTGGCTGGCCCTGGCCGGCATCCTCGGGTTGCTGGTCGGCAGTTTCCTGAACGTCGTCATCCTGCGGCTGCCGCCGTTACTCGAGCGGCGCTGGCAGCGGGAATGCGCCACGATACTCGGCAGTTCCGTGCCGGCTGCCGCGGAAGAACCGCCCGGTCTGGTGCGCCCGCGGTCGCGCTGCCCGGCGTGCCGGGCGCCGATCCGCGCATGGCACAACATTCCGGTCCTGAGCTGGCTGCTGCTGCGCGGGCGCTGCGCCACCTGCCGGGCGCCGATCTCGCCGCGCTACCCGCTGGTGGAAGCGGGGACCGGCCTGCTGTCGGCGCTGGTGGCCTGGCGCTTCGGGTTTGTGCCGGAGGCCGGGCTCGTGCTGGTGCTGACCTGGGTGCTGATCGCGCTGGCCGGCATCGATCTCGAGCACCAGTTGCTGCCGGACGTGCTGACGCTGCCGCTGCTGTGGCTCGCGCTGCTGGCGAGTCTGTTCCACGATGGGGCCGGCGGCCTGCCGGTCAGCCCGCGGGACGCGATCCTCGGGGCCGCATGCGGCTATGGGTTCCTGTGGCTGGTGTTCCAGCTCTTCCGGCTGCTGACCGGCAAGGAAGGCATGGGTTTCGGGGACCTCAAGCTGTTTGCCGCGGCCGGCGCCTGGCTCGGCTGGCAGATGCTGCCACTGGTGCTGCTGCTGGCCGCGGTCGCCGGCGCCGTGACCGGCCTCGCGTTGATCGTGACGCAACGCCATGGGCGCGGTGTGCCGATCCCGTTCGGGCCGTTCCTGGCCGGAGCCATTTGGATTGCGGCCCTCTGGGGTCCGGCCATCGTCGAGCGCTATCTCAGCCTCGCCGGGTTGCGCTGAAGTGACCTCGCGCCCCCTGCGCATCGGCCTGACCGGGGGCATTGCCAGCGGCAAGAGCACCGTCGCGGACTGTTTTGCCACGCTGGGAGCTGCGGTGATCGACAGCGATCAGATCGCCCGAGAGGTCGTCGAACCCGGACAGCCGGCGCTGGCCGCATTGGTCGGAGCGCTGGGTGCGGAGATTCTGGATACGACGGGCCGCCTCGATCGCCGCCGGCTGCGGCAACGCATCTTCGCGGACGAGGCGACCCGCCGCCTCGTCGAGAGCATCGTGCATCCGGCCATCGGCGTCGAACTGCGGCGGCGGACCGGGACCGCCGGGGGCCCGTACCAGGTGCTGGTCATCCCGCTGCTCGCCGAGGGGGGCCGGCGCCCGGCACTGGTCGACCGCGTGCTGGTCGTCGACTGCCCCGAGGAGCAGCAGATCGGACGCCTCATGCGGCGTGATGGCGAGACCCGGGAATCCGCCGGCCGCGCGCTGGCCGCCCAGGCGACCCGCAGCATGCGCCTCGCGATCGCCGACGACGTCATCGACAACAGCGGTGCCGTGACCGGACTCGAGACCCGGGTCCGGGAACTGGACCACCGCTACCGCGAGCTGGCGGCCGCCCGGGCAGGAGGCGATCGTGGCGCACGGTGAGCCGCAGCAGGATCTGCTGTTTACGGCGCCGGAAGCGCTGCCGCAAAATAGCCGGATGTTCGAGCCTGCTCCGGAGCCACAGGTCGAGCCGGCACCGCTCACGTACGAGCAGCCGCTCAACGAGCGCATGCGCATGTTCCTGCGCCTCGAGTTCCTGTGGCAGCTCGTCAGCCACCATGCCGCGGCGAGCCACGGCTGGGGCAGCCGCGCCGCGGTGGCGGGCCTGCTCGAGATCCTCGCCATCACCTCGCGCGGCGACCCGCGTAGCGATGCGCTCAAGGAGCTCGAGCGGCAGATGGCGCTGTTGCGTGACTACCAGAACCGGCCGGGTGTCGATGGCAGCCGCCTGCGTTCGGTCATCAAGGTTCTCGAACAGCGCCGCGATGAGCTGAACGCGGCCGGCGCGAATTTCCTGCAGCGGCTGCGCGAGTCCGAGTTCCTGAACGCGATCAAGCACCGCAGCGCGATCCCCGGCGGCACCTGCGAATTCGACCTGCCGGACTACTGCCACTGGCTCAACCTCGACCCGGTGCTGCGTGAGGCGGACCTCGGCGAGTGGCTGGCGACGATCCGGCCGCTGTGCGAGAGCGTGTCCGAGCTGCTGTGGATCACGCGCGAGAACGTGCGCCCGCGCGAGGAGATCGCGCCGGGCGGCGTGTACCAGATCGCCTTCGAGCGCGACCGGCCGGTACAGCTCGTGCGCGTGACCCTGCCGGGCGGCTGCGGACTGTACCCGGAGGTCAGCGGCAGCCATCACCGCTGCAGCCTGCGCTTCCTGCGCTGGATCGGCGTGAACCACCGGCCGGTACAGGCCGACGAGGACGTGCGCTTCCTGCTGACCGTCTGCTACTGACCGACGCGCAGCCGATGCTCGTGACCTGCCCGCAGTGCCGCCGCCAGCACGAATGGGATCGCGCCAGTCCATGGCGGCCATTCTGCAGCGAGCGCTGCCGCCTGCTCGACCTCGGCGCCTGGCTGCAGGAGCGCTACGTGATCGGCAGCGAAGCCGCCGGCGCCGCCGCGGACGAAGAACCGCCGCGCCACTGAACGGCGCTCAGCGGCCGCCCGGCATCCCCAGCGCGCGGACGAGGAACGCCCAACGGTTGGCGACGTCCTCAATCTGCATCCGGGTCGGCTTGCCGGCGCCGTGACCGGCGCGGGTTTCGACCCGCAGCAGCACCGGATGCGGGCAGGCCTGCGCGTACTGCAGCGCCGCGGCGAACTTGAAGCTGTGCCAGGGCACGACGCGGTCGTCGTGGTCGGCGGTCGTGATCAGCGTCGGCGGATAGCAGCGTCCGGGCCGGGCGTTGTGCACCGGCGAGTACGCGTAGAGCGCGCCGAACTGCGCCGCGTCCTCGGCCGTGCCGTAGTCGCTGGACCACGCATAGGCGTTGGCGCTCGCGGTGTGATAGCGCAGCAGGTCGAGGACACCGACCGCGGGCAGCGCCGCACCGAACAGTTCCGGACGCTGCGTCAGCACCGCGCCGACCAGCAGGCCGCCGTTGCTGCGCCCGTGGATCGCCAGCTTCTGCGGCACCGTGTAGTGGTTGGCCACGAGCCACGCGGCGGCGGCGATGAAGTCGTCGAACACGTTCTGCTTACGCGTCGTCGTCCCGGCTTCGTGCCATTCGGCACCGTATTCCCCGCCGCCGCGCAGATTGGCCACGGCATAGATACCGCCGCGCTCGAGCCAGGCGGCGACCGCCGGCGTGTACTCCGGCGTCAGCGCGACGTCGAAGCCGCCGTAGCCATACAGCAGCAGCGGATGGCTGCCGTCCAGCGCGATACCGCGCCGATGGGTAATGAACATCGGCACCCGCGTGCCATCACGACTGGTGTAGAAGACCTGCACGGTCGTGAACGGCGCGGCATCGAACGGAATCCGCGGCTGCCGGAAGAGCCGCAGCTCGTCCCGCGCGATGTCGTACCGGTACAGCGCCGCGGGCGTCAGATAGTCCGTGTAGGCGAAGAAGGTCTCGGTGCCGTCCGGCGCGTCGGGGAAGCCGGTCACGGTGCCCGCGCCGGGCAGTGCGATCTCGCCGCGCAGGCTGCCATCGAGCCGGTACACCCGCAGCCGCGCGCGCGCATCCTCGAGGTAACTCGCAATCACGTGCCCGCCGACCAGGCTCGCCTGCACCAGCGTCGCCGGCTGTTCGGGGATCACCTCACTGGCTGGCGGCACCTCGCCGGCACCGGGCCGGATGGCGATGACCCGGCCGCGCGCCGCCCCCTGCGTCGTCTTGAAGTACAGCCGCCCGTCGAGCGCGCCGAGGAACTCGTACAGGCCGTCCCAGGCATCGAACACGCGCTGCACCGGCGCGGCCGGTTGCCGCAGGTCGCGCAGGTGAATCGCGTTCGACGAGAATCCGTAGGAGACCTGGAACACGAGCCAGCGCCCGTCCTCCGAGACCTGCGCATACGGGTTGTGGCGCGGGTGCCCGGTGATCGCGTAGACGAGCGCATCGTCCGCCTGCGGCGTACCGACGACGTGCCGGTACACGCGCACCTGCTGCTGATCGTCACCCTTGCCGCCGGCACCCTGCGGATAGCGCGAGTAGTAGAACGCGCGGCCATCGGGCTCCCACGCGACGCCGGTGAACTTCGTGTCGACGATCGTGTCGGGCAGGTCGCGGCCGGTGTCGACCTCGCGGATCTGCCAGCGGTCCCAGTCGGTCCCGCCATCGGATACCGCCCAGGCGACGTAGCGCCCGTCCGGACTGACCGAGAAGTCGGCCAGCGAGACGGTCCCGTCCGCCGACAACGCGTTCGGATCGACCAGCACGCGTGGGCTGGCATCGGGATCGGTGGTCCAGTACAGCACGCCCTGGTTCTGGCGCCCGGCCTTGACCACGAAGAAATAGCGCCCGCCGCGGCGCAGGGGCACGCGCAGCTTCGCGTCCATCCATGGGTAGCCGTACTGGTCGTAGTCCCACAGTTCGGTCAGCCGGTTGAGGATCGGCTGGCGCGCCGGAATGTTCTCGAGCCACGGCTGGGACAGCGCGTTCTGGGCTTGGACCCAGCCGCTGACCGCCGGCCCCGGCGTTTCCAGCCAGCGGTACGGATCGGCGACCCGCGTGCCATGCCAGTCGTCAGCCGTCAGACCGCGCTCGGTGGGCGGATAGCGCGGCGATTCGACCGCCAGCAGCGGACGATCCGGTGTCGCCGGCGTCGCGGCGGCCGCCAGCAGGATCATCGTCAGACCGGATATGACACGCGCGCGCACCATGCTTACACTCCGCGGCAACCTGACTTTCGCAGTCTAGCAAAGCCCTTGCGGGCCACTGCGGCCCGCCATCTCCCGGAGCGACGATGCGATTGCCGATCACCGCCGTGCTGACCTTCCTGCTCGCTGCCGGCCCCGCCGCGCCCGCGGAGCTCACCGTCGAGCGCCTGTTCGACGCACCGGATCTGCAGGGGCCGACCCTGCGCCAGGCGCGCTTCTCGCCCGACGGCCGGCTGCTCAGCTTCCTGCGCGCCCGCCACGACGACCCGACGGTCTTCGATCTGTGGGCCTTCGACCTGACCACGGGCGGCCAGCGCCGGCTGATCGATGCGAGCGCCCTGCTGCCGCAGGACGAAGAGCTTTCGGCCGAGGAAGAGGCCCGCCGCGAGCGCCAGCGTACCGCCGCGCTGCGCGGCATCGTCGAGTACCAGTGGGCACCCGATTCACGCGGCCTGCTGTTCCCGCTCGGCGGCGACCTGTACCACTACGAGCTGGCGCAGCCGCCGGCGCGAGCCCTCCGCCGCCTGACCGCAACCGCAGCGGGTGAGACCGATGCGCGCTATTCACCGCGCGGCCGCTTCGTCAGCTTCGTGCGCGAGCAGGATCTGTATCTGGTCGAACTCGCGACCGGCAGCGAGCGCCGCCTGACCACCGGCGGCGGTGGGCCGATCAGCCACGGCGTCGCCGAGTTCATCGCGCAGGAGGAAATGAGCCGGGACACCGGCTACTGGTGGTCACCGGATGAGCGGCAGATCGCGTGGACCCGGGTCGATGAGACGCGGGTGGCCGAACTCGAGCGCTTCGAGGTGCATGCCGACGGGATCCGCGTCCACCGGCAGCGCTATCCGGCGGCCGGCGCGGCGAATGCCAGCGTGCGCCTCGCCATTCAGACCCTGGTTGACGGCGCCGTCGCCTGGGCCGAGCTCGGCACTCAGGACTACTACCTCGCGCGGGTGCACTGGTTCCCCGAGGGTGGACACCTGCTGGTGCAGCGCCAGTCACGCGACCAGCAGCGTCTGGATCTGATCGACCTCCCGGCCGGCGGCGGCGCCGGCCGCGTCCTGCTGACGGAGACCAGCGCGAGCTGGATCGACCTGCACGACGACCTGCATTTCGTGCCGGAACGGCAGGAGTTCCTGTGGGCCTCCGGGCGCAGCGGCCACAACCACCTGTACCGCTACGACTACGACGGCCGGCTGCTCGGCGCGGTTACCGCAGGCGACTGGGACGTGGCCGGCGACGCACAGCAGGCGGCCGTGCGCGGCATCGACCCGCGCGGGCGGCGCGTGTATTTCATGGCCACGCTCGGCTCACCGCTCGAACGCCATCTGTATGTCGCCGACCTCGCGGCCGGCAGCATGGCTGCGCCGCGCGCGCTGACCACGCAGGCGGGCTGGCATTCAGTGACGATGAGCCCGGATGGCAGGCACTTCCTGTTCCAGTACAGCAGCCCGGCGCAACCGCCGCAATTCTCGCTGCACGACGCCAGTGGCCGGCGGCTGGCCTGGCTCAGCGAGAACCGCGTGGACGACGGACATCCGCTCGCGCCGTACCGCGAGCATTGGGTCGAACCGGAATTCGGCACGCTGCCCGCCGCCGATGGCACGCCGCTCTACTGGCAGCTCCATCGGCCCGCTGGCTTCGATCCGAACCGCCGATATCCGGCCATCCTGCTCGTGTATGGCGGGCCGACCATGCAGTTTGTACAGCGGCGTTGGAACGAGCGGCGCAGTCTCATCGCGCAGCTTCTCGCGCAGCGCGGCTACGTCGTGTTCCAGCTCGACAACCGCGGGTCGAGCGGGCGTGGCCTGGCATTCGCCAGTGCGCTGCATCACGCACTCGGCACGGTTGAGGTCGAGGATCAGCTTGCGGGCGTCGCCTGGCTCGCAGGCCAGCCGTGGATCGACCCGGCGCGCATCGGTGTCCATGGCTGGAGTTATGGCGGCTACATGACCCTGCTGCTGCTGGCGCATGCACCAGGCACTTTCGCTGCCGGCGCGGCCGGAGCCCCGGTCACGGACTGGAGCCTGTACGACACGCACTACACCGAACGCTATCTCGGCCTGCCGCAGACCGAGGCAGCGGCCTACCAGCGGGCCAGCGTACTGAGCCACGCCGGCGCGATTCGCGACCGCCTGCTGATCATGCACGGCATGGCCGACGACAACGTGCTGTTCACGCACACGACCCGGTTGCTGCCGCTGCTGGTCGCGGCGGGGCGGCCGTTCGAGGTGCTGCCGTATCCGGGCAGCCGCCATGCCGCGCTCACCTTCCGCGACACCGGCATCCACGGCTGGAACACGATCCTCGACTTCTTCGACCGGCACCTGCGCGGCAGTCACAGCACCGCTATGGCGGCTCCGGCCGGCGCACAACGTCAACCGCAGGACTGAGGGCCGTCCGCAGCGCGGTCACGATCGGGCGATCGGCCTCGAGCAGGTCCCAGGCGGGCAGCTCGCCCGGTGTGACCCACGCCAGCGCCTGGCCATCGCAGCAGCGCGGCTCGCCGTCGTAGCGCAGGATGCGCCAGACCTCGAGATGCACCTGCCGGTCCGGGTAACGGTGCGACAGCCGCAGCAGCGGCTCGGCCGAGCGCAGCTCGATGCCGAGTTCCTCGCCGAGTTCGCGGCCCAGCCCGGCCAGTGGCTCCTCACCGGCCTCGAGCTTGCCGCCGGGAAATTCCCAGCGGCCGGCCATGTGTCGCCCGGGGGGCCGCTGCGCGATCAGCACGCGGCCCTGCGCATCGCTGAGCACACCGGCGACGACGTGGATCTCAGCCGCCGCCGTGCTGCAAGGCCCCATGACAGTGCTTGTACTTGCGGCCCGAGCCGCAGGGGCAGGGCTCGTTGCGGCCGACCTTGCGCTCGCCGCGCACGAACGGCGTCGCCGCGGGCGCCGCCGCCGGCTCGGCCGGGAGCGCGTCACCGGCCGGCCCGGTCGCGGCGGCCAGTGCCGGCGGCGCCGCATGCTGCATCTGCATCTGCTGCTGCAGGCGCCGCTGCCGTTCGGCCTCCTCGCGCTCGATTTCCTCCTCGGTGCGCACCTGCAGCCGCTGCAGCAGCATCACCGTGTCGGCGCGGATGCGATCGAGCAGCGCCGTGAACAGCGCGAAGGCCTCGCGCTTGTACTCCTGCTTCGGGTTCTTCTGCGCATAGGCGCGCAGGTTGATGCCCTGGCGCAGGTAGTCCATCGCCGCGAGGTGCTCGCGCCAGTGACCGTCGAGCTGCTGCAGCATCACGGCACGCTCGAGGTGCCGCATCACCGGCGCGCCGACCTGCTGCACCTTCAGCTCGTAGGCCGCCTCGATCGCCTCGAGCTCGCGGCTCGTCGCCTCGGCCGGACCGCGCGCCGGGTCCGCGGCCAGCCAGTCGGCCAGCCCGGGGCTCACGCCGAAATCGCGCGTGACCGCCTGTTCGAGGCCGGCCACGTCCCACTGTTCCTCTACGCTGCCCGGCGGCAGGAACTGCTGCACCAGGCCCTCGACGACCTCGGCGCGCACACCGCGGATGACCTCGGCGATGTCTTCCGCGGACATGATCTCGGTGCGCTGCCCGTAGACGACCTTGCGCTGGTCGTTGGCGACGTCGTCGTATTCGAGCAGATTCTTGCGCGCGTCGAAGTTGTGCGACTCGACCTTGCGCTGGGCGCGCTCGATCTGCCGGGTCAGCATGCGGCTCTCGATCGCCTCGCCCTCGCGCATGCCGACCGTGCGCAGCAGCGACTTGGTGCGGTTCGGGTCACCGAAGATGCGCATCAGGTTGTCTTCGAGCGACAGGTAGAACCGGCTCGAGCCCGGGTCGCCCTGCCGGCCGGAACGGCCGCGCAACTGGTTGTCGATGCGCCGCGACTCGTGCCGCTCGGTGCCGATGATGTGCAGTCCGCCCGCCGCAATGACCTGGTCGTGCAGCCGCTGCCATTCTGCCTGCAGTTCGGCCGCACGCGCGGCGACCGCCTCCGGCGCCAGCACGCCGTCGCGGCGCAGCTGCTCGACCTGCTTCTGCACGTTGCCGCCGAGCACGATGTCGGTACCGCGGCCGGCCATGTTGGTTGCGATCGTGACCGTGCCCGGCCGCCCGGCCTGGGCGATGATCAGCGCCTCGCGCTCGTGCTGCTTGGCGTTCAGCACCTGGTGGATGATGCCGGAGTCGCGCAGCAGCCCGGCGAGCTTCTCCGAGGTCTCGATCGAGGTCGTGCCGACCAGCACCGGCTGGCCGCGCTGCACGCAGTCGCGGATGTCCTCGATGATCGCCGTGAACTTGTCCTGCTGGTTCAGGTAGACCAGGTCCGGCTGGTCCTTGCGGATCATCGGCCGATGGGTCGGCACGACGACCACCTCGAGCCCGTAGATCTGCTGGAACTCGAAGGCCTCGGTGTCCGCGGTGCCGGTCATGCCGGCGAGCTTGCCGTACAGGCGGAAGTAGTTCTGGAACGTGATCGAGGCGATCGTCTGGTTCTCCTCGCGGATGCGCACGCCCTCCTTGGCCTCGATCGCCTGGTGCAGGCCGTCCGACCAGCGCCGCCCGGGCATCGTCCGGCCGGTGAACTCGTCGACGATGATGACCTCGCCGTTGCGCACGATGTACTCGACGTCGCGCCGGTACAGCGCGTGCGCCCGCAGCGCCGCGTTCAGGTGGTGCATCAGCCGGATGCTGGCGGCGTCGTACAGGCTCTCGCCCGGGCGCAGCAGGCCGGCCCCCAGCATCAGCTCTTCGGCCTTCTCGAAGCCGCTCTCGGCCAGATGCACCTGGCGGGTCTTCTCGTCCGCGAAGTAGTCGCCGGCGCCGTCCTCGGCCTGCTGGCGGGCGAACTGCGGCACCAGTTCGTTGATCTTCTGGTACAGCTCGGTGCTCTCCTCGGCCGGGCCCGAGATGATCAGCGGCGTGCGCGCCTCGTCGATCAGGATCGAGTCGACCTCGTCGACGATCGCGTAGTGCTGGCCGCGCTGCACGCGGTCCTCGAGCCGGAACGCCAGGTTGTCGCGCAGATAGTCGAAGCCGAACTCGTTGTTGGTGCCGTAGGTCACGTCGCAGGCATAGGCGGCGCGCTTGTCCGCCGGCGCCTGGCCGCTGGTGATGACGCCGACTGACAGCCCGAGCGCGTGGTACACCGGCCCCATCCATTCCGCGTCGCGCTGCGCGAGGTACTCGTTGACGGTGACCAGGTGCACGCCCTGGCCGGACAGCGCGTTCAGGTACACCGGCAGCGTCGCGACCAGCGTCTTGCCCTCGCCGGTGCGCATCTCGGAGATCTTGCCCTCGTGCAGGACGATGCCGCCGATCAACTGCACGTCGAAATGGCGCAGCCCGATGGCGCGCGTGGCCGCCTCGCGTACGGTCGCGAACGCCTCCGGCAGCAGTTCCTCCAGCGGCGCCCCGGCCGTGAGGCGTTCGCGCAGCCGCCCGGTCTGGGCCCGCAACTCGTCATCGCTCAGCGTGCCGAGCCGTGCCGCATGGGCGCTGGCCGCCACGACGTGGCGCTGGTACTGGCGGAGCAGCCGCTGGTTCCGGCTGCCGAAGATCCGCGTCAGGATGTTGATCACACGCCGGGGTCCTCAGGCGGGTAGACATGGGACGGCGGCCGGTGGGGCACTCGGGCTCCGCCGGCCGCCGTAAGCTGATAATTGTAGCGCCCGCCGGGCGGGCCGGTAGCCGCTGTTCAGCGGCGAACGAAGGTCAGCGGGTTGACGGGTCGCCCGTCACGCAGGACCTCGAAGTGCAGGTGGGTACCGGTGGCGCGCCCGCTCGAACCCATCAGCGCGACCGGCTCGCCGCGCCGGATTGTCTGCCCGGTCGCGACCAGCACGCTCGCATTGTGCGCGTAGCGCGTCACGTAGCCGTTGCCGTGCGTGATCTCGACGATCTGCCCGTAGCCGCCGTCGCGACCCGTCTGGCTGACGATGCCGTCGGCCACGGCGAGGACCTTCGTGCCTGGTGCGCCGGCGAAGTCGACGCCGCTGTGGAAGGCATTCTGTCCATGGAACGGGTCGGGGCGCTGGCCGTAGGTCGAGGACAGGTAGCCGGCCTCGACCGGCCGGCCGCCCGGCACGATCTGACGGGCCAGCTCACGGGTCAGGATCAGGCTCTGCAACGCGAGTAATTGCCGCTGCCGGTCGTCGATCGCCGCACCGACCGAATCGAGCAGGTCCTGCAGCGCCGGCACAGCCGGTCCGCTGCCGGCGGCCGGAACCTCCGGCCCACCGATCGCTGGCGGCGTCTCGAAGTCGAATTCACCGCGGTCGAGACGGGCGAGCTCGGTAAGCTGCCGGCCGAGCGCGTCGAGACGCATCATCTGCGCCTGCATTCGTCCGACCCGAGTCGCGAGCGCGGCGATCTGCGCATCGAGCTGACGCCGGGCGCCGGTCAGCGCGGTCCGTTGCCCTTCGAGTTCACTGGTCCAGCGCGCCACCACCGAGTTGCCCGGCTGGCGATGCTGCGCCCACACGCCGCCCATCGCGAACGCCGCGCCCATCAGCGCCAGAACGCCGGCACCGGCCGCAATCGCCGCCGTCTTCGGATGCCTCAGCGCGGCCCGCAAGCCACTGAATCGCACGTCACCTGGCATTCTGGAAGCCATTGACTGCCCCGGATGCTCCTCTCAACCCCCACCCCCACCGGCCCTTGCCTTGTCATGACCAGCACCCGTACCCTGCGGGCGGATGCGTTCTGGCCGGCGCACGAGCCCTTCGGGGTCGTGCAGGACCGCGGCAACATGCCAAAAGAAACCAGGTGACTCAAGCACTTTCGACAGGCCGGGAATCAGCCACGTGAGCCGACAGACGGGAAAACCGATCGCGGTCAGTGACTTGCTGGCACAACGTGCGGGGCTGCTGCAGGAGCTGCGTGAAGGCGCAGGCGCGGCGGATCGGACCCTGGCAGCGCTGCGGCGCCAGCTTCCCGCGGAGCTCGCCACCCGCGTCTGGGGTGCCTCGCTCCGCGACGGCACGCTGACGCTGCTGACCGGATCCGCGGCCTGGGGTACGCGCCTGCGTTACCAGGCGCCGGCTTTCATGGAAGGGCTGGCGCGTGAACTCGGCGCGCCGATCGAACGGGTCATCGTGCGGGTCCGGCCCTCAATCTGACCGGCCTGCTCAGGCCCAGGCGCTGGCCGTACCGGTATACGAGATCGGGGCCCGGCTGCCGTCCCGGAAAGTGACCTCCTCCCAGGCGGTGGCATCGGCCAGCAGGGCGCGCAGCAGCCGGTTGTTGAGCGCGTGGCCGGACTTGAATCCGGTGAACTCGCCGATCAGCGAGTGCCCGAGCAGGTACAGGTCGCCGATCGCGTCGAGGATCTTGTGGCGTACGAACTCGTCCTCGTAGCGCAGCCCATCCTCGTTCAGGATCCGGTAATCGTCCAGCACGATGGCGTTGTCCAGCGTGCCGCCGAGAGCGAGGTTGCGGGCCCGCAGCGCCTCGAGATCGCGCATGAAACCGAAAGTCCGCGCCCGGCTCACCTCGCGCAGGAACGCGCCGGACGAGAAGTCCATCGTCGCGCGCTGGCCGTGCCGGCGGAACACCGGGTGGTCGAACTCGATCTCGAGGTTGACCCGGAAACCCTCGTGCGGATCGAGCCGGGCCCACTTGTCGCCATCGCGGACCTCGACCGTCCGGCGCACGCGGATGAAGCGCTTGGCGGCGACCTGCTCCTCGATGCCGGCCGACTGCAGCAGGAATACGAACGGGCCGGCGCTGCCGTCCATGATCGGTACTTCGGGGGCGGTCAGTTCAACGATGGCGTTGTCGATGCCGAGCCCGGCCAGCGCCGACAGCAGGTGCTCGACGGTACCGGCATCGGCCCCACCCGCCGACAGCGTCGTACCGAGCGTGGTCTCGGTGACGCAGGTCGCGCGGGCCGGGATATCGACTGGCGGGTCGAGGTCAACCCGGCGGAAGACGATGCCGGTGTTGCCCGCGGCCGGGCGCAGGACCATCAGGGCCTTACGCCCGGAATGCAGGCCCACACCGCTGGCGCGTATCGGATTCCTGAGCGTCCGCTGCTGGGTCATGCCGGTCCCGGTGCCGTTTCGGCCGCGTAATCTAGCACAACGCCGCGCCGGCTCACCCGCCACCCGGCACGGTTTGCAGCGCGGACCGGGCCCGCTCCGCACGCCGCCCGGCGGCGCTGCGCCGGGCCCGCAGGCGCAGGCGCGCCCGCCACAGGGCGTCCTGCGCCCGGCCCGGCCGCCTCGCCAGCACCGCTCAGTCCGCCTGCCGGCGCAGGAAGGCCGGGATATCGAGCACATCCTCACCCGTGAAATCAGCGCTCAGGCCGTCACCCACCGCGCGCTGGGTCTGCCGCTGGATGGCCGGACGGTCGAGGTGGCTGTAGTCCGGCGCGGCCGGCCGCGGCCGGCCGCCGACCACCCGCACGTCGCCCGGACCCCGGCG
>Ga0194120_10002401_pt1 | contig 32312 bp, 30 predicted proteins | sample TA2MahCa65mmetaG_FD_148642 | JGI IMG/M metagenome (GOLD analysis project Ga0194120, IMG submission 148642) | Freshwater microbial communities from Lake Tanganyika, Tanzania - TA2015019 Mahale Deep Cast 65m | ecosystem: Environmental > Aquatic > Freshwater > Lake | place: Tanzania: Lake... | reverse complement strand
GGCTCTGACCCTCTCGAGCGCCATGCGCGACAACCGCCAGCGCGGCCAGTGGGGCGAGATCACACTGCGCAATGTGGTCGAGATGGCGGGCCTCGGCGCGCATGTCGACTTCATCGAGCAATCGAGCGTCGAGGGCGAGGACAGCGTGCGCCTGCGTCCGGACATGATCGTGCGGCTGCCGGGCGGCCGTGCGATTCCGATCGACGCGAAGGTGCCGATGAATGCCTACCTCGACTCGCTCGACACGACTCAGCCTGACGCGGAACGCTCGCGCAGGCGCGAGTCGCACGTCGGCGCCGTGCGCACTCACGTTCGCACGCTCAACTCGCGCGACTACGCGGCGGCGGTGGATGGCGAGATCGAGCTCACCGTCATGTTCGTTCCGGTCGAGAGCGCGCTCGTCGCGGCGCTCGAGCTAGATGGCTCGCTGTACAAGGAGGCGCTCGACAAGCGCGTCATCATCACGACGCCATCCACGCTGCTCGTGCTCTTGCGCACCTGCGCCATGCAGTGGCAGCAGGCCAAGCTCAACGAAAACGCGATCAAGATCGGCGTGCACGCCAAGGAGCTGCTCGTGCGCATCCAGAAAGTGGCCGAGGACCTGCAAAAGGTCGGAAAAGGCCTGAGCTCAGCGACCGACGCGTTCAACGCTGCCGTGGGCTCCTACAACCGCCGACTGCTCCCCAAGGCGCGCGAAACGGCCGAGCTCGCAGGCGAGCTCGATGCCGCGCCGCAGGAAATCGACTCGCAACTGAACAGCACGCGCACGGACATCGTCGGCGGGGCCGCGAGCCAGAGGCTCTTGCCGGAGGCTTGAGCGCGGCTTTAGGGGCGCGCGTGCGCTTCGTATTTGTCGAAGGTCAGCGCGCGCTCGAGCGTCGCGACCTCGACGTCGGCCTTGACGAGCACCGTGGCCGTGCCGGCTTCTTGATCGACGGCGGCCTCGCGCACTCCGGCCACGCCGAGCGCCGCGGCGTGCACCTTCGGCCTGCACCCGCCACAGCACATGCCGGTGACGTCCAACACGCGCACGGTCTCGCCCGCGCCGGGCTCGGACGCGAGCAAATACGGGACGGTCGACTGCGGCGCCTGCCGCGGCGCGACATAGGTACGGTCCTTGGCCCGCAGGGCCACGTAGGCGGCGGCGGAACCGGCGGCGGCGAGCAGGGCCACGAGCGCGTACTTGTTCATGGTGCTCGAAAGAGGATCGGCGAGCGCGCGCGCCGTGTCCAGAGCTGCCCGCGCTTGAGGCTTGCGCTTCGCTGGGTGAGAATCGGCCGCATGAGCCACCACGACCCCGTGCGCGCGTCCTTCGAGGAAGCGCTGGCGACCTTGCAGGCGTTTCTGGCATCGCCCGACGCGCTCGCCAACGTGCAGCGCTTCGTCGACGCGGCCGCGGCGACGCTCGCGCGCGGCGGCAAGCTGCTCTCCTGCGGCAACGGCGGGAGCATGTGCGACGCGATGCACTTCGCGGAAGAGTGGACCGGCCGCTTTCGCGGCAACCGCGACGCGCTCCCCGCGGTCGCGTTCTCCGATCCGAGCCAACTCTCGTGCATCGCCAACGACTTCGGCTTCGACGAGGTGTTCGCGCGTCAGGTCGAAGCGCTCGGACGGTCTGGCGACCTGCTCGTGATGATGTCGACTTCGGGCAACTCGCCGAACTGCCTGCGCGCGGCCGAGGCGGCGCGCGCGCGCGGCGTCACGGTCGTCGGCCTGCTCGGCAAGGGCGGTGGCAAGCTCGCGTCGCTCGTCGACATCCCGATCGTCGTCCCGCTCGCCGAAACGTCGGATCGCATCCAAGAAGTGCACATCAAGGTGCTGCACATCGTGATCGAAGCGGTCGAGCGCCGCATGTTCCCGAAGAACTACTAGCGCTCGAAAACACCTCGCCCCGCCTGCGCGTCGAGGGCGCGCACGCGGGGCGAATTCGTGTTCACGGGGGTTGGCTAGCGTCGGCGCGAGAGGTGCCAACCCAGGCGCACGGCGGCGCGATCGGCGTCGAAGCTGCGACCGCGGCGCGCGAGGAAGTCCTCGATCTTGCCGCGTTGTTCCACCGTGAGCGCATCGATGAGCGAACGGGTGAGCGGGAGGATGCGCGCGCGGGTCGCCTCGAGCAGCGGGCGAAGCTCGGCGCGCAGCAGCGCCTTCGCGCCCTCGCGATCGCCGCCGTCGCGCAAGTCGCGCGCGCGCTCGAGGATCTCGCGCGCCTTGGTGCGCGTCTCTTCGGCGATGGGCGCGACCTCCTTGGCGACCGCGCGGCCCTGAGCGCGCTGCTGCTCGGTGATGTCGAGGTGCTCGCGGATACGCTCGCGAATGCGCTCGCCCAGACCGTCGCGGCGCTCCCGCCGACCTTGGCGGCGGCGTCCGTGCCTGCGCTGCCGAGCGCCGTCTCGATCACGGCGCGCGCCCTGTTCCGTGCGCTCGCGGCCCGGGGCTTCCCGGCGACCCTCTTGGAGCGCAGCCAGCGCCGTGCTTCCGGCGAGGACCAGAGCCACGAGCGCGAGTACGAGTTGTTTCTTCATGTGCGAAAGTCTCCGTAGTGACTGCTCCCAAAACCCCGCTGCGCGGCGCGGGTTCCGGCGTGGACGTGAAACCGATCGGCCATTTCAGCGCCGCGAGAGGGCTTTCAGGAACGCCACCAGTGCGGCGCGGTCGTCGGGGCTCGCTTCGAACGCCTGGAGGTTCGGATCGGGGCTCGCGAGCGGGTTGCCGCCGCGCGCGTAAAACTCGACCACCTCTTCGAGGGTCGCGAGGCTGCCGTCGTGCATGTAGGGCGCCGTGAGAGCGAGCGCGCGCAGGGTCGCCGTCTTGAAGCGTCCGCGGTCGGCGGCGTCGCCCGTGATCGCCCCGCGGCCCGGCTCGGGCGCGAGGTCGCGTGCGCCGATGCCCGTGGCATGAAAGCGCTCGTCGGAGAAGTTGGGACCGAAATGGCAGCGCCAGCAGCCGGCGCGGCTCTCGAACAGCCACATGCCCGTGCGTTCCTGCGCACTCAGACCCGAGACGTCACCGGCCCGAAAGCGATCGACCGGGCTGTCGCCGAGCTGCAGTCGTCGCACGAACTGTGCGAGCGCCTTGGCGAGCGTGTCGCGCGAGAGTCCACCGTAGGCGGCTTGGAAGCGCTCCGCGTAGGGCGTTTGCGCTCGCAAGCGCGCAAGCGCCTCGTCGACGGAGAGCGCCATCTCGTCGGGATTCTCCAGCGGCATGAGCGCCTGCTCCTCGAGGCTCTCGGCGGCACCGTCCCACATCTGCGCGCTCGCGTGGCCGCGGTTGAACAGCGTCGGCGCGTTGCGGCGCGAAGGCACGCCGTCGACGCCGAGCGAGCGCGCGCGCGGGTCGGCCATGCCGTGCTCGGGCTGGTGGCAGCTCGCGCAGGCGACGGTGCGATCGCGCGAGAGCAGCGGATCGAAGAAGAGCGCGCGACCGAGCGCGGTGCGCTCGTCGGTGAACTCGTTGCCCTCGGGAGCGACCAGCGGTGCGAGAAAACCGCGCGGGGGCGCGAGCGGCAGCGCCGCGGGCAGCGTGTCGCGCGGGATCGGACCGGGGCCCTGCCACAGCGCGGCCGCGGCCAGTAGCAGGGCGGAAGTTGCTGCGCGAGCGAGCACGCGCACAGCCTACGGCGAGAGGTACGCGCTGGCAGCAGCGCCGACGCATGGCGTACAACAAGCGGGTCCATGGACACCGAACAGCCCTCGACCCCCACCGCACGCTTCCTCGGCTGGCTCGGAGCGCTCGCGATCGCCGCGCTGATCGGCGTCAGCGTCGCCGCCACGCTCGGCAGCGTGGGCTACCAGCCAGGCTCGGACGAGGGCTTCTACCTGCGGTACATGCAGACGGTGAGCGAGCGCGGTCTGGGCGCGCTGCCCGACCTATTCCGCAACTACCTTGGCGACACGCGCGCGCACATCTTCCCGCCGCCGAGTCGCGTCGGCTTCGTCGCCGTGAGCGCCGCTTGGGGCGCGCTCACGGAAACCACCCTGCCCGCGCTCTCCCGGCTCTCGCTCTCGTCGCATCTGGGGCTCATCCTCGTCGTGTACGCCTTCGCCTCGCGCTGGTTCGGCGTGGTGAAGGGCCTGCTCGCCACGGCGCTGGTCGCAACCTCGACGCTGGGGCTCGGGCTCTCGCGCCTTGCGCTCACCGACAGCTTCATCACGCTCTCGCAGTTCGTGGCGGTCGCGCTATTCGTCGAGTACGTGCGCGCGCCCTCCCGCCTCGCGCGCGCCATCGCGTTCGGCCTCGCCTTCACGTTCGCGATCCTCACCAAGGAGATCGCGGTGCTGCTCGCCGTGCCGTTCGTGGCCTACGCCGCCGTCGAGCGCTGGTACGCGCGGCGCGACGTGCCCATCGTTCGCACGACGCTCGTGCTCGCCCTGCCCGTGTTCGCGAGCATCGCGACGTGGGTGCTCGCCGCGGGAAGTCCGATCCTGCTCCTGCGAGTGATGAAGATCGTGCTGCTCTCTCCGGCGACGAACGAGTACGCGATTCGCTACGGATCGGGCGGCTGGTTCCGCTATCCGATCGACGAGCTCTTGATGTCGCCTTGGACGACGCTGGTCGGACTGCTGGCGCTCGGCGTGGCGCTGTGGCGCTGGCGCCGCGGCGAGTACGGCACGCTCGCGGTCGCGCTGTCGCTCGTCTACATCGGGCAGGTCGCCGCGCTCGGCCCGTTCACGAAGAACCTGCGCTATGTCGCGCTGCTCGAAGTCCCCCTGCGTCTGCTCGCCGTGATGCTGCTATGGGAGCTCTGCGACGCGAAGCACTCGCGCAAGGGGCGCTTGGCGTGCTGCGCCGCGGTGGCGTTTCTGTGCTGGGCGAGCTGGACGGACTACCAGCTCATCTGGCTGCAATTCCACGCCTATGACCCCGTCACGGCGCTGCTCGTAGGCGTGCGGCAGATGGTGCCGACCACGCCGGGCAACTAGCGCTGGCGCGGTTCGAGCAGCGTCGCGACTTCGGCTTCGAGCAGGAACTGGTAGGCGAACAGCTCGGGCCACAGCCGCGCGAGCGCGTGGTAGGAGCTCGCGAGCGCGCGCACGAGCGCGCTGCGACCCGTCGACTCGAACACGATCTCGAACGGCAGGGCGGTGAAGCGTTCGGTCACGACGCGAAACGCGGCGTTTTCGATCTCGCGCCGGAACGTGGCGCGCGTGAAGAGGTGCACGTGCGTCTCGTCGAGCACGCCGCGCGGCCCGTACTCGAAGCGACCGGCGAGCAGGGAGAGTCGGTAGAACCAGATCGCGATGTTGGGCGTCGAGATGAGCAGGCGCCCATCGGGCTTGAGGTAACGCCGAACGCTCGCGAGCAGCTCGGGTCGATGGATCACGTGCTCGATCACGTCCGAGCACACGACGTAGTCGAACACGCGCTCCTCGGGGATCTCGAGCGGCCGCTCGAGGTCGCGCTGGTAGTAGCGCGCGAGCGCGAACGAGACGCTCGCGGGATCGCGCACATCGACGCCGACGACCTGCGCGCCCTTGGCTGCGAGCGGCGCCGCGAGCAAGCCCTGCGAGCAGCCGAGATCGAGCACGAGCGAGCCGGGACGGATCGCGTCGAGCACCTGCATGTGCGAGCTCGAGGGATGCGACTTGAGCGTGTAGTGCACGTCGTGATCGACGAACCACTGCCCGCGTCGCGTGAGATGCAGTTGGTGCGCGCGGTAGCCGAGCGCGACCCGCAGCGCCTCGAGCGGAGCGAAGGTCGGATCGAGCTTCACGTCGCACTCGACGCTCGAAAAGCGTGCGCCGAGCGCCCGCAGCTGGATCACGAGCTCCGTGTCGAAGCCGCGTCCGTCGCTGTTTTGGTGGAACGGCACGCGCCGCAGCGCGTCGCATGAGAGCACGCGATAGGGCGATGTGTAGTCGCCGACTTCGAGCGCGAGCACGCGGTTGATCAGGCCGCCACCTCGTCCATGGCCGCGGCGTGCGGCGATGACGAGCGCCGCGCCCTCGTCCGCGGCATCGAGCAGGGCTCCGAGCGCCTCGGGCGGATGGCGCTCGTCGGGGCGCAGCACGACGACGCGCTCGAAGCCGTGCGCGAGCGCGTATTCGTAGGCCATCTTGCGTCGGCCGCCGTGCCCGTAACGCCGCACGTCCGCATGCACGCGCACGCGCGCGTCGGATTGCGCGAGAACGCGCAGTTCGTCGGGCAGCAGGGCGCCTTCGCGCTCGACGCCGACGAGCACCGCGAGCTCGTCCAGACGCTCGCGAACGGCGTGCGGCAAGCGCCCGACGGCACGCGCGAGTTGCGCGGCATCCTCGGCATCACCGAGAAACACCGCGACCGTGCGCGCACTCCGCATCGCTTCGCTCGCCATGGTCGGTTGCTTCGGCCGCGCTCCGCGTGCAACGCGAGCGCCCACCACCGGCAGTTTCACCTGCGCGCACCCCGCGGCGCCACAACCACCTCCACAACCGAGGTCGCGGAACTTCCTTCCCTCGCCCGCGCCTCGCAAACGATGCGAGGCGCCCTCGTGCGGAGAGCGCCTCGCCGAGGTTTACCTTTTCCGCGTGCCTGCGCGGTCGATCAACCGCCGCGGCCACCGCCGCGACCGCCGCCGCCACCACCACCACCGCGACCGCCGCCGAGGCCGCCGCGGCCGCCACCGAGTCCACCGCCCAGGCCGGGACGACCCGTGCCACCGCCACGGCCCCCACCATCGCCCTTGCCCTTGCCTTCGCCTTCGCCTTCGCCCTCGCCCTCGCGACCGGGCTCGGTTCCGCCGCGACGACCGGCACCGCGACCACCGCCCTCGCCCACGCCCCAGAAGGCATCCCACGGACGCTGCATGGCGGCGTCGAGCTTCGGCGCCTCCTTGGTGACCTCGAAACCCTTCCGGTTGTCGTTCCACCAGCGCGTCCACGCGATCGAATCGGGTCCGAGATCGAGGCCCGTGAGTTGGGCGATCGAGACGCGCATGTCGGAGCGCAGCCCGTCCATGCGGTAGGGACCTGCCATCTTGGAGAGGGCGATCAACGCCTCGAGCGACGCATTCGTGCGGATGTTGCCGAGCGAGAGGATGCGCGCCTGACCCGCGAGGTACGTCTTCTGATCGAAGGCGTCATCCTTGAGCAGCTCGATTGTCTTCGGGTTGCCGTGGCGCCCGATCGCCTTCAGCAGCGCGGGCATGGTCGTCAGGTCTCCGGCGAGCTTCTTGTGCTCGCGCTTGTAGAAGCTGACGAGCGCATCGAGCGCGCTGGGGTGCTTCATCTTGCCGAGCGACTCGACCGTCACGACCACGACGCTCGACTCCTTGTCCGTGAGCCCCTTCTGCATCGCGCTGATCACGCGCGCGTCGAGCGCCGGCACGGCCGCGGCGATCGCCTCGGACTTCTTCGCGGTCGAGCCGTCCTTGCCAAAGGCTGCTTCGAGCGCGGCGACCGCGTCCTGAATCGTCTTGGCATCGATGGGCGTGCCCGGCGAGGGCGCATCGGGTCGCTTCTCCCCGCCCTTGGCGCCACCGCCTTGCGCGGGGCCGACTTCTCCGCCTTGCGCGGGGCCGACTTCTCCGCCTTGCGGGGGGCCGACCTCACCTCCCGCGGGCGAACCGCCAGAACCTTGGAAGGTGACGAGCAGGGCGAGCGTGAGCTGGGTCAGCATGGGTGTTCCTCGAGCGTGAGATGCGGTCGCCGGAGCATCGGCCAGACGGCCGTGGATCCGCAAGTCCCAACCCTCGGGCGGGTCCCCGGTTCCGGTCCCGACACTGCGCGCGCGGGCTACGCACCAGCGCTGAGGGCCGTCGACGACGATTTCAGTGCAACTCGAGCTCGATTTCGTCCGCCGCCCCGACATCGAAAACCCGCTCCCCCTGCAGGTCGCCGGAGAGCGACAGGTCGAGCGCGCGGTAGCGCCCCGGCTGGAGGTAGCCGCCCCACGCGGAGCCGAGCTCGGCCGTGCCGCCGACGACGACGCCCTGCGCATCGACGAGCGCGAGGCGACCGCGTGCGCCTCGCACTCCGACGCGCGCCGGCTCGCGCACGGTGAGCTCGACCCGCGCCGCGACGGGCGGGCCGGAGAGCACGAGCGGCGCCGACTCATGGCCCGCGAGCGGCGAGTCCGCGCCATCGAGCACGCGGGCGCGCAACACGACATCTCCTCCGCCGAGCTCGACGCGTGCGACGCCATCCGATTGCGTGCGCACGCCGCGCGCCGCGTAGCCCTGCGGACGCTTCGACTCGCGCTCGAACGGGCCGAGCTGCACGAGCGCCGCAAGCCTGCGGCCCTGTCCGTCGAGCACGACGACTTCCAGCGGCACGGACGCGTGCAGCTCGAGCGTGCCGAGATCGAGATCGCGGCCGAGGCGCACGCGCGCGAGGCGCCGAACCTCTCCGCCACCGCTCACGCCGAAGCAGGCGAGATACTCGCCCGGATCCACGCTCTCGAAACGCACGACACCGGAAGGCGGAACCGCTCGAGGCTCGCGACCTTCGCGGCGCGAATCGAGCGCCTCGAGCCACGCCTGCGTCTGCGGCGCGACGCGCGCGACGCGCCACACGACGTCCGGCTTGCGAAACTCGTCGCGAGAGAGAGCGAACGGCAGCGACACGTCGCACTCGCTCGCCGCGACGAAGCTCCACTCGCCACTGCGCGGCCCGACGGTCAGCGAGAGCCACACTCCGCGCGCATCGGCGTGGCGCAGCACGCCGAGGAGATCCGAGCCCGCGTCGCCGTCCATCTCGGAGCGCACGAACTCGAGCAACGGCTCGCCCTGCTCGTCGCGGCGCAGCGGAACGAGCGCGCGCAGCTCCTCGCTGCCGTCGCGCGACCACCACAGGCTCGTGTAGGTCTCGACGAAACTCGACGGAGTCTCGCCGAGCCCGCGCGCGAGCTCCGCGAGCGTGGCTCCGTCCGCCGAACGCGCGCGCAGGAGCGTCGTGTCCGCGCGCAGCATGCTCACGCGCAACTCGTATCCCTGCGGCCCCACCGCGACGACGCGCTCGGCGTCGCGGAAACCAGCGGCTTGGATGCGCACGAGCCCGTCGCCGACACTCACCCGAGCTTCGTAGCGCCCCAATGCCTGCGCGGCCGCCTCCGCGAGCTCTCGTTGCGCTCCACGCACGAGCTCGACGCGCGCGTCGAGCACGGCGGCGCGCTCGGGCCAGCTCTCGAGCTCGATCCCGAGCAACGCTCGCTCGATGGTCGACGGCATTGAGACGGTCGGGGGCTCCACCGGCTCGCGCGCACAGTCCCTCGTCGGCTGCGCGCGTCCGTCGGGCTCGAACGTGCGCTGCGCCGCGGAGTGCTCGTCCTTGCGCTCGCATCCACGCACGAGCGCGAAGGCCACTCCAGCCAGCGCGAGCAGTGCCAACCAGCGACCCCGACTCATGGCGTGGCAAGTGTAGGCGAGCGCCGCCGCACGAGGAACTTGCGCGTTTCGTCGATCCGCCTAGCCCGACGCGCGAGCGCGGGCTGCGCGATGCCAACCGCCACCACGGAGCTACGAGGCACACCGCGGAGTGACGCGGCGCACAGCGGAGTGACGCGGCCCACAGCGGAGTGACGCGGCGCACAGCGGGGCGGGGCGACCTCCAGACTGATGCGGCGCGCTTCGTCACCGGATACGCTCGCGATGCCTCGCCCATGGACCGCAAGCTCCTCAATCGCCTCAAGTTCCACCTCGACCGCGCCATCGCCGGCAGCGCGGGCGAGGACGACTGGGACAAGATCGTCGCGGCGCTCGAGGCACTCCTGCCGCAAGCTCCCGACGCGGGCACGCGCGAAGTCGCACGGCTGCTCAAGGTCGACGCGAGCGCGCTGCGCTCACGGCGGCTGCCGAGCGACTACGGTCGGATCGTGAAAGAGCTCGGCGACGCCACGCGACGGCCCGCGTCGACGGCTCGCGCGGAGCCGTCGATGGAAGAGCGCGCCGCGGCGCTCGTGCGCGGACGCGCGCTGCTCGTGCTCGGCGGAGATCGACGCCGAGAACACGAGCGCAGGCTTCAGGAGACGCTCGAACTCTCCCAAGCCATCTGGCCGCCGACCAAGGAAGATGCACCGGACGTCGAAGCGTTCGAGCCCCTGATCGCGCGCCCCGACGTCGTCGCGGTCGTGCTCCTGATCCGCTGGAGCCGCCACGCCTTCGGCAAGACGAGCGAGCTGTGCGAGCGACACTCCAAGCCGCTCGTGCGCGTCGAAGCGGGCTACAACGTCGCGCAGATCGCGCGCGCGATCGTCGAACAGGCGAGCAAGCGGCTCGGCGGCGAGTGAGTGCCGCGCTCAGCGCTTGCGGAAGCGCACGATGTAGTTTTCCTTCAGGCCCGGCAGCTGTTCCTGCGCAACCTGCTCGAAGCCCGCGGCCGTGATCTCGGCCACGAACACGTCTTGCCCGGCGCGCACGTGGCTCATGCACCACTCGCGCGAGACGCCTTCGATGCGGTGAAAGTCGATCACCACGAGCTCGCCGCTCTGGCGCAGGGCGCGGTGGATCGACGCGAGCGTCGGAGTGGGATATTCGAAGTGGTGGTAGGTGTCGCACACGAACGCGACGTCGATCGAGCCCTTCGGCAGGCGCGCGTCGTCCTCCGCGCACACGACGCCCTCGACGTTGCGCAGGCCGTGCTCGGCCGCGAGCCCTTCGATGCGCTCGACGAAGGCGGGCGCGATGTCGACCGCGTACACGCGACCCCGCTCGCCGACGGCTTGTGCGAAGGGCAGAGTGAACAGTCCCGTGCCTGCGCCAATGTCCGCCACGCGCTGACCGGGCTTGAGCCCCACCAGCGCTGCGATGGCCGCGCGCTCGGTGAAGATCTCGCGACTCTCCGTCTCGAAGCGCTCGACGAATTTTTGCGGATCGAGCGCCGGATCGAGGAAGTCCTTGTTGATGCCCGGCTTGACGCTTTCGAGCGCGGCGGGCGGGGGCGACGACTTGCAGGCTGCGAGGGCGAGCAGCGCGACAAAGAGAAGCGGGAGCGGCAGTTTCATGGGGGTCGCATCCTGCGCTGTGCGGTCGATCCGTGCAACGTGCACGCCTCGTGCCCTGCGCCCGCTCCTCCGAGCGCACTCGATCGTCGCTGGGGCGCGCGTGCGCCGAGCACGTGGTCTGAGTCGCGCGCACGGGGTCCGGCGAAGCTACGCTCTCGTGCCTCGATGAAGTCGGGCACCTCTGCGTCGGAACGCGCTTGGCTCGGGCCGCTCGTGGTCGTGCTCGTGGCGCTCGCCATGGCGGCGTGGACATGGCGAGCGTGGGCCGAGCCGATCGTGGACTTCGGCGGCGAGGCCTACGTCGCGTGGCGCATCTCGCAGGGCGACGTTCTCTACCGCGACCTCGCCTACTTCACGGGCCCGCTCGCCCCCTACTTGCACGGCGCCGCGATGAGCGCGTGCGGCGCGAGCCTGACGACGATCGCGGCGCTGAATTTCCTGCTGCTCGGCGCGACCCTCACTCTCCTATGGCGGCTCGCGCGCCGCATGTCGGACGCCTTCGCCGCGACGTGCGCGTGCGTCGCATTCACGATCCTGTGCGCGTTCGGCCTGCACAAGGGCGGCGGCAACTACAACTTCATCTGGCCCTACTCGCAGGAGATGCCGCTGGGCTTCCTGCTCTCGCTCGCGGCGCTCGCGACGCTCGTGCGCTGGATCGAAGCGCCCTCGCGCGCGCGAGCCGCGCTGCTCGGCCTGTTCTACGGGCTCGTCTTCCTCACCAAGCTGGAATTCACCGTCGCGCTCGGCGGCGCGTTGCTGTTGGGGCTCGCTTCGTCGCGGACCAGCACGCGCGAACGCCTCGAGCACTCCGCCTGTGCGCTCGTCGCGGCGCTCGCGCCCGTCGCGCTCGCGTGGGGACTGCTGTGCACCGAGCTTCCCGCGCGCGGCGCACTCGAGGGCGTGCTCGGCGCGTGGACCCATGCGTTCGACGCGCGCACATCGGACTTCCCGCTCTACCGCTACTCGATGGGCATCGAGCCGCTGGGCTTTCATCTCGGCCGCATCGCGCTGTGGAGCCTCGGCGGCTGCACGCTGGTCGTCCTCGTGAGCTGGCTGGCGCTGCGCAAGGGCGCCGTGCTCGCCTCTGGCGTCTCGCTCGCGATCGTCGTGGCGCTGTTCGCCGCGCTGAGCTGGAATGACGCGCTCTATCCGCTCTCGTTCTTCGCGCTCGGCGCCCTCGGCGCGACGTGGCGCTCGCGCGCGAGCTCGCCAGAGTCCGCGCTGCGCACGGTCTGGAGCGGATTCTCGCTGCTGCTGCTCCTGCGCATGGCCCTCAACGCGCGCGTCGAGTTCTACGGCTTCGCGCTCGCGGCGCCGGGACTCGTCGCGCTCGTCGTCGCGCTCGTGGGCTGGCTCCCCGGCCGCTTCCCGCAGGCTCGCAACGCGCTGCGCGCCGCGACCTTGCCGCTCGTCGCAGCGCTCGTCCTCGGCCACCTGTTCCCGATGGCCGTGGCGCGGCGCACTAGCACGGTCGAATTGCTGCGCGGCGGCGATCGGATGCTCACGCACCCGGGCGCCACCTTTCTGCAGGAGGCGATCGATCTCGCCGCCGAGCGCTGCCCCGAGAGCGGCTCGTTGCTCGTCCTGCCCGAGGGCGCGTTGGTCAACTACGGTGCGCGGCGCCGCGCTCCGACGGCGTATTTCAACTACATGCCGCCGGAAGTCGCGATGTTCGGAGAGGAGGCGATGCTCGATGCGCTGAAGGCCTCGCCGCCGGACGCCGTCGTGCTCATCCACCGCAGTACCGCGGAGTACGGAGTGCCGTTCTTTGGCACGCACTACGGGACGCATCTCTACGCGTGGGTTCGCGAGCGCTATCGTCCCGTGAAGCTGTGGAGTTTCGATCCGAAGGAACGGCCGTTCGAGCCGGGGACGCGGCACGCGATCGCGCTGCTGGAACCGCGCAAGTGAGCGCGCCGCGGCGCCTGTGGATCGTCGGAGCGCTCGCTCTGCTGCTCGCCTTCGCGTGGTCGAGCTTCGTGCGCATCCACTTTGCGCTGCGCGATCCCGGCCTGTCCTCGGGTGGCGCGGCGGCGCTGCTGCGCACCGATCCGGCCTTCCTGTACTACGTCACCGAGCGCATCGCGAATGCCGAGGGGCTCGCACCATCCGACCTGCGCGCCGATCCGAGGGTCGAGTGGCCGGAGACGACCGACCTCGCCGCCATCGAGACGCTCGGGCAGGAGTTCGTGGTCGCGTGGAGCTGGAACGCACTCGGCAGGCCGCTGCCGCTGCACCGCTTTGCCGTGTGGGTCATGGGCCTGTGGGCGTCGCTCGTCGTGATCGGCGTGTTCGGCGCGGCGTGGGAGCTCTCGCGTCGCGTCGAGTGGGCCGCCGCCGCGGCCTTGCTGTGGGCGACCATGCTCGGCGACTTCCGCACGCTCGGCTTCGTGCTGATTCGCGAGGACTTCGCGTTTCCGTGGATCGCGGCGCACCTGTGGCTGGCGCTGCGCGCCGCACGCACGCGCGCGACGCTCGATTTCGTGCTCGCGGCGCTCTCACTCGTCGCGGCGGCAGCGTTCTGGCACGCCTCGATGTTCGTGCTCACGATCGAGAGCTTCGCGCTCTGCGCGTGGTTCTTGCGCAGCGGCGAGAACCCGTTCGCGGCGCGGCGTGCCTGGCTGGTGCCGCTCGCCGCGAGCGCCCTCTCGCTCCTGATTCCGGTGCTGCGCGCGAAGCAGTTTGCGCTCTCGCTGCCGATGCTCGTGGCGTGGGCGCTGGTGTGGGCCGGTTGGATCGCGCGCGACACGCGCCGAACTCGCCTGCACGTCGCGCTGCACGCACTCGGCGCGCTGGTGGCGCTCATCGCGGCCTCGAAGCTCGCGGCCACCGTGTTCGGCGGCGGTCTCGACGACTACAGCCACGTGTTCGGGCTGCTGTTCGCGAAGCTCGCGCACGCGGGCACGCCACCCGCCGATCCGCGCGCACTCGACTTCGACGTACGGCTTCTGTGGCAGGGACCGTTCCGAACAGCGGAGCTCGGCACGCTCCTGCAAGGCGCGTTCGCGGGCTTCCTCGCGCTCGGCGGCGCCCTCGCGTTGGCGTGGTCGACGTGGCGCAACGGTGCGGGCCGCTCGAGTCTCGCCGTGTCCGTGCTGTTCGCGCTCGGATGCGCGTGCGCGAGCTGGCTCGTCGAGCGCACCGCGCCGCTGTTCGGCCTCGCCTCGGCGGTCCTCGCCGCCAGCGTGCTCGCCGAGCTCCGCTCGGCGCGCGTCGCTGCGCTGCTCGGCGGCGTGGCCGTGCTCGCCCACGGCGCGCATCAGGTCTACTGGCCCTCGAACTACCCGATCGCGTGGTACCAGTTGCCGCCGCGCGCCGCGGAGAATGCGCACGTGCTGCGCTTCGTCGAGGCGAACGTGCCCGCGCTCGAAGCAGTCGCGGCGGACTACTCGACCTCGGCGGCCGTGCTCGCCTTCACGGGCCGCCCGATCCTGAACCAGCCCAAGTACGAAACGCGCCGCAGTCGCGAGCGCATCCGCGCATTTTGCACGGCGCTGTACGAGGGCAGTCCCGACGAGCTCGCGAACTACCTGCGCGCGAATCGCTGCCGCTGGCTGCTGGTGAATCGCGCCTTCCTCGGCGGCAACGCCACGGACCTCGGCGGCATCCTGCCCGCCGAACTCCCCCACCTGCGGGGACGCGCGATCCTCGGCCTGATGAGCGAAGTCCCCGCCGAATATCGTCGCGTGGGCGCGCTCGAGCTCGTCTACGAGCCTCCCCGCGAGGTCGGAGGCCGCGCCTACCGCCTCTACCGGCTCGCCGAGCCCGCGAGCCCTTCGCCGGCCGAGAAACAGCGCTGACCGCGCGGCGTGGTTGTGGGCGCGAGCGTCGCGCTGGCTCGCCGCGCCCCGGCCGTCCTCCGCGACGCGCATGGGCGAGAGTGCTTCTCCGCGCGTGGCGCGGCCGCTACAAGCTCTGTGCATGAAGCTCGTCCTCGCGCTCGCTCCCTCGCTCGCGCTCCTCGGCGGCTGCTGGCGTGAACCGGCGAGCCCCGTGGCTCCCTCGCTCGTGCCGATGGCGCGAGAGCCAGTGGCGAAGGGGCCGGAGACTGGGGAGGCGAGCGCGGCGCGGCGCGTGGCGTTGGGAATCGACGTGCTGCTCGCGCCGCACAGCCCGTGGGCACAGCGGCTTGCGGGCCGACGGCTCGGGCTGGTGACGAACCCCTCCGGCGTCGATGGCGAGCTGGTGCCGAGCGCCGATCGACTCGCCGCGGACGAGCGCCTCACGTTGGTTCAGCTCTACGGACCCGAGCACGGCATTCGCGGCGACACGGCGGCCGGAGACTCGATTCTCGACGAGCGCGATGCGGTGAGCGGATTGCCGGTGCAGAGCCTGTACGGCTCGCGCAAGGCACCGACCGCGGAATCGCTCGCGACGCTCGACGCCCTGCTGTTCGACATTCAGGACATCGGCTCGCGCACGTACACCTACGTGTCGACGCTCGGCGAAGTGATGAAGGCCTGCGCGGCGGCGAACAAGCCGCTCATCGTGCTCGATCGTCCCAATCCGATCGGCGGCCTGCACTTCGAAGGCGCCATGGTCGAACAGCGCTTTGCGAGCTTCATCGGCTGGGGGCCGCTGCCCGTGACGCACGGCATGACGGTCGGCGAGGTCGCGCGCTTCTACAACGCAGCGCTCGAGCTCGGCTGCGAACTCGAGGTCGTGCCGATGCGCGGCTGGACGCGCGCCATGACGTGGAAGGACACCGGGCTGGTCTGGACGACGACCTCGCCGCACATCCCGAGCTTCAGCGCCGCCCTGCTGTACACGACGACCGGCATGGTCGACAGCGCGTGCAAGAACCTGAGCAACGGAGTGGGCACGACGATGCCCTTCGAGTTGATCGCCGCGGAGTGGATCGACGGCCACACGCTCGCGCGCGAGCTCGCCCTCCACGCACTCCCCGGCGTGCGGTTTCAGGCGCTGTCCTGCAAGCCGTTCTACGGCGGTCACAAGGACAAGCACCTGCGCGGCGTGCGTCTGGTGGTCGATTCTCCGCGCGATTTCCTGCCGCTGCGCACGGCGCTCGCCATCCTCGTCACGCTGCGCCAGCTGTACCCCGACAAGTTCGAGCTCGCGGACGAGACGACGGTCGGCAAGCACTGGGGCTCGACGGCGTTGCTCGAGCAGCTGCGCGAGGGCGCGACGGTGGCCGAGATCGAAGCGACGTGGGCCGAGGCGCTGGCGAGCTTCGCCACGGCGCGTGCGCGGGTGCTGCTCTACTGAGCGGCGCGCGCGCTCACTTCAGACGCTCGACGAGATCGCGCAGGAGCTGGTCACAGCGCAGGAGCGTGCGCGCCGTCGAGAAGCCGCCCTTGCGCGGGCCGGACTTGAAGCGCTGCACCACGCGATTGCGGCGGTCGAGCGACGCGAACCAGTCGCCGTGGCTCGGGTCGGGGAAGTGCGCGAAGGTGTAGTCGGCCACTTGCTCGAAGCGCTCGAGCCAGCGCGGGGACTGCGTGGCGGCGTAGGCGGAGAGCGTCGCGAGCAGCGCGGCGCTGTGGACCCACGCGAGCTTGCGGCTCCACTCGATCTGCACGAGCGAGAAGCCGTCGCGATCGAGATACAGATATAGGCCGCCGTCGTCGCTGTCCCAGCCAAAGTCCAGCGCGCTCTCCATCGCCGAGAGCGCGACGTCGACACCGCGCTGATCGCCGCGGGCGGCCGCGCGTTCGAACATTTGGCGTGCGGCGACGAGCCAGCGACCGGGGCACACAAGACGGCCCTCGGGTCCCGAAATCACGCTGCCGTCGACGGCCACGTTCTCGAGCACGAGGTCGAACTCCGGGCGCATGTGGAGCGCGAGGCGCGCGCGCCAGAAGCGTTCGTGATCGGCGACGTAGCCCGGCGACGCGAGCTCGTACGAATCGAGTGCGTCGAAGGCCAGCGTCAGGGTGTCGAGCGAGCTCGTCGCAATCGCGCCGGGCAAGCGCTCGTTGTCGACGGCCTGCGAAGCGCGCGCGATCGAGAGCGCCGTTTCGAGCGCCCTGCGAGCCACTTCGAGGTCCTCCGCGGTGCCACTCGCGCGCGCCCACTCGGCCAGCGCGTTGGCGCCGAACAGGTCGTTGCGTGGGCTCGACGCGATCGCGGCCCCACGGCCATCGCGCGTGAGCACGGAGAACAGGCGGCCGTCCGCGCGCCGAGCCGGTCCGGTGAGCAGGCGCACACCCGACTCGGCGGCTTGAATCCACGCCGGCCGACGCTCGACCTCGGACACCAGCCGCGACCAGAACCACAGCGCCTGCGCCTGCAGCCCGACGTGCTTCTTGTCGTCGAAGCGCGCTCCGTCGCGGTCGAGGTGATCGTGGAATCCGCCGTGCTCGCGGTCGATGCCGTGGCGCTCCCAGAACGGAATAAGGCTGTCGAACAGCTCGGCGCGAACGCGGTCGCGCCAGCCTTGCAGAGCCGTGCGCAGTGCGGCGCGGCTGGTCACGGCTGACTCCCGGCGACGCGCAGCGCCGCGGCATCGGCGTACAGCCGCACGTCCGCATGGCCCCGCAGGAACGTCGCGGGGATGTCGGAGCTCGGAGACGCCCGGAGAATGCGCAGCACGATCTCACGCTTCGCAGCGCCGAAGGCGAGCAGTCGAATGCGGCGGCCGGCGAGAATCGTGGCCACGCCCATCGAAATGGCGCGCTCGGGGACGTGCTCGAGGCCGCCGAAATCACCGGCTGCGTCGGCGCGAGTGGCCGGCGCGAGCTCGATCACGCGCGTGCGACTGTCGCGCGGCGAACCGGGCTCGTTGAAGCCGATGTGACCGTTGCGGCCGAGGCCGAGGATCTGGAGGTCGATGCCGCCGACGTCGGCGATCAGGCGCTCGTACTCGCGGCAGTGGGCCTCCCATTGGCTGGGCGCGACGTCGCTCGAGGGAATGTGGCACTGCTCGGGCCGCATGCCGATGGCGTCGAAGAGCTGCTCGCGCATGCTGCGGCGGTAGGTGCGCGGATGGCCCGCTCGCAGGCCGAGGTACTCATCGAGGTTGAAGGCCGTGACGTGGGAGAAGTCGAGGCGCTCCTCGCGGTGCAGGCGGCCGAGCTCGGCGTAGATCCCCAGCGGAGTGCGGCCCGTGGCGAGCCCGAGCACGACCCCGCGACCGGCGGCGCGGCGCGCGCGGATGAGCTCCGCGATCTCCCCGGCCACGGCGCGCGCGGCCTCCGGCGGAGAGCACTCGAACTGCGGAATCGGCGGCAATGCGGCGGTCATCATGGTCTCGGCGTGGCGTAGGATACCGTCCGCGCGCGAGTCCTCCATCGGCTCGTGCGGTCGGCGAGCCGATGACCCGCTCGCCCCATCTCGATTCCAATGCGAGCAAGTCCACCATGGGCTTTTACTACCGACGTTCGGTCAACTTCGGCGCGTTTCGCGTCAACCTGAGTTCGCGCGGCATCGGCTACTCCGTCGGCGGCCGCGGATTCCGCGTCGGGCGCGGCGCCTCCGGTCGCGGCTACACGACCTTCTCGATCCCCGGCACCGGCATCGGCTACCGTCGGCAGGGCTGCGGACTGCTCGTCGCGGCCCTCGCCGCTCTCGGACTCGCCAGCGCCCTCACGGAGCTCCTCGCATGAACCTCGTCTGGAAACGCACCCTGCGCACGAACAGCTCGGAACGCTTCCTCGCCACGCGCGACGGTCGCGACGTCGCCGCCGTCGACCTCCACCATCTCGCCGACGGCACGGTGGCGGGCACGGTGATCGTGCTCGAGGACTCGCGCCTCTCGGAGAGCGACATCCCGCCGCTGTTGCGCTCCCTCGACGAGGACTTCCTGCCCGGAGTCGACGCGCGCGAGGGCTCGCTCGCCTACACCGTCGTGATCGGCCGAGTCCTCGGCAACTGGGAATCGGTTCCCGAGGGCAAGTAGCTCGACTACGCGCGTTTCGCGCGCTGCACGAGCCAGACCCCGACGAGCACGGCCGGTCCGGCGACGAGTTGCGACGTCGTCGAGGGTTCGTCGAGAAACAGGCAGGAGACGGCGAGCGTGACGAACGGCTGCAGGTACTGAAACGCGCTCGAGCGCTCGGGGCCGAGCTCGGCGACGACATCCGCGAACAGCCACATGGCGAGCGCGCTGGCGCACGTCGAGAGGAACGCGATCGCTGCGATCGAGCGCAAGCTGGGCTCGGCGTGCCAAGTTCCGAGCCAGAGCGCGGCGGCGAGCGTCGGAACAGCGGCAATGCCGAGCGCGAACGCGGCCACGCGCAGGCCGCCGTTGCGGCGCACGACGTCGATCGCGAGCAACGTGTAGGCAGCCCACGTGACGGTCGAGAGCAGCATCAAGCCGTCGCCGAGCCCGGCGTGGGCGAGCTCCTTGGGGCGCGCTGCGGTCAGCGCGAGCACGCCGAGAGTCGCGATCGCGATGCCCAGCCAGCCCGCGGCCTTCATGCGCTGGCCGAGGAACACGCGCGAGCCGACGGCGACCACCACGGGGATGAAGGCGATGATCCAGCCCGCGTGCAGCGTGCTCGTCGAGCGCATCGCGAAGGTCTGGATCAGGAAGTGCGCGCTGATCACCAGCCCGAGCAACAGGCAGCGCGGTCGATCCTCGCGTGCGGGCAAGAGCGGCCCGCCGCGCGCGCGCACGAGCGCGAACAGCAGCAGCGAAGCGACGGCGTTGCGCACGCCCACGACTCCCAGCGGCGTCGCCGACTCCAGCGCGATGCGGATCGCGAAGAACGACGATCCCCAGATCGCGACGGTCGCGAGGGCCTTCAGTACGGCGGTCGACAAGCGGCGGGGAGTCTAGTCCGCGACCGTTTCCAACGCCTCAACCGAGGCCGAGCACCTTCTTGTAGAACGTCGCGATGCGGCGCGCGTCGCCGGTGAAAAGCACGTTCTCGTTGATCCACGCTGGCGCGCGCTTGGCCTCGACCATGCGCTCGAGCTGGGCCTTCATGTGCGACCAGTACACATCGTCGCCATGGTTGCCGAAGAACACGACGGGCCCGCGCTCGACCATGCCGAGCTTCATGTCGGTGAGCGTCAGGCCGACTTCCTCGAGCGTGCCGAGGCCGCCGACGCAGAACACGACGAAGCTCGCGATATCGAACCAACGCTGGCGGTTGTGGCGGTTGCGGTCCTGGAAGCACTGGTAGAAGTGCGCGACCTTGTTGGTCGACTGATCGATCGTCTCGATGTAGTTCGCGCCCACGAGCAGCCCCTGCTCGAGCGCGCTGTCGGTGGCCTGTTGCATCGCGCCCGGCCCTCCACCGGTGAGTATCGCGATCTGTCCGCCGAAGAGCTGCTTCACTTGGGCGAGGAACTCGCGCAGGCCCTTCTCGTCAGGCTCCAGCAAGCGCTCGGCCGAACCGTACACGGCGAGCACGAGCGAGCTCTTGAAGCGCTGGATCTCGGCGGGCTCCACGAAATAGCCGCGCAGGCCGCGGAAGGCGTGGATGGCGAGGTGGCGGCGGTCGTCGTTGCACCACACGACGCGCGCCCCGAGCGCTTCGTAGTCGGCGAGTCGCACGTGGTCGTTCGCCGACAGGAACTGGCCGTGCTCGAACGACGCGCGGCGGAAGACGATGGTGCCGACGCGTCCGGTCAGCACCGCGTTGCAGATCGCGACGTGCTCGATCAAGTTCGGGAAGTACTCGACGAGCAGCGTGGCGCGCTTGCCCTCGGGGAGCTGAGCGAGCATGCGCGTCGCGAACTGACCGGAGTCGCGACCGACCTGCGAGTAGTCGAGCGTGGTGCGCAGGCTGGCGGGGCTGCGCTCGATGGAGACGGGGCGAGTGGAGACGAGCTCGGGCAAGCGCCCCGCGACCAACGCGCCGAAGTTCTCGATCACGACCAGCGGACGATGCTGGTAGCTGCGCTCGTTCGGCACAGGCATGTGCAACGCGTAATACGCGCTGACTTGCTCGTAGCTCGGCAACGACTCCTCGGCCGCCGTCGCGGCCGAGGCCGGAACGATGCCGGACTCCTCGACCTTCGGTGCGGCGAAGGTGCGCGGGGCGCTGCTGCGCTCGTCCGCGGCGTAGATGCGCGCCTTGACGAAGGGGTTGACGATCTGGCGATCGGAGCTGTTCGAGAGCTCGAGGAACACGCGCGTGCCGCGCGTCGACACCGGATCGAGCACGATCGCGTTCAGGTGGCGGCCGAGCGCACCGGCGTCGGGATCGATGACCACGTAGTGCTTGTGCAGGAACATCGAGCACGACGTGATGACCCCATGGCCCGCGGGAATCACGAGGTTTTCGATGGGCTTGGGCACCTGCAGCCGGTTGAGGATGCTCTTGCCGTCGTCCTGCGTGAGGATCGCGAGCGCGTCCTGTTGCGTGAGCTCGCGCGAGAGCACGTAGCGCAACTTGTGCGTGCGGATCGTGAACGCGCCTTCGGAGTCGATCGAGAAACCGCTGGGGAGCTGGAACTCGTTGCGCTCGAGCGATTCATAGATCTGCTCCGAGCTCAGCTGGTTCTCCTCGCGCACGAGCACGAGGCGACCGAGCTTGATGCCCGGCACGATCAGCGCGTGGAGCATGCGGTCGAGGCCGTACTCGCGCACGTTGGCCGAGAGCTTGGCCGCGAGCATCGCGCGCCCGTTCTCGAAGGTGATCGGACCGAACGGCTGCACGTCGATGCCCAGCCGCGCGATGCGGCTGCGCGCGGCGAAGGACACGCGCCGCGGATCGCCCGCCGCCCGTTCGCGGAACTCGCGGCCGAGGCGGAATTCGATCTCGACCGTCACCGGCCCGCCGGGCGCGAACTGCGCCTTGCGCACCACGCCATCGGGGGTCTCGGGGGTCGCGTAGCGGACGGCGTGAGTCGTCGATGCGTGGTTCATGGGGCGTCGCGCGGAAAACGCGCTGCGAGAGACTAGCTAGATGGAGTCGAGACCCCACGCGAAGAGCGCCAGCGGCAGCTCTCCGAGCGTCAGCCCGGTCTCGCGCGCGACGGGATCGATGCCGTGGCGACGGCCACGGGCGGGAAAGAGCAGGCCGAGCAGGTCCGCGGGGGAGAGTTCGACGCTTCCGCTCGGGCCCGTGAGCCTCACGGCCACGCTCGAGCCTCCGTCGATCGCGAGCGAGGCCTGCGGACCGGCGAGATCGGCGAGCAGCGCGCCAGCCCCTTCGAGCGCGAGCAGCTTGCCCATGGCGAGCACGCCTTCGCTCCAATTGGCGCCGATTCCGCGCAGGCGAGCGTGCAGACCCTTGGCCGTCGACGGCGTGATGAGGAACGTCGCGCCGCCTTCGCCACGCGCGCGAGCGCGCCGCATGTGCTCGCGCACGAGGGCGAGCACGTCGCGCTCGGACCCGGCCCACTCGTGGATCGTGCGCGCGAAGTCCTTGCCGCGTCCGAGGCACGAGTAGGCGACGACGTCGCGCTCGCGCTGCAGCACCAGCGTCTCCATGCGCGGCGCCGCGAGCAACGCCGCGGTTTCCTGCGGCGAGCGCTCGACGCGCTCGCGATGCATCGAGTAGAGGCGGTGGATGGCGCCGCGGTCGTCCGGCGCCGCCGCGCGCAATCCGGCGCAACCCGGCAGGCGCGCCTCGTGAGCCGGTTCGAGCGCGAAGTCGACCTCCGAGCCGAGCGGGCTCCAGCCGCGCTCTTCGTAGAACCGCGCCTCGTCGGCCCACAGCATGGCGAGCACGCAGCCCTCGGCGGCCAGCTCCTCCTCGGCGCGGCGCAGCAACGCGCTCGCGAACCCGCGTCCGCGCACCTCGGGAGCCGTGCACACCGAACCGATGAGGCCCACGCGCACCGAGCGCGAACCGCAGGCAAAGTCCCGCACGAGCAGAGCACAGGCGCTCACGACGCGACCCGCTTCCTCGGTCGCGAGCACGCGACCCGAGAAGCGCTCGTCGAAGCACAGCGGGTACTCCGGCGCGATCGAAGCGCCATCGCGCATCACGCGCTCCATCAGCTCCAGCGCTCGCGAGCGCTGCTCACGAGACAGCAGGCTCATGCGGCCGTTCCGTTCTCACCGACGCGCGCTGCGCGCCAAGCCTCGAGCAGAGCCTCCTTGACCTCGAGCGCCTGAGCGAGCGACTTGCGCGCGTCTTCGACCGCGGCCGGCAACCCTTCGGCTCCCAGAGCCGGATCGCTGGTGTGTTCGAGCGAGCGCGTGCGCAGCTCGAGCTTTTCGAGCAGGGCCTCGAAAGCCGCGCTATGTCCGTCGGCCGCGCGCGTGGCGCCGTGCGCACCCGTCGACGCCGCGTCGGCGCGCTGGATCGGGTTCGTGCCGGGAACAGGGCTGGTCATGGCTAGCGCAGGAAGTTGAGCAGGGAGTTCTGGAGCAATCGGGCGCTGGTGGCCTGCGCGAGCTGGAGCGTCTGCTCGGCGCGGCTCATCTCCATCACCGCGGTCGCGAAGTCGACGTCCTCGACGCGCGAGAGGAGTCCGCGGACCTGCGTCATCTCGCCATCGTACGCTTCTTGCAGGCCGCCCGCGCGCTGCGACAACGCGCCGAGCTCGCCCGTCGCGACCAGCACGTTCTCGTGGTTGCGATCGAGCTCGTCGAGCCAGATGTTCAGGCGATCACGCTGCGCGTTCGCGCCGAGACCCTCGGCGTTCTCGAGGTCGGCGACGATGCCCTGCAGCACGTCGAACACGTTGACCGTGCCGCCGAAGGTGACCAGTTCCGTGCCCGCGCGGTGCAGCGAGCGCGTGTCGACGTGAAGCACGGTCCCACTCGCGGGATCCGTGAGCCGCAGGTCGCTCTCCGACAGCGTGAGCGGCGTCCACGTCGACCCGTCGATGGAAATCGAGGCGCTGCCGTCGACGGTGGCGCTGAAGCTCGAACCGTCCCATGCGCTGAAGTCCAGATTCACTTCCGCGCCGTGCTCGCCGCGCACGACCACCCCTCCGAGCGTGGTCGGCAGCGCCACGAGCTCGCCGTTGCCGAGCCTCACGGTGCGCGCCGCACCGTCGACCACCAGCGCATGCGTTCCCACGATCGTGTCGGCCGCCGAGGACCCGAGGGTCACGCCGCCGCCAAGTCCACTCGCGGTCGTCGCATCGTGGCGCACACCGACGCGCACGTAGCCCGTGCCCTGGTCCGCCGTGGTGCCCGAGGCGAGGCCCGTCAGGCCGGAAAAGCGCGTTCCGTTGCGTTGCTCGGCCGCGAAGATCTCGTCGCCGGGCACCGTGGTCGCGAGCCGCGCGTCGATGCCGACGAGCACTTCTTGTGCCTCTTCGTTGCCGAGGTAGCGCACGCCGTTGGGGGTGGCCGAGAACGGGCTCGTGTCCGTGGCGGTGCCGGCGAACAAGTAACGGTTTCCGGCGCGCGCGTTGCCGATCTCGAGCAGGCGATCGCGGATCAGGGAGATCGAGTTCGCGAGCAGCTTGCGGTCGTCGGCCGAGACCGTGCCGTTCATGCCTTGCAGCAGCGAGGCGCGTGCTTCCGCGAGCAGGCCGCCAGCGTCCTGCAAGAGTCCCGCCGCGGTGTCGAGCATCACCTGCGCGCCCTCGACGGCCGTGGTGTTGCGCTCGGCCGAGGCGATCTGGCGCCGGAACGCGAGCGCCTGCGAGGCCCCCACCGGATCGTCGGAGGGCCGCACGATGCGCCTGCCGGAGGAGATCTGCTCCTGCGCGCGCACGAGCGCGCTGAAGTTCGAGAGCAGTCCGCGCTGGATCTGCGTGAAGGTCGCCTGTTGGGTCGGTCGGATGCTCATGGCGTTCGTCCCTAGAGGATGTTCATCAGCTCCGCGGTGAGCTCGCTCACGACGCGCAGGTACTGCGCCGCCGCGTTGTAGGCCTGCTCTTGCTCGATCATGCGCACCAGCTCTTCGTCGGTGTTGACGCCCGAGATCTGATCGCGGCGCGTCTCGAGCCCGTCGAGCAGGAACTGCTCCGCTTCGCGCGCGCTCTGAGCGGCGTCGATCTCGAGCGCCACGCCGCTGACGATCCCCGAGAGGTGCTCGTCGAGCGACTGGGAACCCAGACCCGCGAGTCGCTCGCTCTCGATCTCGAGCAAGCGCAGCACGTTGCCGCCGTCGCCCGGCGCTCCGGAGAGCGACACCGCGAACAGGCTGGGATCGAGCACGAGATCGTCGCGCACCGCGATGTCTTGCGCCGTGGAACCGGTGAACATCGAGTTCATTCCGAGCGCCACGAGCACGTCGGACGTGTCCGCGTCGGCCACCACGTCGAGGTGGAATGCGTCGCGCGCCGTCGCGGAAATGTCGCCGAACGCAAAGGCGATCCGGACGCCGTCCTTGATCTCGATCTCGTCGCCGGGCGTGTAGCCCGGACCGACGTCGAGTTCCGCCACGCGCGCGCCGCTCTCGTCGAGCACTTCGATGCGCAGGCCCTGCGTCGTGCCGATCGTGCCGTCCATGTTCGGTCGGAACGTCCAGCGCGCGGCCTGCGACCCGTTGTAGTTGCCGCTGATGGTCGGCGCGACGTCGTGGTTCGAGCCGCTGACGGTCGTGGCGGCGCTCAGGCCGAGTGCGGACAGCGCGCTGCCGCCGCCGATCTGGAACGTCTCGCTCGCGCCCGTTCCCGCGGACTGCAACACCAGCGCGCCGTCCTGCGCGCTCGCGACGAGTCCCGAGGCCTGAAATCCCGCGTCCGCTCGCAGCACGGCCGCCAGCTCCTCGGCCGTCGCGGCGCTGATCGACGCGAAGCCCGCGCCCGTGAGCGTGACCGTGAACGGACCGTTGGCGCCGACGAAATCGAGCGTGCCACCGACGCTGAGGGAGAACGGCTCGCGCGCGGTCGCGATCGACGCCTTGCCGCCGCCGAAGCTGCCGAGCGTGTCGGGCGCCGCCTCGAGGCGCGGACTGAAGTCGAAGCCAAAGCCCGCGTCCGCGACGACCTGAAGGCGACCGCTGACGTCGACGCTGGCCGAAAGGTTGGCGATCGCGCCGAACGCGTCCACGAGGTCGCCGACCGTCGTGCGATTGGCGTCGATGTCGATGCGGTGCTTCGTCGTCGCGCCGCTCGCACGGTTGACGACGTTGACGTACAGCGCGCCCGACTGGACGTCGAACGGCAGGCCGGCGCGAGAGATCAGCTCGTCCTCGCGATCCCCGTCGTCATCGGAGTCCGCGATCGTGTTGTCCCCGACGAGGAACGAGAACGAGCCCGAGCGCGGGATGCCGGTGGAGTGCACGCGGTTGGCTTCGAGAGCGAGGTTGTGCGCGAAGTCATCGAGTTCGTCCACGATGCCGTCGAGGTATCCGGTCTGCATGCCGAGCAAGCCGCCGAGACGACCACCGAGCGAGTCGATCGACTGCCCGTCGATCGAGAGCGTCACGTTGCCGCTCGCGGGATCGCCGCCGAGCTCGAGCTGCTCGACCGACGTCGGGCTGACGAGGATGCGACCTCCGACGAGCACGCGCACGGCGCCCCGGGCGTCCTCGACCGCGCGCACGTCCACGAACTGCGAGAGCTCCTTCACCAGCTGGTCGCGGCGGTCGCGCAGGTCGTTGGCGGTCGACGTGCCGAGCTCGCTGCCGGTGATCTGACGATTGAGATCGCTGATGCGCGTCGCGAGCGCGTTGACTTCCGCGACGGTCGCGTCCATCTGTAGGAACGCGTTGCGCTGCAACGACTGCGCGTTGCCCGCCGCCTGATTGAGCGCTGCCACGAGGCCCACGGAGGACTGCACCGCACCGGTGCGCAGCATGGGGTCTTCCGGCGCGGTCTGGAGCGAAGCGAACGACTGGAACATCTTCTTGAACAGCGCGGGCATCCCGCTCGCGCTCGTTCCGCCGAGCAAGCTCTCCACGGTCGAAATGGTCTCCAGGCGCGCGTCGATCCGGCCGAGCGAGGAAACCTGCGACGAGATGCGTCCGTGCAAGATCGAGTCGACCGTGCGCGTGATCGTGTCGGCGCTGACGCCCGTGCCTTGCACGAGTCCGCGCAGTCGGATCGGCGACGACGAGGAGACCTGCAGCGCCTGCCGCGAGTAGCCCGGCGTGTTGGCGTTCGAGAGGTTGTGGCCGATGGTCTCCAAGTTCGCCTGCGCGGCGAGCAGCGACTTCATGCCGATGTTGAGGCCGAGCGCGGACATCGTCTCAGCCCTCCGCGTCCACGAGCACGCCGCCCTCGGCGAGCGTGCTCTCGGTGCCGTTTTGGACCAACACGGCCTGCAGCACTTCGGACGTCACGCGCTGGTGGAGCCGCGCGACGAGGCCATTGCGACGGCTCTGACGCGTGACGTTGCCCACGCTGTCGGCGAGCTCCTCGCGCTGGCGTGCGAGCCGACGGCCCTCGTCGCCGACGCGCTGGACGATGCTCCCGAGCGTGAGCGTGCCCGCCGGCAGGTTCCAGACGGCGGCGAGCGAAGCGAGCAGCTCGGAGCGGCGTTCCGCCCGCTTGGCCTGCGCGGCGATCTCGGAGTCGAGCGTCGCGGTGGCCGCGACGATGCGCGCGGACTCGTGCGAGCGCAACGCCTCGCCCTGCGCTTGGAGCGCCGCGAGAACGCGCGCCTGCGCGCCGATTTCCTCCTGCACATGCGCCTCGAGCAGGCGCAAGAGCGTCATGACTTGGTTCATCGGGCCTCCTGTGACTGCTTGCCCTGAATCGAGAAGCGGATCGACTGCGCAAGATCGAGCGCACCGGTCTGGGCGAGCGACTTGCCAGCGTGCTGGTCGAACCAGCCTTCGTAGACGTCCGCGCCCGAGCCGCTTCCGAAGAAGCCGCCCTCGAGCCCGCGACGCATCTCGCGCACCATCATGGTGGCGAGCAGCTCTTCGAACATCTTGGCGGCCTTGGCAGGATCGCCCGAGCCGGAGGCGGCGCGCGCACGCTCCAGCGCCGCGCCCTGCGCGCTCGCCACCGCGTCGCTCGCGCGCGCGGCCATGTCACCTTGGATCGGTTGCATTGCGCTGCTCACATCCGGCGGACTTCGGCGAGCAACAGGCCCGCCTGGTTCATCGCCTCGAGAATCTGGATCAGGTCGCGCGGCGTCGTGCCGAGCACGTTGAGCACCTCGACCACCTCGTCGAGCGTCACCGCGCCCGGCACCTTGACGAGCGCGTTGTTGCCTTCCTGCACGTTGAGGCCCGTGCGCGGGTTGGTCTGCGTCGTGCCGCCCGAGAACGCGCCCGGTTGGCTCGTCTCCGGCGACTCCGCGATCGTGACGGTCAGTCCTCCGAGCGCGATCGCGCCCGAACGCAAGCGCACGCCGTCGCCCATCACGATGGCGCCCGTGCGCTCGTTGATGACGACGTAGGGTTGCGCGCTCGGCTCGACTTCGAGGCGCAACACGGACTCGAGGTACGCGACGTGCGCGGCCTTGGGCAGGTCGGAGGGAACGCGCAACTTGATCGTGCGTCCATCGGTCGCGGCCTCCGCGGCCTTGGGGTAGATCGTGTTGACCGCCTCGGTGATGCGCACGAGGTTCGAGTACGAGGACTGCGCCGCGCGCAGATCGAGGTAGATCAGGCCGTGCTCGCTGACGAGCTCGCTGGGCAGCGCGCGCTCGACCTTGCCGCCTCCGGTGATCATGCCGACGGTGACCTGGTTCTTCTGCACGGACGCGGAAGCGCCCTGCGCCATGAAGCCGCCGACGTTCACGGGGCCGCCCGCCGTGGCCCACACCTTGCCGGTCACGTCGCGCAACTCGGTGAAGAGCAGCACTCCGCCCTGCAGGCTCTTGGCGTCGCCGAGCGTCGAAACGCGCACGTCGATGCGCCGGCCGGGCTGCACGCCGGGAAGCAACGTCGCTTCGACGGACACGATCGCCACGTTCTTGGGCGTGAGCTGCTGCGCGTCGATGCGCACGTTGTTCGCGAGCAGCACGTTCTCGAGCAACTGGCGCGTCATGTTGACCGAGTCACCGCTGCCGCCCAGACCGCTCACGACGCCGATGCCCGTGATCAGGTTCTCTTCCTGTCCGCGCACGTCGACGAGCGTCTCGACCGTGGTCGTGATCGTGCGTCCGAGCGCGCCGCGCGCGGGAACGGGCGTGTAGCGCGGCGCCACTTCGTAGCTGGCGCTCGAGCGGGTGCTCGGCTGCGTCGGAGCCTCGACGCCGGAGGGCACGAGGCCCACGCCGACGCCTTGGGCGACGAGCGATCCGGCGAGGCACAGCGGAGCGAGGCAGTGTTGGATGCGCATGGGCTAGGGAGCTCCGATCAGAAGGGCCACAGCCACGAGAACAGGTCGTGGATCCACTTGCCGAGTCCGCGGCGGTTGGTGGAATCGGTCAGCGGGCCCGAGCCCTTGTAGACGACGGTGGCGTTGGCCACGAGCTCGCTCGCGACCGTGTTGGCCGCGGTGATGTCGTAGCGGCGCACGATGCCGCTGAACTCGATCAGCTTCGTCTCGCCGTCGACTTTGATCTCGCGACGGCCGCTCACGACGAGATTGCCGTTGGGCAGCGTGTCGACCACGATCGCCGCGAGGCGCGCCGTGAACGCGCCGGACTTCTCGTACTTGGCCTGACCGACGAAACCGTCCGTGGAGTCGGCGTCGACGACGGTGGGCAGCTGCGAGAAGACCTCGGGCTTCAGGTCGAACAGGTTGACCTTGTAGTTCAGGTTGGTGGCCTTCGAGAGGTCCGACGCCTCCTGATTGCGCACGTTTTGCGACTCGGCGATCAGCACCGTGACGATGTCGCCCCTGTGCACGGCGATCTTGGCGCTGATCGGAGAACCGGGGCTGCGGTCGGGATCGTAGGTCGAGCCGGGGCGCTCCTGACCGAGCGCGGGAGCCGCGAGCGCGAGGAGAGCGAGCGATGCGAGGACGTGCTTCATGGTGTTCTCGTTCAACCGTTCTGCTGCAGGTCGATGAGCGCGAGTTCGCGCGACACGACGGTCGCGGCGAGCGTGCGCTTCGAGTCGGTGAGCGTGACCTTGATGCGTTCGCCGGGGTGCGCGTCCTGCTCGGCGACCGCCGGCATGCGCGCATGGACGTTGCCGCGGCGCACTTCGAGGAACAGCGTGTCGCCGCGCTTGACGATCACCGAGCGCAGGACGTCGGACTCGCGCAGGACGTGGCCCGCCGCGAGCGGACGGCGCGCCGTCGAGCCCAGCGCGAGTCCGGCCGCGAGCGTCACCTCGCCCGCGCCTGCGCCGCCGAGCACGCGCTTGCGCTCGAGCAAGTCGAGCGTGATGGTCTCTCCGGCCGCGACGTCGCGGCGCAGCACGTTGGCGTCTTCCCACACCGAGAGCCGCCAGTTGGTCCACACCGTGCGATACAGCTGCCCATCGACGCTGACGCGCACGGCGACGTTGATCGGACCGGCGCGCAGCGCGGTGTCCCCGGCCACGGCGCGCAGATCGACCGGACCGTTGCCGGCGGGCACTTCGAGGTCGGCGAGATTCGTGTTGAGCGCGAGCTCGTGCTCGGCGCCGCTCAGCGCGCGCGCGATTTCCGCGCGCGCCGACGCCTCGATCGCGGCCGCGCCGACGCGCTCCACTTGCGGCGTGACGCGGCACGAGAGCGCGCCCTTCACGTCGATCGTGATGCCCGGCACGAGGCGTGCGACATCGGCCGACACGCGCGGTGCCACGAGCGTGCGGGCGTAGCCCGGCGCCGGCGCATAGCCGAGCTTGATCGCTCGCACGCGCTCGACCTCGGCGGCGTCGTCGCCTTCGATCGTCGCGACCTGCGACAGCACGATCTCCGTGCCGCGGACGGTCGCTTGGGGAAGCAGCGTGACTTGGACGCCACCTGCGAGGATGAGTGCGAGGAACATGCGGCGCGCCCCTAGCGGATCATGTTGTTGACTTGCTGGAGCATCTCGTCCGACACCTTGATCGCGCGGCTGTTGATCTCGTAGTTGCGCTGCGCGAGGATCAGTCCGACGAGCTCGTCGACGACCTGCACGTTCGAGCGCTCGAGGTAGCCCTGCTTGATCAGACCCGTGCCGTCCTGTCCCGGCGTGGCCTGCGCGGCCTGACCGGAGCTCGCCGACTCGGAGTAGAGGTTGCCGCCCTGCGCCTTGAGGCCCGCGGGGTTGGGGAAGCGGAACATCGAGATGTTCGTGATCTGCTCGGGCAGGCCCGACTCGCTGCGCATCACGGCGACCGAGCCGTCCTCGCCGATGATCACCTCGAGTGCGTCGGGCGGGATCTGCACCGGCGGGTCGAGCGGGTAGCCCTCGGCGTTCACCAGCGTGCCCGAGCCGTCCTGACGGAAACTGCCGTCGCGGGTGTAGCGGTATTCGCCGTTGCCGATGCGTACGCGGTAGAAGCCCGCGCCGGTGATCGCCATGTCGAGCTTGTTGCCCGTCGGCGCGATCTCGCCTTGGCGGAACGCCTTGACGGAGCCCGCGATCTCCGAGCCAGAGCCGAACTGCAGGCCCGTGGGCTTCATCTGCTGCGCCGACGTCGGCGCGCCCGGATCGCGCACGGTCTCGTAGAGCATCTCGCGGAAGGCGAGCTCGTTCTTCTTGAAGCCGGTCGTGTTCACGTTCGCGATGTTGTTCGCGATCGTGTCGACCTGCATCTGTTGCACCTTCATGCCGGAAGCGGCGGTCATCAGCGCACGAATCATGGTGTCGGTCTCCCTTGGTGGATCTCGCGCGCGTCAGCGCGGGTTGGTCAAGCGGCGGTAGGACTGTTCGATGCTGCCCATCACGCGCGTGCCCATCTCGAAGCGCCGCTGCACAGCGATCATCGCGACGAGTTCGTCGACGGCGGACACGTTGGCCTGTTCGATGTAGCCCTGTCGGACCTCGGCCTCGCTCGGTCGCGGCACGAGTTGCGTGGGCGCCTCGAAGAAGCCGCCGCGGCGCGTCACGAGCTCACTGGGTCGATCGAAGTCGACGATGCGCAGTTGGCCGATTTCCGCGTCGCCTTGCCGCACGTTGCCGGCCGCATCGACGGTCACGGCGGCGCCCGTCGGATCGATCGTGCCCCGCGCGCCCTGCCACGCCACGCTCAGGCCTTCTTGCGTCTGCAGCACGCCCTTGTCGTCGACGAGGAAGCGTCCGTCGCGCGTGTAGAGCTCGCCCCGCGCGCCCTCGACGGTGAAGAAACCGCGCCCGTGGAGCGCGAGGTCGTAGGTGTTAGCGCTCGATTGGAGCGTCCCCTGCGAGAAGTCCGTTTCGCGGCGCGTGACGGTTCGACGTTGGACCCGGTTGCCGAGCACGGAATCGAAGGAATGCACGACGTCCGCGGTGCGCTTGAAGCCGGGAGCGCTCAGGTTCGCGAGGTTGGAGGCGATCATCTCCAGACGCTTCTCGGCGGAGCCGAGGGCCTGGACGCTGTGAGTGAGTCCGTCGGTCACGGGAGTACGCGTTGCAAGCAAGGTGCCAAGCACGGAGGACCGCTCCACGCGCCGCAGTACGGGTTGTACTGCCACGAAGCAGGGGAGGTTCTTTCCATGCCAGAAGACCTTTCGGGCGTTTCCCTCAAGAGCCTTAGCTCGCGCGGCCGCCCCCCAAACGGGCCCGCGGACGCCCCCGCGGGCAAGCGAGCCGACCTCGCCGCCGTCCCCTGTGCGGGAACGCGCGCGGGAACGCGCGCAAAAACGTCCCGCGACAACGCGCGCGGCCGGGCGCG
>Ga0194120_10002399_pt1 | contig 32315 bp, 28 predicted proteins | sample TA2MahCa65mmetaG_FD_148642 | JGI IMG/M metagenome (GOLD analysis project Ga0194120, IMG submission 148642) | Freshwater microbial communities from Lake Tanganyika, Tanzania - TA2015019 Mahale Deep Cast 65m | ecosystem: Environmental > Aquatic > Freshwater > Lake | place: Tanzania: Lake... | reverse complement strand
GATAAGCGTTTCCTTGTCAAGCGAATCAAGTGCTTCGCGAGTCATCCAAAGCTTGAATCAGCCGCGGAGTCCCATGTCAAATTTCCGGCGCCATTCAGCTCGCTCCAAACCAGGGGTGAGCAATTACCGCCGTGCTAAACACATAGTTTCCAGGCGTGGACGTTTCCGGCTCTGCTTCGCCGACATAGGGAATATGGGAACCAGGAATCTGCCAAATCATCACAGGGATGTTATTGAAGTTTTTGCTGACTTGCCCAACAGCCGACAGGTAGTTGTCCCATGACCGCGCATTATAGAGCGTTGCCTGATCAGGCGCGGCGCTGTCGTCCGTTTCATAGCGGTCAAAAACAAAAAAGTCTGGAACATAATTACGTCCAAGAGCGCCGGCGGTTATGGAACTTGGCGCATTTGTTTTCAGCCAGTTCGACACCGGCGCTGAATATTTGGTCGCGATCTCGGAATCCGTCAGGTCCTTGTGCGGCCACCAACCGCCACCGCCGCCGCTGACTGACCACATATTCTCTTGCCAGCCGAATGTGACATTTCCAATCGGCGAGAATGTGCGAATGAGCCAAATATTGGCTTGGACCCAGCCTTCAAAACCAGCGGGGAAATTCGGCCTAATATAAACGCTCTTATTATAGGTCGGGCTAGCGATGCAGCTATTAAACCAGGTCCCGACTTGACTATAAGTATTGCCTGTTCCGCCGATCAAGTTGTTGGTCGCCACATTCCAATATGCATCTGTTGGACTATAAAAACTATATGCCGGGTACCCGTCAGCGAACATGGTCTCTAATATTTTAACGGGGGTTCCGGCGTAGGTTTTGTTACAATACTTCGGTCCACCCTGGCTGGGACATTTCCCGCCAGAGGTGTTTGGTTCATATACGTTGTGATATGAACGAGTTTGTGTCAGAAAACATAACGCTTGATCAACGGCTATATTAACCGAATTTGCCGGAAGCGCATGGTTGGCGTTGCCGATCGCGTCGACTTGCTGAATCTGTCCCATCAAATCAGGGTTCATGATCAAAGAACCATAATATTTTGCTCCATTGTAAGTAACAGGCTTGTCATTTAACGCGATTACGCCTCCTGCAAGGGTAATAAAATGCCGCGCCATAAGATAGGTGCCGCCGCTACTCGCTGGGTCTGGCGTTGAAACATTCGTGAAATCGGTAAAAGCCGCCCCCCCACTCATTTGAGCGGTATATTCCACGATTGCGACGCGCATTGGATGCTTGTTAATTGCGCTGAGTGTGGTTAAGTCGTTTGTCATTCTTAATTCAATAGTGGGGGGATCGATGATCCCCGGGTCTCCGTTGCCGTTTACCCCTTCATATTTGAAGACCACGTCGACCGGCCTGCCGCCAAAGTCATCATCGCCACCGCGAGACGTCGCAGTTGGCGGCGTAACATTCGGGCCGCCGATTGCGCCCATCGCCAGGTAAGCGGGCCAGCCTCGAACTGTCCCCGCGGAAAAAAGATTGTTTTGAGTGGAGAACGCTGGAGGCAAAAAACTCTGATATTCGATCGCATTTGACGAAGATCCGCCGCCGTATGCGCTGATAAGCGTCACGATGTATAATGGGACGGCCAGTTTGGGCGAGGTTCTCATGCGGTGCTCCTGCTTTTTCAGGCATTCGCTAGATGAGTTGATGTGTCGAGATCAATAGCTTTGACTTATGCGTTCTGGCAAGCTTGCCGCGCCGACGCGCCGGGTGGATGGGCCCGCGGGCAAGCGACCCGAAGACTGGTTGTCGCAACGTCCCGGTGAGAGCATGCCGGCCGTTCTCGCCGGTGCGAGATTCCGCGGCCGGCGCCTCTGCGCGGGCAGGGCTGACGAGGGCGGCTCAGCCCGGTCGCGGCGCTTGCCTGGCGTGGGCGCATCGCTTATAAGCGCGCCATTCCACAGGCGAGGGTTACGCGGCGTCTGCCTCAAGACGTCGCTCCGGTGGCCGGCTTCCGGCCTCATCCATCTTTCGCCGAGGCTCAACCGGAGAAACGATACATGGCTCTTCCCGATTTCACCATGCGCGGCCTGCTCGAGGCTGGCGCCCACTTCGGCCATCAGTCGCACCGCTGGAACCCGAAGATGGCGCCGTTTATTTTCGGCGCCCGCAACAACATCCACATCATCGATCTCGCCCAGACGGTGCCGCTGCTGCATCAGGCGCTGAAGACGGTTTCGGACACCGTCGCCAAGGGCGGACGGGTGCTGTTCGTCGGCACCAAGCGCCAGGCGCAGGAGCAGATCGCCGAGGCCGCCATGCGTAGCGCGCAATATTACATCAACTCCCGCTGGCTCGGCGGGACGCTCACCAATTGGAAGACGATTTCAGGTTCGATCAACCGGTTGCGCAAACTCGACGAGCAGCTTTCCGCCGGCGCGTCGGGCATCACCAAGAAGGAACGGCTGCTGCTGACCCGCGAGCGCGACAAGCTCGAAAAGGCGCTCGGCGGCATCAAGGATATGGGCGGCACGCCCGACCTGATTTTCGTGGTCGACACGAATAAGGAGCAGCTCGCCATCAAGGAGGCGAACCGCCTCAAGATTCCTGTCGTCGCGGTGCTCGACACCAATTGCGACCCGGACGGCGTCACCCATCCGATTCCGGGCAATGACGACGCCGGCCGCGCCATCGCGCTCTATTGCGATCTCGTCGCGCGCGCCGCGATCGACGGCATTTCGCGCAGCCACGGCGCGATGGGAGTCGACCTTGGCGCCGAGGAGGCTCCCGCGGTCGAACCGGCGCTCGAGCCGGGCCCGGTGATCCGCGAAGATTTGCGCACGGCCGAGGAGATCGCCGTCGACGCCGCCGGCGCGGATGCGGAGACTCCCGCCGAGGCTTTCGAACTTCTCTCCGCGCCGCGCGGCGCGCCGGACGATCTCGCCAAGCTGCATGGCGTCGGCCCGCAGCTTGTCAAGAAACTGAACGACGCCGGCGTCTATCACTATTGGCAGCTTGCCGCGATGACCGCGGCCGATGTCGAAAAGCTCGACGCCGAATTGAAGCTGAACGGCCGCATCGCGCGCGACGGCTGGGTCGATCAGGCGAAGGCGCTGCTCGCCGCCTGATCCGTTCGTCACGTCCGAATGCTTAAGACGCGCGCGCCGGTCCAATGGGCCGGCGCCGTCGCATGACCCCTTTGGAAGGAATTTCGACCATGGCTACGATCACCGCCGCCCTTGTCAAGGAACTGCGCGAGAGCACCGGCGCCGGCATGATGGACTGCAAGGCGGCGCTCACCCAGACCGACGGCGAATTCGAAGCGGCGGTCGACTGGCTGCGCAAGAAGGGCCTGTCGAAGGCCGCGAAAAAGGCCGACCGCGTCGCCGCCGAAGGGCTCGTCGCGGCGCTGACCGGCGACAAGACCGGCGTCGTCGTCGAGGTGAATTCGGAGACCGACTTCGTCGCCCGCAACGCCGACTTCCAGACGCTGGTCAAGAACATCGCCGAAGTCGCGCTGAGCAGCGGCAAGACCGAGGTCGAGGCGCTCGGCGCGGCGGCCTATCCCGGCGGCGGCACGGTGAGCGAAGCGGTCACCAACGCCATCGCCGCCATCGGCGAGAACCTGACGCTGCGCCGCGCCGCGTCCTTAAGCGTCGGCGAGGGCGTCGTCGGCCGCTATGTCCATGCCCAGGTCGTCGACGGCCAGGGCAAGATCGCGGTGATCGTCGCGCTCGAATCTAAAGGCGACAAGGAAGTGCTGGCGACGCTGGCGCGCCAGCTCGCCATGCATGTCGCCTCGGCCAATCCGCTGGCGCTCGACGCCTCCGGCCTCGACCCGGCGACGGTCGAGCGCGAGAAAAAGCTTCTTATGGAGAAGAACGCCGGCAAGCCGGAAAACGTGCTGCAGAAAATCGTCGAGTCGGGCATCAAGACCTACGCCAAGGAGGTCTGCATGCTCGATCAGGTCTCGAACCATCCCGATCACGGCGGCAAGACCGTCGCCCAGGCGGTCAAGGAGCTAGAGGGCAAGGCCGGCGCGCCGATCGTCATCAAGGGCTTCGAGCGCTACGCGCTGGGCGAGGGCATCGAGAAGGCGACGAATGATTTCGCGGCGGAGGTGGCGGCGGCCGCGAAGGGGTGAGTCATTCCTTCTCCCCGCTTGGGGTATAAGGTCAGAACAAGAGGCCGGGGCGTCGACCCCAGCTTTTTTTGTTTTTGCAAAATCTTTCCGCGTCATGCCCGCGCTTGTCGCGGGCATCCACGCGGCGCCCTCACGCGCGTCTCGCGATCATTGCGCAATGTCGCCACGTGGATGGCCGGGACAAGCCCGGCCATGACGGCTGAAAGTCCGCGCCGTCACGCCCCTCGCATCGCCGCGCCGAAGACTCATCGATGATGCGGCGCGCGATCTCGGCGGGCTCGACATTCTGTTCAACCACGCTGTCGCGCCCGGCGCCCTCTGGACGGCCTTGCAGCCGAGCGCCGCGTCGGCGCCGAAGTTCGCGAATTGGTGCCATAGGTCTCGCGTATGAATAGAGACGCGTTCGTATTCGTCAGAAAAGCGGTTGAAAGGCGAACGAATCAGGTCGATATTTGCCCATCCCGTCGTGATGACGGCATGTCCCAACCGCTGGAAAAGTCGACATGAACATCTGCGTCTATAGCCGAAAGATTGAGTTTTTGTCTCGTAAATATTCGTCAGAAACCCTGCTCATACCGAGCGATGCGGTTCCTCTAGATACCTCACAATGGGATTTCGTCGGGTCTGCAATTTGCAGTCTTACAAAGACTCAAGCCGCCGAAATCGCACGATATGGTCATTGCCTTAGAAGGATTCCGACGGTCGTCACAAAAGGCTAACCTGACAGCGGTTTCGTTGGTGTTCGTGCGAGCGAATTCCTACGCTTCGACGTTTAAGAAGTCGTCGTGCGCTCCGCAACATATCGGCAGGCTGCGATCAGGCCTCGGCAAGTGTTGGGAGGATCCTGGCGCCTGTGCGTCGCGACTGCCTCACTTGCCCACGCCCCGCCGCGTCCGTATGAAGAACGCGCCCCGCTAGCTATGCGAGATTCGCCTCATGTCCGACCCAACGTCGACGCGGAAATGGAAGCGCGTGATCGTCAAGCTGTCGGGCGAGGCGCTGCAGGGCGCGGCGCCGCATGGGCTCGACGCCGTTACGCTCGCTCGCATCGCCGCCGATCTCGCAGCCGCCGCGGCGGCGGGGCATGAGATCGCCGTCGTCGTCGGCGGCGGCAATTTCTTTCGCGGCATCAAGGGGGCCGACACCGGCATCGAGCGCGCCCGCGCCGATTCGATCGGCATGCTGGCCACCGTGATGAACGGGTTGGCGCTCGAACAGGCGGTCGAAGGGCAGGGGCGCCAGGCCCGCTGCCTCTCCGCCGTGCCGATGCCGTCGGTCTGCGAATCCTTCTCGCGCCGCGCCGCGCTGCATCATCTCGCCAAGGGGCGCGTCGTGATCGCGGCCGGGGGCACCGGCAATCCGTTCTTCACCACAGACACCGGCGCGGTGCTGCGCGCGGCCGAACTTTCCGCCGACGCGGTGCTCAAGGCCACCCAGGTCGACGGGGTCTATACCGCCGACCCGAAGCGCGATCCGACCGCACAGCGCTACGAGCGCTTGAGCCATGACGAGGCGATCGGCAAAAATCTGGCGGTGATGGACACCGCGGCCTTCGCGCTCGCCCGCGAGAACAGGATTCCGATTCTGGTCTTTTCGATCGCCGAGGCGGGCGCCATCGATGCGGCGCTGTCGGGCAGAGGCCGCGCGACGCTGGTCGCGCCGTAAGACAGTTTCGCACGCGAGCGGAAATCGTGCCATAAATCCCGGCGCCGCAGCGCCCAACTGGCGAAGCCGGCGGCGTGCGCGGCTTTCGCCACGCCAAATTCGAAAGCATAAGTGGCCGAGTCGCGGTGACGACGGCGGCGATTATCAAGACAGGTTAAGCAAATGGCGGAAACTTTTGACCTCGCGGAATTGAAGCGCCGCATGCAGGGCGCGCTCGAGACGCTCAAGCACGAATTCGGCGGGCTGCGCACCGGACGCGCGTCGGCGAGCCTGCTCGATCCGGTTCATGTCGACGCATACGGCCAGGTGTCGCCGCTCAATCAGGTGGCCACGGTGAGCGTGCCCGAGCCGCGTCTCCTTTCGGTGCAGGTTTGGGACAAGGCCCTGGTGATTGCCGTCGACAAGGCGATTCGCGAGGCGAATCTCGGTCTTCAGCCCACGGTTGAAGGGCAGATTCTGCGCATCCGCATGCCTGAACTCAATGAGCAGCGCCGCAAGGAGCTCGTCAAAGTGGCGCATAAATACGCCGAGGATGCGCGGGTCGCCGTGCGCCACGTGCGCCGCGACGGGCTCGACATCTTGAAGAAGTTGCTGAAGGATCACGCGATCCCCGAGGATGACGAGAAGCGGCACGAGCAAGAGGTGCAGAAGGCCACGGATGAGACGGTGAAGGAGATCGACGCCGCGCTCGCCGCCAAGGAAAAGGAAATCATGCAGGTCTAGGGCTCTGCGGCGTTGTATGGCGCAGGCTTGATGGCCATTTGGAACCGAGTATGACGGAGAGCGACATTCTGGAGGCGGAAACGAACGCGCAGCGCGCCTGCGCGGCGCCCCGCCATGTCGCGCTGATCATGGACGGCAACGGCCGCTGGGCGGCGCAGCGGGGGCTGCCGCGATTCGAAGGCCACCGGCGCGGCGTCGAGGCGTTGCGCCGCGCGGTGCGGGCGGCGATCAAGCTCGATATCCGTTATCTGACGGTCTATTCCTTCTCGGCGGAAAACTGGTCGCGTCCGCGCGAGGAGGTGGAAAGCCTGCTCTCGCTTCTGCATCGTTTCATCCGCAATGATCTTGCCGAATTGCACGCCAGCAATGTGCGCGTGCGCGTCATCGGCGCGCGCGCCGACCTCGCGCCCGACATTTCCGATCTGCTCCGCGAGGCCGAGCAGGTGACGCAGGCGAACACCGGGCTCACGCTGGTCGTCGCTTTCAACTATGGCTCGCGGCAGGAAATTGCGGCGGCGGCGCGCGCGCTCGCCGAAATGGTGGCGCAAGGACGGCTCGCGCCGGAGGAGATCGACGCCGAAGCGATCGCGCAGCGGCTCGACACCGCGGACATTCCCGATCCGGACCTGATCATCCGCACCTCGGGCGAACAGCGGCTGTCGAACTTCCTGCTGTGGCAGGCGGCTTACAGCGAATTCGTCTTCCTGCCGATTCTCTGGCCCGATTTCGACGAAGCGGCGCTTGCCGCCGCGATCGCCGAATACGCCCATCGGGATCGCCGATTTGGCGGGCTTGAAGCCGCGGCGCGCAGCGCCAAGACCGCTTCATGACGGGGGATCGCCGGGAGCGAACCATAAGCCAGGCCAGGGCGCCGGCGCTGAACGCGTCCGCCGGCGGCTTTGCTGATCTCGGCCCGCGCGTCGCGTCCGCCGTGGCGATGGTCGTCGCGGCGCTTGGAACGCTCTATGTCGGCGGCGACGCCTTCGCGCTGTTCTGGCTCGCCGCCGCTTTCGCTGTCAGCTGGGAGTGGCAAAATCTGATCGGCGGCGAGGGCCGCGCGGCTCGAATCGCGGTCGGCGGCGCGGCGGTCGCGGCCGCCGCGGCCTTTGGGCGCGTGGCCATGCCGGGCGCCGCGGCTCTGGCGATTGCGTTCCTTGCCCTGGCGGGCGCAGGCTTCGCGGGCGCCGACCGCCGCCTCTGGGCGGCGACCGGCATCGTCTATGCTGGCGCGCCCGCCTTCGCCGTTTGCCTGTTGCGCGAATCGCCCGAGGTCGGCGCGCTTGCCGTCGCCTTCCTGTTCGCCACCGTCTGGGGCACCGATATTTTTGCCTATTTCGGCGGCAGGCTGATCGGCGGACCAAAGCTCTGGCCGCGAATATCGGCGGGAAAGACCTGGTCCGGCACGATTACCGGCGTCGTCTGCGGCGCCATGCTTGGCCTTTGCGCCGCCTATTTCGGGGGTGGTCCGCAACTTGCGTCCTGGCCAGTCTTCATGCTGGGCCTTGCCGCCGCCGCCTTTTCCCAGGTCGGCGATCTTTTCGAATCCTCGGTCAAGCGCCGCTTCGGCGTGAAGGACTCAAGCCGGCTCATTCCGGGCCATGGCGGAATCATGGATCGGCTCGACGGCTTCATCTTCGCCAGCGTTTTCGCCGCGACGGTGGGCTTGCTGCGCGGCGGGCCGTCGGTGGCCGCGGGTCTCTTCTTCTGGTAAGGCGGAGCGGATGGCGTCAGGAAATGGACAGACTGAGAGGCGCGATTCGTCGCAATGGCGGACGCATGCGCCGCGTCGCATCGTCCTCCTCGGCGCGACCGGTTCGATCGGCCGTTCGACGGTCGATCTGCTCGAGCGCGATCCGGAAAGGTTTTCGGTATCGGCGGTGGCGGGCGGACGGGACGTCGAGGCGCTCGCGCGCGTCGCCCGCGCCGTCGGGGCCGAATTCGCCGCGATTCGCGACGAGACCGCCTATGACGCGCTCAAGGCGGCGCTCGCCGGGACGAATATTCAGGCGGCCGCGGGACGCGAGGCGGTCATCGAGGCCGCGCTGCGCGACGCCGATCTGGTCGTCTCCGCGATCGTCGGCGCGGCCGGCGTGGAGCCGACCTACGCCGCGCTCGCCGCGGGCCGCGACGTGGCGCTCGCCAACAAGGAATGTCTGGTCTGCGCCGGCGTTCCCTTCATGCGCGCCGCCGCCGAGGCTGGGGTGCGGCTGCTGCCCATGGACAGCGAGCACAACGCCATTTTCCAGGCGCTCGGCGGCGAGGACCCGTCCCGAATCGAGCGCATGATCATCACCGCCTCGGGCGGCCCGTTCCGCACCTGGAGCAAGGAGCGAATCGCCGAGGCGCGCGTCGAAGAGGCGCTCAATCACCCGAACTGGGCGATGGGTCCGAAAATCACCGTCGATTCGGCGGGCATGATGAACAAGGGGCTCGAACTGATCGAAGCCCATCATCTCTTCGGCGTGCCGGCCGAAAAGCTCGACGTCGTCGTTCATCCGCAGTCGATCGTGCATGGCCTCGTCGCCTTTTCCGACGGCTCGGTGACGGCGGGGATGGCCGCGCCGGACATGCGCACGCCGATCGCCCATTGTCTCGGCTACCCCGACAGATTGGCGACGCCGACGCCGCGTCTCGATCTGGCGAAAATCGCCACTCTGACCTTTGAAGCGCCTGATTTCGAACGCTTTCCGGCGCTGGGACTGGCGCTCGACGCCTTGCGCGCCGGCGGCGGCCTGCCGACCGTGCTCAACGCCGCCAATGAAATCGCCGTGGAGGCTTTCCTCGACCGGCGCATTTCCTTCGACGGGATTTCCCGCCATGTGGCCGAGGCCTGCGAGGCCGCCCTGCGCGACGGAACCGCAAATGCGCCGGAAAGCGTTGAGGACGCCCTCGCCGTGGACCATATTGTCAGAGAAAGATCGCGATCGGCCTTGGCCGGACATGCCGCATCGGGCATGCTGACGTTGCAATGATCATGGCGTGCGCCGCCGTCGGGCTTGGCGCATGCGAGACCGGCGAGACAGCGCTTTGCTAAACATCCTGACCACCTTCGCCTTCTACCTTTTGCCCTTCGTGTTCGTCCTGACGCTGGTCGTGTTCGTGCATGAGTTCGGGCACTTTATCGTCGGCCGCTGGTGCGGCGTGAAGGTCGACGCCTTCTCGATCGGTTTCGGACCCGAGCTCTGGTCGCGCGTGGACCGTCACGGCACGCGCTGGCGCATCGCGGGCATTCCGCTCGGCGGCTATGTCACCTTCCATGGCGACGCCAACGCCGCGAGCGCGCCGGACCCAGAAGCCGTGCGCGCGATGCCGGCGGCCGAACGCAAAGTGACCTTCGCCGCGCAGCCGGTGTGGAAGCGCGCCGCCATCGTCTTCGCCGGGCCTTTCGCCAATTTCGTTCTGGCGATTGCGATTTTCGCCATCCTTTTCGGCGTTTACGGGCGCACGATCTATGCGCCGCGCGTCGGTTCGCTCACCGCCGGGGGCGCCGGGGCCGCTGCGGGCTTTCTTCCTGGCGATCTGGTGCTCAGCGTTGACGGCGCGCCGATCGATTCATTTTCGAAGCTACAGGAAATCGTGTCGGCGTCGGCCGACAAGAAACTCGTCTTCGTCGTACAGCGCGGCGATCAGGAGTTGACGCTGCCCGCCGTCCCGGCGCTGCGCGAAGTCGAAAGCGCGATCGGCAAGGTTCGCATCGGCATGCTCGGCATCCAGGCTTCGAAGGCCGCCGCCGACATCCGCCGGGAGAAATACGGTCCGGCCGACGCGCTGGCCATGGGCGTGCAGGAAACCTGGACGGTCGTGCGTCGCACGGGCAGTTACATCGGCGGGCTGGTCACCGGCCGCGAGAGCGCCGATCAGCTATCGGGACCAATCGGCATCGCCCAGGTCTCGGGGCAGATGGCGCAGGCGGCCTCCAAGGTCGGCATGGCGCCGCTGCTGAGCCTCATCGCGATTCTCTCGGTGTCGATAGGTCTGCTCAATCTGATGCCGGTGCCGCTGCTGGACGGCGGTCACTTGCTGTTCTTCGCGATCGAGGCGGCGCGCGGCCGCGCGCTGAACGAGCGCGCGCAGGAAGTCGCCTTTCGCGTCGGTCTGGCGATGGTCGGGGCGCTGATGATTTTTTCCACTTACAACGACATCGCGCGTCTTATCCACAAGCTCGCCGGCTCCGGCTCCTGACGCTAAAGCGGCCGGCGCCGATGCGGCGTCTTAGCGCCGCGGAAGCGTGCGATTTGAGTCGCAATTTGGACATGATCGCGTATCCGGCGTCACGCCTTAACCATGCGCTGACCATGAATCGTGGCTTTAACGTCACGCCTTCGACAAATTGCGAAAACAATATTTATTCTGCGTTTGCAGGGTTGGGTAAACCCTGTAGAAGGAATCGCTCAACGCTGGCGGAGCGTCGATCGTCGGCGCTTTAAACATGAAGATCGCGCCGCGGCTCAGGCGGCGACGTTGCGACGAGGACCTGCATTACATGCGCTCAATCAGCGGCATTTGGAAAACTTCGTTCCTGTTCGCGGTCGTCGCCGCAGCCATGTTGGCCTTTAGCGTTCCGGCATTCGCCGCGCCGGACATCAATCGAGTCGCATTCGAAGGCAACAGCAAGGTCAAGACAGACACCCTGCAGGAGCAGGTGCGCTCGCGCGCCCGTACGCCGTTCAACCCGCAACTCGCCGAGACCGACGTCGTGCGTTTGACGGAAGTCTATCGCCGGTCGGGACGCGCCGCGGCGAAGGTGAGCTACCGCACGGTCGATCTGCCGAACGGACGTGTCGACCTGGTTTTCACCGTTGTCGAAGGCGACAAGACCGGCGTTAAGGAAATCCGGTTCATCGGCAACGAAGTCTATTCCACGGGCCGTCTCGTCGGCATGATGGAAACGACGGAGATGAACTTTCTGTCGTTCCTCAAGACGAGCGACGTTTACGATCCGGATCGAATCGCCGCGGACCTCGAACTCATTCGTCGCTTCTATCTCAAGAACGGTTACGCCGATTTCCGGGTGATCAGTTCCGACGTGCAATTCGATCCGTCGGCCGGCGGCTACATCATCACCATTACCGTGAATGAAGGGCCGCAATATCGCGTGTCGTCGGTGAGCGTCGAATCGCATCTGCCCGACGTGGACGGGGCCGCGCTGAACGATCTGCTGCGCCTTGAGCCCGGCGACGTCTACAACGGCGACGCGGTCGAGAAGACCGTCGAAGCCTTGACGCGCGAAATCTCCAAGAAGGGCTATGCCTTCACCCAGGCGCGTCCCCGCGGCCAGCGCAATCCGGCGGATCAAACGGTCGCCATTCAGTTCCTGCTCGAGGAAGGACCGCGGGTCTATATCGAACGCATCAACATCCACGGCAATTCGCGCACGCGCGACTATGTCATTCGCCGGGAATTCGATATCGGCGAAGGCGACGCCTATAACCGCGTGCTGATCGATCGAGCCGAGCGCCGTCTGAACGGACTGGGCTATTTCAAGAAGGTGAAGGTCACCAATGAGCCGGGCTCGGCGCCCGACCGTGTGATCCTGAACGTCGACGTTGAAGATCAGCCCACCGGCAACTTCGGCGTCTCCGGCGGCTATTCGACCAACCAGGGCTTCATCGCCGAAGTGTCCGTGTCGGAAAGCAACTTCATGGGCCGCGGCCAGGCGGTTCGACTTTCGGTGCAGGCCGGCCAGATCGCCCGCGGCGTGACGTTCAGCTTTACCGAGCCCTATTTCCTGGACCAGCGGATCGCGGCCGGTTTCGACGTCTTTGCGCGCCGGCAGGACGCCTACAGCTACTCCATCTACAGTTCGACCTCGATCGGCGGCACGGTGCGCTTCGGCATACCGATCACCGACGAACTCAGCTTCTCGCCGCACTACTCGATCTATCAGACGACGATCTCGATCCCGAACGACAAGAACCGCCCGTACAACGACTGTCTGGTGCCGGTTCCCGGCTACACGCCGGGCTTCAGCCCGTTCTACCCGCAGCCGGACTTTCCGAGCCTGCTGGTCAACTGTCAGTCGAACGGCGAAGCCTCGCTGGGCATTAAAGGGTCGGAGGGGACGCTGGTCACGTCGCTCGTCGGCTACTCGCTGAACTACAGCACGATCGACAATTTCAAGAATCCGCATAATGGCTGGCTGGCGTCGCTCAATCAGGACGCGGCCGGTCTCGGCGGCGGCGCGCGTTACCTTCGCACGACCGGCGACATCCGTTACTTCAAGGAGGTTCCCTACCTCGACGACGTGGTCGGCATCGCTCGCCTGCAAGGCGGCGACCTGTCGACCTTCGGCAACTACAAGGCGCGCATTCAGGATAATTTCAATCTCGGTCCGAGCCTGGTGCGCGGCTTTGCGCCGGGCGGCCTTGGCCCGCGCGATTGGAATGTCTTGACGAGCCTCAGCAACAACCGCGGTAACTCGCTTGGCGGCTCCCAATATGTGGGCGGTTCGCTCGAGGTTCAGTTCCCGATCTGGGGTCTGCCAAAGGATCTCGGATTGAGGGGGGCGCTCTTCGCCGACGCGGGCTCGCTGTGGAATTTCAGTGGAAGGACCAATTACGCGAACAATATGCCCACCATACCGATATTCGCGCCAGGTCAGATTGGCACATGTGTCGCCGCCTACACGGCGTTGGCCGCCTTCGGTCAAGGCAGTTGCCTGACGCCGGTCTCGAACAATTTCGCGATACGTTCGTCGGTTGGCGCCTCGGTGCTGTGGAATTCGCCGATGGGACCGATTCGCTTTGACTATGCGGTCGTGACCTCAAGGGTCCAAGGCGACATCACCCAGAACTTCCGCTTCAGCGGCGGCACCAACTTCTGATGGTCGGCGAAGGTCGCCGGGCGAATCGCGCCCGGCGAACGTCTGACGCTCTGACGAGCCTCGCGGCTCCGGACATTTCACTGTGAGCGCCGCAGACTTTTTTCCCTTGGCGCGACCCGCGTCTTTGGACGAGATCGCGCGGATCGCCGGCGCCGAAATCCGCGGCGGTTCGGGCCGCTCGCCTTCCGGCGAGCTTGCGTCCGCTCTCATCATCGGCGTTGCGCCGCTCGACTGGAGCAAGCCGGGCGATCTCTGCTTCTACGACAGTCCACGCTATCGCAAGGCGCTCTCGGAATGCCGCGCGACCGCGTGTTTCCTGCGCGCGCGCGACCTCGCCCAGCTTCCAACATCCGTCGCCGCGCTTGTCGTCGACGATCCTCAGCGCGCCATGACGCTTGCGACCGCGCATCTTTTTCCCGACGCGCTCCGGCCCGCGTCGCTGTTTCGGTCAAGCGGCGTCTCTCCGGGCGCGGTCGTGGATCCGGGGGCTCGGTTGGAGCCCGGCGTCATCGTCGATCCCGGCGCGGTGATCGGGCCCGGCGCCGAGATCGGCGCCGGAACGATCATCGGCCCGCTAGCGGTCATCGGCCCCCAAGTGCGGGTCGGGCGCGACTGTTCGATCGGCGCGCATGTCAGCCTGACGCATGCGCTGATCGGCGACCGCGTCGTGATTCATCCGGGGGCGCGGCTCGGACAGGACGGTTTCGGCTTCGTAGCGACCCGACAGGGCTATCTGAAGACTCCGCAAATCGGCCGCGTGATCGTGCAAGACGATGTCGAGATCGGCGCCAATGCGACGATCGATCGGGGCGCCTCGCGCGATACGATCATCGGCGAAGGGACGAAGATCGACAATCTCGTACAGATTGGCCACAACGTGGTGATCGGCCGGTTTTGCGCCATCGTCGCACAGTCGGGCATCGCCGGCTCATGCGAGATCGGCGATTTTGTCGCGCTTGGCGGGCAGTCGGCCGTCGCTGGCCACCTCACGATCGGCGAAGGCGCCGCGGTGGCGGCCAAATCCGGGGTCATGCGCGACGTGCCGGCCGGACAAAGGGTCGGCGGCGCGCCGGCGCGCCCGTTGCGGCGGTTCCTGCGCGGCGCGGCGCTCGTCGACCGACTCGCGCGCAAGGACAAGCCGACGTAAGACACGCCGACAAAAACGAGCACGGCGTTGGCCCTGCTTCAAAAGGAGGACACCATGGTCGAGGCCGCGGCCGGCGCGACTCTCGAAAGCGCCGACATTTTGCAGATCATGAGTCAGTTGCCGCATCGCTATCCGTTTCTGCTGGTCGATCGCATCTTCGACATTCGCGGCGATGAATCCTGCGTCGGCGTGAAGAACGTCACGGTCAATGAACCGCAGTTTCAGGGGCACTTTCCCGAGCGGCCGATCATGCCCGGCGTTCTGCTTATCGAGGCGATGGCGCAGACCGCCGGCGTGATCGCCATCCGCGCGACGAACGGCGCGGAGCGTTCGCGTCTCGTCTATTTCGTCACGATCGACAACGCCAAGTTTCGCAAACCGGTCACGCCCGGCGACCGCGTCGAATTCCACCTGACGAAGACTGCGCAGAAGCGCAACATCTGGTGGTATGCTGGACGGGCGACGGTCGACGGCGTGCTGGTCTGCGAGGCGCAGATCAGCATCATGATGGGCGCTTAGGATCGCCGCGCCGGATGCGACAATGACCGCGTCGGTCCATCCTTCCAGCGTCGTCGAAGACGGCGCGCGGCTCGGCGCCGGCGTCGTCGTCGGACCTTTCTGCCATATCGGCGCCTTCGTCGAGATCGGCGACGGCGCGAGGCTCCGTTCCCACGTCGTCGTCGGCGGCCGGACGCGCATCGGCGCGCGCGCCAAGATCTACCCCTTCGCCGCCATCGGCCTGCCGTCGCAGGACGTCAAAGCCGCGCTGGCGGAGGGCGCGCTGACGATCGGCGATGATTGCGTCATTCGAGAAGGCGTGACGATCAATGCGGGCGCCGGGGAAGGCACGCGCATCGGCGCGCGCTGCCTATGTCTCGCTTCGTCGCATGTCGCTCATGACTGCCGGCTCGGCGACGACGTGATATTGTCCAATCAGGTTCTGCTCGGCGGCCATGTCGAGATCGGGAATTGCGCGATGATCGGCGGCGCGACGGCGGTGCATCAGAATGTGCGCATCGGCGCGCAGGCCTTTGTCGGCGGGTTGTCAGGCGTCGAAGGCGACGTCATTCCCTTCGCCCTCGCTTGCGGCAATCGCGCCCATCTTTTCGGGCTCAATCTTGTCGGATTGAAGCGGCGCGGCTTCGCGGCCGAGCGCATCGAGCGGCTGCGAGGCGCCTATCGCCTGCTGTTTGCCCGAAGCGACGCGCGGGTGCTGAGCGAGCGCATCGAAATTCTGTCGCAGGCATGCGATGGCGACGCAGACGTTGCGGCGATCGTCGAATTCCTGCGCGCGCCGTCGACGCGCCCGCTGTGCGCGCCCCCCGCGCGCTGAATAATCATGACGGCGCCGCGAATCTTTCTTATAGCCGGCGAAGCCTCCGGCGATCAGCTCGGCGCGGCCCTGATGCGCGCCCTGCGCGTCGCGCGCGCCGACATCGTTTTCGCCGGCGTCGGCGGCGAAGCGATGACGAACCAAGGACTGGCTTCGCTGTTTCCGCTTGAAGACATCGCGGTGATGGGGCTCGTTCCGGTGATCGCGCGTCTGCCGCGAATTTTACGGCGCATCGATGAGACCGCGCGCGCGATCGTCGATCGGCCCCCCGATTGTCTCGTACTTATCGACGCGCCGGATTTCACCCATCGCGTCGCGCGTCGCGTCCGCGCCGCAAGGCCCGAACTGCCGATCGTCGACTACGTCAGTCCCACCGTTTGGGCGTGGCGGCCGGGTCGCGCGCGCGCGATGCGGCACTATGTCGATTGCGTGCTGGCGCTGCTGCCCTTCGAGCCGCAGGCGCATGCGCGGCTTGGCGGACCGCGATGCGTCTATGTCGGCCATCCGCTGGTCGAGCGGCTCGACGAATTGACTCCGCATTCTCGCGACCGCGACGGCGCGCGATCGCTGCTCGTGCTGCCGGGATCGCGCCTCGCCGAAGTGCGGCGCATGACGCCGATTTACGGCAAGACGCTTGAATTTCTCCTGCGCGAACGCGCCGATTTCGACGTCGTCATTCCGGTCGCGCCTTCTATGGAACAGGCTTTGCGCCGCGAATTGCAGGGCTGGCCGATGACGCCGCGTCTGATTGGCCAGGCGGAAAAATTCGCCGCCTTTCGCAGGGCGCGCGCCGCGCTCGTCACGTCCGGCGCGGCGACGCTGGAACTGGCGCTCGCCGAGGTTCCGATGGCGGTCGCCTATCGGGTCTCGCGCGCTGAATCGCTGTTGCGCTTTCTCGTCAATGTCGACTCGATCGTGCTGCCAAATCTTGTTATCGGCGAGAATGTCGCGCCGGAATTCCTGCAGGATCAGGCGACGCCGCGCGCCCTCGCCGGAGCGCTCCGGCCGCTGATCGGAGAGAGCGCCGCCCGCGACGCGCAGATCGCCGCATTCAAGCGCGTGCGCGCGCGCCTGCTCGAAGCAGGCCGATCGCCCAGCGCAAGGGCGGCGGAAATCGTTCTTGACTATGCGTCGCGCGGTCGCGCGTAAGGCGATCAGAACGGCAATCAGAAGGGAATATCGTCGTCGAGCTGGTCGGAGAGCTTTCCGGCCGGAGCGGGGCGCCGCTCGCCGGGGGCGCGCTCCATCGGCGAGGAGCGGCCGAACGAGCCGCCGCTCTGGCCATAGCCGCCGCTGTCGTAATCGCCTTCGCCGCGTCCGCCGCCCTTGCTGTCGAGCAGCGTCAGCTCGCCGCGAAACCGCTGCAGCACCACGTCCGTCGCCTTGCGCTGATTGCCGTCCTTGTCGGTATATTCGCGGGTCTGCAACTGGCCTTCGAGATAGATTTTCGAGCCCTTGCGGCAATATTGCTCGGCGATCTTGCCGAGATTCTCATTGAATATGGAAATGTTGTGCCATTCGGTGCGGTCCTTGCGCTCGCCGGTGTTCTTGTCGCGCCAGGACTCGGTCGTCGCCACCGAAAAGGAGACGACGCGATCGCCCGAGGGCAGGGTGCGCACCTCGGGATCGCGGCCGAGATTGCCGATCAGGATCACTTTGTTGACGCTGCCCGCCATGACTCTCTCCGCTCGCTAGATCGCCGCACTCTAGTGCAAAGGCCGGCCGTCCGGCGCGCCGGCGCGCCTTGTCCACAGATGATGCGCCGTCGCGGTGCCAGTGTTCTTTTTTTGTTCTAGCATCGGCCAGCGTCCGCTGCAAGCGGCGTCAATCCGTGGCGACGGCGGTTTCCACATCGGAAGGATCGATGCGGCGGGCGAGTCCGCTTTCGAGGCGGGCGCGGTCGAGTTCGCCCTCCCACTTAGCGACGACGATCGCGGCGACGCCATTGCCGATGAAATTGGTCAGCGCCCGGCATTCGCTCATGAATTTGTCGACGCCGAGCACCAGCGACATGCCCGGCGCCAATTGCGGATCGACGGCGGTCAATGTCGCCGCCAAAGTGATGAAGCCGGCGCCTGAAACGCCGCTCGCGCCCTTGGAGGTGAGCATCGCGACGATAAGGATCGTCGCCTGATGCGTCGCGTCTAGCTCGACGCCCATGGCGCGGGCGATGAACAGCGTCGTCAGCGTCATATAGATATTAGTGCCGTCGAGATTGAAGGAATAGCCGGTCGGCACGACGAGTCCGACGACCGATTTCGAACAGCCGAGCCGCTCCAGCTTTTCCATCAGCGCGGGTAGGGCGCTTTCCGAGGACGAGGTCCCGAGCACGATCAGCAATTCGTCGCGCAGATAGACGATGAGGCTGAAGATGTTGAAGCCGGCCGCGCGGGCGATGAGGCCCAGCACCAAGGTCACGAAGAGCCCGGCCGTGAGATAGAACAGGCCGACAAGTCCGGCGAGCGACAGAAGCGCGGTCGAACCGTATTTCGCCACCGTATAGGCCATGGCCCCGAAGGCGCCGACCGGCGCCGCCTTCATGACGATGGCGATGACGCCGAACATGGCGTGGCCGAGATCGTCGACGATGACGCGCAGCGCGCGGCCGCGCTCGCCGAGCGCCAGGAGCGCGAAGCCGAACAGCAGCGAGAACAGCAGCACCTGCAGAATATCGCCCCTGGCGAAGGCGCCGATCGCGCTGTCGGGAATGATGTCGAGCAGAAACTCGACGCCGCCACGCTTTTCGGCGAGCGCGGTATATTTGGCGATTGCCGAAGGATCGGGCTTGCCGGCGAACCCCGCGCCGACCTGCGAAAAATTGCCGACGATGAGGCCGAGCGCGAGGGCGAAGGTCGAGACGATCTCGAAATAAACGAGCGCCTTGAGGCCGACGCGGCCGACTTTGCGCGCGTCCTCGATATGGGCGACGCCGGAGACGACGGTGCAGAAAATGATCGGCGCGATCGCCATTTTGATCAGCTTGACGAAGCCGTCGCCAAGCGCCTTCACCCAATCCTGCGCGGCGGCGTCCGGCGCCAGCCAGCCAAACAGCGCGCCAAGCGCAATGGCCGCGAGCACCTGGACATAGAGGTGGCGGTAGAGGGGCTTCCTCAGCGCCGTTTCGCCATCGCCTCTGCTTGCGTCGAACGGCACTTCATTGCTCCTGGAAAGGGAATGACGTTCTACTCGAAGGCAAATGGATTGACTACGACCAGCTCGAGATCGACGAAATCGGCGACGTTGCGTGTCGCGAGAGTCATGGCGTGCGCCGAGGCGATGCTCGCGACCAGCGCGTCCATGACATTGAGCGGCCTGCCGAGCGCCTGCCGCTTCGCCCGCAGCCGCGCGAAGGCATGCGCCGCGCGCTGATCGAAGGCGAGGATGCGGCCGGCGAAAATCTCGTTTTCGATCGTATCGCAAGCCCTGGTCAGCGCCTCCTTCTTACGGCCGTCGGGCAGTAACGCCAGACCGAAGCGAAGCTCGGCGATGATCGGCGCGGCGATGAAGAAGTCGATATCGGCGAAAGAATCCATCCAGCGGCGCACATTGGCGTCGCCCGTCGGCTTGATCATTTCGGAAACGACATTCGTGTCGAGCAGGATCATTCGAAGTCCGGCGGCGCGCGGTCGCTTTGATCGCGCGGCCGAATGAAATCGTCGGTCCAATCCTCTTCCCGAACGAGGCCTTTGAGCCGCGTTCCAAGACCTCCCGCGCTTCGGGCGCTCGCGCCGCCAACGGACTGAGCCAAGGCGCGTTCGAGCAGCGATTTCGCTTCGCTGGAAATGCTGCGCTTGTGCCCATGCGCCAAATCCTCGATCTGGCGTTTCATTTCCGGGGGAACGTCTCGTAACAAAATATCCGGCATTATGACTCCTTGATATCAAAGATATCAATCGTGATCGCGGGAGCAAGCCTAAAATTTTTTCTTCGGAGTTATGGACCGGTCGCCCGCGAAGCGATCCTGCTCGGCGGGGCCCAATGGATTTATCTTTTGGCGCGTGGCATTTGCCTTGCTCAGCGCCTAAATAGGCGCTTCCCTTCACCTACGGCCTTTTTGAATGGCGAGCATCAAGCAAAAGCACGCGCCTGTAGGCGCTTCGATGACGCGCGGCGCCGACGCCAACACCATCTCCATCCGCGGCGCGCGCGAGCACAATCTCAAGAACGTCGATCTGACGATTCCGCGCGACAAGCTTGTCGTGTTCACCGGCCTGTCGGGTTCGGGCAAGTCGTCGCTCGCTTTCGATACGATCTATGCCGAAGGCCAGCGCCGCTATGTCGAGTCGCTCTCGGCCTATGCGCGCCAGTTCCTGGAGATGATGCAGAAGCCCGACGTCGATCAGATCGACGGGCTGTCGCCGGCGATTTCGATCGAGCAGAAGACCACGTCAAAAAATCCGCGCTCGACCGTCGGCACGGTGACGGAAATTCACGACTATATGCGTCTGCTCTGGGCGCGCGTCGGCGTGCCCTATTCGCCGGCGACCGGCCTGCCGATCGAGAGCCAGACCGTCTCGCAAATGGTCGATCGCGTGCTGGCTTTGCCGGAAGGCGCGCGGCTTTATCTGCTGGCGCCGGTCGTGCGCGGCCGCAAGGGCGAATATAAGAAGGAGATCGCCGAATACACGAGGAAGGGCTTTCAGCGTCTCAAGATCGACGGCGCCTATTACGAGATCGTCGACGCGCCGGCGCTCGACAAGAAGTTGAAGCATGACATCGACGTGGTCGTCGACCGTATCGTCGTGCGCCCCGACATGAGCGCGCGTCTCGCCGACAGTTTCGAGACGGCGCTGGAATTGTCGGGCGGACTCGCCGTCGTCGAATTCGCCGATCGGCAGTCGGCGGTCGGCAGTGGGCAGTCGGGGCATGACGGCCGACTGCCGATTGCCGATCTGCCGACTGCCGCAGCGAATGTCTCTACTCACTACTCGCCCGATCACATCGTTTTCTCCTCGAAATTCGCCTGTCCGGTGTCGGGCTTCACCATTCCCGAAATCGAGCCGCGGCTGTTTTCCTTCAATAACCCCTTCGGCGCCTGTCCGACTTGCGGCGGCATCGGCCATGAGCAGAAGGTCGACGCCGATCTCGTCGTTCCGAATCCGAAGCTGACCTTGCGTAAAGGCGCGATCGCGCCTTGGGCGAAATCGACCTCGCCCTATTATCAGCAGACGCTCGAAGCGCTTGGCCGGCATTACAAATTTCGGCTCGACGCCTCATGGGAGTCGCTTTCCGACAAGGCGCGGAACGTCATTCTCTATGGCTCCGGCGACGAGGAGGTGCGCTTCTCCTATGACGATGGCTTTCGCGCCTATGACGTGAAGAAGCCGTTCGAAGGCGTCGTCATCAATCTCGAACGGCGCTATCTCGAAACCGACAGCGAATGGGCGCGCGAGGAGATCGGCCGCTATATGTCGGCGACGCCCTGTCTCGCCTGCGAAGGCTTTCGCTTAAAGCCCGAAGCGCTGGCCGTGAAGATCGCCGGCAAACATATCGGCGAAGTCTCGGAGCTTTCCGTGCGCGCCGCGCTCGACTGGTTTCGCGCGCTGCCGGGCGCGCTCGACAAGAAGCGCAATGAAATCGCCTTTCGCATCTTGAAGGAGATACGTGACCGGCTGACCTTTCTCGTCGACGTCGGTCTCGATTATCTGACTCTGTCGCGCAATTCGGGTTCGCTGTCGGGCGGCGAGAGCCAGCGCATCCGTCTCGCCTCGCAGATCGGCTCGGGACTGACCGGCGTTCTCTATGTGCTGGACGAACCGTCGATCGGACTGCATCAGCGCGACAATGACCGTCTGCTCGACACGCTGCGGCGGCTGCGCAATCTCGGCAACAGCGTCATCGTCGTCGAACATGACGAGGACGCGATCCTCGCTGCGGACTATGTCGTCGATGTCGGTCCCGGCGCCGGCATTCACGGCGGCAGGATCGTCGCGCAGGGCACGCCGCGGGAGATCATGGATAATCCCGCCTCGCTCACCGGCAAATATCTTACCGGCGAGAAGCAGGTGATCCTGCGCCATAAATTGCGCAAGCCGACGCCCGGCCGCTGGCTCAAGCTTTTTGGCGCGCGCGGCAACAATCTTAAGAACGTGACCGCGGAAGTGCCGCTCGGCCTTTTCACCTGCGTCACCGGCGTCTCCGGCGGCGGCAAGTCGACGCTGATCATCGAAACGCTCCACAAGGCCGTGGCGCGGCGGCTCTCCGGCGCGCATGAACATCCGGCGCCTTTCGATCGACTCGAAGGTCTGGAGCAGATCGACAAGATCATCGACATCGACCAGTCGCCGATCGGACGCACGCCGCGCTCCAATCCGGCGACCTACACCGGCGCCTTCACGCCGATTCGCGAATGGTTCGCGGGTCTGCCCGAGGCGAAGGCGCGCGGCTATGCGCCGGGGCGCTTCTCCTTCAATGTGAAAGGCGGGCGCTGCGAGGCCTGTCAGGGCGACGGCGTCATCAAGATCGAGATGCATTTTCTGCCCGACGTCTATGTCACCTGCGACGTGTGCAAGGGCAAGCGCTACGACCGCGAGACGCTGGAAGTGAAATATCGCGAAAAGTCGATCGCCGATGTGCTCGACATGACGGTCGAGGAGGCGGCCAATCTGTTCAAGGCGGCGCCGTCGATCCGCGACAAGATGGAGACGCTAAAGCGCGTCGGCCTCGACTATATCCATGTCGGCCAGCAGGCGACGACGCTCTCCGGCGGCGAGGCGCAGCGCGTGAAGCTCTCCAAGGAACTGTCGCGCCGCTCGACCGGCCGCACGCTCTATATTCTCGACGAGCCGACAACGGGTCTGCATTTCCATGATGTCGCCAAGCTGCTCGAAGTGCTGCATGAGTTGGTCGAGCAGGGCAACACGGTCGTCGTGATCGAGCACAATCTCGAAGTCATCAAGACCGCCGACTGGATCATCGACATGGGTCCGGAGGGCGGCGACGGCGGCGGCGAGATCGTCGCGGCGGGACCGCCGTCGGAAATCGTCAAGGAGAAGCGCAGCCACACCGGCCGCTATCTCGCCGAAGCGATGGCGCGACGGCCGGCGGCGGAGCCGCCGGCGCCGAGAGCGAAAAAAGCTCGTTCGCGCTAACCCCGCGAAAGCATAACGGCGCGCGCGTCAGTTCTTCAACGGCGCCGGCCGCGCGTCGGATTCCGCGTCCGTATTGTCGGCAAGCGACGCATTGGCCGCGGGCTCCTGGCCTTCGGCGCTTGCGCGTTTCTTGCCGGCTTCGATGATGTCGCGCTCGGGCCGCGGCAGCACCGGCCCTTCCGGGAAGACGAAGCCGAGCGACTTCGCGCCGCTGTCGTCGCCGACCACGACGACGCGCACCGCGCCGCCGTTCTTGAGCCGGCCGAACAGCACCTCATCGGCGAGCGGCGTCTTGATGTGCTGGTGAATGACCCGCGACATCGGCCGCGCGCCCATGGCTTCGTCATAGCCGTGTTCGACGAGCCAGTCGCGCGTTTCGTCGGTGAGTTCGATCGTGACATTGCGGTCGGCGAGCTGCGCTTCGAGCTGCATGATGAATTTGTCGACGACGCGCTTGATGACCTCGACCGGCAGATGTCCGAAAGGCACGATCGCGTCGAGGCGGTTGCGGAACTCCGGCGCGAACAGCCGGTTGATCGCCTCGCTGTCGTCGAGATCGCGGCGCGTGCGGGTAAAGCCGATCGGCGTGCGGGCCAGATCCTGCGCCCCGGCGTTGGTCGTCATGATCAGGATGACGTTGCGGAAGTCGATGGTCTTGCCGTTGTGGTCGGTCAGCTTGCCGTGATCCATCACCTGCAGCAGGATGTTGTAGAGATCGGGATGCGCCTTCTCGATTTCGTCGAGCAGCAGCACGCAATGCGGATGCTGGTCGATGGCGTCGGTCAGGAGACCGCCCTGATCGAAGCCGACATAGCCGGGCGGCGCGCCGATCAGCCGGCTGACCGTGTGGCGCTCCATATATTCCGACATGTCGAAGCGAATGAGTTCGATGCCGAGCGAAGTCGCGAGCTGGCGCGCGGCCTCCGTCTTGCCGACGCCGGTCGGCCCGGAGAAGAGATAGCAGCCGATCGGCTTCTCCTGGTCGCGCAGGCCGGCGCGCGCGAGTTTGATCGCCGAGGTAAGCGCCGAGATCGCCTTGTCCTGACCATAGACGACGCGCCGCAGCGTCTCGTCGAGATGGGCGAGAACCTCGGCGTCGTCCTTGGAGACCGTCTTCGGCGGCACGCGCGCCATCGTCGCGATCGTTATTTCGATCTCCTTCAGCCCGATCGTCTTTTTGCGCTTGTTCTCGGCGAGGAGCATCTGCGCCGCGCCGGTTTCATCGATCACGTCGATCGCCTTGTCCGGCAGCTTGCGGTCATGAATGTAGCGGGCCGAGAGCTCCACCGCCGCCTTCAGCGCATCGGCGGTGTAGCGGATCTTGTGAAATTCCTCGAAATAGGGCTTCAGCCCCTTGATGATTTCGATCGCGTCGGGGATCGAGGGCTCGTTCACGTCGATTTTCTGGAAGCGGCGGACGAGGGCGCGATCCTTCTCGAAATACTGCCGGTATTCCTTGTAGGTGGTCGAGCCGATGCAGCGCAGAACGCCCTGCGCCAGCGCCGGCTTGAGAAGATTCGAGGCGTCCATCGCGCCGCCGGAGGTGGCGCCGGCGCCGATCACGGTGTGAATCTCGTCGATGAAGAGAATCGCGTTCTTGTGATTCTCGATTTCCTTCACGACCTGCTTCAAGCGCTCTTCGAAATCGCCGCGATAGCGTGTCCCGGCGAGCAGCGCGCCCATGTCGAGCGCGAAGACGGTCGCGCCGGAGAGAACGTCGGGCACGTCGCCCGAAACGATCTTGCGGGCGAGACCCTCGGCGATCGCCGTCTTGCCGACGCCAGGATCGCCGACGAGCAGCGGATTGTTCTTTTGCCGGCGGCACAGCACCTGGATCGTGCGCAGCACTTCCGGCTCGCGGCCGATCAGCGGGTCGATGCGACCGTCGCGCGCCTTTTTGTTGAGGTTGACGCAATAGGCTTCGAGCGCGCCTTCCTTCTTGCGGCTCTCGTTCTCGCGGCCCTCGCGGCCATCGCTGCGCTCGCCGTCGTCCTCGACCCCTCGCGGGGCGCGGCTCGCGTCGGAAAGACCCGGGCGCTTGGCGATGCCGTGGCTGATGAAATTGACCGCGTCGTAGCGCGTCATGTCCTGCTCCTGCAGGAAATAAACGGCGTGGCTCTCGCGTTCGGCGAACAGCGCGACGAGAACATTGGCGCCGCTCACGTCCTCGCGGCCGGAAGACTGGACGCTGATGATCGCGCGCTGCACCACACGCTGAAAGCCGGCGGTCGGCTTGCACTCGTCGGCGTCGTCGTTGACCAGATTGTCGAGCTCGCGATCGATATAATCGCGCAGATTCTTGGTCAGAACGTCGAGATCGACGGAGCAGGCGCGCAAAACGGCCGAAGCGTCGACGTCCTCGACGAGACTGAGCAGAAGATGTTCGAGCGTCGCATATTCATGGCGCCGCTCGCGGGCGGAAGCGAGCGCGCGGTCGAGTGTCTGCTTGAGATTGCGCGAGAAGGTCGGCATGCGCTCGTCCTATTTCTTTTCCATGATGCATTGCAGAGGATGCTGATGCTTCCTTGCAAAATCCATGACCTGGGTGACTTTGGTCTCAGCGACCTCATAGGTGTAGACGCCGCATTCGCCGACGCCATGATTATGGACGTGGAGCATGATGCGGGTGGCTTCCTCCAGCGATTTGTTGAAATATTTGCGCAACACGATCACCACGAACTCCTGCGTCGTGTAATCGTCGTTGAGCAGCAACACCCGATACATATTGGGCTTGCGCGTCTGGGGACGCGTTCTTGTGACGAGGGCGGTGCCGGCGCCGGGACCAACGTCCGCTCCCCGGCGCGGATCTTTCGCCGCACGAGGCGCAAGACGAACTTTCGCCGTCAAAGAAGTTAAGTCCTCCGCAGCCACGTCCTTACCCTTTCGGTCCTTTCCATGTAGGTCGGCACGGCGGTTCTTTTAGGTGTCGCCTCGCAGAATCCGGGCCACTTCCATGGTGAGGGAAATCAGGAACATCGTCAGTTTTGAGCTTTCGCCGCGGCTTTGCAAGGGGCTGCGCGACGCGCCGCGCCACGACCGGACCGGGCGCGCCGTCAACCAAAAATTTACCTTCGCAGGACTAGCGTCTTTACCGCTAACCCTGAGGCTCATAAGTGCGTCCAATGGGCGAGCACAGCCGCATCAGCCAACATCGCACCGGACTGCCGACGGGCACCTGGAGTCTTGCGGCGCTGTCGGTCGCCGCTTGTTTGTGCAGCGTGCTTGGCGCGAAACTGCTCTCAAATCTGTTCGATCCGCCCGACGCGCCCGCGCCGGCCCGCTTTTCCCGGGCCGCCGCCGCCGAACTGCCCGGTCGCGCCAGATCGGCGCCGCAAGTCGAGGCGCCGGCGCCTAAGGAGCGGAGAGACGCCGATGTGGACTATCTGACGACAGGAACGATTCCAGACAGAATGAACGTGCGCCCCGCTCTGACGCCTTGCGGCGACGCCGGCGAAACTGCCGGCCACTAGCTATTTTTTGGACGAAGCCTGGCGGGCGGCGCCGGGACTACATATATTCATTGACAATCCGGCGATTGCCCTTAAAGCATTCCCGTGGCTATCGCCCGCGCTTCTTTGCGGCGGACTGTCGGCGGGCCGAGCGCCGTCGCGGCGGCGACGGAATTTCTCTCCTATTCACGCGCGCTTTCTACGGCTGGCGCGCGAGCGGGCCTGCCGCACAGCTGAGCCGTACTCAGGATAATTGATGACATTCGAGGAACTGGGCCTTTCCCAAAAGGTTCTCGCAGCCGTCCAAACATCCGGCTATACGACCCCGACGCCGATTCAGGCGCAGGCCATTCCCCCCGCCTTGCAGGGGCGCGACATTCTCGGCATCGCCCAGACGGGCACCGGCAAGACCGCCGCCTTCACCCTGCCGATGCTGAGCCGTCTTGAAAGCGGCCGCGCCCGCGCCAGAGTGCCGCGAACGCTGATTCTGGAGCCGACGCGCGAACTTGCCGCGCAGGTCGAAGAGAGCTTCGCCAAATACGGCAAGAATCATCGGCTGAATGTCGCGCTGCTGATCGGCGGCGTTTCCTTCGGCGATCAGGAAACAAAGATCATGCGCGGCGCCGACGTGCTGATCGCGACGCCGGGCCGCCTGCTCGACTTTTTCGATCGCGGCAAGCTGCTGCTGACGGGAATCGAGATTCTCGTCATTGACGAGGCGGACCGCATGCTCGACATGGGTTTCATTCCCGACATCGAGCGCGTCTGCAAGCTGGTGCCGTTCACCCGCCAGACGCTTTTCTTCTCCGCGACGATGCCGCCGGAAATCACTCGGCTGACCGAAGCGTTCCTGCACAATCCGATCCGCTGCGAAGTGTCGCGCGCCGCGACGACGGCGGTCACCATCAGGCAGATTCTCGTCGCCTCGCGCGGCCACGCCGACAAGCGCGAGACGTTGCGCAATCTCATCCGCAGCGCCGAAAACTTCAAGAATGCGATCATCTTCTGTAACCGCAAACGTGACGTGGCGATCCTCCACCGGTCTCTCGTCAAGCACGGCTTTTCCGCCGGCGCGCTGCACGGCGACATGGATCAGCTGGCGCGCATGGCGTCGCTCGACGCCTTCAAGAACGGTGATGTGTCGCTCATCGTATGTTCGGATGTGGCGGCCCGCGGTCTGGACATTCCTGACGTAAGTCATGTGTTCAATTTCGACGTCCCGACTCATAGCGAAGATTATGTGCACCGGATCGGCCGCACCGGCCGCGCCGGGCGGTCGGGCGTGGCCCTGACGATCGTCACCGAAGACGACATGAAATATGTCGATCAAATTCAGAGCCTGATCGGCAAGGCGATCGACTGGGAGGGGCCGGGTTTCGACGCTCTGCCGCCGCCGATGGAGACGAGCCGTCCGCAGGAACGCCGCGGCGAGCGTGGGCAGCGTCGGGATCGCGGCCGCCGACCAGCCGCCTCCGAGCGCGAAGCGCCGATCCGCAGACAAGCGGCCGTCGAGCGCGAAGCGCCCGTCAGCATTGGCCGGCCGCGTGGCGGGCGCCCGAGGCTGGAGGAGGAAAGCTTCCGGTCTCCTGCCTGTGCGGCGCCGACCGATCGTCGGGAACGCGGCGAGCGCCGGCCGCGTCGGCATGAGGACGACGGGCCGCCGGTCGTCGGGCTCGGCGACCATGTGCCGTCCTTCCTGCTGCGTCCCGTGGCGTTGAAACCGGCCAAGGTCGGCGAAGAATAGGGCTTCGCCGTCGAGCTCGAAGCCGGCTTAAGCCGCGAAGGGCTCCATCGCGTCGCGAATTTTTTCGGCCTGTTCGGCAAGCTTGGCGTCGTCCGCCATTGTGCCGGGCGGCCGCAAGCCGACGCCTTCCCAGCGCGGCAGCAGGTGGAAATGCAGGTGATAGATCACCTGGCCGCCAGCGCTTTCATTGAACTGATGAAGGGTCAGCCCGTCGGCGTCGAAGGCTTTTTCGATCGCCTTCGCGACATGCTGCACGCGCTTCATCAATTGCCCGAGCGTTTCCGGTGACACGTCCAACAGTCCGCGCGCGCCCTCCTTGGGAATCACCAGAACATGGCCTTCCGCACGCGGCATGATGTCCATGAACGCCAGCGCGACGTGATCCTCAAAGACTGTATGTGCGGGGATTTCGCCGCGCAGAATCTTGCCGAAGATATTGTTGGGATCGTAGGCGACGGCCATGGGCGGTTCCCTTCGAGCGCTTGCTCCTCAATATCGTTTTGGCCGTTCCAACGTGCGCTTGCGCCTCAAGGGACGCCGCTCATGCCGCGAACGGATATCGTCGGGCGACGACGCTCCGTTCCCGTGGAAGAAGGCCGGCAAGGAAAGCAACTGCCTCTATGGCCTGTCAATCCCCGAAGGCGAAGGCGCGGATATTGGTGATCCGGAAATCGCTCGCGGGATAGACGCCGAGAATCTCCACTTCCTTGGAGAAGAACTGCAATTCTTCCAAGGCGCGCGCCATCGCTGGCTGCTCGGGATGGCCGTCGGCGTCGGCGAGAAAGCGCGTCGCGGCGAATTCGCCGTCGACCATGTAGCTTTCGAGCTTCGTCATGTTGACGCCGTTGGTGGCGAAGCCGCCGAGCGCCTTGTAGAGCGCGGCCGGCACGTTGCGCACGCGAAAGATGAAGGTGGTGATGGTCGGTCCGGCGTTCGGCGCCGCCCACTCCCTTGTCTTCGACAACACGATGAAGCGCGTGGTGTTGTGCGCTTCGTCCTCGATGTTCTCGGCCAGCACGTCGAGATCGTATATTTCGGCGGCGAGCCCCGGCGCGATCGCCGCCTTGGTCGGATCGCCCCATTCGGCGATTTCGCGCGCGGCGCCGGCGGTGTCGCCCGCGGTATGGGCTTCGAGCCCGAAGTTGCGAATGGCGCGGCGGCACTGGCCGAGCGCATGGACATGGCTGTAGACGCTTCTGAGCCCCTGCCGCGTCGCGCCTCTGGGCGCCATCAGTTGAAAATGGATTGGCAGGAAATGTTCGCCGACGATGTGCAGTCCGGAATGCGGCAGGAAATGATGGATGTCCGCCACCCGTCCGGCGATCGAATTTTCGAGCGGGATCATGCCGAGCGCGGCGCGTCCCTCGGTGACCGACGCGAACGCGTCCTCGAAGCTCGCGCAAGGGAGCGGCGTCAGATGCGGATAGGCCTGCCGGCAGATGAGGTCCGAATTCGCGCCGGGCTCTCCCTGATAGGCGATATATTGCGTCACTTGATTTTGAGTCACTTGGCGTCCTGTTCGCGCGCCGCGGCGGCGCGCAACGCGCTTAAATCGCGTTCCGTATCCACCGATAGGGCGGCGTTGTCCAGCAGCGCGGCGTCGATGCGCATGCCAGCCTCGAGCGCGCGCAGCTGTTCAAGCCGCTCGCGCAATTCGAGCGGGGAGGGCGGCAGCGACGCGAAACGCTCAAGCGCGGCGCGGCGAAAGGCGTAGACGCCGATGTGCTTCCAGCGCGGACCCTCGCCAAAAGGCGCGGCCGCTCTGGTGAAGTAGAGCGCGCGCAGCCGATCGGGCGCGAGCGACGTTCCGACGAGCTTCACGGCGTCGGGATCCTCGACTTCTTCCGGGCGCGTCGGGCAGGCCAGGGTGCCGATGTCGACGCAAGGGTCGTCGAGCAAAGCGAGCGCCGCCTCAAGCGCGCCGTCGGGCAGGCAGGGCTGGTCGCCCTGCAGATTGACGACGGCGCCATGGCGGCCTTGCGGGTCGAGCGCGCGCAGCGCCTCGCTGATGCGGTCGCTGCCGCAGGCATGTGAGCCGCGCGTCAGCGCCGCTTGTCCGCCGACCGCTTCAACAACGCGCACGATTTCCGGCGCGTCGGTCGCGACCACGACAGGCCCGACTGCCGCAGCGCAGGCGCGCTCCCAGACGTGAATGATCATCGGTCGGCCGTCGATGTCGGCGAGCGCCTTGCCGGGCAGACGCGTCGACGCTAAACGCGCCGGAATGACGACAATCGGCGCGAGCGCCGGCGGGGCGGCGTCAAATGGCGGCGTCAATAGGCGTTGTTGTCCTCGGCCATCCAACCCTTTTCGCTCTTGACGAAATGCAGCGTGCCTTCGCTCGTATGCACTTCGCTCTTGGCGAAGGTCCGGTCGTCGTCGAGGCCAAGAAAGGCGCATTTCCCGCGCGCCCGCTCATCCGCGCATTTGGCTTCGAAGCCCTCGGGGAACTGAATTTCAGCCTCATACATCAATTCATAGGCGTCAATATTTTCACGCTTGACTTCTCGGCCCTGCACCTTCTTGAAAGAGACGAGTTTGGCGTCCACGCCGTTCTTTTCTAGAAGACTGCGCAAGACCTTGGCGCCGGTGGCGTCGCCTGGCATATGCTCGCCGCAAGCGGAAAGCGCCAGGGAGCCCGAGAGGCCAGCCACGAGCCCGAGAACAAAGCGAAATCCAGATGCCATCTACTCCTCCGGCGCGGCGCTCGTTGCGGCGCGTTATTGCTTGTTACGCTGGCGTGCAAACGCTTCGCAACGCCCTATCTGTGAAAATTCATATCAGATAGTTGCAATTTTGTGCAGCCGGAGTAACGTAACCCGGCCAAATGAGTTGCGCGTCTGGCGGCGTCGAAGGGCCTAAAGAAGACCCGTGGCGCACGTAAGCGTTTGATGCGTATTCGGCACAACTTTGAATACCCTGCGGAGTGCTCAGGTCCGCCGCATCTCCTGGGTCCGTGGGGTTGGCCGACTGGCGGTGGTTGGAGTGGCCTCCTTGAAGCCATCGTCAGTCGGCCGCCTTGCCCCGAAGCGGTCGCTCTTCCAGCCAAAATTTTTCTGATGCCAGCCAAACAATCGGGAGCGTCGCCATAGCGCCGCTCCCGTTGCATGACGCGTGCGCCGCCGAGAAGCAGAAGCCGGTTTTTTCGCCCTGTGCGCTGCCGGGCGATCCGAATCGCCGCGGCGACGAAAGCCTGATGCGCTATCCGCGCTTACTTGATCTTGGTTTCCTTGAATTCCACGTGCTTGCGCGCGACCGGATCATATTTCTTGAAGACGAGCTTTTCCGTCTTGGTGCGGGCGTTCTTTTTCGTCACGTAGAAATAGCCCGTATCCGCCGTGGACAGGAGCTTGATCTTGATCATGGCGGACTTGGCCATCGTTCGTTCCGTCTATCAGAGAAAAGCAATCGTCCCGGCCGCTGAGGCGACCGGGAGCGAATTGGCCGGCAACATACGTGCGGCGCGGGCGATGTCAAGGACGCGCGGGCGCGGCCAAGCGACAATCCAACCGAACGAGCGGCTGGCCTTCCGCGTCTTCGCCGTGCTTGTCGCGGCCGACCATGCCGCGAGGCGCATTCGTGAAAAAACTGTTCCCGCTTTTTCGCAACGCGCTCCAGGAGGCGAACCGATCATCGTCTGGAGCAGTCGGCAAAGAACAGCCATAATTTTGTTGGCAAATCACAAAGGAGGACGGCGCAACTCAGGAAGTGCTCCTGACAAGCGTATGGCAACACTCGGGCGGGGCGAACTAATTTGTAAGAAGCTGACACTCTCGTGCGGTGTTGAGCGCGGGGTCGTCATGTTTCAACGTGAAGAAAGTCTTGGGTAATCTTCACGTGAGCCGCGCCTGGAGTGAACAGTATGAGCGTAACACTCGAAAAGCGACGCAAAGTCGCCGAGTTAGAGAACTTTGAACGGCGGATATTCCAAGAGAAGCAGCGCCTGCTCAGCGAGCTGGAAAGCCTGGAGCGGCCGTTTCGCAAGGCGCGGGCGACGGGCTGGACCGAAGGTTTTTCAAGCGGCATGGCCGGCGCGCGGCGCGCACGCTACGGCGCCAGCTCATCCAAAGCGCCGGTCTGGCTTTACCTCGTCGCCGCGATGATTCTGTTTGGCGGCGGCGGTCTGGCGGCCCATTTCGCCTGGAAAGGCGCGCCCGCGCACCGCGCCGACGGCGCGACGCTGCGCCAGGCCGAAACGCCGACGACGCCCGCGCGGATCGCGCGACCGGCGCCGGCTCCCGC
>Ga0194120_10002398_pt1 | contig 32325 bp, 27 predicted proteins | sample TA2MahCa65mmetaG_FD_148642 | JGI IMG/M metagenome (GOLD analysis project Ga0194120, IMG submission 148642) | Freshwater microbial communities from Lake Tanganyika, Tanzania - TA2015019 Mahale Deep Cast 65m | ecosystem: Environmental > Aquatic > Freshwater > Lake | place: Tanzania: Lake... | reverse complement strand
CGGATGTTGTTCGTGCCCTCGTTCGTGCGGGTGCAGCGCGTTCAGGGGCTTGAAGCCGGGGTCGCCTATCGCGCCTACTACTTCGATCCCAAAGAGGGCGGCGAGTACGACGCCGGCGCGGCGGAACCGGATGATCAGGGAAACTGGCGTCCGCCGAGCCCGCCTCGGTTCCAGGACTGGGTGCTGGTTCTCGAAGCTGAGAACGCCCGCGTCGCCTGATGCCGCCTCCCGCGCAGACATCGAAAGGAGTCGTGTTGACTCGACTTACGCCGATCCTCGCCGCCGTCATCCTGCTCTTGGGAGCCTGTTCCCGGTCGGACCGGCGAGCCGAAACGATCCGTGTCGCGACGGACGCGAGCTATCGCCCGTTCGAGTATTACGACGAATCCCGCGAGCTCGTCGGGTTCGACATCGACCTGATGCGGGCGCTCGCCGAACGCGCCTCGCTGTCCGTCGAGTTCATCAACCAGCCGTTCGACGGGATCATCGCGGGCTTGGAATCGGGAAAGTACGACGCGGCGATCTCCGCCATGACGATCACTCCCGAGCGTGCTGAGCGCGTGCTGTTCAGCGACCCCTACTATGACGCCGGGCAGGTCGTTGCCGTCCGCTCGGAGGACATGAGCATCCACGGGTTCGCGGACCTGACCGGCCGGCGCATCGGCGTCCAGCGCGGGACGACGGGAGCCCTCAAGGCGCGCGACGTCGCGGGCGCCACGCTGAGCGAATACGACACGATCGACCTCGCGTTCCTCGCCCTTGAGAACGGAACCGTCGATGCCGTGATCAACGACGAGCTGACATCGCGCGCCATCGCCGCCGCGCGCGGGTCGGTGAAGCTCGTGGGAGCGCCGTTGACGGAGGAGCGCTACGGCATCGCCTTGCGCAAGGACCGTGAGGAGCTCGCCGCGCGACTGAACGCCGCGCTGGCGACCGCCCGCGCCGACGGCACGCTGGCTGCGCTCGACCGCAAGTGGATTCAGGGCCCATAGCGTGGATAGGCTCCGCTACCTTCTGGGCGGGCTCGGTACGACCCTCCAGTTGCTCACGTGCTCGCTGGCGATGGGTATCGCCCTCGGGCTGATCCTTGTGCTTCTCCGCAGATCGCGCATCGCGCCGCTGCGCTGGGCGGCAGTCGGCTACGTCGAGCTCGTCCGAGGCATCCCGCTCCTCGTGCTCCTCCTATTCGTCTATTTCGGCGTCCAGAGCATCGTCGGACTGCGGTTCCGCATCTCCGAGTTCTGGGCGGCGGTGAGCGCGTTCGGCATCTGCTACGGGGCGTACATCGCGGAAGTGTTCCGGGCTGGCGTCGAGTCGGTTCCCGCTGGTCAGACAGAAGCCGCCAGAGCGCTCGGACTGACGCCGTGGCAGTCGATGCGCTTCGTCATCCTGCCCCAAGCGATTCGGAACACGCTGCCCGCGCTGGTCAACGAATCGGTCGCACTGCTCAAAGACACTTCGCTGGCGACGGTCATCGCCATCCCTGAGATTACGCAGCGGGCGCGGCTGGAGGTCGCGCGAACCTACGACACGTTCGGCGTCTGGGGGTCCGTCGCCGCCATCTATCTGGTGCTGACCCTGGGTCTTTCGGTTCTGTCGAGGTCGCTGGAGCGGAGGCAGTTCGGTGCCCATCATCGCCGTCCGAGACTTGCGTAAGTCGTTCGGAGCTCACGAAGTCCTCGGTGGCATCTCGCTCGACGTCCACGTCGGCGAAAAGGTCGCCATCATCGGGCCCAGCGGTTCCGGCAAATCGACGTTCCTACGATGCCTGAACGGCATCGAAACGCCGAGCGCCGGGACGATCCGTATCGACAGCACGGCTGCCCAGCCGACGGACGGCTCGCCGGTCAGACCTCGCGCCGACACGGGCATGGTCTTTCAGCAGTTCCATCTGTTCCCGCACATGACCGCACACGCCAACATCGCGCTGGCTCCCCACCGGGTTCTGCGGCTGCCGCGACAGAATGCCTCCGACCTCGCCGATGCCTTGCTCGAAAAAGTCGGGCTCGCCGACAAGCGCGACGCGCTTCCGGCGCAGCTCTCGGGCGGACAGCAGCAGCGAATCGCCATCGCGCGCGCCCTGGCGATGTCTCCGCGCGTCATGCTGTTCGACGAGGTGACGTCAGCCCTCGATCCCGAGCTGGTCCACGAAGTGCTCCAGGTCATGCGCGCCCTCGCAGACGAAGGGATGACGATGCTCATCGTCACCCACGAGATGCGCTTCGCAGAGGAGGTCGCCAGCCGCGTGCTCTTCATGGACCACGGAACCGTCGTCGAGGACGGACCCCCGGCGCAGGTGCTGCGGTCGCCGGAGAGCCCACGGGCGAAGGCGTTCCTGCATAGCGTTCTCTGGTGATCGGGTCGGTTGCCCGTCACGCGGCGTGTGTTTCCGCCGTTCAGTTGTGCAGAGCGATTTCCGATTGACGTACCGAGAAGGCGGCTCTAAACTCCCGCGCGGCGTTCCCGATGGGAGCCCGACGCGTGCGCGGGATTCGTCAGGTCCATGCGAGGTGTGCGATATGCCATTGGGTGAGTTGGGCGATCTGAACGCGACGAACTTTGACCGAGAAGTGCTCCATGCGTCGGAGCCCGTCGTCGTCGACTTCTGGGCGGAATGGTGCGCCCCGTGTCGCGCGATTGCGCCGGTCATCGGCGAGCTGGCTCAGGAGTACCAAGGCAAGCTTCGGTTCCGCAAGCTGAATGTCGATGAGAACCAGGGGCTTGCGGGCAGGTTCGGCGTGCAGAACATCCCGACGCTTCTCATCTTCAAGGATGGCGCGGTCGCGGGTCAGATCATCGGCATGCAGCCCAAGTCCGACATCAAGCGCCACTTGGAGCGCCATACCCCCTAACCCATGCGCGAGTCCACTTGGCGATCCCTTTACGACGCCGTCGGGAGTCCCGTGGCGAAGGTCGCCATGCGCGCTGCCGCCGTGTTCGATAGCAAGGCGCGCGAAGTCCTGTCAGGTCAGCGAACGTGGCGCTCGGAGCTCGCACGCAAGCTCGCCGAAGCCCGCTCCGCCGACCGCACGCTCTGGTTCCACACGACGTCGGTCGGCGAGTTCGAGCAAGCCAAGCCGGTCATCGCCGCCCTGCACCCCGACCATCGCATCGTCGTGACCTGCTTCTCGCCGTCGGTGTATCAGGCGATTGGGCGCTATCCGCACGCCGACGGGTCCTGCTACCTGCCGTTCGACTCCCGCCGAGAGGTGAACGCGCTGTTGGACCTCGTCCGGCCGAGCGCGGTCGTGTTCAGCAAGTTCGACGTGTGGCCCAACTGCGTGTGGGAGGCATCCCGCCGAGGGATTCCGGTTGCCCTGATCGCCGGGACGATGCACGCCAAATCGACGCGTCTGATTCAGCCGGTCCGAGGGCTCATGCAGCACGTCTATCCCCATCTGGCGCTGCTCTGTGCCGTGACTCAGGAGGACGCCCACCGGCTTCGCGTGCTGGCGGGGAAGGGCGCGAACATCGTCGTGACCGGCGACACGCGGTTCGACCAAGTCGAGGCGCGCGCGCGCCGATCCGAATCCGAGCCGCTGCCCACGGCGCTCGAAGGTTGGAACGGCTTCACACTAATCGCCGGCAGCACCTACGCAGCCGACGAACAGGTCGTGATCCCCGCATTCGTCGCCCTGCGAAAGCAGATTCCGAGCTCTCGCCTCATCGTCGTGCCGCACGAACCCACGCCGAGCCACGTCGCGATGACGCAGAAAGCGCTGAACCGTGCAGACCTGCGATCCGTATGCCTGTCCGCCGTCGATGCGAGGGCGGACGCGCGCCGGGCTGACGCGCTGATCGTCGATCGAGTTGGTCTGCTCGCCCGGCTCTACGCCGCTTCGGACGCCGCCTTCGTCGGGGGCAGCTTCCATCGGCGCGTTCACAACGTCATGGAGCCTGCGGCGTTCTCGAAGCCGGTCCTCGTCGGACCGCTGACCGACAACTCCTCGGAGGCGGCGGGGCTGCGAGCGTGCGGCGGCAGCATCGCGGTCACCGGCAGCGACGATCTCGCCGAAGCCCTCATCCGGCTTGCCCAAGACGCGGAACGGTGTCACCGTATCGGCACAGCCGGGAGACAGTTCATCGTGGTCAATCTCGGAGCGAGCGACCGGACGCTCGAAGCGCTGCGAGCCCATGTACTCCCCGCGACGACCGAGCGGCGCTGACCCAACCTGCGTGGAGCGATGCCGTCGTGGTCTCATTTGTCTGGAACCGAATCCGCGAGCTCTACGAGGCGGAGGTGGCGCACCATTTCCTGCTTCACCTGAACACCCGCGACATCGTCGCGCACAACGTCTTCGGATACATTCCGTTCTCCGACTACCTGCTGTGGAATGTCGGACAGCTTGGCGACGAGTCGGTCAATTGGCTCCTCATGGCGTACGACCGATCCTTGGGAGCCGTGTTCCCGCCCGATCTCCGCGTGCGCGGCGGCGAGCGCGCCGACTACCAGTGGCGGTTCGGTCTCAACGCGACGCTCTACAAGTTCGCCCAGAGCTCCTCCGTGGCGGGGAACGACCGGGCAGCGCTCGGAGCGCTGGCGGCGTTGTCGCTGCTCGACGTCGAGTTCGGCAAGTGCGCGCAGGACGATAGCGCTGATGAGAAGCCCTTCGCGCGGATGCGCGACGACCCGACCTTCCAAGCGATCCTCGCGACTCAGCCCCGCTACCAATGGAAGCACCTCAACTCAGGAATCCGTGCCGCGCGCTCCGGCGTCGACCGGAACATGGCGCTCGGAGACGTCATCAACCGGTTCGACGGGCTGCTTCACGGGAACCCGTACGGGCGACGGGTCGCCATCCTGATCGAGCGCGTCGAGATGATGGCTCCCAACCGCCATCGCTCCCGTCGCAACGAGCCGATCGGGAACACCGAGTCGATCCTACTCACCGAGACGCTCGCCCGCTGGTCTTACGACAAGGTGATCCGCGCTCGCCGTAATCTGTTGGTGATGACGACGCAGAACCTGGCGGATGTCGCCCCGGAGATCCTCGACAGCCGCGAGCTGGTCGTGCTGGAAGTGCCTCTGCCGGAGCTTCAAGAGCGGCGCGCGTTTCTGAGACATCTGGGGCTCTTCACGGAGCACTGGCAGCCGCCCCCAGAACCCAAGGAAGGCGAGGAGCCGGTCAAGGACTGGCCCCCCTTCCGGCAGAGGACGCAGTACCCCGACCGGCTGCGCTACTCGGAAGGCTTCAACCAGCGCGACGCCGCCCAGCAAACCGCCGGGCTGACGCTCAGCAGCATTTACGACGCGATCCTGCCCAGCACGATCCATTCCACGGCGGTGAGGTGGGAGGACCTGCACGAACGCAAAGCGCGCGAGGTGCTCGACTTCTCACGCGGGCTGCTCGAACTTGTGCCGCCGGATACGCCTCTGGAGCACGTCGGCGGGCTGACGCACGTGGGTCGCTACTTTCAGGAGGTCATCACGCGTCTGCTCGCAAGCGACCGCGTTGCCGTGCCCAACGGCGTCTGGCTGTTCGGACCGCCGGGAACCGGCAAGAGCATGACGCTTCACGCGCTGGCACGCAGCACGATCGTGCCGGTGCTCCGACTCCGAATGCCGCACGAACTGGGCATTCGACCCGCAGAGCTAGGACTCGCGGCAGAGGACGCGTACGCGAATGACCTGATGTTGGCGCTGAACTACGCGCGCTCGATCGGACCCTCGGTCGTCTTCATCGACCGTGTCGACGAGACGTTCCGCCGGGGCAGCACGGCTTTGGGACGCGCTCCGACCTCACGCGCGACCGGCATGCTCCTCGACTGGATGTCGCGCCCCGACACGCGCTGCCAAATCCTGTGGGTCGGCGCATCCTCCGCGCCCGAGCTGGTCGAACCGAGCCTCGTCGCCGTGCCGCTGATGGATACGCTCGTCTATCTGCTGCCGACACCCCAGGAACGCGCGGACATCCTCCGCAAGGTGTTGCTGCATACGCACGTGCCGTTCAGCGGCGACATCCCGTTCGAGGAGCTGATGCGCCAGCCCGCAGCCGAACGTCTCACCGGCGAGGACCTCGCGACCATCGTCGTCCGCGCCTCGCGACGCGCCTCGGTCTCCGGCAGATCGCAAGTCGTCCGAGACGACCTGCTGGCGACGCTCAACGACTTCGCATCAGAATCGACACCGATGGAGACGGAGTGGAGATCGCTGCAAGCGGCGAGGTTCTCCACCGCCAGGACGCAACTTCCAGACGTGATCCTTCCGCCACTCGCGGCGTCCATCTTGGATGGATCGCGCGTCGCCAAGGAGCGCATCGACGCTCGGCTCCGCGAGTTGTCACACCTGATGTCGCCGACAGGCGTCTGACTCGTCGTTGCCCTGTTCGGCTCGATGCGTTAGACTGCGCTCGTCGCCTGCGATAGACGCGGGCATCCTGCCTGAGCTCTTGCCGCATGACCGGTGTCATCGCGACGCTTCTCCTCGCCATCGACGCCTTCCTGCTCCTCCTCGCATTGGGCGTCGGGCTCTGGCGCGTCCGTCGTGGGATGCGACAGCGCGAACGGCGTCTCGTGGTCCAGGGATGGTTCACGATCCTCTCGTCATGGATCCCTCTGTTCATCGTCGCCTTCCCAACCGCCGCCTACCTCTGGACGGAAAGCCTGTGGTTCCGGCAGTTCGTGACCAGCACCGGCGCGCCTTCGCGCTATGAAACGGCGTTCTGGCGCATCATCGGGTTCCATTGGAGTGTGTTCGGCAAGTTCGCCCTCTGCGGCGGCGTGTTCCTGCTCGCCAATGTGGTCGTGGCGCGAATGGTCTGTCCGCTCCCGAAGGAGTTCGCGAGCTGGGTCTCGCTCCACACGCGCTTCGTCCACCGCATGTTGGCGGTCGCCGCGTTCCTCTTGAGCGGCATCATCGCGTTTGTGCCGATGCGGCTGTGGGAAGACTTCGCGAGCTATGGGGCGTTCGAGCGCGGGCACGGTCGCGTTCCCGCCATTGTGAGGCTGGAGCTCCCTCACGGCGGTCAGCCTGAGCATGCCTACCTCCCAGCGGATCGGAACGGACGATTCCAGGCGGATCTCGAGCGGTTCGCCCAAGCCGTGACACAATCGCTCACTCCCAAGATCGAGGCGCTGCCGGACGTGCGCGTCCTCGGCGCGGAGAGCCCCGCCGCCGGACACCGGATCACTCGCGAGCACTACGTGATTCAGGGGTTCCTGGGACCGACTGCGCTCAACCACCAGGGCGAACCGACCGCGTATGATGTCTACCTCGCCCTCAGAGGTCCCACCGTCTTGGAGCCCGTCGAAGAGACCCCTGACGTGCTCGACGCAGAAGCCCAGCGGCAGCGACGCACCGGCGAGAACTACCGAAAGATGCAGGTGTTCCGCGCTTCCGTCGAGCGGGCGGACCTCGGTATCGCCGTCGATGGGCTGTCGGAGCAGTTGCTGAACTCCAAGTACCTGCGCGACGGTTTCGCGGACCCCATCTTCCACAAGAACGTCGGTTACTTCCTGTTCCAGTATTCCGCGGTCTGGTGGACCAGCCTGTGGGTGAAGGTGATGGTCTGGCTGGCGTTCGCGTTCATCGCCTACCAGTATCGGTTCTACTACCACCGGGACGCCCACTCGATGACGGCGGCGGTCGTCGGTGCGACCGTTCACGGCACGGTGTTGTGGATCATCCAGATGGCGGTCGGCATCTGGCGCTCTCGCGTCGTTGCGGAAGGGCTTCTCTATGCCCGACCGTCACCGATCAAGAGCGGGCGTGTTCCCGTTGGGGTCAGCTATGTAGACCTGAAGCAGATCGAAGCCTATCCGGTCTACACGCTCGTCGTGATCGTGCTGATGTGCGTGCTGATCGTCAACATCTTCCTTCGGCAGCGGCGCATCTGGGCGTCGGTGGGCATCGCTTGGGTGGGAGCCTATCTTGCGATCATCTGGGGGTATCCCGCGATCCAATACGTGCTGCGCGTGCGTCCCAACCCGCTGCGCATGGAGCGCGTGTTCCTACAGAACCACATCTCACTGACGCGCCAGGCGTTCAACCTCGAGTCCATCGCTCAGAGCGGGGTCATCCGCAAGCTGGCGCAGTATCAGGACATCGTCGCGCACCCCGAGGTGCTCAAGAACGTCCAGCTATGGGACCGCCGCGTCATGTGGGAGCGGCTGCAGCAGAGCCACACGCTGCAACGCTATTACGAGTTCCACCGCGATCCCGACGTTGACCGGTACGAGGTGAACGGCGAAATGCGCCAGGTCGTGGTCGCCGCGCGTGAACTGAACCCGACGTGGCTCGCAGGGCGCGAGTGGTTCAGCAAACGGCTCAAGTACACGCACGGATACGGCGTCGTCGTCTCGCCGGTCAATGAAGTCGAAGACCCCGGCGTGCCCCGTTTCTGGCTGAAGGGCATCCCTCCCAAGACTCCCGGCGACACCGGCTTCGAGTCGGTCACCATCAAGCAGCCCCGCATCTACTACGGCGAGCTGACGAAGGACTACTCCATCGTCAACACGGCGGAGCTGGAATACGACTATCCCATCGAGGCGGACTTCGCGACGACGCAGTACGACGGCATCGGCGGAGTCCGAATAGGGGGCGGGCTTCGACGTCTCGCTTTCGCCAGTCGTCTCAACGAGCCGCTTCGCGTCGCGCTGTCGTCCGCCCTGACGCCCGAATCGAGGGTGCTCTACCATCGGCAGGTGGAAGAGCGCGTCCAGCGCATCGCGCCCTTCCTGGAGTTCGACCCCGATCCGTTCCTCGTTATCGGCAAGGATTCCGGTAGGCTGTGGTGGGTCATCGACGCGTATACGGTGAGCACGCGGTATCCCTATTCCCAGCCGTTCCGAGCGCTCGACACGACCGGCAAGCCCGTCAACGATCTCGGCGGCGATTACCACACGGAGCCGGACCTCAAGCGGTTCAACTACATCCGCAACTCGGCCGTCGCCGTGATCGACGCGTACCACGGCAGCGTCTACATCTACGCCACCGACGTCAACGATCCGATGATCCAGATGTACATGCACCTGTTCCCGCAGGTGTTCACGCCGATGGACGACATGCCGGAGGAGGTGCGCACGCATCTGCGGTTCCCGGACTATTTGACATGGGTTCAGTCGTCCGTCTACGCGCTGTATCACGTCCAAGACCCGGTCATCTTCATCACGGGCGGCGACGCGTGGAAACTGCCGCGAGAGCTCTTCCACAGCAACGGTCTGCAGCCGATGATGCCCTACTACACGGTTCTCACCCTCCCCGGCATGTCGAAACCTGAGTTCGTCAGCGTGCTGCCGTTTGCGCCGCCTGCGACCACGAAGCGGCTGACCGCATGGATTGTCGCGCGCTCGGATCGAGAACACTATGGCGAAGTACGGGCTTACGCGCTCTCACGCTCCGAAGAAGTGGACGGGCCCGAGCAAATCGAGAACCGCATCGACCAGGACACGGAGTTGTCGGGGCAGTTCACGCTGTTGGGCGCAGCCGGTTCCGAGGTGATCCGTGGGAACCTGCTGCTGCTGCCGGTCCGGACGGTCAGCGGCGAGGACGCATTGTTCTACACGGAGCCGGTCTATCTGCGAGCGACGGCGGAGGCTGGTCAGAGCATGCCCGAGCTCAAGTTCGTCGTTGTGATCGCCGACGACAAGCTCGCCGTGGACGCAACGTTTGAAGCATCCCTCCGCAAGGTATTCCGCGTCGGGCAGTTCGGCATCGCATCGGGGAGCATCGTAGACGCCGGAAAGAGCCCCGTGCAGAACGCGGTGGTGACTCTGGTCGCGGCGGACGGGGCGACGCTGGCGAACCCGGGCATCAGCGATGCGACCGGGAAGTTCCGAGTCGAGAACATCCCGCCTGGGAAGTATACGCTCCGGATCGCGCGGGAGGGCTTCCGCACGTCCGACACTCCCGTCGATGTGCAGCCCGGTATCCCGGTCGAACTGGCGCTTGCGCTCCAGCGATCCGAGGCAAAGCCCAAGCCCGTACGCTCGCTCGCGGACATTGCGGCATCCGCGAACCAAGCCCTTCAGCAGTATCTGAAGATGACCGGCGAGGGGAAGCTGATGGACGCCGCGAAGGCGCTCGAGCTCCTCAAGCGCGAGTTGGAGGCGCTCAACGAGCTCGCCGTCAAGAACCGCGCCTAGTCGCAAATGCCGCGCCCAAGCTCAGTCGAGGTGACCATGCCAACGCTTTCCGCCGCACGCGAGGAAGTCGCGCGGCTTCGAACCGAGTTGCGCCGGCACGAGCGTCTCTACTACGTCGACGCCGCGCCGGAGATTTCCGACTTCGAGTTCGACGCGCTGATGAAGCGCCTCCAAGCCCTGGAGCTCGAATACCCCGCCCTTGCGGCGCCCGATTCGCCGACGCAGCGCGTCGGGGGCGTTCCGGCGAGTTCGTTCGCCACGGTCAGACACGCCGTGCCGATGCTCTCGCTCGACAACACGTACGACATGGACGAGTTGCGCGAGTTCGACGCTCGTGTCCGCCGACTGTTGCCCGATCAGCCCATCGAGTACGTCTGCGAGCTCAAGATCGACGGGCTCGCCATCTCATTGCTCTACGAGAATGGCGTCCTCGTCCGAGGAGCCACTCGCGGCGACGGCGAAGCCGGCGAGGACGTCTCGGCGAACCTTCGCACGATCCGCAGCGTTCCCCTGCGGCTGTTCCAGGACGTGCCACGGCTCGAAGTGCGCGGCGAGGCGTACATTCCCATCTCGCGACTCGCCGAGGTGAACGCCGTCCGCGAGGCGGACGGAGAGACTTCGTTTGCCAACACGCGGAACGCCGCCGCCGGTTCCGTTCGACTCCAGGACGCATCCATCACGGCGTCGCGACCGCTCGACATGTTCGCCTACGCCATCGTCGAACAGGAGACGGATGTCGGCGAGACCCACTGGGACGTGCTCGCGATGCTGCGTGATCTGGGGTTCCGCACGAATCTCGAAGCCCGAGTCTGCGCGAGCATCGACGAAGTCGCCGACTACTGCGAACGGTGGACTCGCGACGCATCGTCGCTCGACTACGATACGGACGGCGTCGTGGTCAAAGTGAACTCGCTCGCTCAGCGGCGCGAGCTCGGCTTCACGAGCAAGAGCCCGCGTTGGGCGGTGTCCTACAAGTTCCCGGCTGCGCAGGGGATGACCGTCGTACGAGATATTCAGGTGCAGGTCGGGCGCACGGGCGTTCTGACGCCCCGCGCCGTCCTGGAACCGGTCGAGCTCGGAGGCGTCACGATCTCGCACGCGACCCTCCACAACGCCGACGAGCTGGAACGCCTCGACATCCGTATCGGCGACACGGTGACTCTCGAGCGCGCCGGAGGGGTTATCCCCCACGTCTTGGGAGTCGTCGTGGAGCGGCGACCAGCCGATGCCGTGCCGTTTCGCCTGCCGACTCGCTGCCCGGCGTGCGATTCGGAGTCGGTTCGCCTTCCGGACGAGGTGGCGACGCGGTGCGTCAACGCCCTCTGTCCCGCCCAGACGAAGCGACGGATCGAGCACTTCGCATCGCGCGACGCCATGGACATCGAAGGGCTGGGGCCCGCCATCGTCGAGCAGTTGGTCAACGCGGAGCTCGCCACGGGCGTCGCTGATCTCTACGGACTACAGGCGTCGCAGCTCGAAGCCCTGGAACGCATGGGCGAGCGGTCGGCGGCGAACCTCATCGCGTCGATCGGTCGCAGCAAAGAGCGCGACCCGGCTCGCGTTCTCTTCGGGCTGGGCATCCCGCTCATCGGGGAGCACGTCGCGGGACTGCTCGTCGCCCATTTCGGCTCCCTTCTCTCCCTCGCCGGCGCATCTGCCGAGGAGATCGCCACGATTCACGGCATTGGGCCCGTCGTCGCCGAGAGCGTCGCGCGCTACTTCGCGCAGTCCGAGAACCGACGCCTGCTCGAGCGCCTCGCGGCGAGCGGGGTTTCGATAGTTCGCGAGGCTGCCGAACAGACCTCGGATCACCTGTCCGGCAAGACGTTCGTCCTCACCGGCGAGCTGGAGGGCATGACACGCCAGGAGGCAGAGCAGGCGATCCGCGCCGCCGGAGGGAGAGTCACCAGCTCTGTCAGCAAGAAGACGGATTTCGTCGTCGTCGGGGCGAACGCCGGATCGAAGCTCGAAAAGGCACAATCGTTGGGCGTGGCGATCCTGGACCTGGAGGCGTTCTCGCTCCTCCTGCGCGGCGACGCATGATCGCCGGAGCCTGGAAGCCGCTCCGAGCGCGGATCCTGGGTTGCTCGCAATGCTTCCCGGAGGGCGGGAACCGTCCTGTGATCGATGAACTTGGGGATGCCCGCGCGATGGTCATCGGACAGGCTCCCAGCCGGACGGACGAGGAGAGCCGCCGACCGTTCACGGGCCCCGGTGGCAGGCGCCTGAGGGCTTGGCTCCGGGATGCCGGATTAGGCGATGAGGACGTCTACTTCTCCGCGCTGACCAAGTGCTATCCTGGGCGCGGCTCGGCGGGGAAAGGCGATCGGGCTCCAGCGAAGTCAGAGCTGGCGGCTTGTCGCCCGTTCCTCGTGTCCGAACTGCGCCTGGTTCGACCGAGGATCGTGCTGCCGGTCGGAGGGCTCGCGATCCGCGCCTTGCTGTCGCAGAACCGGCTGAGCGACTGCGTCGGGAACGCGTATCGCGCCGAGGACTGCCCAGGCTACGCGGCGCTCACGGGCGACGCGCACTCCGACGCCTGGATCGTTCCGCTGCCGCACTGCTCGGGCGCGAGCCTGTGGCTGAACCACCCCGAGAACGTTCGACTGCTCGAACGAGCGATCCGGCATGTGTCCTCGCTCGTCACGCGCGGAGAGCCGCTTGACTAACGACCCCCACCGCCGGGCGGAACTCCTGTGGGCAAGCGGGTTCGTCGCCATCGCCGGTCTGCTGCGCGCCATCGGCTTGGGGACTTGGAGCTTCTGGGCGGACGAGATCTTCACGCTCAGAGACGCCGCGAGTTTCCCCGGATCGCTGACGATCAACCCGCTGCCCTATGCTGCTGTCGCAGCATGCCTGCGTCTCTTCGGCGAGCACGAATGGTCGGCGAGGCTCGCCCCTGCCATCGTCGGGACGGCGACCGTGCCGCTGGTTCAATGGGCAGGAAATCGTCTTCTCGGCAACGGGACGGGACGCTTCGCCGCGTTGTTCGTCGCGCTGTCTCCGTGGCATCTTTTCTGGTCGCAGAACGCCCGCCACTACGTCTTCACCGCGTTCTTCGCCGTGCTCGCGGTGGTTGCCCTCCATCGGCTGATCGAGACGAGCCGGCTCCGTTGGCTCATCGTGGCGTGGGCGTCGTTCGTGGCGACGGTCCTGTCGCACACGCTCGCCGTGGCGCTGGGATTCGGTCTCGCGGCATACACAGGCTATCTGACGTATCGCTCGCGTCGTTCTGCGGAAGATCGCACGGCGCTGCGGTATGCCGCCGTGTTCCTCGCGCCCCTTGTTCTGTTCGGACTGGGCGTGCTCGTCCTGCCTCAGGCGCGCACGTTCCTGTTCAGCGGCTGGGGGCACAACCTGTGGGCTCGGAGCCCCGCCTACGTCCTGATGACGTTCCTGCATGGCGTGACATTGCCGGTCGCGGTGTGCGCGCTCGCTGGCGCGCTTCTGCCCGGCGAACCCAGGCATCGCGCGCGCGCACTCGTCGTCTGCGGTGTCATCTTTCCAGTGGGGTTCTTCGTCGCGGCATCGTTGGCGCAGAACGTCACAGGCTACTACGCGTTCTTCGCGATGCCGTTCGTCTGCCTGCTGGCGGGATCGGCGTGCGCGCGGGCGTCATCGGTGAAGGGAACCGGGCTCGTCCGCTGGCTCGCACCGGCGGCGGTCGTCGCTGCGCTGTTGGCTGGCGACGCGCTCTACTACACGGCGGAGGCAGGCGGACGCCCAGACTGGCGAGGCGCGATGCGAGAGGCGCTGCCTCTGATGGAGCCCGGCGACCTCGTCCTGTCCGACCTGCCGGAGGTCGCGGGCTACTATGCGCGCGATGCCCGCGTCGCGTGGCAGAAGCTGACGCTCGAAGCCATCCGCAAGCCTGACGGACTGCCGTCCCCGCCGCCAGGTCGGTCCGCGTTCATCGTGACCGAAGTCCGCGCCTTGGAGAGCCTTGATCCATCCGGCGCATTCCGCGCGTGGCTGGGTTCCAACGCGGACCACTCCGTCCATCGGGCTGGCTATGCGCGAGCCTCGGATCGGTCCATCGACGTTTACCGACTACGCTACTCCAGGAACACGGAGTCGCCGTGAATCGTCGCCTTGAAGTGCTTGAGCGGCTTCCCCGCAGGACCTCGGTTCACTGAGCCGTCGAGCTCGAACCGAGAGCCGTGACATGGGCATTCGAGGAGTTTCGACCCCGCGTTGTAGGCGACTTCGCACTTCTGGTGAGTACACACGATCGTGTTCGCCGAGATCGTATCGGCATCCGCCCGAACGAGCAGAAGCGCCTCGCCTGACCCCAGCGCCTTGAGCGTCGCCGCGTCATCGACCTTCTGTTGTCCGCCGACCGCCTTCGTCTTGGCAGTCAGCTTCACCTCGACTCCGGCAGGCTTCTCGTCAACTGGTGGTTCCTTCTCGCCGCCCGGGTCGCCGCCCGGGTCGTTCCCGGCTCCAGTACCGTCGTCGCCGGTGTGGTCGCCCATCGACGAGCCGTCGTCCATATGTTCGTCCATGCCGTCATCGTCGGCGAGGACGATTTCCTCATCGCCGCCGCATCCAGCCCATGCCACCGCCGACGCCGCCAGCAGGCTGGTGCGCAAAAACGCTCGACGCGTCGACGAGCTGGAAAGACAGTCAGGTTGCGGTGTCAACATCCGGTCATGCCTCCTCAGTCGTACTCACCGGTTCGCAGCACGCGCAGGCGTCGGACGACGGCGCACGCCTCTAGGATATCTCAAGTCGGCGGCGCGATGCGTACGCGTCTGCCGTCTACGCATACACGCCCCTCGGCGAGCGCCCGGACCACTTCCGGGAGGAGTTGGTGCTCCGCCGCGTGGATGCGCTCTGCCAGCGTGTCCTCCGTGTCGTCCGATTCGATGGACACGGCGACTTGCCCAATGATGGGTCCCGTATCGACACCCTCATCAACGAAGTGAACCGTGACGCCGGTGACGCGGACGCCGTACTCGAACGCGTCCCGGATGCCGTGGGTTCCCGGAAACGACGGCAGCAGGGCAGGATGGATGTTCACGATCCGATGCCGGTACCGCCGCACGAGCGACGGCTGGAACACCCGCATGAACCCCGCGAGGACGATGAGCTCGACACCGTGCTCCCGTAACACCGCCTCCACGGCAGCGTCGAAGGCATCGCGATTCACGTGATCCTGAACCCGGACGGTCGCCGTCGGTATCCCGGCTGCCCGCGCGCGTTCCAGCGCGTAGCACGCCTTCCGGTCGCTGACGACAACAGCGATCTCGACCGGCGCGTCGGCATCCAGATGGAGTCGGTCGATCAGGGCTTGGAGGTTCGAGCCGTTCCCCGACGCCAACACGGCAATCCGCATTACGAGTCTCCTCGTTACGGTTCCTGAGGGTTCCGCCGTCGCTCGGTCTGGCTCTCCCTATCCTCTCACCGCCTGACGAGCCTTGCCCGCCTCGCCAGAGCGCGCCCTCGGCGTGCTATCATTCGCCCGAACCCAACCGTGGAGGCAGAGCAGATGGATCCCCGGACGAAGGCACGCGTCGCCGTGCGATCTCTGATTCCCGTGGCAGCCCTTGCGGCGCTCATCCTGACGTCGACCGGATGCCAACGCGGAGATGCTCACAACAAGCATACGGGCGGATACGACGCAAGTCCACAGGCAACGGCAGACCCGAACGCTCCCGCTATGATCCGCGCGAACCCGAACGTGCCGAACCTGCCTTTCACGAACCAGGACGGCGAGACCGTCCACCTCAGCGATCTCAAGGGCAAGCCGGTTCTCATGTCGTTCATCTACACACGCTGCCCGATGCCGACCATGTGTCCACTGACGACCAAGCAGTTCGTCAACGTGCAGAACCAGCTCTCCGCCGCCGAGAAGCAGGCGACCGCACTGGTACTCCTGTCCTTCGACCCGGAGTACGACACGCCCGAGGTGCTGAGACGATACGGCGTGCAATACGGCGTCGATCTGACGAATCTCTCCCTCTGGACGGGCGACAAGCAGAACGTCTTCGATCTCACCGATTCCTACAACATGTGGTACAAGGCGGAAGACGGCGAGTACGCGCACCGAACTTTCAGCGTCGTGCTGGATGCGGAAGGCAAGTACGTCAGCGATCTGCGCGGCGCTGATTGGGACCCCAAAGCCGCCGTAGAGCTGCTTCGCAGCCTCATTCCGAACAAGGGCTGACGTCGGTTTCCGCACATCGGGTCGCATATGGTAAGCTGAACCAGCATCGCGACGGTCTCACCGGGGAGGCGTCTGGATGGCAATGGTAGGGTTCATCGGCGTCGGCAATATGGGCATGTCCATCCTCAAGGGCGGGCTGAGCGCCGGTGTGCTCGAATCAGACAGCGTGCTCGTCTTCGATGCGCTCGCGTCGCAAACAGCAGCCGCCCGCCAAGAGCATGGCGTCCGCGTTGCTGCGAGCCTCGAGGACCTGGTCGCGCAGTCCGACTGGATCGTATTCTCCGCGAAGCCCCAGAACGTCGCCGAAGTTCTGCCCCAGGTGGCGCGCCACGTCCGACCCGGTCAATGGCTTCTCTCCATCGCGGCAGGCGTTCGGACTCGGTCGTTGGAGGGCTACCTCCCGGCAGAGACGCCGGTCGTGCGCGTGATGCCGAACATCGCCGCATCGGTCTCGGAAGCCGCCACTGCCATATGCCCCGGCGCGTCGGCGACCGAGGAGCACTTGGTCCAAGCGGAGCGGCTCTTCGAGGCGGTAGGCGTCACGGCGCGGCTGTCTGAGTCGTTAATGGATGTGGTGACCGGACTCAGCGGGAGCGGGCCCGCCTTTGCATTTCTTGTCATCGAAGCGCTCGCAGACGCCGGCGTGCAGAACGGACTGACGTTCGCCCAGGCGCGGGTTCTCGCCGCGCAGACGCTTCTGGGGGCGGCGAAGATGCTGCTATCGGGCGATGCGCACCCCGCGCAGCTCAAGACGATGGTGACGTCCCCTGGTGGAACCACCGCCGCCGGACTCGCCGCCTTGGAGCGACTCGGCCTGCGGGCTGCGCTCGCCGAGGCGGTGACTGCCGCGACGGAGCGCTCGCGGGAGCTCGGGAAGGTCGCGGGATGAAGCTCACGCCGCTCGACATCCTCCAACGGGAGTTCCGACGCAAGGCGATCAACGGGCTCGACCCGGATGATGTGGGGTCGTTCCTCGACCAGATCGCAGAGGGCGTTGCGGCGCTCCTCGAGGAGAACGAACGGCTGCGGCGTCGAGACGGCGTCATCGGCACGGTCGCCAGCACCGAACCGGAGCGCACTCGCGACGCGGGAACCGAGATACAGCGAGCGCGCTACGAAGCGCGCGCCATCGTGTCGGACGCCGAGGAGCAGGCGCGCGCCATCGTCAACGCGGCGCGTTCGGAAGCCGAAAGGCTGCGAACTGCCTCCAGGCTGCAGCCATCCGAGCCGTCGCCGGTGCCGCGACTGACCGCGGAGTACGAGACGTTGCTGCGGGAGCACCTGGCGCGCGTCGTCGAGTTCGGCAGACGCGCCGCGAGCGAGGACGAATCGGCTGCCGATCCATCGGATCGGAACGAAGAACCCACGACGCGGGTCGTCAAGACCACGAACGTCTGAGAGACCACGCGATGCACGACAGCTACGATGATTTCCATTCCTCCGTTCTCGAGGGCTTCTGCGATACCGACATCCTGCGTCGGTGGGACGAGGAAGACCTCCTCGGACGGCTTCGGCAGCGGAACAAGGGTCGGCAGAAGCAGGTCATCCACGACGTGCCCCGACCGCCGATTGAGGAATCGACCCCTCGCGACCTCGCGCACCGCATCGCCAAGGACATCTACTTCAAAGCCGCTGCGTTGATGGGGTTCAACGTCTCCTACCTGCCTAGCTGGAACCTGTTCGACCCATCCGTCGAGAGCGACGTGGTTCAAACCGAACACCGGGCGGGCAATACGACCGACGCCGTCAAGGTTCGCCGACAGTGCAAGGCTCGTGTCGCCCGACGCATGGCGTCCGAAAAGGCGCTCTTGCAGCGCCTCGGCGTGTTTGCGGACTGGCGAGGCGTGCGCTCCCAGTTCGAGTCACGCTATGAGGCTCGACTCCTGGACGGCTTCGGTCTGCTGATGGAGCGAGGCTACCTCTCGAAGGAGGCAAAGCCGAGCTACTGGTGTGTCCAGTGCCAGACCATCCTCACTGAGGACGAGCTTCGCCCGAAGCCGAGGAAATCCACGGCGGCGTACGTTCGGTTCCCGGTTCGGAAGGGGCTGGAGGACCTCGGCACCAACGTCAGCCTGATGGTCTGGGTCGTCGAGTTGTGGGCGCTCCCGGCGGGTATCGCCATCGCGCTTCCCAAGGAAGGCGACTACGTCGCAGTCGCGCACGAGACCGGGGCGCTCATCGTCGAGCGGAGCACCGCGAACCGCATCCTCGCCGACAAGCCCTGCGCGACGATCCGACCCATCGACGCCACGCAACTGCTGCAGTGCACCTGCAGCCATCCGCTCGTCAACGCCGAGCTGCCCGTCGTCATCAGCGATGTCCAGAACGGTCCAAAGAGGGGAGCCGGGCTCTTTCTCGCCATTCCCGGTCACAACCAGGACGACTACGTCGTTCGGCTGGAACACAACTACCGGATCGTCTCGATCATCGACGACGAGGGAAGGCTTACCGAGGACGCCGAGCGGTTCTGCGGCTTGAGCGTCTTCGAGGCATCCGAGCACATCGCCCTGCAGCTCGACAACATCGGGTTCCTGGAACAGATGGATACCGTCGAGAACCAGTACCCTCACTGCTGGACGTGCGAGATGCCCGCCATCTTCCGTCCTGCCGACCAATGGCTCTTCGATACGCGTCGCCACAATCTCGCCGAGCGCGTCGTTCGCGACATGCGCTCGCTCGAGGCGTTCCCGGAGCACGGAACCGGCACGATCGCTGCCAAGATCGAGGCGAAGCACAAGTTCGGCGTCTCGCGCCAACGCGTGTGGGGACTCCCGGTTCCGGCGTTCTACTGCCGCAAGTGCGGGAGCCAGTTGGATGTCGATAAGGGCGTCAAAGCCGTCCGCGACCTCATCAGCCACAAGGGCACCGATGCCTGGTTCCGCATGAAAGCCGATGCGATTCTGGCGAATGACGTCTCCTGTGCGCACTGCGGCGAGCGGGATTTCCGCAAAGACACCAGCATCCTCGACCCCCGGATGGTGACCGTGCTCGCGTCTCTCCTCAACATGGAGGGACGACGCGAGAGCTCCGCCGTCGGAGATATCTTCTTGGAGCCCGACGAGGATGCGCTCAACTGGGTCGTGCCGATGCTGCTCTCCCTCTTCGCGACGAAGGAGGTCCTGCCGATGCAGTTCCTCCATCTGCAGAGCCCGTGGCTCGACCCCGCCGTGTCCGACGACAGCCATCTGATGACCCTACTCGACGACGCCAAAGGCGGGTCGGACCTGTTCCGCCTGCTGGTCATCCGCGACCCGGAGGAGGACTCGGACGATCCCGTGGCACACGCTCGCGCCGCGCACGCGGATGTCCTCGACGCGATGCTCTACGCGGCATGGGTGTCTCGCGACGCGAAGCTCGTAACGCGGTGGACGTCCGCGCTCCCCGTGTGCGACGGGATGTTCTACGAGCACTTCCGCACAGCCGCCTGGCGGATCGCCACCAGCTACCGCAACTACCGGTTCCTCGATGCCTGGAAGCGTGTGCGACGGCTTGGAGACGATCTGCGAGACTATGCTCGGATCGTCGAGGCGAGAGGGGCGGCATCGGGGGAACGACGCGGTCTGGCGGAATCGCTGCTCCGTGACTGCGCCACGCAGTTCGCGAAACTGGCTACGCCCATGGTGCCCGCCGCCGCCGAGCACGTCTGGCACACCGTGTGGGCAAACGCTGACAGCATCTTTCTGTCCGACAGTTCCGTCGCCTTCGACGAGGGCCCGCCGGTGCTCCGAGTCACACGGCGGGATCGCCCCGACGGCACGTTCGCGGAATGGCTCGCGGTCGCGCGGAAGGCGCGCGACGTCGCAGGCGGCAATGGCGATCCCGTGTCGCTCGTGCTCGACCGCGAGGACCGGAGACCTCTGTTCGCCGCTCTCGTCGAAGACATGGCAGCGCTGGCAGGCGTCGAGGTACGCCTGGTGGAACCGGACGCCGACCCGGTATCGACGGGAACCGTCCGGCTCTCCGAAGTTCCCGACCCCGTGGAGGACTCGGCGTGACCGAACCCGTCAACGCGAAAAGCCAGTGGAAATCGCACGCGTTGCTTGCGGTCTTGGCGGCTCTGCTAGTCGGGCTCGATCAGTGGACGAAGCTCAGCATCTCAGACTACTTCGCCCGCGGATCGATGCGGAAACCGATCCCCGTCTTGGGCGGTCTGATCCATCTGACGTACACGCAGAACACGGGCGGCGCATTCGGCATGTGGGCGGGCGAGACGGTCAGCATCGCGCTCCTGCTCATCTCCACCATCGCACTGGGCTTCATCGCTTGGTACTACTGGCAGCACCGAGAGCACCTGCCGGTGCGCGTCGCATTGTCGCTGATCGCGGCGGGAGCGGTCGGGAACTTCGTCGATCGTATCCGGTTGCGCTACGTCGTGGACTTCATCGACGTCGATCTGGGGTCGTACCAGTGGCCCTACTTCAACATCGCGGACACGCTGATTTGCGTGGGTGCAGGCTTGCTCGTGTTGCTCATGCTGATGAGGCGTCAGCCGGACGTTCAGAGCCAGGGAGCAGACGATGCGGCGTGAGATTGCTCGTGCGCTGGTAGCGATGCTCGCCTTCCTGACGCTCGGATCATCAGCGCTGTGTCAGACGGCTGCCGAGCCCACAGGGGCGGATGACGCCGAGGAATCCGCCACGGCGATCCGCGGCGAGTCGACGCTTCGGCGCTTCGAGATCGTGACGCTCGTCGCTCTGCCCTTCACGGCGGTCCATAGCTACGTCGTCGTCCGTTCAGTCCGAGTCGCGCAAGCTGGCAGCCTCGCCGCCGGCGTCGAAGGCGACGACTGGAACTGGGTCGGCGTCGGCGCGGCGGGTTTCGCCATCGCGATTGCGGCGTACGACTGGCTCCGGCTGCGAGGCAAGGACCGTAACGAGCCGTTGCTTCCCGAACTGCCGACAACTCCCTCGCTCGCGCCGGTATCCCGCAGAGCGCCGTTCGGCGCCCCGTTGGCAGCGTTCAGCGTCCGATTCTGAGGGGTCCTGTGAGCCGGCTCCGCGTCGCCTTCATGGGAACATCCGACTTCGCGGTTCCGGCGCTCCGTCGCGTCTCGGAAGTCGCGCATACGCTCGCCGTCGTGACGCAGCCGGACCGACCCGCCGGTAGAGGACATCGGGTTGCGCCGCCGCCGGTGAAGGTCGCCGCCGAGAACCTCGGCTTGCCCGTTCTTCAGCCTGAGCGAGCCGGCGAGCGCAGCTTCCGGGAGAGGTTGCGTGCGCTCGACCTGGACATGATCGTCGTCGCAGCGTTCGGGCAGTTGTTGCCACAGAGGTTGCTGGACGTGCCACGGTTCGGCTGCCTCAATATCCATCCGTCCTGCCTGCCCAAGTACCGAGGCGCAGCACCGATCCAATGGGCTCTGTGGAACGGCGACTCGGAAACCGCCATCACGATCATGCAGCTCGATGCAGGCGAAGACACTGGGCCCATTCTGGCGCAGATGGCTGTGCCCATCGAACCGACCGCCACGACGCCCGAACTGAGCCGGACCTTGGCGGAAGCCAGCGCCGACCTGCTGGCATCGGTGATCGTGCGCTATCCGGACGATCCGCCCGAGCCGCGTCCACAGAACGACGCCGAGGCAACGCACGCTCCGCGCCTCACCAAGGAAATGGGCGATGCGGATTGGACTCTGGACGCCGGCAGCCTCTACGGTCGCTTCAGAGCGTGCGTGCCGTGGCCCGGGACGCATACCAGCCTGCCGGACGGGTCGCGTGTGACGATCTTGGAGTGCGAACCCAGCGATGAGGACCGCGGCCTTGATCCCGGCTCGCTGCGCGAGGACAATGAACGATTGCGTGTTCAGTGCGGCGTCGGGAGTCTGGCTATCATGCGTCTGCGTCCCGAAAACCGATCCGCGATGACGGCGCGCGACTACATCAACGGTTGTCGGGGAGGGCTGCCAAGCCGCTTCTGCAGTGCCCCAACGCCCGTCGCCACCGAGTGACGGAGCCCAATGCGCATCCTTAACCGCCTTTCTGCCATCGCCGCCGGGATCGTCACGCTCTGGCTCGTCGGAAGCGCCGTATTCCTCTACCTGTGGCTGCCCCACTACACACGCGGCGTTCCCGTCGTCGTCCCCGACTTCCACGGCTCGTCGCTGGCTGCCGCGCGGTCTACGGCGCTGAAGATGGGGCTCGTCGTCGGGAAGGTCGATCGCCGTCCGGACAACAGCGTTCCGCGCGGAAGCGTCGTCGATCATTTGCCCGTCAAGGGACAACAGGTCAAGCAGAAGCGCCCCATCAACTTCATCGTCAGCTCGGGACCCGAAACGGCGAAGGTGCCCGACCTGGTCAACAAGAGCCTGCGCGAAGTCGAGTTCGAACTGATGGTGCGGAATCTTGTTCTCGGTCGGCGTGTCTACACCTACTCGGACACGTTCCCGATGACAGACACGGTCATCGCGTCGTCGCCGTCGGCGGACGTCGAGGTGGAGTTCGACACGCCCGTCGACGTCCTCCTCAGCCGGGGTCCTCAGCGACTCGAGTTCCTGATGCCGAGTCTGCTGGGCGTTCGCCGCGAGGACGCGGAACGCCAAGTGCGATCACTTCGTCTGTCGCTGGCGGATGTCATCTACGAATCGCGCCCCGGGCAGGAAACGGGAACCGTCGTGGGGCAATACCCGCCTGCCAACGCGGCAATCACCACCGGCGAACCCGTCACGCTGACGGTGAACCAGCCCTCCGCCAGGGCGTCCTCCAACACGCGCACGCGCATCGTCACGATCAACTACGAGGTCGGCGGCAGCCCTGGCACGGACGTTCGCCTCAAGATCATCGTGAGAGACCAAGCCGGCGCTCACGAGATGGTGAACGGCTTCGTGAAGGGCGGGCATCACGTGTCGATTCCACGCGCGGTCGTCGGCAATGCGACGCTGCTGATCTACGAGGGCGACATGGACGAGCCGAAGCTCCAGGAACCTCTCTAGTGCCGGTCACTCCCGGACCTTTGCTGATCGCTCCCTCGCTGCTGTCCGCGAACAGCGCAGCCCTTGGCGACGCCGTCCGACGCGTCGAGGAAGCCGGCGCGGACTGGCTCCACATCGACGTGTTCGACGGCGTTTTCGCTCCGAATCTATCCTTCGGGCCCCAGACCGTTGCCGATCTGCGCCCTCTCTCGTCGCTCGACTTCGACGTCCATCTGATGATCGCGAAGCCCGGAGCGTTCCTCGATCGGTTCGCCGAAGCGGGAGCCAACGGCATCACGGTTCACGTCGAAGCCGACGAGGATGTCGGGAACCTGCTGGCGACGATACGCCGGCTCGGATGCCGCGTCGGCTTGTCGCTGGTGCCGGACACGCCAGCGGAAGCCATCGATCCCTACTTGAACCAGGTGGGCCTGATCCTGCCGATGACCGTGCGCCCCGGATTCTCCGGTCAGCGGTTCATGCCAGAGGTGCTGCCCAAGATCGCTGGGATCCGAGACGCATTGGCGGCGGCAGGAAGCCACGCCATTCTGCAGGCGGACGGAGGCGTCTCGACTGAGACTATCGGCGCTTTGCGTTCGGCAGGCGTCGTGTCGTTCGTCGCGGGCTCAGCGGCGATGGGAAAGGCTGACGTGCGGACGGCGATCCGGGAGCTACGCGCCGCAGCGAGTGCGCAGACGAACGCCTGAGGACGTGTCGTTCACGTCCGGGCGCACGCTGTGGTTCGACATGGACTCGGGGCTGACGCCTAGCTAGCAGACGCTTGCGCGTAGGCGCGCATGAGGCGGGACTTGCGCCGGTTCGCGTTGCCCTTCTTGATGACGCCCTTCTTAGCAGCCTTGTCGAGCTGACTGATTGCGCGACGCAGCGCTTCGGCGGCGTTGGCGTCGTTGCTGACGATCCCCATGCGCGCCTGACGAACCGCAGCCCGCATCGCGCCCTTGACGCGGCGATTCCGCTCGTTCTTGCGCGCGTCGGCGCGGATGTGCTTCTTCGCGGAAGATAGGTTTGCCATGAGACTCCGTGTGCTCTGCGTCGGAACGTGGTCGAGCGTCGTGGTTGAACCGCAGTGAAGTGTAGTGTCCGCCTCGCCGCTTGTCAACTCAATGAGGGGAGCCGGTTCGCAACGACTGGGCATCCAGCCGACTCGTCCGTCGAGTTGGTCAAGCCATCGCGGGCGTGCTACGATGGAGCCGTCCTTCCGCCCGTGCCTGCCGAGACGACCGAAGCCGTCCTCGAGGAGACCATAGATGACTGACAGCGACCGCAGACAAGCAATCATCGACGGACTGATCCAGGGCTACTGGATGGAGATCGAGACCGTCCTCAACTACCTGGCGAACTCCATCCACCTCGACGGCATTCTCGCCGAGGAGATCAAGAAGTCCCTCGCCGCCGACGTTCAGGGCGAGCTCCTGCACGCTCAGACGCTCGCCAACCGCGTGCGGGAGCTGGGAGGCAACGTACCGGGCTCGATGAGGTTCACGCCCTCTCAGACGTCGCTGCAGCCACCGGCAGACTCGATGGACGTCGGCGCAGTCGTCCGAGGCGTGCTCGAGGCGGAAGAAGCCGCCATCGTGCACTACAACGCGCTCATCAAGCTCTGCGACGGCATCGACTACGTCACGCAGGATATGTGCATCACGGCGCTGGCGGACGAGGAATCCCATCGACGGGCGTTCCGCGGCTACCTCAAAGAGTACGAGCGTCGCGCCAAGTCCTAGCACCACGACCGCATACTGAGGAACTGCCCTAGGCTCGCCGGTGTTCTCAACGAATGCTGGTACTGTGGCCATCCCACGCGCAGGATGGTCATGGCGACCGACGCTGCCAGCGCTGGGAGACCCTTGGTGCAGCCCTTGTGAAGTCCCTGGTGGCACGACGGAGCCGGTGGAGACGGTCTCGCACGATCGAGTGGACGCCTCCACTGCGGTTCACTTTCCCCCCTGCCGGTCCGGTGGTGGCCTGACGGGAGCCGGCGATAGACCTCGCAGGCATCGCTGCAACACTCCTCGGCGATGGGAAGGCGGTCGCAAAGTCGGAGGAAGGTCGCCTCGGTTCGGGCTCCGACACCGAAGTCCACGGAACGAGAGCCGTCGCTCCATTGGGTGACTGCCGTCCAGACCCATTGGCTGTTGCGGCGATTGCCTCTGCGCGTATTCACGTTGGTTCACATCTCGTCCAGCGAACGCGCGAGCCGGTCGCTCAGCGGCGCGCGTCCAGCCCTTGCCAGCGATGATGCCATACGCGCGCAACAACGACGAAGTGGTCGCCCTCCAGGCGCGCTTCCATCGCGTTCCCGTTCTCATCGGTCAGGTAGCGATCCGGCATGATGCCGCTCTCGACGAGCGTCTGCAGCGATTGCGGAAGCTCGCCGTACGCCAATCGGTAGGCGTAGAGGGCTCTGCCGATGCCCAGGCGGATGAAGTGCGCCTCGTTGAACGTCTTGACGGGACGGACGGCTTCCGGCGGAAGCCGGAGCAGCCGCAGACCCTCGATTGAGAGCGGCGAGACCGAGCCCGACGCGTCAGCCACGGCGCGGAACGTCAGCGTGTGTTCCCCGGTGGCGAGCTCGTGGGTTCCCAGCAGGCGGTCGCTGTCCTCGAAGGAGTCCGTCCGCAAGCTGAGTCCCGACGCGACCGAGACCTCGTCGAGCTCGACATCGAATGTCCCGCCGGACGAAGACGCGAACGCTGTGAACCGCACCGCGTACCGACCCGCTTCGCCGACGGAGAACGGCAGGGAGAACGTCGCGCCCGCCTCGGACGGTTCCCACCGCAGGGATGGCCTCCCGCCGAAGAACCCGACCGTCTGCACTTTGACGGTTCCGCCGGTTGTCTGCGCATCGCGGAACGCCGCGACGAGGTGGTGCTCCTGCCACGGCACGCACCGCTCCGGGTAACCCGGCAGATGCCCGAACGGCTTGGGCTCTCCGAGCTGGTACCAGTAGGCGATGCTGGAGATGAAGTCGGGTCGCTCGATGTACCACGCGTCCTCGCCTTCAGCGCGGTTCCCCTTGTGCTCGATGGCGACCTTCAGCGACTTGCTGAACCCGACCGGATCGAGGACGTGCCAGCGGTAGCAGATGCCGTGGTCGCCGGCGCGGTGTCCCTGCCAGCGCGGCTGCCCGAACCACACGCTCGTGCGCGGGCGGTATCCCCAGGCGTCGTTGAAGTAGTCCTCCGTGCCGGTTCCCTGGAGGCTGGGAATCTCCTCGCCGTCGATGAAGAAGAAGTCGTCCCCCTCGCCGAACCACCCGTCCTGAGCCAGCGTGAACGCCATGACGGTTCCGACGTACTGCCCGCGTCCCTGCAAATCCGCCAGCAGGTAGTCCCTGCCCATGACGGCGGGGTACTCCTGGCGGTATCGGGCGTGGAAGTAGAGGGTATCGGGCGGCAGTTCGTCGAGCTCCACGTAGTCCACCTGCCAGTAGAGACCCGTCGAGCGGTTCGCGTTGTCGTTGCGGACCACGATCCGCGCCGACTTCGCGAAGGGCATCCGCCAGTAGCATGTGAGGCTTCCCGACGGCGACACCTGTACCGGAATGCTCTCCACGACGGCGGGCTTCTGTCCGACCGCGAAGAAGTCGCCCAGGGGAACCTCGACGCCGGGCTCCTCCCGATCATCCCAGTAGATGCGCATGCTGAGCGCGTTCAGCTCGTTGACGCCGCCAGCGTGGCTCGTCAGCCAGATGTGATTGATGACGCCGGGTCCTTGGAGGACGGGCAGCTCCAGCGTGTCGCCCGGCGGCAACCGCGTCATGTCGAAGTTGCCGTCGTTCCAGTTGGGCTGTTCGTTGCTCGATACGCGGCGGCTCCGGCCGACAGGAGGCGCGAGAAGCGCCCCGAGCGGGCCCTGAAACAGCGACATGGGTTGTTCTCCGAGGAGGCTACGGAGCGGGTTCGATGATGGCGGCGTCGTTCATGTAGGCGCACGCGTACTCGTAAGTCAGGAACCCGGCGCGGTCCGAGCCGCCGGAGTTGCGGATCGCGAAGACGCCGCCGGTTCCCGACGGATCGTCGCAGTACCCGGAGAGCAGGACGCTGTGTCCGTCGAACACGTCGGAGGCGGGGCACATGTCGAGGACGCCGTTGGTCCACGTCGCCTTTTTGGGCCATCGAAACCCGCCGCAGACCGGGAACCCATCGGCGAGAGCGCGCTTGACGCCGAGGAACTGCTCATCGGTCAGACCCGTGTTGACGTCCCATTCCTTGATCCAGTGGAGACGTCGCGCGAGCTTCGACCGACGCTGCGCCCGATCGCGCGCCTCTGCCGACGGGTCCCGCTCAGGGTCGAACGCGGCGGCATAGGGCATGTCGCTCTCCGGGCAGATGCCGTACTGCTCGTAGCCCGCCCAGAGCTGCCAGAAGAACGCCCCGTCCGTCTCGCGACCGGTCGCCTGTTGGCACGCCCAGTTGAGAAAGTCCACACTGAGCAGCGTGCCCTGACCCACGCGGCTGGCGAGGGCGTATTCCAGAGCGCCTGTCACGGTGAACACGGAGCACGTCGGGCGGTTGCCCTGCGGGCGGGTCGAAAGTCCCCATCGCTCGAATCGCGGGTTCAGATCGGCTTCGTTGGGTATCGCGGCTGGAGCCGATGCCGTCGCGCGGGAGTCAGCGGGAATCGTCTGCACGGGCGGTCTCCTCGCAAGGGCAGTGTTCGCCGTGAGAATAGCGCGGATCCCGTGGTCGTGCATCGCCGTCTCAGACAAGCGCGCTCACCCTTCGATGGAGAGATGGGCGCGCGCGGATGAAGCGTCGAGTCCGTCGGTCGGATTCGCCAGGAGGGGAGCTACCCCTCACACTCACGAGCTCCGGTTCATTCGGCCCGGTCCGAAGCACGTCATTCCCACGTAGCCCCGTTTTCACGGGGCCAGGAGCGGGAATCCAGTACTCTGGGCTCCCGCTTTCGCGGGAGCGACGGAGCGGAAACGGTGGCTCCATGGACGGCTGGTGTCCCGTCGGAGCAGCGGGCGTTCGTCCGGACCCCGCCGTGCGGGGACCGAGTGGCTACATGAAACATCCCTGCGGCTGCGTCGGCTTGCTAGGAGCCTGTGCGTTGGCGTGGTATTCTGTGGGAAGGCCGCCGGTTCCCGTGGCGCGACGGGCGGCATCTAGGAGACATGAGGATGGCTCTCACGCGCGAGGACGTCGCTGCGTTCGCCCGCGACGGGTTCCTGTCGCCGCTCTGCATCGCGTCCGACGAGGACGCCAAGCGCTACCGCGCCGACTTCGACGCCCTCGAAGCCCGCGTCGGGACGCGCATGGCCGCCGTCGGACTCGTCAACCACCACTTCGAAGAGCGGTTCATCTGGGAACTGGCGACGCATCCGCTCCTGCTCGACGCCGCCGAATCGCTCATCGGTCCCGACGTGCTCCTGCTGGCGACCCACTTCTTCTGCAAGTACGGGCAGGACGGCAAGTTCGTCGCGTGGCATCAAGACCTGACCTACTGGGGACTCGACCCCGCTCGCGCCATCACCGCTTGGTACGCCGTTGATGACAGCGACGCCGAGAACGGCTGCATGCGCGTCATCCCCGGCTCCCATGCAAGCGGCATCCACGAGCACGGCAAGTCCGACCGCGAGGGCAACCTGCTGAGCATCAATCAGGAGGTCGCCGTCTCCGAGAGCGACGCGGCGAGAGCCGTCGATGTGCCCCTCCGAGCGGGCGAAGCGTCCTTCCACGATGGCGCGCTCGTCCACGGGAGCCTGCCGAACCTCTCAGGACGACGCCGATGCGGATTGACGATCCGCTATGTGCCGTCCCATGTCCGACCGGCGACCGGCAACTCTCTGAACCGGCCCTGGCCCGCTGTCCTCGTGCGCGGGAACGACCCGCACCACCACTTCGGAGAACGCCCGATCCCCTTCCCGCTGGAACCAGGAGAACCCGCGCGATGAATCCTCCCGACGCGAGCGTGACCGTCGACGAGATCGAAGTCTTTGCCGACGATCTGGACGTCTCCCGCGCCGCCGCCATTTACCAGGAGCACGGATGCCTCGTCGTGCGAGGCCTGGCGAAGCCCTACGTCCCGGGTGTCCTGCGCGATATCGAGGCCGCCGCCGCGACGGCGATCTCGCTGCTCGACCGCGCCGAGAAGATCGTCGAGGGCTGGCGAACGCCTGACGGAACGCTCTTCCTACCAGCACCGCCCGGGTTCCCACGCGACAAGCAGATCATGGTTCTCGCGATCGGGTACATGACGAGCGGGACGTTCTTCCAGAGCGCCCTCGACCCCCGGACGCTCGATATCATCGAGGCGATTCTGGGCCCCAACGTCGAGCTCTTCGGCCACGGGCAGTCGCTCTACAAGGAACCAGTCGGCGGCCATCCGAAGCACCTGCATCAGGATTCCGCCTACTTTGAGCATCGGTACGAGGGGCCCGTCGGCGTGCTCAACTACGCCGTCGACACGGACCTGGTGAACGGCGCGCTCCACGTCGTGCCGGGCTCCCATCGGATGGGGCAGTTGAAGCACATCGACACGTTCTCGCATCTGGGACTCGGCGAGGACGAGTGGCCCTGGGAGCGCGCCGTGCCGGTCACCGGCAAGGCGGGTGATTCGATCCTCTTCCACGTGAAGTGTGTCCACGGCTCCAAAGAGAACCACTCCAGCAAGCCCCGCCCGGTGTTCATCAACCGCTACCGACGGGCAGACGACTACGTGACCATCGGCGGGACGACCACGCTGAACCGCGCCGAAGCCGAGAAGCGCGCGGCGGAGGTCCGCAAAGGGAACCAGCGCGGCTTGATGGTGCGCGGGTTCCGCCCCTTCTCCGAAGAGAGCTAGTGGCACAAGCGCTGGGCATCGCATCCCCTGGGCGCACTTCAAGGGCGAGCACAAACGCGCCCATCCCTCGCTGAGAGATGGGCGCGCGGATGAAGCGGTGAGTCCGTCCAGCGGACTCACCATGAGGGGAGCTACCCCTCACACTGGTTGCGGACGGGTCGTAGGGGCGGGTCTCAGACCCGCCCCTACGTGCTTGACCGTTGGCGTGGGCTACTTGTGAATCACCATCCGACGCGTCTCACGGAAGCTGCCCGCGCGGAGCTCGTAGAAATACACGCCGCTGGCGACGCGTTCTCCGAGCTCGTTGCGTCCGTCCCAGTAAGCCGCATCGCTGCGCGACGTGTAGTAGCCCGAATCGCGGTAGCCCAGATCGAGCGTCCGCACCAGGGAACCCGCCACGTCGTAGATGTTCACCGTGACGGCGGAACCCTCCTTCAGCTCGAAGGGAATCCACGTCTCCGGATTGAACGGGTTGGGATAGTTCGTCATCAGACGGCTGCGAGACGGAGCCGTGAAGCTCAGACGAGCCGTGAACGAGTGCCGACCGGCGTCGAGACGCATGGAACCGTCCCGGCTCAGGTCGTGCCGTTCGCTGCCCGACTCGACGATGATCCGGTAGCCTTCGGGAAGCGTCAGCGCCTTCCAGCGGAGCGTGCCAGCTTCCGCCAGGTTCGCCGAGAGCTCCCAAGTCGCCTCGCGCAGATTCGACGGGAGCACGCTCCGAGTCATCCGCTCGATCGGATCGTCCGTCTTGGCGAAGAACTCGGAGTAGCTGCGAATCGGAGGAGCCGGAGGCAGACCCACGTCATAGGCGTCAAAGCCCACGACTGCCTTCGATCCACCGCCCAGCTCCACCGTCTTGTCGATCCCGCTGTCCAGCGAGATCGTCAGCGGAGCCAGCCAGTCAGCCGACGGAGCCGCACGCTGGACGATGGACGGAGCCGTCACCAGCCCGCCCTGCGTGATCGTCACCGTCTGCATCGTCGCCAGCGCGTTGAAGACCCAGTATCCGTGGAAGTCAAAGAGCGGGCTCTCAGCCGGGACGATGCTGTAGTTCGCCCCGTCGAAGGCGTAGACCGAGTTGGGAGCCGTGCTGTATGCTCCCGCCGTCGTCCCGCTCCAGGGGACGCCCACCATGTTCCACCGCGGATGCAGCGTCACGTCCACCGACTCGGCGTTCGGATCGAAGATGTCCACATTGAACGTCGTCGGCAGGGGACCCGCCGCCGGATCGCGGAAGATCCACCAGCCCTGGCTCACGAACGGAAGCGGATCATCCGACACTTGAACACCCGGCACCTCAGCAACCACATCGCCGAACATCGAGTAGTAGTTTTGGACTTCCGGCGACGGGTTGTAGCCATACATCGACACGACGCCGCGGGTGAACAGGTCCGCAGGCGACCCGTCCGTCGTCGGTCCCGGCAGCGAGAACATCTGCCAGCGCACGCCCAGCGTCGTGCTCAGCGGAACGGCGGAACGCTTGGCGATGACCAGCGTCAGCGTGTGGAACCCGGTGTTCAGCGGGATCGATGCTTCCAGAGGCAACTGATAGACGGCTTCGCCGTACTCGATCCGCGAGTCGTTGAAGAACGCCAGGACGCCCTCCGGGAGCGAATCGACGCCCAAGTAGAACGTCCCGCTGTCCACGTGGACGGCGATGTTCCAGATGCGGTCGATGGTGTCCGAGAAGGCGAGGACGTCCTGCAGGTAGTCTTCACCACCTCGCTGCAGGCGCAGCCACGACGATGGAGGCGGCGGAGCCGGAGGAGCGATGATGTCTTCGAGCGAGTTGTAGCCATCGACCGCATCGATCGCCAACCCGAAGGTCACCAGCTTGTCCTCGACGGGAACGCCGCTCATCAGACGGAGCGTCCCCATCCAGTTCCGCTCCGGCGGAGGCGGCATGGTGATAGTGAAGCTCAAGCCCGTGGGCATCGGCTCGCCTTCGCCGACGACGAAGTAGACGCTATGCGTACCTTCCCAGTCGGGGCCCAGAGCGGTCAAGTCGAACGCCGCCCCGACAGCGATCGACGATGTCACAAAGTATTCCGATGCCCAAAGCAGCGATTCCAGACCATCGTTCAGCAGAGCCAACTCGACGTTGTCGAGGTTCGCTCCGGTCACCACCACGTCGGCGATAGAGCCGCGATCCGCGTGGTCAGGCAGGATCGCCTCGAACACCGGCGGCGGTGGCGGCGGTGAGTTGATCATGAACGTGAGACCCGTCGACGCATAGGTGGAACCGCCGTTGGTCGAGAAATGGACCTCCTGCAAGCCGTCCCAATCGGGACCCAGCGCCGTCAAGTCGAACGTCGTCGTCAACGCGGTTGCCGTCGGCGCGGTGACCGGGAAG